>Ga0070738_10000529_pt1 | contig 106873 bp, 89 predicted proteins | sample Coa_R2_2_FD_66446 | JGI IMG/M metagenome (GOLD analysis project Ga0070738, IMG submission 66446) | Surface soil microbial communities from Centralia Pennsylvania, which are recovering from an underground coalmine fire - Coalmine... | ecosystem: Environmental > Terrestrial > Soil > Unclassified... | reverse complement strand
CGACGTCCTGCAGCGCGTCGGCCAACATCCCGCCTCGCGCGTCGCCGAGCTCACTCCGAGGTTGTGGAAGCAATACTTCGCCGCCGACCCGCTCCGATCAGCCTTGCATACTCTCGCTGCGTAAGCCAAACGCCGCGGGCTTACCGCTTACGCTCGATCGGCCTCACCCTGCCGCCCACCGACATCTACGGGCGGGTCTTCCGAGGCGATCCTGGCATCGCAAGCGATGCTCTGCTGAGCCGAGCGCGATCGGGATGGCGCCTGCCGAACGCGGGGTCGAAGCATCCGGCCTTCAAGCCCGCCCTCAGAACGCCGCGTCGAAGCAGATCTCCCCCTGCACCGCCACCTGGTACGCCGACACACGGCGCTCGAAGAAATTGGTGAGCTCCTGCACGTCCTGCAGCTGCATGAACGGGAACGGGTTGCGTGCCTGGTAGCGCTGCGGCAGGCCGAGCATCAGGAGGCGCTGATCGGCGACGTACTCGAGATACTGCCGCATTTCGCTTCGCGTCAGTCCAATGACCCCGCCGGACAGGACGTCGTCGGCGAACTGCGACTCGCACTCGACGGCCTCTTCGATCATCCCGGTCACCTGAGCCGCCCAAGCGGCATCGAACAGCTCCGGCTCCTCGCGCCGGACGGTGCCGAGGACCTCGAAGGCGAAGGCCATGTGCGCGCTCTCGTCCCGGAAGACCCAGTTGGTGCCGGCCGCGAGGCCGGGCAGCAGTCCCCGCGAGCGCAGGAAGTACACGTATGCGAACGCGCCGAAGAAGAACAGGCCCTCGATGCAGGCGGCGAAGCACGTGAGATTGAGCAGGAATCGGCGCTTGTCCTCGGCCGTGCGGATGCGCTCGAGGGCGAACACCTGATCGGTCCAGCGCTGGCAGAACTCGGCCTTGCGGCGGATCGATGGGATGTTCTCGATCGCCGCGAACGCCTGCCTGCGCCGATCCGGGTCCGGGACGTAGTTGTCGAGCAGCGTGAGGTAGAACTGGATGTGCAGCGCCTCCTCGAAGAGCTGCCGCGACAGGTACATCCGCGCCTCGGGCGAGTTGATGTGCCGGTACAGGCTGATCACGAGATTGTTCGAGACGATCGAGTCACCCGTTGCGAAGAACGCCACGAGCCGCTCGATGAGATGGCGGTCGGCCGCCGACATGCGCTGGCGCAGATGGCCGAGGTCGATCTGGAAATCGATCTCCTCGACCGTCCAGGTGTTCTTGATGGCCGCGCGATACATCTCGTAGAAGCGCGGATAGCGCATCGGGCGCAGCGTCAGGTCGAATCCCGGATCGAGCAGTCGGTGGGCGCGCGCCACGGATGCCGCGGCCGGCACCACCGCTCCCGGCACGGCGGCCGGCACGGCGGCCGCGCCGCTTGCCACGGTCGTCCCATCCGCTGCGGCGCTCACTGGCAGGCCTCGCAGCTCTGGGGATTCTCGAGGGAGCACGCGACCGCCACCGCGTCCGAGAGGCCGGGCTGCACCGTGGTCTTCGCGATGCTCGTCGCGGGCCGCGAGCGCAGGTAGTACGTCGTCTTCAGCCCCCGCTTCCACGCGTACATGTACATGCTCGAGAGCTGTCCGATGCTTGGGTTGGCGATGAACAGGTTGAGCGACTGGCTCTGATCGATGAAGGCGCCGCGATCGGCGGCCATGTCGATGAGCGAGCGCATCGGCAGCTCCCACGCCGTGCGATAGATCGCGCGGAGCTCCGCCGGCAGCTCCTCGAGCCCCTGCACGGACCCGTCGGCGAGCTTGATGGCGTTGCGCACCTCCTCCGTCCACAGGCCGAGCTGCTTCAGCTCCTCGATCAGGTAGCGATTCACCTGCAGGAAGTCGCCCGAGAGGGTCTCGCGCTTGAACAGATTCGACACCTGCGGCTCGATGCACTCGTAGCAGCCGGCGATCGAGGCGATCGTCGCGGTCGGCGCGATGGCGATCAGCAGGCTGTTGCGCAGGCCGTGCGCCGTGATCTGCTCGCGCAGCGCGTTCCACCGCGAGGGATCGCCCGGCGTGACGCCCCACGCGTCGAACTGCAGCTCTCCGCGGGCGGCGCGTGTCTCGGGGAATGCATCGTGAGGACCGAACTGGCGGGCGAGCTCGACGGACGTGTGCAGCGCGTGGAAATAGATCTCCTCGGCGATCCGCCTCGACAGCGCGCGCGCGGCGTCGCTGTCGAATGGCAGGCGCAGCTGGAAGAACACGTCCTGCAGCCCCATCACGCCGAGGCCTACGGGGCGCCAGCGCAGGTTCGAGGCGCGTGCCGCACCGATCGGATAGTAGTTGAGATCGATCACGCGATCGAGCTGGCGCACGGCGACGCCGACGGTATGCGCGAGCTTCTCGAAATCGAAGCCATCCGCACCGAGGTGCCGCGCGAGATTGATCGAGCCGAGATTGCACACCGCCGTCTCGGCTGCGCTCGTCACCTCGAGAATCTCGGTGCAGAGGTTGGACAGGTGCACCACGTGGCCCGGCGTTGCCGTCTGGTTGCACGCGCGGTTCGACTTGTCCTTGAACGTCATCCAGCCGTTGCCGGTCTGCGCAAGCACCCGCATCATGCGCGCGTAGAGATCGCGGGCCTTGACAGTCTTCTTCGCGAGCCCCTGGGCCTCCGCCTGGACGTAGGCTTCCTCGAACGCCGCGCCGAAGAGGTCCGGCAGCTGCGGCACATCGTGCGGATCGAACAGCGACCACGGCTCGTCCGCCTCCACGCGCCGCATGAACAGGTCCGGTATCCAGTTCGCGAGGTTCAGATGGTGCGTGCGCCGGCCCTCGTCGCCCGTGTTGTCGCGCAGCTCGAGGAACGACTCGATGTCCGCATGCCACGGCTCGAGATAGACGCACGCGGCGCCCTTGCGCTTGCCTCCCTGGTTCACGGCGGCCACGGAGGAGTCGAGCGTCTTGAGCCACGGCACGATCCCGTTCGAGATGCCGTTGGTCGACCGGATCAGCGAGCCTTCCGAGCGCACGCGGTGCCACGCGACGCCGATGCCGCCCGAGAACTTCGAGAGCTGCGCGATGTCCTTGTACCGGTCGTAGATCGACTCGAGGGAGTCCTCCGGGGAGTCGAGCAGGAAGCAGCTCGAGAGCTGCTCGTGCCGAGTGCCGGCGTTGAACAGCGTGGGCGAGCTTGGGATGTAGTCGAGATTCGAGCAGAGCGTGTAGAGCTCCAGGGCGTCGGCCACCGTCGGGCTGAGGGCGACCGCGATGCGCATCCAGAAGTGCTGGGGCGTCTCGATCACGTGCCGGCGCGTCGGGTGCTTGAGGAGGTATCGATCGTAGAGCGTGCGCAGGCCGAAGTACTCGATCTCCTGCGTGCGCTCGGACACGATGGAATCGTTGAGCTTGCGCGCGTGGGATTCCACGAAGCCGAGCACGCGCTCGTTGATGAGCCCCAGGTCGTAGCCGAGCCGGATGGACTGCGAGAACGAGTACACGCCGAGCCCCTGCACCTCCTTGTCGATGAATCTGCTGAGCAGCCTGCCGGCAAGACGTGAGTAGCCTGGCTCCTCCCACATGAACGACGCTGCCGTGCGGATCGACAGCTCGTCGAGCTCGCGCGTCGTGGCCCCGTCATACAGTCCCGCGATGGTCTTCAGCGCGACGCGCATCGGGTCCACGTCCGTGAGCCCGTCGCAGCAGCGCGTGACGGCGCGCACGATCTTGTTCACATCGACGAGCTCGCGTGCCCCGCTGCGCTTGGTCACGGTCATCTGGGTGCGCGCGACGGGCGGCGGGGTCAGGTGAAACGTGATCTGGCCGGGCGCCGCCCCGGCGGCGGCGTGCGTCGGAGCGACCGGGTCGCGCGCGAAGTCGGGTGTCATGTGGAAGCTTCCCCCTGAAGGGCAGTGGACTCGCACGGGAACGGCGACGGAATGCAGCGCGGCGTGGTCCGCGTGCGTCATCCCGGCCGCTCCAACCTCGAGAGCCCGATGGCCGTTCACCGCGCCTTGCGCGGCGGCTGCGGCAGGTCTTCGGGCTTCCGGGCGTCGAAGCGCGAGCGCTTCGGCCTACTGGATGCCGCTTCCCGGGCCCGTCAAGCCCAGTGCTCGAGGCATCGCTCGTTCCCGGTCACCGCTGCGGGTCAGCTCCGGAATGGCCTCGGGTCGAGGCGTCACCGGATTCCCTATTGAGCCTACCCCTTGGGGTCGGCACCGCTGGCGAACACAAGATATTGTGTTCTCCGAACGACTGTCAAGGAGTCCCTCGAGCTGCGCACGCCCCTCGCACGCCCCTCGCACGCCCCTCGCACGCCCCTCGACCGACGACCGATGACATCGGGACCGGCCGTCCTCGCCGCGGCAGTTGCGCATCGCGGGCAGATGAGGGAACGAAAGCGACGCAATCGTCGTTGCGCATGGCGCAGGGCGCCGCCTCCGGGTGGACTCGGGCGTGCCGGATGCGCGAGCCCGCTGGGAGCGCGTTTCCCGGCGTATACAGCGTCATCCGGAATCGAGGCTTGTCCGCCTCGGTCCGGGCGACTTCACCACGGGCATCGATGAGCCGAGCTTCGGAAGGCGATTGCCCAGATCGCGGGTGGATGTGCGGTGTGAGATATTCTCGTCTCGCGAGAGAAGCGATCTGCACGCGACGCGACACCGAGACACGAGACACGGATGAGCCGATTCCTCATCGTCCTCGGAACGATCTTCATCATCGCCGGCCTGCTCTGGCCGTGGCTGCGCCGCATGCCCCTCTTTCGCCTGCCTGGCGACATCGTCATCGATCGTCCCGGATTCAAGTTCTTCTTCCCCATCACCACCATGCTCCTCGTGAGCGCGGTCCTCTCGCTGCTCGCGTGGCTGTTCCGGCGCTGAGGGGCACGCATCCGCCGCGGCAGGCCGGCGCTCCGTCCCCGGCTGCTCGCGCGTGCCGCCCCGCGTGCCGAGCAGCCACGGAGCTCACCCGGACCCCGCCGCTTCGAGCGCGCGCGTCACGTCGGCGCAGAGATCGTCGGCATCCTCGAGCCCGATCGCGAGCCGCACCGTCCCCGGCGTGATGCCCGAGATGCGCCGCTCCGCGGGCGAGAGATCCCCCACAGTCATCATCTGGGGCGCGACGACCAGCGACTCCGCGGACCCGAGGCTCGCCGTCAAGGCAAAGAGCTCGAGCGCATCGACGAACCGAGCTGCCGCTTCCGCGCCGCCGCGCAAGTCGAATGCGACGACGCAGCCCGCCTCGCGCATCTGTGCCCTGGCAAGGGCGTGTTGAGGATGGCTCGCGAGCCCGGGATAGTGCACGCGCTCCACGGCCGGATGCGCCGCCAGCAGCTCCGCGATGCGCCGCGCCGTCGCAGACTGCGTCCGATAGCGCACGAAATACGTCTTCAGTCCCCGTTGAATCAGGAACGCCGCGTGCGGATCGAGCACCCCGCCGAGCGCCCCGAAATCGCCGCGCAGGCTGCGGATGATCTCGCTCCGCGAGATCACGGCGCCGCCCATCACGTCCCCGGCTCCGGATGCGAACTTCGTGAGGCTGTGGACGAACACGTCGATGTCGTACTCGCCGTGCTGATGCAGGCCCGCGAAGGTATTGTCGAGCACGGTGAGCGCACCGTGCGCGCGGGCCAGCTTCGTGAGCGCTTCGATGTCGGCGACCTTCGTGATCGGATTCGTCGGGCTCTCGAAGATGATGAGCCGCGTCGGCTGCGCCGCAAGCGTACGTGCGACGCCCTCGACATCCTCGATCGACAGCATGGTGTGCGCGACGCCGAAGCGCGCGAGCAGGCGGCGGATGAGATAGCGTGTCGGGCCGTAGGTCTCCACGAAGCAGAGCACGTGATCGCCCTGCTTGGTGAGCGCGAGCAGCGTCTGCGCGATCGCGGCGACGCCGGAGGCGGTCGTCAGGCAGTCCTCGCGTCCTTGCAGCTCCGCGAGGGTGAGCTCGAGCTGCCGGGTCGTCGGGTTCGACGCCCGCGTGTAGAAGAACCCCGACCGCGAGCCGTCCAGGTGCTCGAGCGTCTGCGCGAGACTCTCGAACTCGAACTTCACCGTCTGATAGATCGGCGCGACGACAGGCCGGTTCTCCGGCGGCAGGTCGACCCGCGGCGGGTGGCTGACACGTGTTTCCTTCTTCACGAACACCCCGCGAATTTCCTCAAGCGCGCCGCGGCCTCATCGAGCGTCGCGTCGCGCTTGGCGATGCACAGTCTCACGACCGAGAGCGCCGGCGGCCGCTCGTAGAACGGCGACAAGGGAATCGCTGCAACGCCCGCCTCCGTGAGCAGCCGCTCCGCGAACGCCGAGTCGCCCGGCGGCGCCATCGCGCTGAAGTCGAGCAGCTGGAAGTACGTGCCCCGCGCCGGCGGCAGCCCGAACGCCGTCCCGGCGAGCGCAGCGCGGAACCGGTCGCGCTTCGCCTGGAAGAAGCTCGCGAGACCGTCGCCGATATCGGGCTTCTCGGCGAGGTACGCTGCAATGGCATGCTGCATCGGATGGGCGATGCTGAACGTGTTGAACTGATGCACCTTCCTGAGCTCGCGCGTGAGCGGCGGCGGCGCCACGGCGTAGCCGACGCGCAGCCCCGTGGCATGCAGCGTCTTGCCGAACGAGAAGACCGCGACGCTCTTGCCGGCGAGCTCGGGGTGCGCGAGCACCGTCGCGTGTCGCCCTCCATCGTAGACGACGTGCTCATACACCTCGTCCGACAGCACCAGGATGTCCCGGTCGCGGATCGCCTCGGCAAGCCTGTCGAGATCGTCCGGCGAGAGCGTCGTGCACGCGGGATTGTGCGGGCTGTTGATGATGACGAGTCGCGTGCGCTCGCTCAATGAGGCCCGCACGCGGTCCCAGTCGTACTTGAAGTCCGGCGGCATGAGCGGCAGGCGGATACAGCGGGCGCCCGAGAGCCGCACCGCGGGCCCGTAGGAGTCGTACGCGGGATCGAACGCGATCACCTCATCTCCCGCGCCCGCAAGCGCCTGGATCGCGGAGAAGATCGCCTCCGTCGCGCCGAGCGTGATCGTCACTTCGGACTCCGGATCGAGCTCGAGCCCATAGCTCCTCGCGAGCTTTGCCGCGATCGCCTCCCGGAGCGCCATCACGCCTTCCATCGGCGCGTACTGGTTGTGGCCCGCGCTCATCGCGGCGGCCACGAGTGTCGTGATGCGGGGGTCGATATCGTAGTCGGGAAATCCCTGGCCGAGATTGAGCGCGCCGAGCTCGCGCGCGCGGCGCGACATGACCGTGAAGATGGTCGTGCCGACGTCCGGCAGCTTGCTGCGCTCGAAGCCGCTCGCACCGGCGGCCGCTCCGGCGGAGCCGCGCTCGCCTTGTCGCATGCCCTCCGACTCCCCTGCCGCCCTGAGCCGTTGCCGTTGCACGGCGCCCGCGGCCGGCTACACCGAGCCCGCCGCCGCAAGCGCCGCGCCGACGACGCCCGCTTGTCCGGTGAAACGGGCGACCCGGATCTCTGCTTCGCTCTTGAGGAACGGCGCGAACTCCGCGAAGTGCTCGGTCACCGCGCCCCCCAGGATGAACACATCGGGCCACAGGAGCGCATGCAGGCGCGCGAGATATTCGTTCACCCGCTCGCACCACTCGCGGAAGTCCAGCTTGAGCGCCGTCCGCACGTGAGCCGATGCCCACTTCTCCGCGTCCATGCCGCGCATCTCGAGATGGCCGAGCTCGGTGTTCGGAAAGAGCCGGCCCTCGATGAACAGCGCAGAGCCGATGCCCGTGCCGAGCGTCACCATGATGACGGGCCCTTCGAGCCCCCGGCCGGCGCCCCAGCGCATCTCGGCGAGGCCGGCGGCGTCGGCGTCGTTCAGGAACACGACGGGCCGCTCGAGCGCGCGCGCCGCGAGCTGAGCGCCGTCCACGCCGAGCCATGAATGATCGATGTTCGCGGCCGTGCGGATGCGGCCCTGCTTCACGACGCTCGGGAAGCACAGGCCGACGGGACCGGCTGGGCAGGCGAGCCGCGCCGCGAGCTGGGTGATGACCGGAATCATCGCCTGCGGGGTCGCCGGCTGCGGCGTCGGCGCCGAGATCAGCTCGCCGGTAAGCTCTCCGCTCTCCACGTCCACGATTCCCGCCTTGATCGTCGAGCCGCCGACATCCACGCCGAGCACCATGTGCGCCATGATCTCACTCACTCATCAGCGGCGGCGAGCTGCATGTCGCGCATGCGCCGCCTGTCTCGATAACGCAGCAGCATCGCCGCGGCTGCGATGCCGGTCGCGACCGCGAGCACGAGGAGCGTCGCGAGCGCATTCACATCCGGGCTCACCCCGAGCCGGACCTTCGAGAAGATGACCATCGGCAGCGTGCTCGATCCCGGCCCCGCGACGAACTGCGTGATGACGAGATCGTCCCAGGACAGCGTGAACGAGAGCAGCCAGCCTGCGGCAATCGCAGGCGCAATGAGCGGCAGCGTGATCCGCCGGAACACCGTCGCCGGCCGCGCGCCGAGGTCCATCGCCGCCTCCTCCAGAGATCCGTCGAAGCCCGCCAGGCGCGACTGTACCACCACCGCGACGTAGGCCATGCAGAACGTGATGTGGGCCAGCGCGATCGTCACGGCGCCGGTGCCGCGCGGCCAGCCGATCGCCTCCTCGAGCGCGATGAACAGGAGCAGCAGCGCGAGCCCCGTGATCACCTCGGGCATGACGATGGGCGCAGGAACGAGCCCGGCGAGCAGCGCCCGTCCCCGGAAAGCTCCGAGCCGCGCCAGCGCGACTCCCGCGAGCGTCCCGAGCACGCTCGCCGCCGTCGCCGCGGTGAGCGCAATGCGGATGGAGAGCCACGCCGCGCGCAAGATCTGATCATCCGAGAGCAGCGCGGCGTACCACTTCAACGTCGGCGAATGCGCGGCGTCCCATACCGTCACCAGGCGCGAGTTGTTGAACGAGTAGACGATGAGCGAGGCGATGGGCACGTACAGGAAGACGAGGCCGGCCGCGAGCATCGCGCGCGGAAAGCGCCCGACCGGCTTCATCGCCCTCAGCCTCGCCGTGCGCCCCGCCCGGGGTCTCGCCGCGTCGGCCCCGCGCCGCCCGGATGCGCCGGCCGCGTGCAGCATTCTCAAGACCGTGCCTCCATCGCCCGCCGCTCGAGCCGCTGCAGGAGGATGATCGGCACGACGAGCAGCAGCAGCATCAGAATGGCGACCGCGCTCGCGACGGGCCAATCGCGGTTCTCGAAGAACTCGTCCGACAACACGCGACCGATCATGATCTGATCGGTGCGGCCGAGGAGCGAGGGGACGATGTATTCGCCGACGGCCGGAATGAAGACGAGCAGCGCGCCGGCCGCAATCCCGGGCAGCGACAGCGGCAGCGTGATGCGGAGGAAGCGGCTCACTGGACGGGCGCCGAGATCCGCCGCCGCTTCGAGCAGCTCGCGGTCGTGCTTCTCGAGGTTCGCGTAAAGCGGCAGGATCATGAACGGCAGGTAGGCGTAGACGATGCCGATATATACCGAGAAGTCGGTCTGCAGGAGCCGCACCGGACGATGGACGAGCCCGAGCGCAAGCAGCACGTGGTTCACGAGCCCGTCGTTCTGCAGCAGCCCGATCCAGGCATAGACCCTGAGCAGGAACGAAGTCCAGAACGGCAGCATCACCAGTGTGAGGAGCGCCGTGCGCGAGACTGCGCTCGAGCGCGCGATCGCGTAGGCCATCGGATATCCCACTGCGAGGCAGATCGCCGTCGAGACTGCGGCGACTTTCAGCGAGTAGAGATAGGAGCGGACGTAAAGCGGATCGGCGAACAGGAACGCATAGCTCGAGAAGTGCAGTATCGGCACCGGCCAGCCGTGCCGCCATTCGATGAGCGGTGCATAGGGGGGCACCGCGAGCCGCATCTCCGAAAAGGAGAGCTTCAGGACGATCAGAAAGGGGACGACAAAGAGCGCGATGAGCCAGGCCGTCGGCAATCCGGCGATGAGCCGCCGCCCCGTGCGATGCGCGAACGGCGTCATGGTTCCTCCAATCACCGCGTGAGCAGGACCGGACTCGAACGGCGCCACGCGAGGGTCACCGCCTCGTCGCGCGCGAAGCGCGGCTCGCCTTCTCCGGCGTTGGGCCGGGTCACGCGCACGAGGCGCCCGGATGGGATTTGCACGAGGTACACCGACACGTCGCCTCGATAGCCGACTTCCCGCACGATGCCTCGCACCTGGTTGGGCGGCTGACTGGGCGGTGGGGTTCCTCGCGCCCCATCCCCGGCATCGGGTGATGCCTCCTCGAGCGGTCCGAGCTCGATCTTCTCCGGGCGGATCGCGATCCATATCGTCGCGCCGGGCGCCGCCTCGCCCCAGGCCGCCTCCGCAGAGGTCGCCGTGCTCACCTGCACCTCGCCGAGCTCCGCGCACGCGATGCTGAGCGTACCCGAGCGCGCGCCGCTCACTCGCCCCTCGAACAGATTGACGTTCCCGATGAACTCTGCGACCAGCCGGCTCGCCGGTGTCTCGTAGATCTCCGCCGGCGTCCCCACCTGCACGATCCGGCCCTGGCTCATCACGCCCATGCGCGACGCGAGCGTCATGGCCTCCTCCTGATCGTGCGTGACCACGACGAACGTCACTCCCAGCCTCTCCTGAATCGAGAGCAGCTCGAACTGGGTGTGCTCGCGGAGCTTGCGGTCGAGCGCGGCGAGCGGCTCATCGAGGAGCAGGAGCAACGGGCGCTTGACGAGCGCACGGGCGAGCGCGACGCGCTGGCGCTGGCCGCCCGAGAGCTGGTGCGGCTTGCGCGCGGCGAACGGCGTCATCTTCACGAGCTCGAGCATTTCATCGACGCGGCGCCGGATCTCCCGGCGCGGTAGCCGTTCCTGCTCGAGCCCGAAGGCGACGTTGCGCTCGACGGTCATGTGCGGGAAGAGCGCATACGACTGGAACATCATGTTGACCGGCCGCGCATACGGTGGCACCTCGCTCATGTCCTGGCCGTCGATGTAGATCCGGCCCGCGGTCGGCTGCTCGAACCCTGCGAGCAGACGAAGCAGCGTCGTCTTGCCCGACCCCGAGCCGCCGAGCAGGCAGAAGATCTCGCCGCGGCGGACTTCGAGCGACACGTCGTCCACGGCGGTGAACTCGCCGAACTGCTTGGTCACGCGCTCGATGCGCACACAGGGTTCCGTCATTGTCCCGTCTTGAAGCGCGTCCACATCCGATTGAGGAGCCGGGTGAACTGCGGCGACTTCGCGCGCTCCGGCACGAGCCGCGCGAGCAGCGACGCAGGCGGATAGATGCCGGGATCGTTGCGCACGTCCGGATCGAGGAGCGGCAGCGAGGCCGAATCGCCGTTCGCGTACTTGACGAGATTCGAATTCCTCGCCGCCACGTCCGGCCGCAGCAGATAATTGATGAACAGGTGCGCGTTCCCCGGATGCGGTGCATCCGCCGGAATCGCCAGCATGTCGAAGTTGCGTATCGTGCCCTCCTTCGGGATCGAGTACGCGATGTCGATGCCCTTGCCCGCTTCGCGCGCGCGATTGCGCGCCTGCTTCACATCGCCCGACCAGCCGAGCGCGAGGCAGATCTCCCCATTCGCGAGATCGCCGATGTAGCGCGAGGAATGGACGTAGCGCACGAACGGACGGATGGTCATGAGCACCTTCGCCGCCGCATCGAGATCGGCGGGGGCCTCGCTTGCTGCATCCCGTCCCAGGTAGATGAGCACCGCGCCCACGACCTCCGTCGGCGCATCGAGGATCGTCACGCCGCAATCCTTGAAGCGCGAGACGACCGCCGGGTCGAAGAGCATCCGCCAGCTGTCCGTCGGCGCATCGGGCATGCGCTGGCGGATCAGCGCCGTGTTGTATCCCGGCCCCGACGTGATCCACATGTAGTCCACGGCGTATTGATTGCCGGGATCGTAGACCGCGGTCGCGCGCGCCACTTCCGGATCGACGTACTTCAGGTTCGGCAGGAGCGACTTGTCGAGCTTGCGGTACACGCCCGCCCGGATCTGCCGCTCGAGGAACGGACCGGAGGGCACCACCACATCGTAGCCGGTATGGCCGGTGAGGAGCTTCGTCTCGAGCACCTCGTTCGAGTCGTACACGTCGTAGTTGACGCGGACCCCGTACTCCTTCTGAAACGCCGTGAGCACGGCGGGGTCGATGTAGTCCGACCAGTTGTAGACATTGACGACCTTCTGCGGCGAGGCCGAGCCGGCGCAGCCGGCCAGCAGCGCGGCGGCCGCGAGCACCGCCCCAGGGGCGGCGGCCCTGGGCGCGACGGAGTCCCGAGAGCGCCCCATCAGACGTTGAGCAGCAGATGCTCGCGCTCCCACGAGCTGATCACCTGCAGGTACACCTCGTACTCCGCCTCCTTCACGATGGTGAAGGCCGCGACGAACGTCTCGCCGAGGAGCTTGACCAACGGCTCGCACGCCTTGAGCTCGCGCAGCGCCTCATCGAGGCTGCGCGGCAGGCCGAAGGGCAGGTCGTGCGCGCTGCCGGTGATGGGGTCCGAGGGCTGCAAGCCTTCGACCATGCCGAGATATCCGCAGGCGAGCGATGCGGCGATCGCGATGTACGGATTCGCATCCGCACCGGCGACGCGGTTCTCGACGCGTCGCGCCTCGGGATTCGACATCGGCACCCTCAAGCCCGCCGTGCGGTTGTCGTAGCCCCAGTGCGTGTTGATCGGGGCGGTCTGGAAGCGCGTGAGGCGCCGGTACGAATTGACGTTCGGGCAGAGGAGGGCCATCGCCGCCGGGAGATACCGCTGCAGGCCCGCGATGTGCGAGAAGAAAAGGGGCGTCGGCGTGCCGTCGGGGCTGCTGAAGATGTTCCTGCGCGTCTTGCGGTCGATGATGCTCTGATGGATGTGCATGGCGCTGCCGGGCTCCTTCGCATGCGGCTTCGCCATGAAGGTCGCGTACATCTTGTGGCGCATCGCCGCCTCGCGCGCGGTGCGCTTGAACAGGAAGGCCTGATCGGCCAGATCGAGCGGGTGGCCGTGGATGAGGTTGATCTCCATCTGCGCCGGACCGTCCTCGTGGATGAGGGTGTCGATCTCGATGTCCTCATCCTCGCAGAATTGATAGATGTCGTCGAACAGCGGATCGAACTCGTTGACCGCCGCGATGCTGTACGACTGCCGCCCCGGCTCTGCGCGCCCCGAGCGCCCGATCGGCGGCTTGAGCGGATAATCCGCGTCGGTGTTGGGCTCGACGAGATAGAATTCGAGCTCGGGCGCGACGACCGGCTCCCAGCCGCGCTGGGTGTAGAGCTCGATGACGTTGCGCAGCACGTGACGCGGCGCCATCGCCACGCGCCGCCCGTCGGAGTAGAAGCAGTCGTGGATGACCTGCGCGGTCGGCTCGGCCGCCCACGGCACTCGGCGCACCGTCTTCGGATCGGCCTTGAGCACGATGTCGATCTCCGCCGGGCTCATCGCCTCCTCCATCTGCGCCGGATAATCGCCCGTCACGGTCTGCAGGAAGATGCTCTCCGGCAGGCGCATGCCCTCCTCCTCGGCGAACTTCTCCGCGGGCATGATCTTTCCGCGCGCGATGCCCGCCATGTCGGGGATGATCGCCTCCACCTCCTCGATGCTGTGATCGCGAAAGAACTGCTGAATGTCACTCGACATGCGCCACCTTCGTGCCTCATCTCAACTGCGCGCGCTCGAGGCTCGCGGCGCCGAACGCGGCGAAGATCGCGCGGGAGAACGTGTTGCTCATCACCTGCCATTCGGGATGCCATTGCACGGCAACCGCGAACCGCTTCGCGCTCCGCACGCGAAAGGCCTCGACGAGGCCGTCCGGCGCCCGGGCCTCGATCGCGAGGTCATGGCCCAGCCGTTCCACGCCCTGCGAGTGCAGCGAGTTGACGCGCACCCGATCCGTCCCCGCGAGCTGCCGCAGCAGCCCGCCCGGCTCCAAGAGCACGTCGTGAGCGGGGCCGTACTGGGTCTCGAGCGGCTGCGATTCGTCGTCGCGGTGATCCATCAAACCGGGGACTTCGTGGACTCTCTGATGCAGCGTGCCGCCGAAGGCGACGTTCATCTCCTGGAAGCCGCGGCAGATGCCGAGCACTGGCACGCCCGCCGCGATCGCGCCCGGGATGAGCGGGAGTGTGGTCGCATCCCGATGCGGGTCGTGCAGCGTTCCCGGCGCGCTCGGCGGGCCTCCATAGTGGCGCGGCTCGACGTTGGAGGGACTGCCTGTGAACAGAATGCCGTCGACACGATCCAGCACCGCGTCCGGATCGAGCGCCTCCCCCAGCGAGGGGATGAGAAAGGGAATGGCGCCGGCCGCCTCGACGACGGCACGGATGTATCTCTCCCCTACCGCGTGGAAGGGGTGCAGGCCGATCATGCGCCGATCGGCAGGTAGCCCGATCACGGGGCGGCGAAGACTCATGGGGAGAGCATTATCACACCACAGCGCCGCGGGTTGCGCGACATCGCCGCACGGTTTGCGCCGGCAGCCGGATGATCGCGGCCATTGTATGCGAAATTGCGTCAGTAGCCGCCGTTTTCGCGCTTGCAGCGGAGCCGTTGCGCCGCTATCCTGCGCGGCCCCGCGCTCGTCGCCGGCCGGTTCCGTTGAGTCACCATCATGGCCTTCCTTCGGCGCGTCAGTTCCTACTACGAGGCCACGGCGAATCGAGCCGCGCCTCGGCCCGCGCTGGCCGGGGAGGTGAGCTGCGACGTTTGCATCGTAGGCGGCGGCATCGCAGGGTGCTCGACCGCGCTGCACCTTGCCGAGCGCGGCTATCGGGTTGTGCTGCTCGAGGAGCACCGCGTCGGCTGGGGCGCCTCGGGGCGGAGCGGCGGCCAAGTGCTCGTCGGCACGGCGGCCGGCCACATCGAGCTCGAACGGCTCGCGGGGCCCGAGGTCGCGCGCGCCGTTTGGAACGTCTCCGTCGAAGGTGTCGATCTCGTCCGAGAGCTCATCGCGCGCCACCGAATCGAGTGCGAGTGGGCGAGCGGCCACATGCAGGTCGCGATCAACTCCCGCCACGACGCCGAGCTGCGCGCGCTCGAGCCCGCGCTGCGGGATCGATTCGGATACACGACGGCGCGCTACATGCCTCGCGAGGAAGTGCGCTCGGTGCTCGAGACGAGCCGCTACATCGCCGCGCTGTACGATTCGCGCGGCGGACACCTGCATCCGCTGAGCTACACGCTGGGCCTTGCGGCCGCCGCCGAGCGCGCCGGCGCGCGGGTATTCGAGGGAACGCGGGCGCTCGATTTCTCGCGTCGGGTCGGGCGGGCGGGCGAAGCCGCGCATGCACACCGAACCGTGCATGGACGGGAAGCCGTGCACGGAAGGCAAGCCGCGGCGTCAGCCGGCAGCGCAGAGGCCGGCCATCGCTGCCGATCGACCGGGGCGCCCCTCCTCGTCCGCACCGCTCACGGCGCGGTGCGCTGCTCGCACCTTGCGCTCTGCGGCAACGCGCACCTCGGCGCGACGGCCCCGGCGCTGCGCTCGAAGATCATGGCGGTCGGCACCTGCGCCATCGCCACCGCGCAGCTCGGTGCGCAGCGCGCTCACCGGCTCATCACGAACAATGCCGCCGTCTCGGACATGAACTGGGTCCTCGATTACTTTCGGCGCACGGCGGACGACCGGCTGCTGTTCGGTGGGCGCGTGACCTACTCCGGCTTCGATCCCTCGCGCATCGCCTTGACCACGCGGCGCCGGATGCTCAAGGTCTTCCCTCAGCTCGCGGATGTGCGGATCGAGCACGCCTGGGGCGGCTACCTCGACATCACGCTGAATCGCGCGCCGCACTTCGGCCGCCTCGCGCCGGACGTGTACTTCCTGCAGGGCTTCTCGGGCCACGGCATTGCCCTCGCGGGGATGGCGGGCAAGCTGCTCGCGGAGGCGGTCGCCGGCGAGGCGGAGCGATTCGACGTCTTCTCGCGCATCCCGCATCGCGACTTTCCCGGCGGACCGCTGCTGCGCCGGCCGGCGCTCGTGCTCGCGATGCTCTACTACCGGCTCAAAGACCTGCTCGGCTAGCACGCGCTCGCAGCGGCGCGCTTGGCCGCGAAGCGTGCCCCCGGGGTCGTCGCCGCCGCTATGTCCTCCCCAGCACCCAGAAGTTCGGTCCTCGCTCCGCCTCGAGCTTGCGCAGCTGCTCGCGGTGAATCTCGCGCACGCGGGCGGGCGTGATCGCCTCCGACCGCTCGACCTCCTCGATTCGCAGGCTCGTCTTGTCCTCGTACAGATGCTCTCCGATGAGCCGCGCACGCTCGTCGTACGGCCAGATGAACGCTTGCCGGCTGTGGACGTGATACAGCCGGTCCGGGTGCTGCACCTGATAGCCGATGGCCCGCAGGTCGGCGCCCGAAGCGAGCTGATGGAACGTGATCTCGTCGCAGATGCCCCAGTCCGCGACGGCGAGCCGATCGTCCGAATGCCACAGCACCGCCTCGCCGACGCTCCGGTAGAACGCGCGCACGCCGTCCTTGCCCTCGATGACTGCGGGGTTCGCGCCCCAAGTCACACGGTATATCGGCCGGTCCACCATCATGTCCGGCGCGAGGATCTCGTCGTATTCCCCCGCTCCTTCGAGGTGCACGTGCCGCCAGAAATTGAGGAGGATCGCCCGATGCAGCGGGTTCGTAGTCCTCGCCAGAAGCTTCGCGGTCGGCTCCATGCATTGATAGACCGCCTGCTCGAACCGGTTCATGTCGGCGCCCCGATGACAACGTGACCTGCCGGCGAATATACACGCCCCGCGGCGGCCTCGGCCCGCCCGGTCGACCCGGCCCGCTCGGGCCGGTCGCTAGAATCGCACCGTCAAGCCCAGGCGCGCATTGTTCTCGACCACCAGTGCGTTGACCGAGATGGTGGCCCCTTCGAAGGCGTGCACCATCCACGGACGGCCGTGGTGCACGAGCAGATCGGCGATGGCGAAGTGCAGAGCAGCCTCCGCGCCCATATACGCATAGATGCGGGATTCGGAAGGATAATGCCCGATCGCCCAGGCGCAGCCGCCGTGCGTGAAGCCCAACTCCTCGAGATTCGAGTGCCGATGGATATCGAGCGTCTGGCCGAGATCGACCAGATGGATCGCTTGGAACAGGCTCTCCTCGGCGACCTCGGGCGGGCTCCAGGCCGCCGCATGAGCCGGTTTGACGAGGATCACGCTCGCCAGACACGCGAGCGCCCCCGCCGCTGGACGGTGCGTCACTAGTGGTGTTCCCCCCGATCGTTAGAATTATGTTGGCCGCACCGAGCCCGAGCCGTGACGCGATCGACACGGCGCGAGCGCCCGAGCGGACATGCCTCTCAACTCCCGGCCGAATTCCCGTCCTGCCGCAGCCTCCACGTGTCGGGTACCCGTGTCCCGTGCCGCCCATCCGCCGCGCCGGCTGGCCGTAGCGCATGAGCCGGGCGAGTCATGGAACGGCCGCATGAACGATCACGACCGGGAGCGTGTTCTACCTGAGCAGGCCAGGCTCGCCGCAGGCCGCCCGATTCACCGCCGGGCCGCGCGGATCATCATCGTACCCGCACCTCGAACGCGCGGTGGATCCTCGGGTTGCGCGCGAAGTCCTCCGGGATCGTCGCTGCGGAGATGTCCCGGATCTCGTACCGCTCGGAGAGCGCAGGCTTCAGCCGGAACCGCTGCGCGTTCGTCGAGAACACGATGAGTCCGCCCGGCGCGAGCAGTCGCGCGCAGGCGTCGAGCAGCGCGGGATGATCTCTCGCGACGTCGAGCACGCCCTGCATGCGTTTGGAGCTCGAGAACGTCGGCGGGTCGAGGAAGATCAGGTCGTACCGCTCGTGCGCCGGGTCGCGCTGCGCGAGCCATTCGCGGCAATCCGCCTGCACGAGCGCGTGTCGTCGGCCCTCCATCCCGTTCAGAGAGAGATTGCGCCGCGCCCAGTCGAGATAGGTTCTCGATAGATCGACCGAGGTCGTCGACGCCGCTCCCCCGGCGGCCGCGTACACCGTGGCCGTTCCCGTGTACGCAAAGAGATTCAGGAAGCGCTTGCCCCGCGCGGCCTCTCGCAAGCGCGCGCGAGTCAGGCGGTGGTCGAGGAACAGCCCCGTGTCGAGGTAGTCATCGAAGTTGACCTCGAACTTGAAGCCGCCCTCGGCGATGACATGGAACCGGCCGCGCTCGCCGATCTTGGCGTACTGCTCTCCGCGCCTCATGCGGCGCCGGGTCCGCGCGCGGATCCGCTCCGGCGGGACGCCGGTCGCCTCGGGTAGAGCCGCGCGCACTTCGGAGCGGCGCCGCAGCACCGCCTCCGGCTCGATCTCGGAAGGCGCCGCGTACTCCTGCACGTAGAGCCAGACGAGCCCCGTGTCCGCCTCCTGGTAGCGATCGATGGCGAAGGCGTATTCGGGCATGTCTGCATCGTAGATCCGATAACACGACACCCCGGTCCGCTCGGCCCAGCTCCCGAGACGTTTGAGGTTCTTGGCGAGCCGATTGGCGAACATCCTGGCCCCGGGCGCCTCGCGCATCGCGGCGGCATCGCGCATCAGGGCAACTCCCCCGGTGGGGTCCGCTTCCGCCGCGGGCTCGGACTTCGATCGCGGCTCGGGCTTCGATCTCCGCTCGGGCTTTGACAGCCGCCCGGGCTCGCGCAGGCTTCCCGGTGCGATTCTCAACCGCAGCAGCCGGCACTCGATCGCTCCGTTCCAGAGCGCGTGCGTGCGGTGAGCGCGGATGCCGAGCTCCTTGCCCAGCTCCGGAGCGCCGGTCAACACGGCCGCATCCCAGCCTTCGAAGCGCTCGCGCAGCACGGCTCCGAGCTCGCGATGCACCGCTCGCGCCGCCTCGTGGCCTTCGAGCCGCAAGCCATAGGGGGGATTCGTGCAGAGGAGGCCGGCGGGCGCAGAAACCTCCGCTGCGCAGCGAACGGAAGGACCGGCTTCCGGCCGCACATCCGCGAGCGCGCGGACTTCAAACCGCACCAGCTCGGCGACGCCGGCGCGCTCCGCATTGCGCCGCGCGATTTGAATGACTCGGGGCTCGCGATCCGACCCTCGCAGGCTGAGCCCCTGCGCCCGCTCGCGGCCGCGCCGGGCGCGCTCTCCGAGCTCCGCCCGCACGGCCTCCCACAGCGCCGCATCGTGGCCGCGCCAGCCGAGGAAGCCGAAATAGTCCCGGCGCAGCCCCGGCGCGATATCCGCCGCCATCAGCGCGGCCTCGATGACGAACGTGCCCGAGCCGCACAGCGGATCGAGAAATTCACCGCCCCGCGCAGCGATCTCGCGCCAACCCGCGCGTAGCAGCACGCCGGCCGCGACGTTCTCCTTGAGCGGCGCCTCGCCGGCTGCGCCGCGATAGCCGCGGCGATGCAGACTCTCGCCCGACAGATCGAGCAAGAGCGCGATCCGAGCGCCGGTCGCGTGCGCGTGCACCCGTACGCTCGGGCGCTCCCGCGCCACATCCGGCCGCACGCCGATGGCATCGCGCAGGCTGTCGCAGACGGCGTCTTTCAGCTTCAACGCGCCGAAATGCGAGTGCGTGATGACCGGGTGTCGGCCGCTGAAGTCGCACGCGAGCGTCGCGCCCGGGGCGAGATGCTGTCTCCAATCGAGCGCCCGCGCCTGCGCATAGAACTGTTCCGCGTCGGCCGCCTCGAAGCGCGCGAGCTCGAGCAGCACCCGGTTGGCGAGCCTCGATGCGAGGCACGCCCGATAGGCCACGGCAAGGGAGCCCCGAAATGCCACGCCCATCGAGCGCTCCCGCACGTCGTTCGCTCCGAAGGACTCGAGCTCCGCGGCGAGCAGGTCCGCGAGCCCGCGCGGGCAGGTCGCGGTGAACGCCAGGTCCGCGGGGTCCTCACGGCTCGAGGACATGAACGCGCTCGAATGGGGCGCTCTCGGCGCGAGCTGCTGCATCGGGGAGGCAGCCCGCTGCATCGGGGAGGCAGCCTGCTGCATCCCGGGGGCGGGCGGGCGCGACTTGCGAGCCGCCCAGGCGAACCCAGCCCGCTCCCTGCGGCCGCCGCATCTGCCGGCACAGGATCCGGTACACGTCGAGATCGAAGGGCGCCAGCCGTCCCACGCCTCTTCCCGGACACAGCGACCCGATGTCCAGGCCTTCGTCTTCCGAGACGGTCCTCAAATGGCGCCATTGATCGAATACGTGCAACTCCGCGCGTCCATCCGGACCGACTTCGCGCACGCCGACGGGCCCGTCGAACGGCCATGATTTCAAACGCTGCCCGGCGAGCGCGAGCTTCAGTCGCGCAGCGTGCCGCCGCAGCGGCTCCTCCCCCACGCAGGCCCCGGCGCATCGTCCGAGCTGATAGGCGAAGCAGGACCCCGCTCCCGCTTCGAGCCCCAGCGCCTTCAAACACAGCCGCTCCTCGCGCGCGACAGCGATCAGCGCCCGCCGTGCGGCGGCCTCCGTCCGATACAGCCCAAAGCAATCCGCGTCCTCGAACGACATCGGCACCTGACCCAGCGGCGCGAGCTCCGGCGCCGCGCCGTCGTCGGCCACCACCCATGTCCAGATCTGCCGCGCCCCGCGCAGCTGGCGGTTGTAGAGCGGCTTCGATTCCCTCACGAGGCGCGCTTCGAGCAGCAGCGCGCCGAGCTCGCCCGCCGTCTCGATCCAATCGACGCTGCGCGTCTCGGCCGCGAGGCGCTGCTCGCGTGCCTCCCGCACGGCGGCGTGCCAGTGCTGGAAAACCCGCTCGCGGATGTTGCTCGCCTTGCCGACGTAGAGCAGCGCGCCTTCCTCGCCGTAGAAGCGATAGACGCCGGGGCGCTCCGGGAGCTCATCCCCGAGCCGCGGAGCGAGGTGCGCCGGTACGGCACGCGCATTGACGATCTCCGCGAGCGCCCGGTCGACGTCCTCGCGCGCGTGGCGCGCCGGCAGCGCCCTCCAGAGCTGCCAGAGCGCGCGCGCATCGGGCAACGCCCTGTGCCGGCGGTCGCAAGCGAGCTGGTATCGTTCGATGACGGCATCGAGATGGTGCGCGCGCTCCTCGCGGTCGAGTCGCCGCGACAGCTTCACGGTGCAGATGACCGGTCCCGAGAGCTTGAGTCCCACGCGCCCGAGCTCGCGGCGCAGGAAGCCGTGGTCGAAACGTGCGTCGTGCGCGACGAAGAGGCGGCCTGCGAGACGTTCCGCCACCTCGTCTGCAATCTCCTCGAAGAGCGGCGCGCCCCGCACCATTTCGTCGGTGATGCCGGTGAAATGCTGGATGTCGCGCGGGATCGGCGCGCCGGGATTGACGAGCGCGGACCATTCGCTCTCGAACGCTCCGCCCGACGCACATACGATCCCGATCTCGATGATGCGGGCGGATGCCGGCGAGGCGCCCGTGGTCTCGAGATCCACGAACACCACCGGTCCGTCGTAGAGCGCGCCCATCAGCGGCATTGTAGCGGGAGAATGGGCCATTCCCGTATCATTCCAGCCCCTTTCGCGAGCCCGAGCCATGTCGAACACGACCTCCCTCGATGCTTTCTGGATGCCATTCACGGCCAACCGCCAGTTCAAGGCCAAACCTCGCATCCTCGCGAGGGCGTCCGGCATGCATTACTGGACGCCCGAGGGGCGGCAGATCCTCGATGCCGTCGCCGGCCTGTGGTGCGTCAACGCCGGCCACGATCGGCCCGAGATCCGGGAGGCCGTGGCGCGCCAGCTCGAGACGCTCGACTACGCGCCGCCGTTTCAAATGGGACATCCGGGCGCGTTCGAGCTCGCCAATCGATTGAGGGAGATCGCCCCGGCGGGTCTCGACCACGTCTTCTTCGTGAACTCCGGATCGGAGGCGGTCGACACCGCGCTCAAGATCGCGATCGGCTATCACCGCGTCCGCGGGGAGGGCGCGCGCACCCGGCTCATCGGCCGGGAGCGCGCCTACAACGGCGTCGGCTTCGGCGGCATCTCCGTCGGCGGCATCGCGCCCAACCGGCGCATGTGGTCGGGCGCTCTGCTGCCCGGTGTCGATCATCTCCCTCACACGCACGACCTCGCGAAGAACGCGTTCTCCCGCGGCTTGCCGGAGCACGGCGCGAATCTCGCCGATGAGCTAGAGCGCCTCGTCTCTCTGCACGATGCCTCGACCATCGCCGCGGTCATCGTCGAGCCGATCGCGGGCTCCACCGGCGTGCTCCTTCCGCCGCGCGGCTATTTGCAACGGCTGCGCGAGATCTGCGACCGGCACGGCATCCTCTTGATCTTCGACGAGGTGATCACCGGATTCGGCCGCACGGGCTCGCCGTTCGCGGCGCAGGAATTCGGCGTGACGCCGGATCTCATCACCTGCGCGAAGGGCCTCACCAACGGCTGCGTGCCGATGGGCGCCGTGATCGTCAAGCAATCCGTGCACGATGCCTTCATGCAGGGACCGGACGGCATCGAGCTCTTCCACGGCTACACGTACTCCGCCCACCCCGTCGCGTGCGCCGCGGGACTCGCGACGCTCGACATCTACGCGCGGGAGGGCCTGCTCACGCGCGCGAAGTCGCTGTCAAAAGACTGGGAGGATGCGGCGCACCAGCTGCGCGGGCTGCCGCATGTGATCGACATCCGCAACTACGGCCTGATCCTCGGCCTCGAGTTGCAGCCGATCGCCGGAAAGCCTGGCGCGCGGGGGTTCGATGTGTTCGTGAAGTGCTTCGACCGGGGGCTGCTCGTGCGGCAGACGGGAGACATCATCGCGCTGTCGCCGCCGCTCATCATCGAGCGCGGCCAGATCGCGCAGATCTTCGAGATGCTGAGCGCCGTCCTGCGCGCCGGCTGAGCGCCGCGGCGGTAGGCCGCGGGCCGCTCGAGCAGCGCGGGCTGCGGCGGAGCGGCGCTGGCGCGGGCAGTCCGGCGCGGCCGCGGAGCGACCACGGGCGGGTCAGCGTCCCTGATGGCTCAAATGCTGGTGATGCCGCAGCGCGCGCAGCCGCGCGGCGACCTGCCAGGCGATGAGGCCCACGACCACGACGGTGACGGCAAGAGCAGCGAGCGTAGGCGCTCCGAGCCCGTGCTCGGCGCTCGCGACGACGGTGATGGTTTGCATGCGTTCCGATCTCCCTGCTGCGGGAAAAGGACCATTGCCCACCGACACCTTCCCACCGCGCGCGGATCATGGCAAAGCGGCGCGCGAGATCTGAGACCGCGTTCTCGTCGAGGATTCTCGGCGGCCGCCGGGTCGCCGCCGCACCGAGACGCAACCGAGACGTGCGTCACGGTTTGCGGCGCTTCGCGAGCGCCGCGCGGCAGATCCGCTCGCAGAGCTCCGGGAAGCCGATGCCGACTACGCGCGCCGCCTGCGGCAGCAGGCTGTTCGCCGTCATTCCCGGCAGCGAGTTCGCCTCGAGGCACCAGAAGCGGCCCTCGGGGTCCATGCGGAAGTCGATGCGGCTGTAGACACCGAGCTTCAATGCATGATGCGCGAGCACCGCGAGCCGCTGCGCTTCCTCGGCCGCGGCGGCGGGCAGGTCGGCCGGAAAGATCTCCCGCGCCGCGCCCTTCTGATACTTGGCTTCGTAGTCGAAGATCTCGCCCTTCGGAATGATCTCGCCGACGGGCAGCGCCTCGCCTTCGAGAATGCCTACCGTCAGCTCCCGCCCCGGCACGAAGCGCTCGATCATCACTTCGTCGTCATGTCGGCGCGCGAGCTCGACCGCCGCCTCGAAATCCTCTGAGCGGCGGACGACCGTGAGCCCGACGGTCGAGCCCTGCTTGTTCGGCTTCACGACCACGGGCCAGCCGAGCGTCCGATCGACCTCGTCGAGGGAAGCTGGCGCCATGAGCCAGTCCGCCGTGGGCACGCCCGCCGCGCGGAACAACCGCTTCGACAGATCCTTGTCCATCGCGGCGGCGCTCGCGATGTGGTTGCTGCCGGTGTACGGCAGGCCGGCGAGATCGAGCACCGCCTGCACGCGGCCGTCCTCTCCCGCCCCGCCGTGCAGCGCGAGGAACACCACATCCACGTTGCCGAGAGCCGCGGCTTCGGAGGCGAGCGCGAGCGCGGAGCCGCCGAGGCGCGCGAGCTCGGCTTCGGGAGGCGGCTCCGGCGCGACCGCGCTCGTGAGGAGCTTCTGCTCCGCGGCGTGCGGCAGGCGTCCCGTCGCCGTGTCGATGGCGATGACCTCGTGCCCCAGCCCGCGCAGCGCCGGAATGATCTGCGCGGCGCTCGCGATCGACACGTCGCGTTCCGAGCTCGCGCCGCCGAACAGGACTGCGATCTTCATAGATTCTCCGCGATGAAACCGGCGACTTCAGTCGCGGGTCGTTTACGCGGCTAGTTTGACAGAACGCATCGGGAGCGTTGTGAAGCGTGTCTGAGTTGCGCGCGGGCGTCGCGCTTTCGCGCCGGCGCAGAGTTCTTGCGCATCCGCCGGCCTTGCGCGCGCGAGCGCCGCAGCCGCCGTACACGGCGGTACGCCGCCGCCTCTACAGTCGCGCCAGCTCCCGCACCAGCCGCGGACCTTCGTACACCAGCCCTGTGTAGATCTGCACGAGATCCGCGCCCGCCGCGAGCATCTTGCGAGCCGCCGCGGCGGAATCGATGCCGCCCACGCCGATGATCACCGTGCGAGCACCGAGCGCCGCGCGCAGCCGCCGCACCACGCCGAGGGAGAGCTCGTAAAGCGGCGCGCCGCTCAGGCCGCCCGCCTCGCCGGCACCCGGCAGCCCCTCGACGCCGGGCCGCCGCAGAGTGGTGTTCGTCGCGATGACGCCTTCGATGCCGAGCGCGGCGATGACTCCCGCCGTCGCGGCGAGCTCATCATCCGTCAGATCGGGCGACAGCTTCACGAGCAGCGGCACGTGTCGGCCGTGCTCGGCTGCGAGAAGGCCGCGCAGCTCGAGCAGCGAGTCGAGCAGCGGGGCGAGCCGCGATTCGCTTTGCAGCTCGCGAAGCCCCGCGGTGTTGGGCGAGGAGATGTTGAGTGCGACGTAGTCAGCATGCGGATAGACCGCCCGCAGGCACGCGGCGTAATCGGCGGCGGCGGCATCGAGCGGCGTCGCCGCGTTCTTGCCGATGTTCACACCGCAGATGCCGCGGAAGCGGCGCGCGCGAAGGCGGGCGACGAGCGCCGCCACGCCCTCGTTCGGGAAGCCCATGCGATTCACGACGGCCCTGGCCGCGCGCAGCCGGAATACTCTCGGCCGCGGATTGCCGGCCTGCGGCTGCGGCGTGACCGTGCCCACTTCCACGAAGCCGAAGCCGAGCGCACCGAGCGCGTCGACGCACACTCCATTCTTGTCGAATCCCGCCGCGAGGCCGACCCGGCTCGCGAAGTCGAGTCCCATGAGATGCACCGGACTGCCGGACGCGGCCGAGCGCCGCAGCAGACCGAGCCGATGCGCGATGCGCAGGAGATCGAGAGTCAGTGCATGCGCGCGCTCGGGGTCGAGCCGCAGGAGCAGCGGCTGGAGCGCGGCGTACATCTCGCTGGCCTCAGCCCCGAAGCTCGAGATCGGCGGCTTCGTAGACGACGCCGACCGGCTCGACGACGACGCGCCGCGGCCCCGGCTCGACCGTTCCCGCGAGCCAAGCCTCGATGCCGGCCCGATGAGCGGCTCGTAGCACCGCCTCCGCGTTCGACGGCGCGACGTAGAGCGCGAAGCCGGCGCCCATGTTGAGGCTTCCATACGCCTCGCGCGGATCGAGGCGCGCCTCGCGCTGGATGAAGGCGAGCACCGCAGGGACCGGCGGGACTTGCGTGATGCGGTACGTGAAGCTCGCGGGATGGCGCATGAGCTTGCGCCAACCGTGGCCCGTCACATTCACGCAGTAGTGAGGCACGATGCCTGCGGCCCATACTGCTTCCAACGCCGGCGCGTATAGCACGGTTGGATCGAGCAGCGCTTCGCCGAACATCCGTCCGTCGCCGATGCGCGCGGCGTAGCCCTGCGGCAGGCGCTCCGCGAGCTTGCGCGCGAGGCTCACGCCGTTTGCGTGAATGCCGCTCGCGGCGAGCAGCACGATCGCATCGCCCGCCGCGAGCCGCTCGCCGAGCGTCAGCCGCTCTCGCGCCGGCACGATCCCGCTGCAGGAGGCGGCGAGATCGATGCGGCCCGGCTCCACGACACCACTCAGCGCGGGCGTTTCGCCACCGCCCCAGGCGGCTTTGCACGTGTCGCACGCCGCCTGCCAACCGCGCACGAGATCCGCCATGCGCTCGGCGTCGGAGAACCAATCGCTGCTGCCGGCCGCCCAGTACGCCTGGATCGATACCGGCATCGCGCCGACCGTGATGAGATCGTTGACCGCCATCGCGATCGTGTCCTGCGCGAGCGCATCGTAATGAGTGCGCCCGGTGAGCGGCCGCACCGCATCGGCCACGAGGGTCTTCGTCCCGAGGCATTCGGTGACCGACGCGAGGAGCACGCCACCCACGTCCACCACATACGCCGACTCGCCGCGCGAGCGCTCGATCTCGTTGAAGCCGCGCGCCGCGAGATGCCGCGCCGTGGCGCGCGCGGCCTGCTGAGCGCGCACTTTCAGTGCGTCGATGCGCCGGTAATCGACTCCGGCGCTCGAGTAGTCGAGGGGAGGTTGGGACAAGCGGGTCACCCGGGCCACCACGGGCCGCGAACCGGTCGGCGCATCGTAGCAGGCGGCGCCGCGGGGGCGAACCGCCGCGCGGCGGTGACCGGCGGCCGCCCGTTGCTCGGCGCCATCCCTGCGCCTCGGCCCTTCGGGCCCGCCTGCTGCGCATCCTGCTCCGCAATCGGACCGGTGCGGGCTTCCTGCCCGCCCGCGCGAGGCATGCCTCGCGCCCTTCCAGGCGTCCAAAATCGCTTCCGGCGATTCTGTCAGCGCGGCTCGCCAAGCCGCGCCACGCGCGCCACGAGCACGGCGATGACTGCCTGACCGGGAGCTCGTTCGCAAAGCCGCTCCTTCGCCACGCGCAGATGCTTGCCGGACGTGAGCACGTCGTCGAACAGCGCCACGACCGGTCGCAGCGGCCGCGAGAGCTGAGAGTCATCGATTTCCGTGATCCGCAGCAGCTCACGGCGCGGAAGCCGGCCGTTCCGGCGCTCGTGATCCGGCGCAACCGCGACACTCTGGCGGAGCAGCGGCCGGATATCCGCATCCCAGCCTGCGAACGCGCGATGCAGCGCTCGCAGCAGCCGATCGCAGTAGTCGGCATCGCCCGGCCGCTTCGAGGCCGGCAGCGGCACGAACGTCAGCATCGATTCGACGGCCGCTCTGCTGAAGCCGCTCCTCAGCGCGCGAGCGACCGTGTCGATCGCACACTCCTTGAAGTACCGGATCGACGCTGCGTGCGGGCTCGCGCTGATGCACGCCGGGGCGCGCTTGAAATTCAGCACGAGATCGTTCGCCGCTCCCGCTGCCCAGCCGCCGCCCGCCACATACTCGCCGAGGAACAGGCAGTGATCATCGCGCTCGAGCGCCCAGTGGTCCTTGCGCGTCGCCTCGTCGATCCATTTGAAGCGGCCGAGCCCCGGCTCATCGCGGCACGTGCTCATCGATCTGCTCGACGGTCCGCACGCGGATGGCGCCGCGGCGCAGGAGCCGTTCGGGCCACGCGAGCGCCGCGCCGTGGAAGCAGGCCTCCGGAACGAAGACGCGCCGCCCCTGATCGAGCGCGTGCCGCGCGCAGATCAGCGCGCCGGATCGATCACCCGCCTCGACGATCACGACAACCTCGGCGAGCGCGGCGAGCGTCGCGTCGCGGTCGCGGAAGAACTGTCCGTTCTGCGCCACGCTCCGCCGACCATAGCGCACCATCGGCACCTGGCTCACGAGGAGATAGTCGCGCGCGAGGCGGCGCTGAAGCCCGATGTTCTCCCGCGGGTAGACCGTCGTGAGCGGGGTGCCGAGAACGGCTGCAGTGGCTCCGCCTGCTTCGATCGCGGCACAGTGAGCGAGCGTGTCGATACCCTCCGCGAGCCCCGAGAGCACCACGAATCCCGCCTGCGCGAGGTGCCGCGCGATTCGCGCGGCAAGCGCCGCGCCCTCGGGTGAAGGACGGCGTGTGCCGACGATCGCTGCACATCGGCCGGCCAGCAGGTCCGGCTGGCCTTGTGCGTACAGCGCCTCGACGGGGTGCTTCGCCTCGCGGAGCTTCGCGGGATAGGCGAGCATCCGATGCACGAGCAGGTCGAACGAGCCGATGCCGGCGCGGTCCGCGAGCTCGAGCGCCGCCCGGCCAAACCTTTCCGCCTCCGCCTTGGGCACGAAGTCGGAAGGCCGCGACCCCGGCCGGCGGCCGAAGAGCCGCGCGAGCGATGCAAACGTGGTCCGCTCGCGCATCCACAGCGCCTCATACGCGCCGAGCTCGAGCACGGAGATCGGGTTCATTCGAGCACGGGTATCGCATTCATTGGAGCCCAATTGGAGCCCGGCCGCGCCGGTCGTGTCACGCCCAGAATCCGGCGGAAGCATCGAGTTTCGCGTCAATTCGGCCTGATGGAGCCCCGACGGCCGATGGAGGCGCAATGAGGCCGCGCCTGGGCCTCAACGGCCCGCCCGCGCCTGCGAGCCGTGCGGATGAACGTCCCTCCGGGGTCGTCCGCCCTTCTTGCCGTTCTCACGCGAGCTCGCCGCCTTGCGCGCCGAGGTCAACGAGCCTGCGCGGCCCGAAGCAAACGCGCGCAGGCCCCGGCTCGTGCCGGCCCCGCGCCGTGATAGTCTCGCCGCATGAGGTATCTACAACGCGAATCCGACGAGGCCGTGATTCTCGAGCCCGGCTCCGGCATCGAGCCGGACTCCTCCGTCGTCTGGCTGCACGGCCTCGGAGCGGATGGCTACGACTTCGTGCCCATCGTGCCGGAGCTGCGGCTGCCCGAGGACTCGAGGACGCGCTTCGTCTTCCCCCACGCGCCGGTTCGGCCCGTCACGATCAACGACGGAATGCGCATGCGCGCTTGGTACGACATCCTCGGCTTCTCACAGGGCGCGGCGGAGGATGCGGCGGGCATTCGCGCGTCGGCCGCGCTCGCCGACCGTTACCTCGATAGAGAGCTCGAGGCCGGCATCGCGGCGCACCGCATCGTCCTTGCGGGCTTCTCCCAGGGCGGCGCCATCGCGCTCTACGCCGGCCTGCGGCGAGCGGCCCCCCTCGCGGGAATCCTCGCGCTCTCCACGTACCTGCCGCTGCGGGGGACGCTGGCTGAAGTCGCCGGCGCCGGACGGAACGCGCCGATCCTGATGTGCCACGGACGGTTCGATCCGGTCCTGCCGATGGAGCTCGGGGAGATCTCGCGCGACCTGTTGCGGCGCCACGGCTGCCGCGTGGAATGGAAGGAGTACCCGATGCAGCACCAGGTCTGCGCGGAGGAGATCGCGGACATCTCAGCGTGGCTCGCTCGCGCGCTGCGGGCGGCGGGCTGAGGACCCGCCGGTGCGGGAGCCGCTCGCTCAAGCCCTGACGGACGGTGCTACGGGCGACGGGCTGAGGGTCCGCCGGCTCGGCTGCGGCAGCAAGGGCGCGCAGCCCGAGCGAGCCGGCGCCGGCCCCGCTCAAATCCTTCGCAGCGCCCGCTCGAGATCGATCTTCAAATCTTCGCAGATCTTCACCGCCGTCGCGCGCCCTGCGCCGAACACGCCGCCGCCGGGGTGCTGAAACGGGCCGACGAGGTACAGCCGCTCGATGCCGGGCACGGTGTACTGCCCGAGCTCGGGTGTCGGACGGTGAGAACCTGACTGATAAGTCGTCGTTGCGATGCCGTGCAGGTCGCCGTGCACGAAGCTCGATGAGGTCCGCTCCATGTCGGCGGGGCTGTCGCAGTGGTATGCGATGACGTTGTCGGGCGTGAGATTCGGCAGGAAGCGCCGCGCATGCGCGAGCATCCGCTCGGCGTACTCCTGCTTCGCTTCGTCCCACGATCGGCCGTCCCGCCGCGCATAGGGCACGTAATCCCACGCGTGCAGCGTCGCAGCGCCCGCCGGCGCCCGCGACGGATCGAACACTGAGAGCGACCCGAGACCCACGAGCGGGTACGGTGCGAGATTGCCGTAGCGCAGCTCATCGAACGAGCGCCGCAGCGTCTCGTACTCGTTCGGCAGCAGCTCGTTCATCACGGCGCGAATCGGCTCGCCCGCCTGTGTGCGCAGCGGCGCCCGCAGCGCCGCGTGCACGGTGATGCAGGCGTTGGGCGACGTCTCCGTCGCCGCCGCGGCGGCGGCGACGTGCGGATCGATCGCCTCGACCATCCGCCCGAGATGATGCGGATGGATGGCGCCGATCACGCACTCCTTCGCCGAGATCTCGCGTCCGTCGCGGGTGCGTACGCCGCGCGCCCGGCCTGCCTGCACGAGGACCCGCTCCACCTCGACGCTGCTTTGGACCTCCCCGCCGTGGTCGCGGATGAACGCGGCGAGCGCCGCCGTCAGCTGCCCGCTGCCGCCCACCGGCACGCCGAACCCGTACGCTTCCAGGAAGCCGATGAAGACGAACACGCCGAGCGCCGTCGCCTTCTCATCGGGCGAGACCAGGTTCTCACCCGCCACCCGGGCGAAATGCATCCGCACGCGATCGTGCTCGAAGTACCTACACAGAAGCTCGTGGGTACTCATCTGGGTCAGCCGCCACAGCGCCCGCCCTTCCGGGCTCTGATCCATCATGGCGGTCGAGGCGCCCATCGGCGCGGGAGCGCTGTAGAGCGTCGACTCGATCATCGGCCGCCAGCGGGCCGCCTCCTCGGCGAGGCGTACATACGCCTCGGCGTCGCGCGTGGAGAGCTTCGCGATCTCCGCCCGCGTCCGCTCGCGATCGCGCGAGAGTGCGAGCGTCGCGCCGTCCTCGAAGATCGACATCATCGGCGTCTCCGGCACGATGTATCTGAGGCCGTACTTCGACTTCAGGCCGAGCTCGTCGTTCTTGAGGAGCGGGTTGCCCTGGATGAAGATGTGCGTCATGGAATGCTGATCGTGGCGGAAGCCCGGCACGGTCAGCTCGCGCGTGACGACGCCGCCGCCCAGCCAGGCGTTGCGCTCCAGGACCAGCACGCTGCGGCCTGCGGCCGCGAGATAAGCGGCGGCCACGAGGCCGTTGTGGCCCGAGCCGATCGCCACGACATCGAAAGAATTCGCCATGATTCCCCTTGCTGCGATGGTCCGTGCTGCATGGTACGAGCCGCGGGCCGCCATGATGCAAGCTGCGATGGTGCGGATCGCGATGCCCGGCGCTGCGGTGCTCCGAGCATGATACAGGTCGCGCGTATTGTTACCGATTGTGACATTCCCGCCGATCGTTGAAATCTCCACCCGTTTGCCTGCAATTCATCACAGGTTTTTCCCGCCCGCCGGGTGTCCGGGGAGCTGATTTCCGGTAGTCTTTCGCCCCTTCGATCCCGAGGGGATACAGTGGACGCATTGACCCAGCCGCAGGAGCGGGAGAAGGCGGCGCCGGCCGCCTTGCGGGAGAATTCCCCGCAGCCGACCCGGCCCGACCTCGTCGAGATCCCGCCCGGCGAGACTCCGCCCGGCCCTACCGAGCCGCCGCCCCGGAGCCGCCGGCGGCGGAAAGTGGCGATCGTTCTCGCCGCGGCGCTGCTTCTCGTGGCATTCCTCGTCGTGCGGGGCCTGCACCGCTCGGCGGCGACACGGCCCGGCGCGGCCGGCTTCGGGCCGGGTGTCGGCACGGCGGGCGCTCCGATCGCCGTGTCCGTGGCGCGCGTTGAGCCCGGCGACATAGCGGTCCGCATTCCGGCGCTCGGGACCGTGACCCCGCTCGCGACCGTCACCGTCAAGACTCAGGTCAGTGGGCAGCTGCAGCGAGTCGCCTTCAAAGAGGGACAGCTCGTCCGCAAGGGCGACTTCCTCGCGCAGATCGATCCGCGGCCGTACCAAGCCGCCCTCGATCAGGCGCGCGGCAACCTGCGCCGCGACCAGGCGCTCCTCGCCGACGCGCGGCTCGATTTGAAGCGCTATGAGGATCTGATCAAGGAGGATGCCGTCTCCCAGCAGCAGCTCGACACGCAGCGCGCGACCGTCGCGCAGTACGAAGGCGCCGTCGAGGCCGACGAGGGTCAGGTGAGCTCCGCCGCCGTCAACCTCGTCTACACGCACATCATCTCACCGGTCACCGGCCGCGTCGGCCTGCGACAGGTCGATCCCGGCAACTACGTCACGCCCGGCGATGCGAACGGCATCGTCGTGATCACGCAGCTGCAGCCGATCACGGTCATCTTCCCCGTGCCCGAGGACGACGTGCCGGACATCGAGCAACGGCTGTCCGCCGGGGCGACGCTGCCCGTCGAGATCTACGACCGGGCGAACGTCAAGAAGCTCGCGACGGGCAAGCTTCTCACGCTCGATAATGAGATCGACACGACGACCGGCACCGTCAAGCTGCGCGCGATCGTCGACAACGGCGACGGCGCGCTCTTTCCGAACCAGTTCGTCAACGTCAGGCTGGTCGAGAACGTCCTGCACGGCGAGCTCGTCATCCCGGAGGCCGCGGTGCGCCGCGGCGCGCCGAACGGCGTCGTCTCGACGTTCGTCTACCTCGTCAAGCCCGACAGCACCGTCACGGTGCGCCCGGTCGAGCTCGGCGCGATCGATGGCGATCGCGTCGCCGTGAAGTCGGGCCTCGCGGCGGGCGACACCGTCGTCACCGAGGGCGGGGACCGGCTGCGGGACGGCTCGCAGGTCCTGCTGCCCGGCGCGGAGCCTGCCCGCGCCGTCGCACGGCCTGCCGGCGAGCGAAGCAAGGCGGCGCAGGGCGGCGCACGTCATCGCCGGCGCGCCGGATCGTTCAACATAGGGGGCGGGATGCCTCGCGGCGGACCGCGCTTCTGACCGGCGCTCCACCCGATCGCGCTGTCCGACCGCTCCACCTGACCGCTCCACCCGACCGCGCCAACCGACCGCTCCAGCCGACATGGACGCTGAGACTCCGGCCTTGCAAGGGGCGACATGAACCCGTCACGCCTCTTCATCGAGCGCCCCGTCGCGACCACGCTGCTCATGATCGCGATCCTCGCCGTCGGCTGGATCGCCTACCTCGAGCTGCCGCTCTCCGCGCTGCCGGATGTCGCGTACCCGACGATCCAGGTGGAGACGTTCTATCCGGGCGCGAGCCCGGAAGTCATGACCTCCGCGATCACGGCGCCGCTCGAGAAGCAGTTGGGGCAGATGCCGGGCCTCGATCAGATGTCATCGCAGAGCTCGGCCGGTGCCTCCGTGATCACGCTGCAGTTCGATCTGTCGCTGCCGCTCGACGTGGCGGAGCAGGAAGTGCAGGCCGCGATCTCCGCCGCGCAGGTGCTCCTGCCGCAGGACCTCCCCGCGCCGCCGATCTACACGAAGGTGAACCCCGCCGACGCTCCGGTGCTGACGCTCGGGATCACCTCGAAGGTCATGCCGCTCACGCAGGTGGAGGACCTCGCCGACACACGCATCGCGCAGAAGCTCTCGCAGGTCAAGGGCGTCGGCGTCGTGTCGCTCTCCGGCGGCGAGCGCCCCGCCGTGCGCGTCGTCGTCAATCCGCGCGCCCTCGCCGCTTACGGGCTCAACCTCGACGACCTGCGCACGACGATCAGCGTCGCCAACCAGAACGGCCCGAAGGGCACGCTCGATGGACCCGCGCGCGCGTACACAGTCAACACCAACGACCAGCTCATGACGGCGGCCCAATATGGGCAGATCATCGTCGCCTACCGCAACGGCGCGCCCGTGCGCCTGAAGGACGTGGCGCAGCTCGTCGAGGGCGCCGAGAACGACAAGCTCGGCGGCTGGATGAACACCACGCCGGCGCTGATCCTCAACGTGCGCCGCCAGCCGAACGCGAACGTCGTCGACGTGGTCGACCGCATCCACCGCCTCCTGCCGCTTCTCAAGTCATCACTTCCGGCGGGCGTCGATCTCGTTCCGCTCACCGACCGCACGACGACGATCCGCGCGTCGATCGCGGACGTGCAATTCGAGATGGCGCTCGCGGTCGCGCTCGTCGTGCTCGTCATCTTCCTGTTCCTGCGCAACGTGCCGGCGACGATCATCCCGAGCCTGTCGGTGCCGCTCTCGCTCATCGGCACCTTCGCCGTGATGTACCTCGCCGGGTTCTCGCTCAACAATCTCTCGCTGATGGCACTCACGATCGCGACGGGATTCGTCGTCGACGATGCGATCGTGATGATCGAGAATATCGCGCGCTACATCGAGCGCGGCGAGCGGCCCGTCGCCGCCGCGCTCAAAGGCTCGGGGCAAATCGGCTTCACCATCATCTCGCTCACCGTGTCGCTGATCGCCGTGCTGATACCGCTGCTGTTCATGCGCGAGGTGGTCGGCCGGCTGTTCCGCGAGTTCGCAGTGACGCTCGCCGTGACGATCCTCATCTCCGCGTTCGTCTCCCTCACGCTCGTGCCCATGATGTGCGCGAAGCTGCTGCGCCCGGACACGGCGGGCGCTGGGCGCGAGGGCCACGGCTCCGGCCGCTGGTTCGCGGCGCTCGTCCGCTGGTACGACCGCAGCCTCCGCTGGGTGTTCGAGCACCAGCGCCTCACGCTCGCGGTGTTCGCGGGCTCGCTCGCCGCGACGGCGCTGCTCTACATCGTGATCCCGAAGGGCTTCTTCCCGGTGCAGGACACGGGGCTCATCCAGGGCGTCTCCTCCGCCACGGAGGGCATCTCGTTCCGCGAGATGGCGAACCGCCAGGAGGCGCTCGCCGAGGCGATCCTCACCGACCCCGACGTGGCGAGCCTCTCGTCCTTCATCGGCGTCGACGGCAGCAACGTGACGCTCAATACGGGACGCTTCCTGATCAATCTCAAGCCCCGCGACGAGCGCGCCGCGACGGCCTCGGAAGTGATCGAGCGCCTGCGCCTCGAGACCGCGCACGTCCCCGGCGTCACGCTCTACATGCAGCCGGCGCAGGACTTGACCCTCGATGACACGGTGAGCCGCACGCAATACCAGTTCACGCTCGAGAGCGCGGATTCCGCCGCGCTTGCGACGTGGACGCCGCGCGTCGTCTCGGCCCTGCGCGCGCTGCCGGAGCTCGCCGACGTCGTGAGCAACCTCGAGGAAGACGGGCTCGCGCTCTACGTGACGATCGACCGCGACAGCGCGGCGCGCCTCGGCGTGAGCGTCGGCACGGTGGACAATGCGCTCTATGACGCCTTCGGGCAGCGCATCGTCTCGACGATCTTCACCCAGTCCAATCAGTACCGCGTGATCCTGCAGGCAGATCCCGCTGCGTACGATTCAGTCGACTCGCTCGATTCGCTCTATGTGCCCTCCGCGGGCGGAGGGCAAGTGCCCCTTTCCGCGATCGCGCGTATCGACATCGAGCGGCGCCCGCTCGTCATCAACCATCTCGCGCAGTTCCCCTCGGCGACGATCTCGTTCAATCTCGCGCGCGGCGCCTCGCTCGGCGCGGCGGTCGACGCCATCGAACGGGCCGAGCGCCGGCTTGCGCTGCCGGACAGCATCCGCACGACGTTCCAGGGCGCCGCGCTCGCCTTCCGCAACAATTTGACCAATGAGCTGCTGCTGCTCCTCGCCGCCGTCCTCGTGATGTACATCGTGCTCGGTGTGCTCTACGAGAGCTTCGTCCATCCCGTGACGATCCTCTCGACCCTGCCCTCCGCCGGCATCGGTGCGCTGCTTGCGCTCATCCTCTCGGGCGAAGACCTCACCATCGTCGCGCTCATCGGCATCATCCTGCTGATCGGCATCGTCAAGAAGAACGCGATCCTCATGATCGATTTCGCGATCGACGCCGAGCGCTCGCAAGGCTTGACCCCGCTCGAGGCGATTCATCAGGCGTGCCTGCTCCGCTTTCGTCCGATCCTCATGACGACGGTCGCGGCGATCTTCGGTGCCCTGCCGCTCATGTTCGGCCGCGGCACGGGCTCGGAGCTGCGCCATCCGCTCGGCATCGCCATCGTCGGCGGCCTCCTCGTGAGCCAGCTGCTCACGCTGTACTCGACGCCCGTGATCTATCTCGCGTTCGACCGGCTCGGGAAGCGCTTCTCGGGCCGGCGGCAGGCCGGCGAGGGCGAGGGCGCGCTCGCGGACACGCCGACGTGAGCGCGCGCGACACCGTGGCCGCTGCAAGGGACGAGGCCCCCCGGACGTGAACATCTCGGCCCCGTTCATCGCGCGTCCCGTCGCGACGATCCTCCTGACGCTCGGCATCGCCTGTTCGGGCGCCGCGGCGTTCACGCTCCTGCCGGTCGCGCCGCTGCCGCGGATCGACGTGCCGGCCATCTTCGTCAATGCCTCGCTCCCCGGCGCGAGCCCGGAGGTGATGGCGAGCAGCATCGCGACTCCCCTCGAACGGCATCTCGGCGCGATCGCCGACGTGGACGACATGACCTCCACGAGCACCGTCGGCTCGACGAACATCCAGCTGCAGTTCGGGATCGACCGCGACATCAACGGCGCCGCGCGCGACGTGCAGGCGGCGATCGAGGCGGCGCGCCAGGACCTGCCCTCCTCGCTCACGCGCAATCCCACCTACCGGCAGATCAACACCTCTCAGTTCCCGATCCTCGCGATCGCCCTCACCTCGGATGTCCTCACCCAGGGCCAGATCTACGATGCGGCTGATGCGGTGATCTCGCAGCGCCTTGCGCAGATCGACGGTGTGGGCGCGGTGAACGTGAACGGGAGCGCGCTGCCCGCCGTGCGCGTCGAGCTCAATCCCCTGGCGCTCGCCCGCTACGGCATCGGATTGCAGGACGTGCGCGCGGCCATATCGAACGCGAACGCCAACGCGCCGAAGGGCGCGATCGAGACGCGCGGCCTGCACTACCAGATCTACACGAACGACAACGCCCGCGACGCCGCCGCCTACCGCAACCTCATCATCGCGAACCGCGACGGGGCCACGGTGCGGCTCGCCGATGTCGCGACGGTCTCCGACATGCAGGACGGGGCGACGGAGAACATCCGCACCTACGGCATCTACAACGGCAAGCCCGCGGTGACCGTCGAGGTGCTGCAGCAGCCGGGAGCGAACATCATCAAGGTCGTCGATGCCGTGAAGGCGGCGCTGCCGCAGATCAAGGCCTCGATCAACAACGCGCAGATCGACATGCACGTCACCTTCGACCGCTCGGTCGGCATCCGCGCGTCGCTCCGGCAGGTCGAGAAGACCCTGCTCATCGCGGTCGCGATGGTGATCCTCGTCGTCTACATCTTCCTGCACAGCTGGCGCTCGGCGCTCGTGCCCGCCGTCGTCGTGCCGGTCTCGCTCGTCGGCACGTTCGGGGCGATGTACCTCCTCGGCTTCACGCTCGACATGTTCTCGCTCATGGCGCTCACGATCGCGACCGGGTTCGTGGTGGACGATGCGGTCGTCGTGATGGAGAACGTCATCCGGCACATCGAGGCCGGCGCGCCGCGCATGCGCGCCGCGCTCGACGCCTCGCGGGAAGTCGGCTTCACGGTGCTTGCGATGAGCCTGTCGCTCGTTGCGACGTTCGTCCCGTTCGAGCTCACCGGCGGCATCGTCGGGCGGATCTTCCGCGAATTCACGATCACGCTCTCGGTCGCGATCCTGATCTCGCTCGTGGTGTCGCTCACCACGACGCCGATGATGTGCTCGCGCCTGCTCGGGCGGAGGGAGAGGCGAGAGAGCGCTCGCGGGAGCTCTCACGGCAGCCCCCACGGCACTCGCCCCGACGGCCCCTTGGCCGCGTTCCGGCCCGCGAGCCCCGGGCCGCCGCCGCGCCGCTTCGATCAATGGTTCGACCGCTCCTTCGCGGCCGTGCGGGCCGCCTACGAGCGGACGCTCGCAGCCGGCCTCGATCATCCGCGGCTCGTGATGATTCTGCTCGGCGCGGTGATCGCGCTCAACATCTATCTGTACGTCGCGGTGCCGAAGGGTTTCTTCCCCCAGGAGGACACTGGCCAGCTGCGCGGCGGACTGCGCGCGGATTCCGCCGCGTCCTTCCAGCTCGTGAAGAGCAAGCTCCAAGAGGTCGCCGGCATCATCCGGTCGGACCCGGCCGTCGCGAGCGTCACGGGCTCGGTGGGCGGTGGCGGATTCGGGCCGTTCGGCGGAGGACTCAGCGCGAACGTCAATGTCACCCTGAAGCCCCTCTCCGAGCGCCGCGCCTCCGCCGACGAGGTCATCGCGCGGCTGCGGCCGCGGCTCGCGCGCGTGACCGGCATCATCACCTTCCTGCAGGCGATGCAGGACATCCAGGTCGGCGGCCGGTTCGCCAATGCAGAATATCAATACACGCTGCTCGGGGACGATCTCGGGGAGCTGCGCACCTGGTCGCAGAAGCTGCGCCTCGCGCTGCAAAGCGTGCCCGAAGTGACGGATGTCGACACCGACGTGCAGCCCGGCGGCCTCGAAGCGGACCTCATCGTCGACCGCGACACCGCCTACCGGCTCGGATTGAGCGAAGCGCAGATCGACAACGCGCTCGGAGACGCCTTCGCTCAGGCGCAGGTCTCGACGATCTACAACCCATTCAGCCCGCAGCAGTACCACGTCGTCATGGAGGTCGCGCCCGAGTTCTGGCAGAGCCCCGAGGTGCTGAAGGACCTGTACGTCAGCACCGCCGGGGGCGCGGTGAGCGGCACGCAGGCGACGCAGGCCGTCGCGGGGACTTTTCAGCTTCAGGGGGCGGCATCGCGCGCGGGCGCCGGGACGGGTTCTGGCGCCGCGGGTTCCGGCGTCGTCACTGTCGCCGGGGCATCAGGCTCCGCGGGCGCATCAGCCGTATCGAGCGCATCGGGCGCATCGAGCACCGCAACCGCCGCCGCGCAGGACGTCGCGCGCAATCTCGCGGCGAACTCGCTCGCGAACGCCGGACGCGGCAACACCTCCACCGGCTCCGCCGTGAGCGTCGCGCGCGAGACGATGGTGCCCTTCGCCGCCTTCAGCCACTTCGCGACGGGCTCAACGCCGGTCAGCGTCAATCACACAGGCACCTCGGCCTCCACCTCCATCGCCTTCAATTTGCCCGAGGGCGTGACGCTCGAGCAGGCGCTCGCCGCGATCGAGCGCACGATGGAGCGCATTCACGTGCCCGTGAGCATCCAGGGCAGCGCCTACGGCACGGCGCGCCTGTTCCAGCAGCAATCAGGCAATCAGCCGCTCATGCTGCTCGCGGCGCTGCTCGCGATCTATGTCGTGCTCGGGGTGCTCTACGAGAGCTATGGACACCCGCTCATCATCCTCTCGACGCTGCCCTCCGCAGGCCTCGGCGCGCTGCTCGCGCTCATCCTGACCGGGACCGAGCTCGGGCTCGTCTCCTTTCTCGGCATCCTGCTGCTCATCGGTATCGTGATGAAGAATGCGATCATGCTGGTGGACTTTGGCCTCGATGCGGAGCGCCGGCTCGGCCTGCCGCCCCGCGCAGCGATCGCCCGCGCCTGCTCGCTGCGCTTCCGTCCGATCATGATGACGACGTGCGCCGCCATTGCGGGCGCACTGCCGCTAGCTCTGTTTCACGGTCCCGGCACGGAGATGACGCGCCCGCTCGGCATCGCGATCGTCGGCGGGCTCGTCGCGAGCCAGCTGCTCACGCTCTACACGACGCCGGTCGTCTATCTGTATATCCATCGCTCCTCGAGGCGCCGCGCGCCCTCGGAGCGGCCGGCGCCGCCGCTCGGCCTCGGCGGCTCGCATGCGGGGGCGGGCGCATGAAGAGCGCGGAGCGGGGGGGCGGATGGCGAGCCGCGATTGCTCTCGCCGCGGCGCTGCTCGCGAGCGGCTGCGCGGTCGGACCGAACTACAGGCGACCGCCGTTCGATACCGCGGCGGCCTACAAGGAGCTCGACGGCTGGAAGCCGAGCGAGCCTGCCGACACACTCGCGCGCGGGGCGTGGTGGCGCATCTTCCACGACGATGTGCTCGATGAGCTCGAGTCGCGCGTCGAGATCTCCAACGAGAACATCAAAGCGGCCGCCGCCGCCGTCGAGGAAGCCCGCGCGCTCGTGCGCCAGGCTCAGGCGAGCTTCTGGCCCAGCCTCTCGGTCAGCACCTCCCTCGAGCGCACGTCGAGCGGCGCCGGCGGGGGGATCGTGATCCCTGGCGGCTCGGGCGGCGCGGCGTTCGCGTCCAGCGCTTCGAGCCGCACCTTCTACAGCGCGGGCGCTTCCCTCGATTGGGGGATCGACATCTGGGGACAGGTGCGCCGCAATGTCGAGAGCGCCCGGGCGTCCGCTCAAGCGAGCGAAGCTGCGCTGGCCGCCGCGCGGCTCTCCGCGCAGGCAGAGCTCGCGACCGACTACTTCGCGCTGCGCTCGCAGGATCAGCTGCAAATTCTCCTCGCGGACATCGTGGCGGCCGACGAACGCGCCCTGCAGATCACGCAGGCGCGCTATCGCGTCGGCGTCGCGTACAAGGCGGACATCGTGACCGCTCAGACCCAGCTGCTCTCCGCTCAGGCGCAGCAGGTCAATGCCCGCATCCAGCGCGCCACGCTCGAGCACGCGATCGCCGTGCTGGTCGGAGCGCAGCCTGCGGCGTTTTCCCTGCAGCCCGCCGCCCTCACGACGAGCGTTCCCACGGTGCCGCCCGGGATCCCTTCGATGCTGCTCGAGCGGCGTCCGGACATCGCCGAAGCCGAGCGCAACATGGCCGCCGCGAACGCCAAGATCGGCGTCGCGATCTCCTCCTTCTTTCCGAGCCTCACGCTCACCGGCTCGGACGACTACCAGGGCAGCATCTTCGACAAGCTGATCCGCGCCTCAAACCGCATCTGGTCGTTCGGTCCCTCGCTCGCGGAGACGATCTTCAACGGGGGGGCGCGATGGGCGCAGGTGGCGCAGTCTCGTGCGGCCTACCAGGCGAGCGTCCACGACTACCGCCAGACGGTTCTCGCGGCCTTCGAGCAGGTGGAGGACGAGCTCGCCACGCTTCGGGTCCTCGAGAAGCAGGCCGTCTTGGAGGATCAGCTCGTGAAGGCCTCCCGCGAGGCGGAGACGCTGACGCTCAATCAATACAAGGCGGGCACGGTGCCCTACAGCAGCGTCATCTCCGCGCAGACGACGCGGCTCACGAGCGAGGAGACGGCGCTCACCGTCCAGTTGAACCGCCTCACCGCGAGCATCGCGCTCATCGAAGCGGTGGGCGGCGGCTGGGACGCCTCCGAGCTGCGGCGCTGAGCGGTCGACCGAGGATGAGCCGCCGACTCACGGTCCGCCGGCTCACGCCGTCGCGAACAGCTGCTCGGCGATGTTGCGCAAGGACTTGAACTCGAGCGCGTTGCCCGAGGGGTCGAACAAGAACATCGTCGCCTGCTCGCCCGGCTCGCCCTTGAAGCGCACGTGCGGCTCGATGAGGAAGCGTACGCCCCGCCGGCGCAGCCGCTCGGCGAGCGCTTCCCATTCGGGCATTTCGAGCACGACGCCACAATGCGGGACCGGCACGCTGTCGCCGTCGACCGGATTGAAATGCGAGGCAATCCGACCGCCCGGACCGAGCCCAGGGTTGAGGTGGCACACGAGCTGGTGCCCGAAGAGATCGAAGTCCACCCAGTGGTCGGAGCTGCGGCCCTCGGCGCAGCCGAGCACGCCCTTGTAGAAGTCGCGCGCCTCCGCGAGGTCGCGGACTTGCAGGGCGACATGAAACGGAGTGAGTGCCACGAATCGCAGTATACGGGGTGCTGCGTGGCGTAAGAATGCTGTAAGGTACGGAGCCGGCGACTAGTAGCGGCACGGGGCTCATGAGCCGGACTCACCCCCCCGCGGCGCGCGGCGGACTACAGCCGCATAATGAATCGGATGCGGGATACACATCGGAACCGCTGCCCGACGAGGTGCGGGCGTTGCTGCGCGAACGCATCGAGTCCTACGAGGCGCTCGAAATCTTGATCGCGCTCGAGCGCGTGCGCGGCATCGGTAAGACGGCCGGGGAGCTGAGCGCCGGGCTGCACGTCACCCCGGCGCTCGTCGACCGCGCAGTGCGCAACCTCGAAGCGGCCGGGCTCGTGGAGCGCCGGAGCGCGGTGCAGCCGCAATACTTCTACGCGCCCCCGAGCGCCGAGCTAGACTGCGCCGTGCGTGCGCTCGCCAGGGCTTACGCGGAGCAGCCGATTCCCGTCATCAAGCTGATGAGCGAGAACGCGATCCAGCGCATGCGGACCGGCGCGGCCCGCGCGTTCGCCGATGCCTTCATTCTGCGGCGGGGCAAGGGCGATGGCTGAGACCGTGTACGCCCTGTGCGGCGTGACCAGCATTCTCTGCGCGATCCTGCTGCTTCGGGGTTGGCGGAGCGGGCGCGCCCCGCTCCTGCTCTGGGCGGGATTGTGTTTCGTGGGACTCGCGCTCGACAACGTCGTCACGTTCGTCGACTTCGTCCTCACGCCGCCGACGGTCGATCTGTACTGGTATCGCACATCGTTTGCGCTCGCCGGCATGCTCGTCCTCGTCTATGGGCTCGTTCGCGAGTCGCGCTAGGAGGACGGGCCGCGTGAGAGATTTCCTCTGGGGTGTCCTCGCGATGGCGAGCGTGGTCGTGGCGATCTTCTTCTTCCACTACTGGCGCGTGAGCCGCGATCGCCTGTTCGCGTACTTCTCGGTCGCCTTCGCGGCTATGGCGCTCGACTGGCTGGGGCACGCGCTCCTGGTGCCCCTCGATTCCGTGCGCGCGGAGGTCTATCTCACGAGCAGCCCCGAGATCTACCTCGTATGCCTGTTCGCCTTCGTCGTCATCCTCGTCGCGATCATCGACAAGAACCGCCAGGTGCGGCGCCGCTGACGGCCGCGCAGCCGCTCGCGCTCGGGGCGATCGGCGCTGGCGCTCAACGGGGTGGCCGGCGCGCGTCCTGTCATCGGGCGTCATGGCAATGCTCGCGGTCCCGGCTCTGGGGCTCGGCGTCCATCCCGCGCCGCTCGTGGGATTGATCCGCGCCTCCGATCGCATTGACGCGCACGCGCTCGACGGAGAAACTGGCTCTCCACCCCTTCACCACGGGCCCGCTCCCATGACCATCAAGACCGACTCCGTCGTCTCCATCCATTACACGCTGAAGGGCGATGGCGGCGAGGTCATCGACAGCTCGGCGTCCGGCGAGCCGCTCACTTATCTGCACGGCCACGGCCAGCTGATTCCGGGCCTCGAGCGGCAGCTCGAAGGCCGGAGCGCCGGCGACAAGCTGAGCGTCACCATCCCGCCGGCCGAGGGCTACGGGGATTACGACGAGTCGCTGGTTCAACGAGTCCCGCGCCGGGCGCTGAAGGGCATCTCGAACATCGAGGCAGGCATGCAGTTGCGCGCACAGACGGCCCAGGGCTCGCGCACCGTCACGGTCACGCGCGTCGCGGGCGATCTGGTCACGATCGACGGCAACCATCCTCTTGCGGGCAAGAACCTCAACTTCGATGTCGAGGTCACCGGCGTGCGCGACGCCACGGCCGAAGAGCTCGCGCACGGTCACGCGCACGGCGCAGGCGGACATCATCACTGATCTCCTCTCCGCCGAGGCTGCTGAGACACAAATCGCAGCTCGAGCGGTTGCCCCTCAACGGTCGCCTGAGGGCTTCCGTCGCGACCCATCGCGCTCCAGCCCTTCAACGTTCCGCCGGCGCCCCAAACGACCGTAAACGGTGACCACGAGGAGCCTCTCTCGTCGATACGGTGACGAATGAGGAGCTCGCGAAGCTCCATCTTGCGCGACGCCACAGCGCCATCCTGCTTGGCCGGCCTCGGTGTGTGAGCTGGCGCGCGACGGTCGAGATGCCGCGGCGTGGTCGCCAAGGCGAACCAGACGCCAGCGTCTCGCGCACCCAGCTCTCGAGCTGCGGAACGAGCGCGTCGAGACAAGCCTGCCAGATCCGCGTCGGGAAGATGTCGAAGGAGCTGAGCACGGGCAGGCTAGATCTTCCTCAGGCGCCGGCGGGCCCAATGACGAGCGCGCGCGCCTCATAGGGCGCGAGCCGCAGGCGCAGCTTGCCGTCCGCATCGACATCGAGCGCCGGCGCGCGGGGATCGAGCGCGTCGCTGACCTTCGCGCCGGCAGCGGCCCCGGGAATGGGCACCGCCTCGTCCACGGGCTCTCCGCCGAAGTTGATCGCCGTAATCTCGCGCCCTGCACCCGCGGGCAGCTCGTGGACCAGCACCAGCAGCCCCTTCGATGCGACGCTCGGCACGTCGGTGAGCCACGCCGCATACAGATGCATCGCCGCCCTGGCACCCAGCATCCGCGCGAGCTGCGAGGCGAACGAATCGGATCGTTCGAGCTGGCGCGGCAGCGGGCCGTACAGCGCCGTGGCGCGCGGCAGACCCTCCTGCGAACGGACCGCGCCCGGATTCGCGCCGAGGAGATCGTATGCGCCGCGATTGATCCAGCGGGTATCGCCGTCGGCGAGACGGGCGCGCACCGCGGCGGCGGGCACCGTGAGGTCGCCCACGAGATCCCATCCCGACAGCGCAAACACGCCCGGCTGCATGGCATTGAAGAACGCGAGGAGCAGATGCAGCTTCTCGATCCTCTGCCTGTCCGCCGCCGTGATCCTCGCGAGGTCGCGGATGCCGAGCTTCGCCGCGATCAGAGTCGCGGTCGTGCAGGCGACGCCGTCGCCGAACTTGAGGTTGTAGGGGGCACGCTCCCCGATCAGCCGGTCGTACATCTCTCTGCGCACGAGATCGCGCAGCTCGCGGCCCGTCAGCTCCCCGCCGCGGAAGGGAAAGCGTTCGTTTGCATGCTCGCCGGAGAAGTGGGCGAGGCCCATTGTCAGCTCGTCGTGATTCTGCAGGGCGTGGATGAGCCGGCCCGGATCGATGCCGTACCGAAGCATGAGATGGTAGATGAGGCGCAGGAATTCGGCGTCGCCGGTGAGGAGCGCGTGATCGTAGGCGGGGCGGGTCACGAAGTCATACGAGAGATCCGGCCCGCCACGCGCCATCTCGTGCATGACATCGAGCGGCAGCGCCAGCTCCTCGAAAGTGTATCCGCCGAGCTTGCGTACCATGTCCGCGATGAGCTGGTTCGCCGTCACGGCGAGCGGATGGCCCGCGAACCAGACGTGCCCGTTCGCCTCGCGCTCGATCCCGAGCAGGCCGTTGGCGTCGAGCCGCACCATCGTGTCGCCGAGCACGCCGATCTCGTCCACCGCATCGCCGATGACGAGCCGTTCGGCGGCGAAGGAGGGATCGAGCCAGTCGAGCGTCGGTTGGCCCTGTTTGAACAGGTGCAGATAGACCCAGCGGCGCGCCACCCCGTCGGCGCCCCGCACGATGCCGGTGGCGCTCCAATCCGTCACCTTGACGCCCGGTGCGTAGAAGATTCCGGAGTGGAGCTGCCCCACGATGTAGCCCTTGGCCTCGAGAGCGTCCACGGCGGCGGGACTCAGATTGACGGCGTCACGGCCGGGCGGCACCGGCGGCAGCAGCGCCCAGTCCGCGGGCTCGATCTCGACCATGTGGTAGAGGCCGGGGTAGTCCGCGTAGGCTCTCTCCGCGAGCAGCCAGTCGGCGCCCTTCCCCGTATGACCCGGAATGATGTCGCCGATGACGATCGCCCCGTGCCGGTGCGCCGCCGCGACGAGCGTCCGATACTGCGCCTCCGTGCCGAAGGCCGGGTCGATCTCGAAGCTGATGCGGTCGAAGTGGCCGTCCACCGAGGGCGTATAGGCGTAGCCGCGAATCCCGCCCGAGAGCTTCATCGGGCCGGTGTGGATGCCCTCGATGCCGATGCGCTGGAACAGGCGCCAGAGCCGGTCGTCCGCGAGCGTCGCGAGGACCGACGCGCCGGGCGGGTCAGGAATGGTCGAGGCCGGATAGGCGGTGAACCAGACCGAGGATCGAGACACGGCCGCGCGCGGCTCCGGCTCGCCGTACGGGTGCTGCCATTGGATGGCATGGCCCGAGTACCGCTCGGCGAGCGCCTGCGCCTGATGCAGCATCGAACGGGCTTCGAGCCAGTGAATGTAGGCCGCGCCGTCATCGCCCGGCTCTGCAGCCTCGGCCGAGGATGGCCCGGCTGCGGCGCCCACCGAGCAAGCCGTCGAGAGCAGCGCCGAGAGCAACGCCGCGACACGGACGCAAGGCGACCCCAGACTCTCGATCAAGCTCTTTACCAAGCTTTCTATCAGGGTCCTTGCCAAGCTTCTTACCCGGCTTTGGGAGCGTGTCCGCTGCTTGCGGCTCGAACGGGCGCCTGCCTCGGGGTTCATCGCCATGTCACTTCGACCCTCAGCCGCATGCCCTCCCTCGGCAACCGGACGATCGCCACGCCCTGCGCGGGATCCCAAGCCGCAACCCGGAACGGCCGGCCTCACTCGGGCCTCCCGAGCGCGAGGAACACCGTGCTCCAGAGCTGCGCCGCGTCGGCCTCCTCGACGTGCGTGCCCTGCTCCTCGAACGGCGCCACCTGGTAGCGCCCGTTCACAAACGACCACGACCACAGCTCCGAGGTTTCAAACCGCTTCGTGCGCCCGATGACCGTCTCGAGCTCCGCGCGTGCCGCCGCGAGTCGATCATGCAGCGCGCGCGGAAGATCGCCTCGCGCGAGCTGCCGGTCGAGCCCTGCCAGGAGCACCGCGTGCTGCCACGACCAGATCACGGTGCCGTGATACGCAGAGTTCGTGAACAGCGCCTGCACCGCCCGATCCGCATACGCGGGGTCCGCGACCACCAAGCCCACAGGCGTCATGAGCCCGGCCGGGAACGGCCTCAAAGTCTCGAGGATCCGTTCCAGAGTCTCTGCCGGAGGCGACTCGAGCAGCAGCGCGAACCCCACGTCCGACTGCATGACCGGAATCGGCCGGCCGCTCGTATCGAGCGCCAGTGCCGCGAGGTCCACCGGTCGATCGTCGATTGAATGGAGCGCCGCAGCCGCATCGACGCGGATCGATGCAGCATACGCGGCGACATCCGCCTTCGCTGCCGCGGCCCCGATGTGCACGAGGAACATGGGCGGCGCGCGCAGCCGCCAAGTCTGCTTCTGCTCACCCGCCTTGAGCAGCGTCGCCCTTTCCTGCGGACTGGTGTATGGATCGAGCCGTCCGCTGCGCGCGAGCCGGTCCACCGCATCGAGCGCAGCCGGCACGAAGACGGCGTTCACGTCGTAGGGATAGCGTCCGCCCGCGAGCCCGTCCCGGCTGTCACGCCAGTCGCCGGCGGGATGCCCCGGCTCGAGGCCGACGAGATTCTCGGCGGCCGGCCGTGCCGCGAAAGCCGCCGTGCGCCTCACGATCCAGAGAAGATTGCGGACGAGCGCTCGCCCCTCGCGCTCGCCCTCACCCGCGCCGTTGCGCTTGCCCGCGCGCTCACTCCCGCGCTCGCCGAACTGCTCAGGACTCGCGAGAAATGCCGCCGCTCGCGCACGTCCCCGCGGGTCATCGAGCAGCCACCGGGCCGCGAGCGGCGCCAGCTCGAAGCTCTCATCGACCATTCCGTAGTCGTAGACGGGCGCTGCGCTCAATCCGCGGCCCGCTCGCGCGTTCTCGAGGATCGCGTACTCGCCGATCGACTCCTCGTGAGCCACCTCGCCGTCGGGCGCGAGGCGCACGAGAACCGATCGAAGCCCGCTCTCCATCGCATCCGGCTGCAGCGCGGGCTCGAGGAGCATCAGAGACATCAGCGTGTCGCGCCCGAAATAGGTGTCGAAGCGCCAGGAGCCCGCGAGATACTTCTCCCGGTAGCTCAGGAATTGCAGCACGTTGCGTTCGTCCGGATCGCGAGCGGCGGCCGCATCGAGGAGCGCGGCGCCGCCGAGCGGCGTGAGCGGACGCTCGCCGGTCGCCGCGACGATTCTGAGCCGCATCCGCCCGGATGCCCCCGCGGTGAGCGCAATCGGCGAAACGGAGCCGCCATCCAGCAATTCGAGGCTCAGCTCGTAACCGGGCGCTCCATCGAGCCGATTGCGTGCCCACGTGAGCCGCCGTCCTGCGGCGACGGGCTGCGTGAGCACGCTCGCCGGAACCGCCTCATCGGTGGTGTAATTCCGCAGCACCCGTACCGACGACACGATCGCCTGTCGGATCCTGAGCGCGCCGGCATCAACGGTCGCTTCCGCCTCGATGCCGCGCAACGGGCGGCCTTGCGCATCGCGCAGCAGCACGGGACGCGGTCGCCTGACGAGCGTCCACGTCACCGACCGCGGCGTGCTCACGAACCAGACGGCCGCGCCGCTGTCGCCCGCGGGAAACGCGACGAGAATGCGCGGATTCGTTCCGGAGCGCAGCACCAAGTGCGCGGCGACTTCGCCCTGCCGCAGAAGCGCATTGATCTCCTCGCCCGAGTCGATGCGAAAGGCGAGCGGCGGCGCGGTGCGCGAGGGCGCGGCGGCGAGCGCCGGCAGCGCGACGGCGGGCGCCAGCGACGCGGCCAGCGGCAGCACCAAGCCCAGAATGCCGAGCCGCCTGGTGAACGCGGTTACGTCACCGCCTTCACGAGCGCGACAATGATCAGAATGACGCCGATCGCGACGAGAAGATGGATGGCGCCGAACGTGATCTTCACCGCGAGCCACAGCACCAGCCAGGCGATGATGAACAGAATGCCGAGCCCTGTCAGGATTGCTCTCATGGATCGCTCCGCTCACGTGGCACTCTCCATGAAATTACCCTGCCGCGCATAGGTTCCCGGTCTCGAGCGACGACGCGATGACGCAATCTACTCGCAATGAGGGCGCGGTGCGCCGCGCACTCGGCGGACGGGACGCGCGGATGCCTCTTCGGGCGCATCGTGGCGCGATCCTGCACTTCCTCGACGACCCCGGCGACGGGCTCGACGAACCCGGCACTGGGCTCGGCGAAGCGAGCGGCAGGGCCAACGGCCCTGACAGCGGACTGGCAGGCCGCGGCGTGCCCGACCAGGCAGGCCGCAGCGCGGCAACGGCCGGACTCGAGCTCGATCGCGGCGGTTCGACGCACGGCTCCTGCTTCGAGTATTTTGCTGACGGCGTGCTGCTCGTCGAGGCAGGCCGGATCGCCGCCCTCGGTCCGGCCGCGCAGCTCCTCCCTATGCTCCCGGCCTCGGTGCCCGTCATCACCCATCGCGACCGACTGCTGCTGCCCGGCTTCATCGACGCGCACATCCACTACCCGCAGACCGACATCATCGGCGCGGCCGGCCACCGCCTGCTCGAGTGGCTGGAGCGCTGCACGTATCCGGCCGAGCGCACCTTCGCCGATGCAGCGCACGCGCGCGCCGTTGCCAATTTCTTCCTCGACGAGCTGCTGCGCAACGGCACTACGAGCGCCTGTGTGTTCGGCACGGTTCACCGGGCCTCGGTCGAAGCGTTCTTCGAAGCGGCCGCCGCGCGACGCCTGCGAATGATCGCCGGCAAGGCGCTGATGGACCGCGGCCCGGACGGCCTCCGCGACACGCCCGAATCCGGCGACCGCGACACGCGCGAGCTGATCGAGCGGTGGGCCGGCTGCGGCCGTTTGGAATACGCGATCACTCCGCGCTTCGCTCCCGGCTCCTCGCCCGAGCAGCTGCGCCGCGCCGGCGCGCTCGCACGCGACTTCCCGCGGATGCTCATCCAGAGCCACCTCGCCGAGAGCCGCGAGGAGGTCGCCCTCGCCCGCCGGCTGTTCCCCGAGGCGCGCAGCTATCTCGACGTATACGACCGCTTCGGGCTCGTGAGAGCGCGCGCCATCTACGCGCACTGCATCCATCTCGACGAGGCCGACCGCCGCCGCATGGCGCAGGCCGGCGCGGCCGCCGCGTTCTGTCCGTCCTCGAATCTGTTCCTCGGCAGCGGCCTGTTCGATATCGAAGCTGCGGACGCGGCGGACCTCAAGTTCTCCGTCGCGACGGACGTAGGCGCCGGCACGAGCTTCAGCCTGCTGCGCACGCTCGGCGACGCCTACAAGGTCGCGCGGCTCTCGGGCCGGCGACTCACGCCGCCGCGCGCGTTCTATCTCGCGACGCTCGGCGCAGCGCGCGCGCTCGGCATCGACGCGCACGTCGGCCATTTCCATCCCGGCGCGGAGGCGGACTTCATCGTCCTCGACCTCGCTGCGACGCCGCTCATCGCCCGGCGCATGCGCACCGCACGCAGCCTCGCCGACGAGCTCGCCGTGCTCATGACCCTCGGGGACGATCGGGTCGTTGCGGAGACGTATGTTCTTGGCGAGCGGGTGTACTCGGCCCGCGGCGCATGACGCCACTGCGGAGGTGCCGGCGCTGACACTGCGCGCCGTGGCGCAAGGAGCGGGCCGTACCGCGGGCGCGGCGCTCAGCCGGCCGTCACGGGCTTCGCGCCGCCGGATGCGGGCTCGAGCCGCAGCAGACTGCCGACCAACGGAACGCGCACGAGGACCGGATTTGCGAAGAGCGCGACGTGCTCCGCGCCCCGGTGCCAGCTGCGATAATCGCGGCCATGCCGCCGCTCGAGCGCATCGAGCGCGCGGTGCAGCGATTCGGCAAGCATCTGCCTGCATCCCGTCCCCGGCGCATCGCGCGGCGCGCACCAGCCGGGATGCTGCGCCAGAACGTCCTTGACGGCGACGGGATTCCTCGCCCAGTAGTCCGCAAGCTCTCTGCCCGGCGCGGCGCCGAAGAGCGCGCGATTGAGCTCGCGCATCCAGGCGACGCAGATCAACGCACCGCCGCGGAATCATCCATGATGAAGTGCCAGCCGCGAGCTGCCGCATCGCCCAGCGGTCGCGATCCGTCGTCGGCTCAACCCAAAGAAGAAGACGGAGCCCCCGGATTCGTTCTGCCCTCGAGCTCATATCCGGGAAAGTCGACCCGCATCAAATACCAGGGCGACGGCGCAATGAGCGTGAGGTGCGGATCGCTCTCGAGGAGAGGACTGCCGCTCGCGGTATGCCGGCCGTCCGCGACCGAGTTGTTGGAAGCGTAGCGCCACGCGCTCGCGGTGGACAGCCTTTGCGCGAGCCGGTCGAGCGGCGGAAGCGAAGTGCGCAGGTACGGATAGACCGCCGCGAGAGCCGCGGCGAGAAGAATCACGAGGCCGCCAAGCCCCCGGGCGAGCCCCCTCAACACTCTGCGCGACGTCACCGTGGGAGTGCAATGGTCCCTTGAGCGCAACGTTCCCTCGACGAGAAACGGGCCGCGAGGCGTCCCTGCCCCGTGGCCCGCTGCTCGATCGGACGCCGATCCCGCGCCCGCGTCACTGCGAGGTCGAAGCCTCCATCGAGCCGCCGGCATTGCCCGACGCATTCACGCTCGCGCTCGGATGGCGCCCGGCGTTCGCCGAATACCCTCCCTCGGCGCCATACTCGGCATTGACGTCATACGTCCGCCCCGCCGGGCTCGAGCCCGCCGCCGGGTTCGAGCCTGCATTCGAGGTCGATCGCTGCGCGCTGAAGTTGCCGCCGGTCGATCCGCTGCCCTGAGCGCCGAGCTCCGGAAGGGCGCGGTGCGGAGCGTTGCCGCTCTTGCCGCTGCTCAGAGTCGAGCTCGGAGTCGAGCGCTCTGCGCTCGCGGCGCCGGCCGCGTCGGCTGCGCCGGCCGCATCGAGCGGCTTCGTGGCAGCCGCGCCATAACCGCCCGCCTCGGCGGCGCCGGCGAGCGCACCCTGCGCCGTGCCCGCGGGATTCAAACTCTGCGCCTGCGTGAGCCCGGCCTGCGCGGCTCCGCCAGCCGTGCCCTGCACGGACGCAGACGTGGAACCCGCTGCGTTCTTCACGGCATGCGCTCCCTTCGCGCCGTCCTGCTTCGCCGCGTTGCCCGCGCTTCGCGCGCCGCGCGCCGCGCCTCGTTCCGCATTCGAGACGCCCTGATCGAGCCGGCCGAATCGCGGGCTCGTGAAGCTTCCGCCCATCGTGCCGCCGCCCCCGCCGTTGAAGGTGCCGCCGATGCCATTCATGCCGCCGCCGAGCGCGCCGCCAACGCCGCCGCCCAGCCCGCCGCCGAATCCGCCGCCCAGAACGCCGGCCTGCGCCGGATTCGTGAGAGCAAACACCGCGGCCACGGCGGCGCCCGCCAGAACTGCATTCGTCTTCATGGTCGTACTCCCGTCGATGCCGCGGACCATCCGCGACCTTCGACTTGAACTACGACCGCGCGCAGGGATTTCTTCCCTGCCTCCCCGGCGCTTCGTTGCATTTGACTTATTTCGCGTCGATTCGGCGGCCGCCGTTCAGTGGCCGCTTCGCGGGCCAATGCGATGGGTGCATGCCGTCCAATGCGGTGGCTGCGCCGCGGTCCAATGCGACGGCCGCTATCGCGCCCGCGCGAGCGCCGGCTCGGGCGCGAGAGCCGCGCCGACGAGCCCGTACCCGTACACGGGATCGACGCCAGGCGCGCCGAGGTCGACTGCCTGGCGTTCGAGATCTTCGAGCACCCGCGCGGCGGCGGCGGGGTCCGGCGCGCCGAGCGAGCGCGCCAGCAGACCCGCCACGATCGGCGCGGCGAACGACGTGCCGCGCACGATGGCATAGGCGCGCGGCGGCAGCGCCGCGGACATGTCCGCCCCCGGCGCCGCGAGTCTCACTTGCGCGCCGCGCTCGGCCTCCACCAACACGCGCCGCCGAGCGTCGACTCCCGTCACGCCGATCACGCCGGGATAGGCGGCCGGATAGAGCGGCGGCGCGGCCGGCCCGTCGTTGCCGACCGCCGCGACGACGAGGTGCCCGCGCGCGATCACGCTGCGCACGGCAGCCGCGAGCAGCGCGTTCGGCGGACCGACCAGGCTCACGTTGATGACCGGCACGCGCTCGCTCGCCAGCCAATCGAATGCGTCCACGATCGCATCAACGGCCCCGCCTGTCGGCGCCCCGCAGTACACGTCCGCCGCGAAGAGCGTCGCGCCGGCCGCCGCGCCATGAAACCGGTCCGCGCGGCCCACGAGGAGAGATGCGACCTCCGTACCGTGCTCCGCCGGCACCGCGGCGCCCCCGCAGCCGTGCAAATGCACCGGCACGTCGTTGAACACCGGGTGGCGCGCGTCGACGCCGCTGTCGATCAAACCGACGCGGTGCTGCGCATCGCTCGGCTGCGCGGCAGAAGGCGCCGTAGCGGCATGCCCATCGAACTCACCGGCGTGTCCATCGCCCGCGCTACCGCGTCCACCGCCTGCGCCAGCGCGTCCGTCGGCCGCACCGGCGTATCCCTGGGCGCCGCTCTCGCTGTACAGATGATTGAAATCATACGTTCCTGCTGGATCGAGCGCCCGCAGCTCTTCGAGCGCCCGCTGAGTCGAGACGCCGTCCGGCGCACGCAACACGACGACCCGCACGCCGAGCGCTCCGGGCGCGCGATCTCGCGCGATGCTGAATCCCGCCGCGCGCGCCCGGTCGAGCGCTGCATCGCTCGGCGCGACGGCGACCACTTCCCCGCGCACGATCGCCTCTCCGCGCGGATCGCGTTCGATGAGCCGCGGGTAGCGGCGGATCAGCGCCGTGATGCGCTGCCGGCGTAGATTCGTGAGCCGTCTCGCATCGGCGGCATCGCCGAGCCCGGAGGCGCCGCGCCCTACGTCCGTCGCGAGCCCGCCCGGCAGTCCGATGCCGCCCGCGGGAGCGCCCGCGCCAGGCAATACACCGCCGGGCAGCGCCGGCAGCCGGCCCGGCAGGCCGACCTGCGCGTCGGCTCCGCCGGCGGCGAGCCCGAGCGCCATGCACGCGGCGATCAACGACGCTCTCACGATCACCATGCGCACCCTCACCATGTCCATACCCTAGTTGAAACTCGCGCGGCATGGAAGAAAATGGCTCGCAGGATCGTCATCCCATCACGAGGGAGCATGGGCACGCGGACCGAGGCGCTCCGTGAGGAGATCGTGGGCCTGCTCCCGCGGCTGCGCCGCTTTGCGCGCGCGCTCGCCCGCAACGCGCACGATGCGGACGACCTCGTGCAGATCGCGGTCGAGCGCGCGCTTGCACGGTCCGGACAGCTGCATCCGCGCTCCGAGCTCGCGGCCTGGCTGTTCGGCATTCTGCGCCATGCGTGGATCGACGAGGTCCGCGCCCGCGGGCGACGGGATCGGGTGCTCGCGCCGGAGGAGCTGGGCGCGAACGTCGCAGGCGCATCCGACGCAGACGAGGCGGACATCCTCACAGTGCAGGACGCGATGGCGCGCCTGCCCGAGGAGCAGCGCACGGCCGTCGCGCTGGTTCTCATCGAAGGACTGTCGTACAAGGAGGCTGCGGAGGTCATGAACGTGCCGATCGGAACGCTGACGAGCCGACTCGCGCGCGGACGCGAAGCATTGCAGAACACTCTCGCGGAGGCGGCCGGAGCCGTGCGATGACGCTCACAGATGAAATGCTGATGGCCTACGTGGACGGCGAGCTCGACGATGAGGCCCGCGCGGCGGTGGAGCGCGCGATGGCCGGCGACGCCGAGATCGCGCGCCGCATCGCCGATCAGCAATCGCTGCGCAGGAAGCTCAGCGCCGCGTACGATCCCGTGCTCGCGGAGCCGGTGCCGGATCGTTTGATTGCCGCTGCGCGCACGGCGCCTGCCGAAGCCTCCCGGTCGAACGTGATCCCGCTCCGCGGCAGGCGGCCCGCCCTGGCGCGGCGCTGGTCGATGCGCGAGTGGACCGCGATCGCCGCGAGCCTCATCCTCGGCGCCCTCGTGAGCGCGCTCGTCTTGCGATCGTTCGAGGAGACGCCGGTCCTCTCGCGCGGCGGACGACTCGTCGCGGGGGGCGCGCTCGCCGCGTCCCTTTCCACTCAACTCGCGAGCCGGCAGGCGCCCGACGCGCCGGTCGCGATCGGTGTCACGTTCATCGCGAAGTCCGGCGACTACTGCCGCACGTTCGTGCTACGCGCAGACAGCGTGCCGAGCGGAAACGGCATGCTGCGCGGGAACGGCATGCCACACGAGGGCAACATGCCACGCGGGCAGAGCGCGGCGCGCGGCGAGAGCGGGCTCGCCGGCCTCGCCTGCCACGATCACGGCGCATGGCAGATCGAAGCGCTCGCGCGCAGCGAGCCCCCATCCGGCGGCGCATATCGACAGGCTTCATCGTCGATGCCGCCGGCGGTGCTCGATGCCGTAAGCGCCGAGATGGCGGGCGAGCCGCTCGATGCTCGCGCCGAGGCTGCGGCGCGCGCGCAAGGCTGGAAGCGGCGCTGAGCGCCGCGGCCGCCGGGTACGCGACTTGCGAACGACTTGCGAAGATGCAGGCGCCGCATGTTGATCGCCGCCCACGCGGCCCCTACACTAAAAGCTCGATCACGCAGATGGCCTGAGTGGAACACGTTGCAGTGACCGGCGCGGGTATCGTCTGCCCCATCGGCTCGGGCGCGAGCGTGTATTGGGACGCGATCCTCTGCGGCAGGCACGGCTTCACCCAGATTCCCGAGAGCGATCGGCTTTCCGGCAGCCGTTTGTGGGCGGCGGTGCCCGACGGCTTCCTCGACGCGCTCGAGCTGCCCGCGGAGTGGCTGCGCAACGCGGACCGCTTCACGCAGTATGCGGTCGCCGCCGCGGCCCAAGCGCTCGCGATGGCGGGCCTCGAACGGCCGCCGCGGAACACCGCCGTGATCGTCGGCAACACGATGGGCGGCCTGCCGCTCCTTACGCGGACGCAGATGCAGCTGGCGTTGGAGCCGCGCCATGTGACACCGAAGTTGATGGCGCTCGTGATCCCGAACATGGCCGCCGCCCGCATCTGCCTCGTGTGGGGACTGCGCGGCCGGCAGCTCACGGTGAGCACCGCATGCGCCTCCTCGCTCGATGCGATCGGGCTCGCGGCGCAGTGGATCGAGCGCGGCGAGATCGAGTGCGCGCTCGCGGGCGGCGTCGAGACGCTGCTCGCTCCGGTCGTTTATGCGAGCCTCGAGCGCGCAGGAGCGCTCTCGCAATCGGCCGATCCGCGCTCAGCGGCGCGGCCGTTCGACGTGGAGCGTGATGGATTCGTGATGGGCGACGGCGGCGGCATGCTGGTCCTCGAGCGCGCCGCGCGCGCCGAGTCCCGCGGCGCCCGCATTCTCGGCCGCATCCGCGGCTACGCCTCGATGAGCGAGGCTCATCATCTCACCGCACCGGAGCCGAGCGGCGAATACGAGGCCGAGGTCATGCGTGATGCACTCGCGGCGGCGGGATGCCCCGTCGAGGTGATCTTCGCACATGCGACCGGCACCGTCGTCGGCGACATCGCGGAGCTGCGCGCGATCAATCGAGTCTTCCCGGACCGGCGCCCGGTGGTCACTTCGCTGCGCGGACATCTCGGGCATTCTATGGCTGCGGCGGGGGTCATGTCGGCGATCGCCGGCCTCTGGGGCATGCGCGACGGGCTCGTGCCGCCGACGCTCGGCACGCGCCGCATCGAGCCCGAGGCGCGCTTCGACGTAGTGCTCGATGCGCCGCGCGCAGCGCGCTACGACGCATTCCTGGTCAATGCCTTCGGATTCGGAGGCCAGAGCGCATCGCTAGTCCTCTCGCGCTGACCGGATCCGGACCCGATGCGCCTGCTGATCCACCCCACCAACCGCCGCCTCACGAGCGAGCTCACGATCCCGAGCTCGAAATATCACGCGCACCGAGCGCTGATCCTCGCCTCGCTCGCGCCTGGACGCAGCGTCATCGCGGGACTCACGCATGCGAAGCACGTGGAGTACACCCTCGAGCTGCTGCGTGCACTCGGCACGTCGATCCGCACCGACGGCGATCTCTTCATCGTCGAAGGAGGACCCTATCGACCGATCCGATCCGAGCTGTCGGTGGGCAGTTCGGGGTCGACGCTGTATTTCATGACGGGGCTCGCGGCGCTCGCGAACCGCCCCGTGACGCTCGTCGGACAGCGCTACTTCCGGCACCGGCCGGTGCAACCGCTGCTCGATGCGCTCGGTGAGCTCGGCATCCGAGTCACCTCGAACGATGGCTGCCCGCCGCTTCGCATCGAGAGCGGCAGACCCACAGGCGGACGCGTGCGACTGCCGGGCACTCTCTCGCAGTGGCTCTCCGGACTGCTGCTCGTCGCGCCATTCGCGGCCCGCGAGACGGTGATCGAAGTGGACGGCGAGCTCAATGAGCGGCCCTACATCGAGCTCACCGTGTCGATGATGCGCCGCTTCGGGCTCGAGGTGGAAACCTCCCCCGACTGGCGCCGCTACGTCGTTCCGCCGAGCCAGGAGGCGCGCCCCACACGGATCGAGCTGCCGCCGGACATCGGATCGGCGGCGTTCGGGCTCGCCATCGCGGCGCTGCACCCTGCCGATCTCGTCCTGCGCCGGCTCACGCTGAACGGCGCGAACGATCACCCGGAAGCCGCGTTCCTCGACGTGATCCGCGAGATGGGCCTGCCGATGGAGCACGACGCGGCAGGCGGGGTGCGCGTGCGCCACGACGGGCTCACCCTGCGCGCCGTGCGCGTCGATTGCCGGGAGACGCCCGACGTCCTGCCGATCCTGTCGGCGCTCGGCGCCCTCGCCGAGGGGGAAACCGTGCTCGAGAACATCGATCACATCCGCCTCAAGGAGTCGGACCGTGTGGCGGCGATGCTGCAGCTCAACCGGATGGGCGCGGACGCGCGCGTCGAGGGCTCGCGGCTCGTGATCCGCGGCGTCGCGGGTTTGAAGGGCGCGCAGCTCTCCTCTTACAACGACCACCGTGTGCTGATGTCGCTCGCGGTCGCCGCGACGCGCGCGAGCGGCGAGACGCTGCTCACCTATCCGCACGCCTACCGCATTTCCTATCCCGAGTTCCTGGAGGCGATGAACCGCATCGGTGCCTCGATGGAGTGCGTCGCTTGAGACCGTGCGCCGCTCGCAAGTGCTTCACTCGCGAGAGTGCTTCATTTGAGGGGGTGCTTCCTTTGATGGAGTGCTTCGTTTGAAGGACCGCCTAGTCGATCGCGTGGCGCAGCTGGCGCGAGAGCGGCCGGAGGAGCCCGCGATCATCGCGCTGCGGGGCGTCTCGACGTGGCGCACGCTGTGGTACGACTCCGGCCGCATCGCTGCCCTGCTGCGCGAGCTCGGCGTCCGACCGGGCGACCGTGTGGCGTACCAGCTCCCGAACCGCGCGGAATTCGTCGCGATCACGCTCGCTGCGCTCCGCATCGGCGCCGTCTGCTGCCCGCTCATGCCGATCTTCCGCGAGCGCGAGATGGTATACGCGCTCGAGCGTTCGCGGGCGCGTGTGCTGTTCCTGCTCGATGCCTTCCGCGGGCGCCGGCCGGTCGAGGAGGTGGCGGCGCTCGCACCCCGGCTCGCGCACATCGAGCATGCCATCGTGCTCGATGGGGACGCGCGATCGGATTCCGTCCCGGCGCAGAGGCCCGGCGCACGACTCGCGTGGAGCCGCTTCGATGAGCGGCTGGCCGCCATCGCGCCCGAGGCGTCCGATTCGTGGACCGTCGATTCGGCCTTTCCGCCGCCCACCGCGCTCGCGCAGCTGCTTTTCACCTCCGGCACCTCCGGCACGCCGAAAGGCGTCCTGCACCGTCAGGACACGCTGATGAGCGCGGCGCAACTACAGGCCGAGCGCTTGGGCCTGACCGCCCGCGACCGCATCTTCGTCCCCTCTCCGCTCGCGCATCAAACAGGCTTCCTCTACGGCATGTGGGTCGCCCTGATGCTCGGCGCCGTGCAGATCCTGCAGGAGATCTGGGACCCCGTTCGGGCGCTCGCAGGCATGCGGGAATGGGGCGCGACTTTCGTGCAGGCCGCAACGCCGTTCCTCCTCGACATCGTGCAGACGGTCGAAGAGGGCGCCGAGCCGCCCGGCGCGCTGCGGATATTCGTGCCGACCGGCGCGGCGGTGCCCCGCGCGCTCGCGCGCCGCGCGGCGCAGACGCTTCACACCGCGGTCTGCGGCGCTTTCGGCACGACGGAAGGTTGTCTCGCGACGCTCGCCTCTCCCGCCGACCCGCCGGAACAGGCCTGGGGAAGCGACGGGCGCGCGCTCCCCTCGGTTCGCATCCGTGTGCGCGACGAAGCCGGCCGTGTGCTGCCTGCGGGCGAGGAGGGTCACTTCGAGATCGAGTCGCCGACGATGTTCGAGGGCTATCTCGATGATCCGCAGGCCACCGCCGAAGCCTACACGGCCGATGGATGGTATCGGACCGGCGATCTCGCCGTGATCGACGCCGCGGGTTTCCTGCGCGTGACCGGGCGCGTGAAAGACGTGATCAACCGCGGGGGCGAGAAGGTCCCCGTCGCGGAGATCGAGCAGCTGCTCTATCAGCACGAAGCGGTGAGGGAAGCGGCCATCGTCGCCATGCCCGATCCGCGGCTCGGGGAGCGCGCCTGCGCGTTCGTGGCGCTGCGCGCCGGACATGCGCTCGACCTCAGGTCGATGCGGATTTTCCTGGACGAGCACCGGGTCGCCAAACAATACTGGCCCGAGCGCCTGGAGCTTCTCGACGAGCTGCCGAAGACGGCCTCGGGGAAGATCCAGAAGTACATCCTGCGCGAGCATGCGACGCGCCTCGCTGCAGCGCGCGAGCCGGCTTGAGGCACCGCAAACCGAAGCATCGCGAGCCAAGGCATTACGAGCCTAAGCATCATGAGCCCCGCCGAATTCTCTCAGCTCAAACGCGAAGTCGAGGAGTACATCCGCGGCCGCGGCGAGCGCTGGGCCGAGCGCATCGAACGCGAGCACGCCGTCCCCCTGGAGCTCTGGGACGAGCTGCGCGAGCGCGGGCTCCTCAACCTCGCGGCGCCCGTGGAGCTCGGCGGCCGCGGCCTGCCGTTCACCCGCTATCTCGAGCTCATGGAGATCGTGGCGATGTCGCACGCGGCGGTGCGCATGATCGTGCACGTCGTGAACGGCATCTGGCGGGCGATGGACCGCTACGCCACGCCCGAGCAGCGCGAGCGCTTCGTGAAGCCCACCGTGACGGGGCGGATCAAGGTCGCCTTCTCGCTCACAGAGCCCGGCGCCGGCACGGGCGCCGACATCCGCTCGGCCGTCGTGCGGCGGGGAGATACGTACTATCTCACCGGCGAGAAGCATCTCATCACCTTCGGCTCGATCTGCGATTACTGGCTCCTGTTCGCGCGGCTCGCCGGCACGACGGGCGCCGATGGCACGGTCGCGCTGATGGTCCCGAGGAACGTCGAGAACGCGGTGGTCGAGCGCATGCCCGAGTCGATGGGCGTGCGCGGCAGCGATCACGCGCGCATGCGCTTCGACGGCGCGCCGGTGCCGGTCGCAAACCGCCTCGGCGAGGAGGGCCGGGGGCTCGACGTGGCGCTCGGCGGCTTCCTCGCGCCGAGCCGGATCTCCGTCGCGATGAGCTGCGTGGGACTGGCGAGGCGCGCTTTCGAGCTCGCCGTCGAGCGGGCGCGGACGCGCGAGACGTTCGGCAAGCCGCTCTACCGCCGGCAGGCGATCGCGTTCATGATCGCGGACATGGCAACCGACATCGAGGCCGCCCGCGAGCTCACGCTGCGCGCGGCGCGCGAGTGGGAGGCGAGCGGCCGCGAGGCGCAGAAGCTGTCCTCGATGGCGAAGCTCTACGCGACCTCCATGCTCCAGCGCGTGACCGATCAGGCGCTGCAAGTCCACGGCGGCATCGGCTACTGGGAGCCGCATCCCATCGAGCGCATCTATCGCGACGCTCGCGCCCAGCGCTTCGAGGAGGGCACCAACGAGATCCAGAAGACCGTGATCGCGCGCGAGATCTTCGGACCGGCGGGCGCCGATCGAACCGGCGGATAGGGCCGGCTGGGAGCGGCCAATCGAACGGACGAGCATGCAAGCACCGGCAAGCGCACGAGGCCCGAACGCCATGAAGCACGCGGACAAGATCGCCCTCATCACCGGTGGAACGCGCGGCATCGGCAAGACGCTCGCTCTTACGCTCGCGCGCGCAGGCGCCACGCTGATCCTCAACTACAAGCAGAACGAGACCGCGGCGCAGGCGGCGCTCGCGGAGGTCGAGGCCGCCGGCGCGAGCGCGAGCCTCGCCAAGGCCGACCTCGAAGATCCGGCTGAGATCGACGCGCTGTTCGAGGAAGTCAAGCGCCGGCACGGCCGCCTCGACTACTTCGTCTCAAATGCCGCGGCCAGCGCCTTCAAACGCATTCTCGACCTCAACGCCCGCAACCTCGACCGCACGTACGCGCTCAACGTCCGGGCGTTCGTGCTCGGCGCGATCCGCGCCGTCCCGCTGATGCGCCGCAGCGGCCGCATCGTCGTGATGTCGAGCTACGGCAGCATCCGGGCCTACCCGACCTATGCGAACCTCGGCGCGGCCAAGGCCGCCATCGAAGCCTGGGTCCGCTACATGGCGCTCGAATTCGCTCCGTATGGCATCAACGTCAATGCGGTGAGCGGCGGGCTCATCGAGACGGATTCGCTCGATTACTTCTACGGCAAGGTCGCCGGCATGCCGCCGATCGAGACGGTCCTCTCGAAGACGCCGAAGGGCCGGGCCGGCACGGCGCAGGAGATGGCCGATGTCGCCGCCTTCCTGCTCTCTCCCGAATCCGAATACATCACCGGGCAGACGATCGTGGTCGACGGGGGGCTGTCGCTCACCGCGCCTCCGTTCTACTCGGATGCTTCACCGCCCCTGACCCTGCCCCCGCACCCCGGAGTTTGAGACGCCGGGCCACCGCCGAACGGCGATGGGTCCGCCGCTTGCAGCCAATCGGCTACGGAATCGCGCCGAATGATCTCCGCACCGCTCGAGCGCATTTTCCGCCCCGGCCGCATCGGCGGTCTCGAGCTCCCGCATCGCATTCTCATGGGCTCGATGCACCTCGGCATCGAGGCCGAGCCGGACGGCGCAGCGCTCGCCGCCTTCTACGTCGAGCGCGCGCTCGGCGGCGCCGCGCTGATCGTCACCGGCGGATCGGCCGTGAGCCGCGCGGGTGCGGGCGGGCGGCACTACAGCTTCATCAACGAAGCGGAGGACCAGGGCAAGCTCCGGCGGGTCGCCGAGGCCGTGCATGCGGCCGGCGGCCGCATCGCCGTGCAGCTCTTTCACGCCGGCCGCTACGGCTCGCACGAATACTTCGGCCTTCAGCCGCTCGCTCCCTCGGCCGTCCCGAGCCGCTTCTCGAAATCTCCGCCTCGTGCCATGACGGCCGGCGACATCGTTCAAACGCTCGAGGATTTCGCCGGCGGCGCGCGCCGTGCCCGCGAGCTTGGATTTGACGCCGTCGAGATCATGGGCTCCGAGGGGTATCTGCTCAATCAGTTTCTCTCGCCGCTCACCAATCAGCGGGACGATGAGTGGGGCGGAGACTTCGAGCGGCGCATGCGGTTTCCCCGCGAGGTCGTGCGCGCCGTGCGCGCGGCCGCAGGTCCAGGGTATCCCGTCATCTACCGGATATCCGGCGCGGACTTGATGCCGGGAAGCACGACCGACGAGGAGACGAGCGCCTTCGCCCGGACGCTCGCCGGCGACGGCGTCGATGCGTTCGACATCGGCGTCGGCTGGCACGAGTCCTCCATACCCACGGTCCAGTACACCGTCGCACCCGGCGCCTGGCTGCCTCTTGCGCGCCGCATCCGCGAGGCGGTAGCGCCCATTCCCGTCATTGCGAGCACGCGGATCAACACGCTCGACCTGGCCGAGCAGGCGCTTGCCGGCGGCGCGGCGGACTTCGTCGCGCTCGCACGCCCCTTCCTTGCGGACCCGCGGCTCGTCGCGAAGGCGCGCGAGGGGCGCGGCGAGCCGGTGAATCTCTGCATCGCCTGCAACCAGGCGTGCATCGACCGCTCGCTGCGCGACGAGCGCGTCTCGTGCATGGTGAACCCTCGGGCAGGCCGCGAGATGGTGCTGCGGGAGACGGCCCCGCGCCGGCGCTCACGCCGTCTGTTTGCAGTGATCGGCGGCGGGCCGGCGGGCCTCGAGGCGGCGCGTGTGCTTGCGGCCCTTGGGCAGCGCGTCGTGCTGTACGAGGCCGAACCGCACCTCGGCGGTCAGTTCCGGCTCGCGTGCCGGATTCCGGGCAAGGAGGACTTCGCGCGCACGATCGAGTACTTCGAGCGCGAGCTGCGTGCGCTGGGCGTCGACATCCGCCTGCGACACAGGATCGATGCCGGCTCGGCCGCGGAGCTCGACGCCTTCGACGGCGTGATCGTAGCGACCGGCGTCGCGCCGCGGCGCATCGATTTGTCCGGAGTGGAGCAGCCGCACGTGCGCGACTATCCGCGCGCCGTGCTCGGCGGCGGCGCGCTCGACGATCCCGTCGCCATCATCGGCGCTGGCGGCATCGGTGTCGACGTGGCCCATTTGTGCAGCCACGCCGGGCACCGCGTGACGCTCATGTGCCGCGGCAGCGTCGTCGGCGAGCGCATCGGTCGCTCCACCCGCTGGGTGCTGCTGCGCGCCCTGCGCGAGCGCGGCGTGCAGATCCTGACCGGGGTCGCCTATGAGCGCATCGTGCCCGAGGGCGTTTGGATTCGCGTGCGGGAAGGCGGCCTCGGCTCCGCGGGCGGGAGCGCCGAGCGGGAGGGCGCGCTGCGCTTCATCGAAGCGCGCACCATCGTGATCGCGGCGGGTCAGGAGAGCCGCGATGCTCTGAGCGCCGAGCTCGCGCGCCGCGGCTTGACGGCTCGGGTCGTCGGCGGCGCGCGCGTGGCCGCGGAGCTCGATGCGGTGCGGGCCTTCCGTGAAGGCGCGCTCGCGGCGCACGAGCTCGCGGGGGCTCGCTCTTGAGTCCGTCGTCGTACTCGCCCATCGTGTCGGGAACGTCCTCCTCAGAACCACGCTCGCACCCCGGCCACGAGCTGGGCTTGGCTCGCGACGGACGAGCGCGTCGCGATCGAGCCGATGATGGGCGTCACCCCGGCCTCACGCATCCAGGCGACTCCGAGGTATGGGGCGATCTCCCGGCGGATCTCGTACCGCAGGCGCAGCCCGAGCTCCGTCTGCGCGAGGCCGGAGTCGACCCTCCGGGCCGGGTCCGGCTTGCCGTAGACGTTCAGCTCGGCCTGCGGCTCAAGAACGAGCCGCTGCGTCAGCAGAAGATCGTATTCGCCCCGCAAACGCGCCGCGGTTCGCCCGCCCTCTCCCACATAGAACGTCGCCTCGATTTCCAGCCAGTACGGTGCCAGGCCCTCGATGCCGAACGCGGCCCAGGTCCGCGCGGGACCGTTGCCAAAATCCTCCCGCAGGCCGGCCTGCAAGCTCCACCACGGGCCGATCGAGCGATCCCCCAACAGCTCCCCGCGCGCGTTCCGGGTCTCGCCTCCCGAGCGCTCGCCCTCGGTTCTGATCCACAGCCTGTCGCGATCTCCGCCGTACCAGCCCTCGGCTTCCCAGGCGCCCGCGTCGCTCGAGCCATCATGAAGCCATTCGAGCTGGTCCAGCAGCAGGCGGCCAAAGCGCTCCGTGTCCCCCATCAACATTGGCGCTTGTGAGGTCGGCGCCGCAGAGGCCGGCATCGCCGCGAGCGGCGCCTGTGGGCCAGAGTCATTGAACGAGCCGCCGGCAGCGGCGGATGCCGCGAGAGCAGATGCCCCGAGCGCGCCGGCGATCAGGCCCGCGCCGAACAGACACGCACCTCGCGGAACATGCCCGCTTCCATGTGATAGAGCATGTGGCAATGATAGGCCCAGCGCCCGAGCGCGTTGGCCGTCACCGCACAGGAGATGCGCTGTCCCGGCTGCACGGTGATCGTGTGCTTGCGCACTTGGAACTCGCCGTCCTCGTCGAGCACTTCGCCCCACATGCCGTGCAGGTGCATCGGATGGTTCATCATCGTGTCGTTCACGACGATGAGGCGCACCCGCTCGCCGTGGCGCAGCGCGAGCGGCTCGGACTCGGAGTACTTGCGGCCGTCGATCGACCAGATGAACCGCTCCATGTTCCCCGTGAGATGCAGCACGATGTCGCGGGAGGTGTCGCGAGGATCGAGCGCGCCGCCGAGAGTGTGGAGGTCCGCGTAGCTCAAGACCCTGCGTCCGTTGCGGCGCAGTCCGACGCCAGGGTCGTCCAGCCGGTCGCTGCCGCGTTCGCCGGCCTCGTCAGGCATGTCGGGCATCGCGTCCATCGATTGCGTGCCACCCCCACCATGCATGTCATGCCTCTCGCTCATTTCGCGCATGGCGCCCGTGTCACGCGCGCCCTGAAGCTCGTGCATGCCTCGCATGTCATGCATGCCGCCCATTCCCTGCATGCCGCCCATCCTGCCCATGTCCGCCATCGTGAGCAGCGGCCGCGGGTCCATCGCAGGCGCCTCCGCCCGCATCCGCGCGCGCGGCGCCAGCGTTCCGAGCGCGAAGCCTGTTCGATCGATCGACTGCGCGAAGATCGCATATGCGCGCTCGTCGCTAGGCTCGACTACGACGTCGATCACCTCCCCGGCGCTGATCCGCAGCTCATCGACGGTCACCGGCTCGACATCCTGCCCGTCGGCCGCGATGACTTTCAGAGCGAGGCCCGGGATCCGCACGTCGAAAATGCTCATCGACGAGCCATTGATGAATCTCAGCCGCACCCGCTCTCCGCGCTCGAAGAGCGCCGTCCAGTTGCAGGCCGGCGGCACGCCGTTCATCAAATACGTATACGCCGGCGCCGACACGTCCGCGATATCGGTCGGATCCATGCGCATCCGGCCCCACTCGAGCCGATCCGCGAGCGCCGCGCGGAAGCCCTCGCGCCGCGAGTCGCGCAGCCAGTCGCCGAGCGTGCGGCGATGGAAGTTGAAATAGCCGCTGTCCACTTTGAGCAGCCGGTAGAGGTGCTCGGGATCGAGATCGGTCCAGTCGGAGAGCAGCACCACGTAGTCTCGATCGACGCGGTGGCGCTCGCCCTCCCTCGGGTCGATGACGATGGCGCCGTAGAGCCCGGTCTGCTCCTGGAAGCGCGAGTGACTGTGATACCAGTACGTTCCGGACTGGCGCACCGGGAAGCGGTAGACGAATGTCTCGCCGGGCGCGATGCCCTCGAAGGAGAGGCCCGGCACGCCGTCCATCGCCGACGGGACGAGCACGCCATGCCAGTGTATCGAGCTCGGCACGGCGAGGCGGTTGGTGACGCGCAGCGTGACCGTATCGCCCTCGCGCCACCGCAGGACCGGCGCGGGCATGCGGCCGTTGATGAGCGTCGCAGGGCGCGGCCGGCCGGTGACGTTCACCACGTGCTCACCGATCTCCAGGTGGAAGTCCGCGCCCGAAAGCGCGGCCGCGCCCGGCGACGACGCGCTCGGCTCGCCGGCAGCCCCCATGAGATCGGGGACGGCCGTGAGGCTCGTCACCATCCCGCTCAGCCCCAGCACGAACCGCCGCCGCGAAGCGTTCATGCACGCCGTCTCAGCTCGCGTCGAGCTTGTGCAGATCCATCGCGATCGTGCGCGGATTGTCGCTCTCTTCGGCCAGCAGCCGCGCGCGCCCGCTCGCATCGAAGATGAACACCGCGCTGCTGTGGTCCACCGCGTAGTACCCGTTGCGGTCCGGGGGCTCGCGGTGGTAGGCGATCCGATAGCGCTTGCTCAATATCGTGAGCGCGCCGTCATCCCCGCGCAGCCCGACGAACTCGGGTCCGAAAGCGCCGACGTAGCGCTTCATCACCGCCGTCGTATCCCGCGCCGGATCGACCGTGACGAACAGCACCCGCATGCGCTTCGCTTCCGGCCCCAGCCGCCGCAGCGCCTCGCTCAACGTCGTGAGCGTCGTCGGGCAGGCGTCCGGGCAGTGCGTGTAGCCGAAGTAGAGCAGCACGATCTTGCCGCGATAATCGTCCTCCGTGACGGGCCGGCCGTCCTGATCGGTGAGCGCGAACTTCAGCTGCGGGAGCAGGCCCGTGATGTTCTGCAGCGCGAAGTGCGGCCCGGCCGAGCCGCAGGCGGCCATCGCAAGAAGCGCGACAGCGGCCAGCGCCGCCGCCCGCACGGATCGCCATCCGATCCTTCTACCCCACCTCTGAATCATTCATCCCCCAACGAAGCAGCGCGCCCGGCGCAGCGGCGGCGCCCGGCGCAAGCCCAGGCATCGGCTCCTCACCCGTGCGCGCAGGCGCCGGCCTCTCACTCGGGCGCGCTAGCGCCGCTGCGCGCCGGCCGCGCCGCGCCTCGTCCTCCTCCACGAGGAGGCGGCGCAGGATCACGAGCATGGCGACGCCGGACATCATCGCCGCCGGGATCCAGGTGAGGAGGCCCCCGAGCTCCTGATCCGTCAGCGGCTCGACGGCCCAGGCGCGCCCGCACACTGCATAGACATCGAACAGCACCGTCGAGTGCAGCGCGATGTAAGCGCCGAGCAGGATCTGCGGCAGCGCCACGAGACACACGATGAGGATGCGGATCGGATACCCGAGCGCCGCCGAGCCCTGGCTCCCGCGCGGCGCGAGCATCAGCCACCAGAAGAGGAGCCCGTCGATCGCCATGCTCCAGTTCATGGTGAGATAGCGCTGCACGTTCAACATCGCACCGAAATGGATGGACGGCGTGAGCCAGAAGAAGATCAGGCCGACGAACACGACCGGCGCGATCACCGGATGCTGGATTAGACGGAAAAGCCGCGCGCCGCAGCCGGGGATCCACTGAAACCCGCGCCGCTCGCGGCAGAGCTCCGCGGCCCGCTCGCGCCAGCCGAGTGGAATGCCGGCCCACATTGCCCGGCCCGGCGAAGCGAGGACCAGCAGCACCGGCGCGAGGTGGTGCAGCACCAAGTGCTGCAGCCGGTGCACCCAGAACATGTGCTGAGACAGGAAGTCGTAGTACGTCTGCAGCACCGCATAGTCGAGCGCGAGGCCCAGGAAGAACGAGAACGGCCGCCAGAATCCCACTCGCTCGCCGCGGCGCGCGAGCTCGATGAGGCCGCGCGCATAGAGCACGGCGGATACGGCGCACACGAGAACGACCGTGGGAGAGAGCTCCCACGGCGCGAGATAGAACAGGATGGAGTGCATCGGCGCGCCGCGCATGTTACCGGGCCGCGCGCCGCCTGTACACGCCGGGCATCGAGCCGCGTCGAGCTCACGCGGCACCGGTTTCGCACCGGCCTCACACCGCGACGGCCTGCCTGCGCCACTCCGGCTTCGCCGTCGCGCGCACGCGCTCGTCCGCCTGCGGGCTCTTGGCGAGGAACGGCCCGAGCGCGAGCAGGTCGAGATGGCCCTTGAGGAACGCGCGCACCGCGTCCTCCGGCGAGCAGACGATCGGCTCCTCGTGGATGTTGAAGCTGGTATTGACGACCGTCGGCAGCCCCGTGAGCCGCATGAGCTCGCGGATGATGCGGTAGTAGCTCGGGTTGTCGGCGGCTGAGACCAGCTGCGGCCGCGCCGTGCCGTCGACGTGCACGACACCGGGCGCGCGCTCGCGCATCTCCCGCGTGCAGTCGAAGGTGATCGTCATGAACCGCGCCGCGTCGCACGCCCCCTCCACGTGCTCGAAACAGCGCTCCGCGTGCTCGGCCAGTGTCGAGGGCGCAAACGGCATGAACTCCGTGCGCGCGAGCCGGTGATTCAGCCAGTCATTGACGGACGGATCGTCCGGACGATAGAGGATCGAGCGGTTGCCGAGCGCCCGCGGGCCATATTCCATGCGGCCCGTCATGCGCGCGACGACGTAGCCCGCCGCGATTCGCCGCGCGATCTCCGCCTCGATGTCGCCAGGCCGCGTGAAGGCCACGCCCGCGGCGCGCAGCGCCGACTCCATCTCGCGCTCGCCGAACTCCGGGCCCAAGTAGACGTGATCGAAGCAGCGCCGGCCGGGCGTCCACCCGCCCATGCGCTCGGCCGCGGCGACGAGCGCGGCGCCTACCGCCAGCCCCTCGTCCGACATCGCGGGATACACGAAGATCCGCTCGACGCCCGGCAGCTCGTGGATGCGTTGGTTGATCTTCACATTGGCCACAACGCCGCCCGCGAGCGCGACCTGCTTGAGGCCCGTGCGCGCCATCCAGTGTGCGACGTAGCGTGTGCAGATGTCCTCGGAGAGGCGCTGAATGCTGGCGGCGAGATCCTCGCGCCGCGCGTCGGCGGGGAGGCTCTTCCTCAGCTTGCGCAGCGCGCCATGACGGAACGCCCTGCCCGTGTTGCGCATCGAGCCGTTCTCGTAGCGGATGAAGCGCTCGAGGATGTCGCGGTGGCGGTCTGCCCCGTAGGCCGCGAGCCCCGTGATCTTCCCCTCGTGCTTGCCCATCTTGAAGCCGCAGAGATGGGTGATGTAGCCGTAGTAGTTCCCGATGCCGTCGAACGAGGGCACTGTGTTGAGGAGGCGCATCCGCCCGCCGCGCGCCTCGTAGACGTGGGAGGAATGGCCATCGCCCGAGCCGTCGAGCGTCGCGATCAGCGCATCCGCGAACCCGCTCGCGTAGTACGCCCCCGCGGCATGTGCCTCGTGGTGCCACACATACCGCACCGGCGCCGTGATGCCGAAATCCTCGCGCAGGATGCGGGCGATGCCGCGCCGCCGCCGCGCATAGATCGGCTTGCGCAGGCCGTAGTAGGCGCTCTCGAGGAACGGCAGCGTCTCCCGCCAGGCCGCAAGGCGAGAGCCCGCCGAGAAGAACGCCGCCTTGACCCACCCCTCTCTCACTCCGAGCACGCCGGCGTCGAAATCGACCAGCTCCGGGAGCAAATGACCCCATTTGGAGGCCACCGCGACGGCGTCGATCTCGCGCGGCTCGACGCCTGCGATTGCGAGGCACGCCGCGATCGACCGCCGCGGGAAGCCCATCACCATCTTCTTGCGCGCCAGGCGCTCCTCGTTGACGGCCGCCCGCACGATGCCGTCCTCGACCAGCGCGGCGCCGCTCGTCAGATGATCCGTGATTCCCAGAATTCTCATGGGCGCAGCCTCCCCCGACGGAAGTGGGCGGGGCTGCGCCGGCTCGGCAGTCCGACACGCATTCGGGATCTCCCCCAAACGACTCAAACGGGACGGAGGACGACCTCCGCCGGCACGGGAGCTCGAATGACGGGGGTTAGGGCGGGAGCGGAATGGACGAGGTGGAGATGGCCGCCGCGCTCATCAAAGAGGTGCAGCAGGTGTTGGCGAGGACGGGGCTGCTGGGCAGCAGATACGAAGCGACGAGCAACCGCCGCACGGGTCGCCTCGAATACCCGCCCTTGCGGCGGCGCCAGCAGATCCGCGCGAGCGCGCGGTAGCCGCTCGCAAGCTCCGCGGTGGAGAGCGGGCGATGTAGGCGTTGAAAGACTCGCGAATGCATGCGCCGGCGGACGTGAGCTCGACCTGGAACGCGGAATCCGGGCCGAGCCGTCGCAAGATCTGCGCCCGCGGTCGCCTCGCGCTCTCGAATCAGCCCGGAGGGCTGGCCTTGGCGCCAACGCTCCTGAATGCGCGCCGGGTTTGCCTCAGCGCCGGTGCTCGTGCTCCTCGCCGCGCTGCGGCCGCGGTTGCGGATGAGGGTGCGCGGCGCGCGGACCCTGCTCGTACCACCCGCCTGCGTTGAGCGGCATGGCGTCCTTCACGCGAGGCTGCGCCGGATGGTCGAAGCGCTGCGCCTGCGGCGCGTTGAAATGCTGCGCTTCCGCTCGATTGAAATGCTGCGCCTCTGGTCTGTCGAACCGCTGCGCTCGAGGCGGGCGGTCGAAGCGCTGCGCCTGCGGCGGCCGATCGAAGCGTTCACCGGGCGGACCGAAGTGTCCCGGCGCTCCGCCCGCCCGCGCGGCCACCACGCCGCGACCGGAGAACTGCGCAGGGTGCATCGTGGCCGCCACGGGGGGCCGGCCGCCGTTTGCGGAGGCGAGGAGCGAGCGGTTGCGGGCGGCGAACTGCTCATGCTGCCGCTGCACCGGCGTGAACGCGACGTGCTGCTCGCGCGCGGCGGCAAGCTCGATCGGCGTCGGACGCGCCGCGACACCGCCCGGTCCACCGTTGTAGCTCACGCGGGTCACCGACACGTTGTTGATGACCGTCTGGTTGTAGACGTTCGTGACGTGGATGTTGGTCACGTTCATCACGGCGCGGTTGTAGAAGAACACGCCGCCACGCCAGTAGCCGCCCGCGAAGCCGACGCCGGTGTATCCGAAGCCGTAGTTGATGCCGCCGTAGAAGCCGACGTGCGGACCCCAGTAACCGGCGTGCCAGATGTAGACGCCGTTTTCCCAGCCCCAGTACCCCGGCGTCCACAGCAACCCCACGGCCGGCGGCATGACCCACGTGCCGGGCACCCAGTAGTAGCCGTCCGGCCCCCAGGCCCAGTAGCCGGGAACCCACAAATAGCCGGGCGCCGGGCACGGCGGCTGGACATACACGGGTATCGCCGGCGGAGCGATGTTGACGGAGATGCCGACGAACACGCCGGCCGATGAAACGACAGGCAGCGCGGCCAGCGCGACGGCCGCCAGGATGCCCCGGAAGAAGACGGTGATACGCATGCTCTCCCCTTGCATTCTCGGGCGCTCGAATGCTCGAACCACCGCATGGTGGACGCGATGAGGCGCGGGCGCGCTGCTGTGTCTCACATCTCGCCACAACGCGGGCGCGCCGGGCGGGTTGACCGGGCGCGCCACGACGTCCGCCGCGCATGACCGAAGAGCGTACGGTGCAGAGCGGCCCTGCCCCCTTCGGGCGCGCTGTGGCGTTATACTGTCCCGCCTGCCTGCGGAGAGCATCCCATGTTGAGACTCGGCGTCATCGGACTTCTTCTCAGCGTCTTCCTCATCGCTTGCAGCTCGACCGAGGCCGACTGGCAGCAGGCGCAGGCCGTCAACACCATCGGCGCGTACCAGGACTTCCTGAAGCAGCACCCGAACGGCGAGCACGCCGACGAGGCGCGCAGCCGCATCCGCTCGATCGAGGACGATCAGGCGTGGATGGCGGCGATCAACACGAACACCCAGCAGGCCTTCGAGCAGTACCTGCGCAACGAGCCGAACGGGTCGCATGCGCAGGAGGCGCGGGATCGCATCACCGGCTTCCAGCGCGCCGCGGCGTGGAGGACGGCGCAGTCGCAGGGCACGCCCGCCGCGATCCAGGCGTTCCTGCAGAAGTACCCGACCGGCCCGGAGGCGGACGAGGCGCGCGCGGTGCTGCAGAAGGTCCAGAACAATTATCAGGCGCAGCTCGCCTCCTATCGCAGCCGCAAGGAGGCCGATCGTGTGACCGCGCGCCTGAAGCGGCGGTTCGGCAGCGTGTTGCACGATGTGGTCGTCGTCCCGCCTGCGCCTCCAGAGAAGCTGTACCGGGTCCGCTCGGCTCCGATGACGGAGGACGAGGCGAACGCCGCGTGCGCCGCGCTCAAGAAGGCGCACCAGCGTTGCGAGGTGGTCAAGAGCGAGGCGGCGGCAAACAGCTGACCCACGCAGCCAGCGGCAGCGAACGGCTGACCGACGCAGCGAAACGACCTGGCTAAACGACCCGGCTGACCGACGCAGCTGGCTGACACGGCTGGCCGACGCAGCTCACCGACGCTATCGATTGGAGCGGCTGACGGATACTTCCCGCGCCGGCCTGACGCGGCGCAAACCCTTGCGGACTCGAGAGCGATCCGGCGCGCCGAGCAAGCGGCCGGTACGCGCCCATACGGGCCTCGTTCCATACGTGCCTGGCCCCATACGTGCCTTCTCGACCCATGCGAACCGGTTTCCTGCGAGACGCGATCACGCTCGGCCTGTTGGCGGCCATCGGCCCGTTCGCGATCGACATGTACCTCCCATCGCTGCCGTCGATCGGGGCGAGCCTGCACGCGGCGCCGGGTGAGGTGCAGCTCACGCTCATCGCCTTCTTCGTCGCGGTGAGCATCGGCCAGCCCGTGTGCGGGCCGCTTTCGGATCGCCTGGGGCGCAAGACGCCGCTCTTCCTCGGCCTCGCGCTGTTCGCCGCTGCGAGCGTCGGCTGCGCGCTCGCGCCCAACGTCGCGACCCTTACCGCCTTCCGCTTCGTGCAAGGGCTCGGCGCCTGCGCGGGCATGGTGATCCCGCGCGCCGTCGTGCGCGACCTGCACACCGGCGTCGAGGCGACGCGGCTCATGTCGATGCTGATGCTCGTGTTCAGCATCTCGCCGATTCTCGCGCCGCTCACGGGCAGCCTCGTCATCCAGGCTGTCGGCTGGCGCGGCGTGTTCTGGGCGGTGCTCGCCGCAGCGCTCGCGGGCATGCTGATCCTCACGACGCTGCGCGAGACGCGCCCCGCGCCGCTCCGGGCGCACGCGCCGCAGACGAGCTTCGCCGGGTCGCTCGCCGCCTATGGCGGCCTGCTGCGCGACCGGACCTTCCTCGGCCTCACCTTCACCGGCGCGTTCGGCATTTCGAGCTTCTTCGTCTATCTGTCGAGCTCGCCGTTCGTGCTGATCGATCACTACCATCTCTCCCCGAGGCTGTTCAGCGTGCTTTTCGCCGTGAACGCCGCGTCGTTCTTCGCGACTGCGCAGGCGAATGCCTGGCTCGCCGAGCGCATCGGACTGCGCGAGCTCGTGCGCCGCGCCGTGGCTGGCTTCGCGCTCGTGCTGCTCGTCCTGCTCGCGCTCTACGCCTCGGGCGTGGACCGGCTCGAAGCGCTCGCCGTTCTCCTCTTCGTGAGCTTCGGCTTCCTCGGCATGGTGCTGCCGACCACGACGGTGCTCGCGCTCGAGGATCACGGCGCGATCGCGGGGACTGCCTCCGCGCTCATGGGCACGCTGCAATTCGCGACCGGCGCCGTCGTGATGGGGCTCGCCGGCGCTTTCGCGAACGGCGCGCCGCTGCCCATGATCGCCGGCATCGCGGCCTGCGGGGTTCTCGCCTGCACGCTCGCGCAGGTCACGCTCCGCTCTCCACGGCGCGCCCGCATCGAAACCGCCGCGGAGTGAGGTGCGCTGCATGTCGGACGCCACGCGGTCTCTCACGCGAACGATGCGGCCGGGCTCGTCGGCTGGACGCTGCCGCCGGCGCGGCAATCCGCGGCTTCACGCGCCGCCTCGCGGCCGGCCGCGGCGTCCGTGCGCGGCTCGCGCTGGCGCGCACAGCGAAATTGCTCATCGACTTCGGCGCCGCCCCGCGCAGCCCCCCGCTCGCAGCGGACGCGGCCGCTGACCTCGCGCCGGTCCCAAGAGGCGACTCCCCGGGGCCGCGCGCGAGCGCTCGCGATCCTCGGCGCGTCCGAAGCCGGCGCGCGCGAGCCTCGTCCCGCGCAGCGCAGGGCGCAGATACCTGCGGCTCGGGCTCGAGCCGGGGCAGCCGGATCGTGAACGTCGAGCCGCGTCCCGCGCCCTCGCTCGCGGCGCTCACGCTGCCCCCGTGCCGCTCGATCAAATGCTCCACCACCGAGAGCCCGATGCCGAGCCCGCCGTGAGACCGGTCGAGCGCGCGGTCGCTCTGCACGAACAGATCGGAGACATGCGGCAGGATCCGCGGTGCAATGCCGCCGCCGTTGTCGCGCACCTCGACGGCGACCTCGGCGCCGGCCTCGAGCACCCGCACCTCGATCTCCCCGCCAAGGTCGGTGTACTTCGCTGCGTTGTGCAGAATGTTCCCGACGCACTGCACGAGCCGGGCGCGGTCGCCGCGCACGTGGATCGGCGCGAAGGGCTTGGTGATGCCGAGCCGGTGCGACTTCTCGCGCACGAGCGGCTGCACGGTCTCGGCCGTCTGATCGATGATCTGCCCGGTCTCGAGCGGCTCCTGCCGCAGCGAGATCTCCCGCTGCACGATCCGCGAGATGTCGAGCAAGTCCTCGACGAGCCGCGTGAGTTGGCCGGTCTGCCGGCCGAGCGTTGCGAGCGCGGCGCGCACCTCGGGCGCCTCTCCGGCGAGCCGCGCGAGGATTTCGCCGGCGTCGCGGATCGCGGCGAGCGGATTGCGCAGCTCGTGGGAGAGCACCACGAGGAAGTCGTTCTTCTGCCGATCGGCGCGCTTCAAAGCCTCTTCCGCGAGCCTGCGCTCGGTCACATCGAGCAGCACGCCGGTATGGTTGACGGCGACGCGCGCGGCGCCTGCGCCTTCAAAGAAGGTCTGCGCGCGCGTGTAGACCCAACGCATCTCGTGGCTGTAGACGCCGAACCCCGCGGCCTTCACCGCGAGGCGGAAGCGCGCCTCGGTCTCCCGGAGCGCCTGTTCGGCATCGAGGCGGTGGCCTGCCTGCTCGCCGCTCTCCCCGGTGCCGCCCACGCGCTAAACGGCCGCGAACCCGCGCGCGCTCTCCGACCAGCGCGGCGAGGTCTCGATGGCCTCCGGCACCTCGTCCGGACTGCGGACCACGCGCCACATGTCGGCGTGCCGCGCATCCATGAAGCGCTCCTCCACCGCGCGCGCGAGCAGCGCGATCAGCGGATCGAAGAACGAGCGCGTGTTCACGAGCACGATGGGATGCAGGTAGAGCGCGAGGCGCTTGAGCGAGATCGCCTCGAGCACCTCCTCGAGCGTGCCCGAGCCGCCGGGTAGCGCGACGGCCGCGCGGCTCAACATCAGCATCCGGTGCTTGCGCGCGCGCATGTCCTCGACCAGCTCGAGCTCGGAGAGTCCTTTGTGGCCCCATTCGAGCTCCGCCATGAAGCGCGGCAGGACGCCCACGACCCGCCCGCCGCGGCTCAATGCGCCATCCGCCAGCGCGCCCATCGAGCCCACCGCGCCGCCGCCGTAGACGACCGTGTAGCCGTGCTTCGCCAGCACCTCGCCGAGGCGGTACGCGGCCGTCCGATACTCGGGATGGGCGCTGCGGCTCGAAGCGCAGTAGACGCAGACGCTGCGCTCGCCGGTGCTGCGTGCGTCCTCTCCGCCGCCCGCTGCCGCTCCGCCGCTCACGCCCGCTCGGCCTTCGCCGCGCTCGAGCCTTCCCCGAGCCCGAGCACGCGCCCGAGCACCCGGCTGAGCGCACCGCGCAATTCCTCCGCGTCGCCGCGCTCTCCGCCCCCCGCGCACCACGCGATGAAATCATCGGGCCGCACGAGCACGCAGCCGTCCGGCTCGATGCCGTAGGCGGCGCACAGCGCCCCGTCCGGATCCTCGAGACCGCCTGCGCCGATGCGGTGCACGTCGATCTCGACACCCACGCTCGCCGCAGCCTGATCGGCCGCGGCGCACCAGCGCTGCGCCTGCGGCCCGCCGAGCACCGTGAAGCGCCGGCCGGTCAGATCGAGCGTGGAGACGCGCTCGCCTCCCCGCGCGAGCCACACGTGAGGCGCGCGCGTGCCCGGCCTCCCGCGCGACTCGCGCGGATTCAAATGCAGGGCACCGTCATCGTGCCCGTCCGGTACGATCGCCGCCGACCGGTACACGTACCCGAGCTCGATGTTGAGGTCCGGCGCGAGCGGCTGGGTGCCGGCGAGGCCGAGATACGGCGCTGTGCGCACGACGTAGCGGGTGTACGCCTGCTCCACGGTGAGCGCGGCCACGGGCGCACGCTCCTCCTCATAGGTGTCGAGCAGCGCCGGGTCCGCGCGGCCGGACAGCACATACGCGAGCTTCCAGGCGAGATTGTGCGCATCCTGGATGCCCGTGTTGCCGCCGAATCCGCCATTGGGCGGCATCACGTGCGCCGCATCCCCCGCGATGAACACTCGGCCCGCGCGCATCCGCTCGGCGTACTGCGCCGTTGCGTTCCAGCGCATGATGTTGTCGATCTCGACCGGAATGTCCACCCCGAGCGCGATGCGTAGATACTCTCGGGCGCGCGCATCGTCGAGTCCGGCCGAGATGTCCGACAGCGGATTCGCCGGATCGCCGGCGGTGTTGACGACCAGGAAGCCGCTGTCGAACGGCTTCTCGAAGCGGAAGAACCCACGCAGCCGGTCGTTGTTCACGTAGACGACCGCGACTTGCTGGCCCTCGAGCAGCGGGCGCAGATTCGCCCGGAAATAGATGGTGATGCTGCGCGAGAAGGTCGGGTGCCCGCGCATCGCAATGCCCAACCGCTCGCGCACGCGGCTGTGCGCGCCGTCCGCCGCGACGAGGTATCGCGCGCGCACCCTCTTCGCCTCGCCCGTGTCGCGATGACGCAGCTCGGCCGTCACGCCCTCGGCGTCCTGCTGCACCGAGACGACCTCCGTCGAGAACGCGAGCTCCGCTCCGAGCTCCTCGGCGCGCTGCCTCAGGATCGGCTCGAGCGCATTCTGCGAGAGAAAGACGCGCTCGCTCGGGCTCACATCGCGGATGCCCGCGTTCAGATTGGCGATGTAGTGCGTCGTCACGCCGCCCGCGAGCGTTTCCACACCGACGACGCCGCCGTCCTGCACGAACTGCTCCGCCGACCGGTCGCGCACCACGCCCTCGATGCCGGCGGCGCGCAGGATCTCCATGGAGCGCTGCGTCATCTGCGCCGCGCGCGGATGGATGGCCGTGCCGCGGTGGTATTCGACGGCGAGCGAGCGCACCCCGTGCTGCGCGAGCAGCATCGAGGTCGTGAGCCCCACGAGGCTCGCGCCGACGATGAGGACTGGGACTTCAGTCTCGCTCATGCAGCCCCGTTGACCCGCTTGCGCCGCCCCGTTCAATATCCGAGTGCCTCCCCGTCCTTGCGCATCTCCGAAGCGCCCCAGTACACGCGCTGCTTCGCGTCCCACCGAATCGCCTGATATCCGCCGAAGCTGCCACTGCCCGCCGCGATGGCGTAGCCCCGCCGCGCGAGCTCGCGCTTCACGGCCGGATCGAAGCCCGATTCCATCTCCACCGTGCCGACACCTGAGCTGCGCTCGCCGGTCGGCTCCGAGCCCCCGGAGTGCCGCCAGCGCGCCGCATCTCCGGCGACCTGCACGTTCATCCCGAAGTCGATGATGTTCGTCAGGACCTGCACGTGTCCCTGCGGCTGCATATCGCCGCCCATGACCCCGAAAGACAGGAACGGCTCCCCGTCTCGCGTCACGAAGCCGGGGATGATCGTGTGGAACGGACGCTTGCCGGGAGCGTAGACATTGGCGGCCCGCGGGTCGAGCGAGTAGAGCTCGCCGCGATCCTGGAACATGAACCCGAGCCCGTCGGGCACGAGCCCCGAGCCCATGCCGCGATAGTTCGACTGAATGAGGGAGACCATCATCCCGTCGCGGTCCGCCGCCGTGAGATAGATCGTATCCCCCTCGGCGAGCCGCGGATCGCCGGGTCCGATGTCGGGGCGAGCGCGGTGCGGATCGATGAGGCTGCGGCGTCGCGCCGCATACTCATCCGAGAGCAAGGCCTTCATCGGCACCTCGACGAATCGAGGGTCCGCGTACCACTTCGCCAGGTCCTCGTAGACCAAGCGCTTCGCCTCGATCATCACGGTCAGCGCGTCGGCGGAGCCCGCGCCCATGCGGCGCAGATCGAAGCCCTTCAGGATCTGCAGCATCTGAAGCACGGCGCCGCCCTGCCCGTTCGGCGGCAGCTCGTGCACGTCGTAGCCGCGGTAGTTGACGGCGAGCGGCGCCACCCATTCGCCGCGATGCGCGGCGAAATCGGCATATCTCAGATCGCCGCCGATCCGCTTGAAATAGCGGTCGATCCGGCGCGCGATCTCGCCCTTGTAGAATACATCCCGTCCGCCGCGGGCGATCTCGTCGAGCGTGTCGGCGAGATGGGGATTGCGGAAGATCTGGCCCTCCACCGGCGCGCGGCCGTCGATCAGATACGTCGCGCGCGCGTTGTCCAGCTCCTCGATGAGCGCCTTCTCGCGCTCGAACGCGGCCATGTTCGCCTGCCAGTACTGCGCGATGAGCTCCGTCACCGGGAATCCGCCGCGCGCGTACCGGATCGCGGGCCGAAGCACTTCCGTCATCGGCAGCCGCCCGAAACGATCGTGCAGCGCGAACCAGGCATCCACCGCGCCCGGCACGGTCACGGGCAGCGAGCCGACCGGCGGGATGTGCTCGTGCTCCGGCAGTCCCGCCCTGCGCCAGGCGGCGGCCACTTCCGCCTTCATGCGGGCGAGGTCGCGGCCCATGGGCGCGCGGCCCGAGCCGTTGTAGCCGCTGAGGCGCCGTGCGCGCGGGTCCCAGACGATCGCGAACAGATCGCCGCCGATGCCGTTCAGCACGGGCTGCATGAAGCCGATCGCCGCGTTCGCCGCGATGGCCGCATCGACGGCGCTGCCGCCCTGCTTCAGGATGTCGATCGCGATCAGCGAGGCGAGCGGCTGCTCCGTCGCGGCCATACCCTGCTGAGCGAGTACCGGCGAGCGCGTCGCCCACGGCACACCGGAGTAGCGGTCGCCGCGGCTCAAGTCGAGGTGCGGGGCGGCCGGCTCGGCGCCCTGCGCCGTTCCCTGAGATGTGACCGACGTCCGGACGGACCCTGCGCCCGAGGCTCCGCCGGGTTCCGCCACCGCGACTCCGAGCAGCCACCCTCTCGCCGCGACCGCACCGAGGGCGCCATTGGCGAGCGTCGTGCCGGCGAGAAAAGTCCTCCGCGTGATCATGGCCGCCCTCGCGATCTCTCACTCCGCCGCTGCACGGCGCGGGATCGATCGCGAGGCAGTATACGCCGGTCTACTTCTTTTTCTTGGACGGCACCTTCGCGCCCGCCCGGCGCGCCTCCGAGAGGCCGATCGCGAAGGGGAAGGATCCGACGCGGACGACGGCTCAATCAGTAGCGGGCGTGAGGCAGCGGCGCGCCGCGAGGCCAGAGGAGCCACATCCGTCCCGGCTGCCGCATCTCACCGGCATACCCCGCAGCCTGCGGCCCCGTTCCCCAGAAGAAATCGGCGCGAACGGGGCCGCGGATCGCTCCGCCCGTATCCTGGCTCATCACCAGGCGTCGGAGCGCGACGTCAGAGGCCGGGAACGTCGTGGCGAGGAAGACCGGCGCTCCGAGCGGCACGGCTGAAGGGTCGACGGCGATGGAGCGGCCCGGCGTGAGCGGCACGCCGAGCGTGCCCTCCGGGCCGAGCTCCGGGTCGCCGAGCGGTTCCTCGCGGAAGAAGACGACGCTGGGATCCGCATCGAGCAGCTCCTTCACGCGGTCAGGGTGCGACAGCACCCACTCCCGGATCGCAGACATCGTCGCCTCTCCGCGCTTCAACTCTCCCCGCTCGACCAAGTAGCGCCCGATCGAGCGGTACGGATATCCGTTCTCGTCTGCATAGTGCAGGCGGATCGTCTCGCCGGTCGGCAGCTCGACGCGGCCGGATCCCTGCACCTCGAGGAAGAACGCTCCGAGCACATCGTCCACCCAGACGATCTCACGGCCCTTGAGCGCCGGATCGCGGTCGAGATCGGCGCGGCTGTAATATGGAACGACACGGTGGCCCTCGAGCCTCGCGCGCAGGCGCCTGCCCTTCAGCTCGGGATAGACCGAGCCGAGATCCACCGTCAGCAGATCGGGCGGCGGCGCGTAGAGCGGAGTGTTGAATTCCGCCGACGGCATGCGGGCGCCGTGCAGCACCGGTTCGAAATATCCCGTGATCAATCCCACATCGTCCGTCTGCGGCCCCGTCTGTTTGACGATCCGGTAAGGCTCGAAGTAGCGCTCGAAGAACGCCCGCACGTCCACAGAGCTCGCGGGCTTCATTGCCTGCGCCGCCTCGCACGCGGCGATCCAGGGCGCGCGGCGCCCGACGGCGTTGCAGCTCGCGAGGAACGCGGGCCAGGCGTCTTTCACTTCATCCCGGTCCCACCCCGGCAGGCTGGACCATGAGGCAGGCTCATAGCCGACATGCGGCACGGGCGGCGGCGGAGGCGGACAGGTCCGAGGCGGCGTCGCGCAGCCGGCGAGCCAGATGGCGCCGGCGCCTGCGAACGCGGCCGCTGCGAGGAGGTGGGCCCGCATCGTCAATGGGATCTCCACAGAAGATCGACGGCGCAGTCTACCGCGGCAACGCGGGCATCGCCGCGATCAGCGCTCGACATCTGCCGCGGTCGGCGCTCGACATTTGCCGAACCTGAGACTCGCGGCCGGTGCTCCACCTTCGCGCCGGGCATCGCCGCGTGCCTACGCGGGTCAACTCGCCCGCCGCCGCTGCGTTACACTGCGCGTTCCTTCGACCACGGCTGGGGTCTGCATGCAGAATCGATCCGACCGGCGCGGTGCAGTGCTGAGCGTTCTTGCGACAGGGACCGTCATCGCCGGTCTCGCGAGCTGCGGAGGCAGCTCCTTCTACTCGTACGACGCGCCGAACTCCGTGGTCGTCGCGGATTTCAACGGCGACGGCTTCCTCGACATCGCCGTCGCTTCCGCGCACATCGACCAGACGAGCTCGTCCGAGCAGCCGGGCTTCGTCGCGCTCGTCCTGCAGAACGCGGGCTCTCCGGGGACGTTCCAGTCGTCCGTGCACTTTGCGACCGACGGCAATCCGTCGGCGATGGCAGTCGGACCGATCGCCGCACCGGGGAGCACCGATCTCGCGGTGGCGAACTTCAACAAGGGCACGATCTCCGTGCTGCTCGAGACCGCCCCCAATTCGGGGACGTTCAAGAATCAGGTGAGCGTGCCGACCGGCGTCAGTCCTTCGGACGTGGCGCTCTGCGACGTGAACGGCGACGGGCAGATGGATCTCGTCGTGAGCAACGGCAACACGACGACCGGCGGCAGCGTCGTCTACATCCCCCAGAGCGCCTCGAGCCCCGGCCAGTTCGGCCAGCCCGTGACGATCGGCACGCCGCCGACCTACTCCGGTGCGAGCACGGCAGTGCCGAACGCGGCGGTCGGCGTCGCCTGCGGGAATCTGAACGGCGATGGCCACTCGATGGACGTGGCCGTCGTCAGCTACAACCAGAATCCCACGACCGGCTACAACTATGGCGCGAGCGGGACGCTCTCCCTCTTCTTTCACGATCCCGGCAATCCCGGCGGGTTCCTGCCGCGCGTGGACATTCCCGTAGCGGGAATCCTGCACCGGGTGAAGATCGCCGACGTGAATCACGATGGTCTGCCGGACATCATCGTCTCGAATGAGGGCGTGGGGAGCGACGGCGTCGGGACACCCGGCGCCGTGGTGCTGCTACAGAATCCCCCCTCGGGCACGGCGACGACCCCGAGCTTTGCGACCCCGGTGACTTATCAGACGGACATCGGCGTGTCCCTCGCGGTTGCGGACTTGAACGGCGACGGGCTGCCGGACATCGTGCTCACGAGCGGCAGCGACGATGCGATCGAGGTCCTGTACAACAACGCCTCGGCGCCCGGCACGTTCGCCACGCCGACCTCCTACGCCGGACTCGGCAATCCCGCCTCCGTCGCGATCGGCGATCTGAATCACGACGGCTTGCCCGACATCGCGACCGCCGACGGCACCGGCGCGATCGTCTACTTCCAGCAGTCGGGCGCCTCCGCGGGCACTTTCCAGGCCGGGCAGGAAGTCGGCAGCTGAGCTCGAGAGGGGTGCATCCGCCGCGGGGGGCGCATGGCCCCGCAGCGGTGTGTTGACTGTATCTGCGAAGCCGTGGCAGGCCGAACCGCCTTCAGCCGACTGGCGCCTTGCGCAGCTTGCTGTGCCGGAATCCATAGCCGGCGTAGATCGCCCCGCCGAGCACCGACCAGACGAGGAGCCGGCTCCACGTGGCGCTCGAGAGCGCGAGCGTCATGGCGAGACACACGAGCGCGCCGAGCCCGCAGGTGAACGGCGCCCACGGCACCCGGAACGGCCGCGGCGCCTCGGGCCGCTTCCGGCGCATGACGAGCACGCCGATGCAGACGACGGCGAACGCGAGCAGGATGCCGATGGAGATCAGATCGGCGAGCACGTCGAGCGGAAAGACGCCCGCCACGAGCGCCGCGAAAATGCCCGTCACGAGCGTCGCGACGTGCGGCGTCTGGAAGCGCGCGTGACAGCGGCTCATGACGGGCGGCAGCAGGCCGTCGTCGGCCATCGCGAGCAGGATGCGCGGCTGCCCGAGGAGGGACGTAAGGATCACCGAGGTCATCCCCGCGATCGCGCCGGCCTTCACCACGGCGCCGAGCCACGAGAGCTCCCGATGCGCATCGAGCGCGACGGCGACCGGCGCATCGACGTTGAGCCGCGTGTAGGGGACCATTCCGGTGATCGTCGCGGACATGCCGACGTAGAGCACCGCCGAGATCGCAAGCGCGCTCAGGATGCCGATCGGCAGGTCGCGCTGCGGATTGCGCGTCTCGAGCGCGGTCGTCGAGGCCGTATCGAATCCCACGTACGAGAAGAAGATGACCGCCGCCCCTTGCAGCACGCCGCTCCAGCCATAGTGGCCGAATTCCCCGTCGTTCGGCGGCACGTAGGGATGCCAGTAGGCGGGGTTCACGTAGCGCGCGGCCGCTGCGAGAAACACGATGATGACGCCGACCTTGAGGAACACCATGAACGTGTTCGCGCCAGCGGACTCCTGCACGCCGATGTAGAGCAGCGCGGTCAGCACGGCGATGATGAGCATCGCGGGAACGTTCACCCACGCGCCCGTCGCCACGAGATGGCCCGCCTTGTCCGCGCCGAACGGCGCATTGGCGAGCGCCGCAGGCACGTGGATGTGCGCGTCCGCGAGGAGATTGACGACATAGCCGGACCAGCTCACGGCGACCGCGGAGGCGGACATGCCGTACTCGAGCAGCAGATTCCAGCCGATGAGCCACGCGACGATCTCCCCGAGCGTGGCGTAGGTGTAGCTGTACGCGCTGCCCGGCACGGGCAGGAACGCGGCGAACTCCGCATAGCAGAGCGCGGCGAGCCCGCTGCCGAAGGCGGCGATGAGGAGCGACAGAGTCACGGCCGGCCCGGCCTGGTTGGCCGCGACCGTGCCCGTCAGCACGAACACTCCGGTGCCGATCGTCGCGCCGAGGCCGATGGCCGTGAGCGAGCGTGCATTCAGCACCCGCTTCAGGCGGCGCGCGGCCGCGGGATCCGGCGGCTCGACGGGATGGACGGCGAGCAGCTGGTGCAGCACCGACCTCATTGCGGAAAGCTCCCGGCCGCCGCCCGTTCTCTGACCGCGGGCGAGACCGGCAGATGATGCTCGCGCAGCTCCGCCACGCAGCAGCGCTCGAGCGCGGCATCGGATCCGGCGCTCCGCTCGCAATGGATACCTAACCGGTCCGCCGCGAGATCGCTCCACTCGAAATCGCCGCTGCCATCCAAGAGGTCCATGAGCTCCTTGCCCCAGCTCGCGACGTGCGCCTCCGGCCGGCTGCAGTAGCGCGCGATGAAGCCCGCGGCGAGACAGTGTGCGCGCTTGTCGGAGATGCCCCGGGGGATCTTCGCCGCGACGACTTCGCGCATGCAGCCGAGAGAGGAGTGCCGCAGCCGCTCGACGCCCGGAGCCGTCGCACAGCTCGCGGCGAGCGCCAGCAGGGGCAGCACGAGCACCGCGAGCGCGGGCCTGCGTGCGAGCTTTCGTGCGAACGCAAAGCGCGGCCTTTCGCGCACGCCGCCCGCGCCGCCCACGTGGCCCGCGGCGCGCCGATCGACGATTCTAATGATCCCTCCGCACGGATGCGCTCGGCTCTCGGAGCGAGTATGCGAGCATCGCACATCCCGCGGAGAGGATCACGCCGCATCCGAGCAGCGCTGCGATGGAGTGTCGCACCAGCCACGCGCCGAGCACCGCGCCGGCGAACATCGCCACGACGGATGCGCCGAGCTTCGCGAGCTCCCGGCCGTCGCCCTCGCCGAGCCAGGCGATGAGCATCGCCGCGAGCAGAATCGCGGGCTCGATGTCGAACGCCGCGCCGCCGGCCGCCCGCCCGGTCGCGCGATCGAGCATCAGAACGGCGCGCGCGCCGCACACCGCCCCGGCGATGTAGCCGCCGAGCGCCGCGAGCGAGCGCGGGACGGAAAGCTCGTGAACGCCCGCCGCAGCTCCTCGAGCAGCACGCTCGGATCCGAGCCCTTCGCGACGAACGCCGCGGCGCCCCGCTGCAGCATCTCGCGGGTGAGCAGGTCGTTGCAGAGGCCGCTGAAGACGACGATGCGCAGCGCCGGCTCGCTCGCCGCCAGCCCCTCGATGAGCTCCATGCCGCTGCCGCCCTGCAGGCCGAGGTCGAGCACGAGGACGTTCGCTCCGGAGCCGCGCACGGCCGGCAGGACGGCGGCAGCGGAGGCGACCTGACCGACACAGCGCATGTCGGGCTCTGAATCGATGATCCGGGCCAGGGTGTCGCTGAGGTCGGCGTGGTTCTCGGCGATCAGGACTTTGATCGGTGCAGTCGGGGACATGCTCTCCTCGCCCCGGCGCTCGGCCGGCCGACCTCACCGATCCCGAACGCGCGCAGGGCTCGGGGGTCAGAGCAAGCCCCGTGCCCGCGCATGAGCGGTGAGCCCTTGAGTCGCGGTGAGCCCTCGAGCGGCGAGGCGGACCGACGCGAGTGTCCTTCAGGCCGCGCGCAGGAACGCGAGCAGCTCCGCCGTCTTCTCGCGCATCAGCGCCTCGTTCCCGCGCGACTCCACGTTGAGGCGCACCAGCGGCTCGGTGTTCGACGCGCGCAGGTTGAAGCGCCATTCGGCGTGCTCGATCGACAGTCCATCCGTGAAATCGACGGATGCGGCGCCCCGCTCGTACTGTCTCTGCGCGCGCGCGAGGACCGCCTTCGCGTCCCCTTCGAGGCGCAGATTGATCTCCCCGCTCGCGGGATAGAGCCGCATGCGCTCGCCGACGAGCGCCGAGAGGGGCTCACCGCGCTCCGAGATCGTCGCGAGCACAAGGAGCCACGGAATCATGCCGCTGTCGCAGTAATAGAAGTCGCGGAAGTAGTGATGCGCGCTCATCTCACCGCCGTAGGCCGCATCGACCTCGCGCATCTTCTGCTTGATGAAAGCATGTCCCGACTTGCAGAGCACCGGCTGTCCCCCGTACCGGCGCACGATGTCGAGCGTGTTCCAGGTGAGGCGCGGGTCGTGCACGATGCGCGCGCCGCGCTCGCGGCGGAGGAACACCTCGGCAAGCAGGCCCACCAGGTAGTACCCTTCGATGAACTGCCCGCGCTCGTCGAAGAAGAAGCAGCGGTCGTAGTCGCCGTCCCAGGCGAGCCCCACATCGGCGCCCGAGGCGACGACCGCGCGGCTCGTCGTCGCGCGGTTCTCCTCGAGCATGGGGTTCGGCACGCCGTTCGGGAAGCGGCCGTCCGGCTGGTGCTGGATCTTCACGAGCTCGAACGGCAGATGCGGCTCGAGGAGGTCGATGATGAGCCCCGCGCCCCCATTGCCTGGATTGACGACGACCTTGAGCCGCTTCAGCCTCGAGCGATCGATGAGCTGCAGAAGGTGCTCGACATAGCGGCTCCGCACGTCGAGCGGGCGCTCCGTGCCGGGCTTCGCCGCGGGTCCGGGAAGCCGCCCCTCCTCGATCATGGCCCGCATGTCCTGAAGCCCGGTGTCGGCGCTGATCGGCCGCGATTCTTCGCGCACGAATTTCATGCCGTTGTAGTCGGGCGGATTGTGGCTCGCGGTGACCATGATGCCGCCGCCCAGGCGCTCCGCGGCCGTCGCGTAGTAGATGCCCTCCGTGCCCCAGAGCCCGATGTCGAGCACGTCCACGCCCGACTGCATGAGCCCGCGCTTGAGGGCTGCGGCGAGCCGCGGGCTCGAAAGGCGGATGTCATGGCCCACCGCGACGTTCTTCGGCCGGACGAACGCCGCGTAGGCCCGCCCGATGTCGAACGCCAATCCGTCGTCGATCTCGTCGGGAATGCGGCCGCGGACATCGTAAGCTTTGAAGGAAGTGAGCTGCGCCATGCGGGATCTCCTTCGGGGGAGCCGCGATTGTAAGCGCGATTACTTGGTGGTGCCCTCCCTTCCATATCTGTCCTCGAACCGCACGATGTCGTCCTCGCCGAGATACGAGCCCGACTGCACCTCGATGATGTGCAGCGGGATCCGGCCCGGATTCTCGATTCGGTGGCGCACGCCGATCGGGATGTACGTGGATTGATTCTCCTCGAGCAGGAAGACCTCATCGCCCCGCGTGATGCGCGCCGTTCCGGAGACGACGATCCAGTGCTCCGCGCGATGATGATGCAGCTGCAGGGAGAGCGTCGCACCAGGCTTGACCTTCAGCCGCTTCACCTGGAAGCGCGGCCCGTTCTCGATGCTGTCGTAGCTCCCCCAGGGACGGAAGACCTCGCGATGCAGCGAGTGCTCGTAGCGGCCGCGCTCCTTCAGCTTCGCGACCAGCTTCTTCACGTCCTGGACCCGGCTGCGCGGCGCGACGAGCACGGCGTCCTTCGTCTCGACCACGACATGATCCTTGAGGCCGACGACCGAGACGAGACGGCTCTCCGAGTAGAGATAGCAGCGGTCGCAGTCCTCGATGATCACGTCGCCGCGCGCGACGTTGCCGCGGCCGTCGCGCTCGCTCGCCTCGTGCAGCGCCGACCACGAACCCACGTCGCTCCATCCCGCATCGAGCGGGACGACCACCGCGTCCGAGGTCTTCTCCATGACCGCGTAGTCGATCGAATCCGACGGACAGGCCTCGAAGGCTTTCGCGTCGATGCGCGTGAAGTCGAGATCCGCCTTCGCGCCTCGGAACGCCGCCTCGCAGACCTGCGCGATCTCAGGGGCGAAGCGCGCCAGCTCCGCGAGATAGCGCCGCGCGCGGAACATGAACATGCCGCTGTTCCAGTAGCAGTCCCCGGAGGCGATGAGCTCGCGCGCGCGCTCCGCGGAGGGCTTCTCGATGAAGCGCGCGATGCGGTGGACCGAGTCGGCGCCTGGGAGTATCGCCGCCGCACTCCCGGATGGGGAGCCGCCACGCGCCGCAGCCGCGCCGCCGCCTCCCGCTGGTGCGAAGCCCGTGCCGCCTGCCGCTGCCGGCGCCGAGCCATCGCGAACCCCCACGGGCGCGCCGCGCTGGATATATCCGTAGCCCGTCTCCGCAGCCGTCGGCACGATGCCGAACGTGACGAGCTGTCCCTGCTCGGCCGGGCCGAGCGCGGTGCGCACAGCCTCATGAAACACCGGCACGTCCTTGATCACGTGGTCCGCAGGGAGCACGAGGAGCACGGGATCCGCATCGGGTTCCCCGCCAAGCGCGTCCCCGGACGAGGCACCCTCGCGGCCTCGCGCTGCGGCGGCCGCTGCCTGCGTGCCGAGCGCCGCATGGGCGGCAAGCGCAATGGCCGGCGCCGTATTGCGTCCGAACGGTTCCAGCACCACGGCCCGAGGCTCGATCCCAAGCTGCCGCAGCTGTTCGGCGACGAGGAAGCGGTGCGCCTCGTTGCAAACGACGACCGGCGCCGATGCGCCGAGCCCTTCGAGCCGCAGCACCGTCTGCTGCAGCATCGTGCGGTCGCCGATGAGGGGAAGCAGCTGCTTCGGATACAGCTCGCGCGAGAGCGGCCACAGTCTCGTGCCGGCGCCGCCGGAGAGGATGACGGGGATGAGCATGGGCGGGCGGCGATCCAGTCGATCGAGTGAGATGGAGGGCCCAGATCCTGAACCAGCCGAGCGGCAAATTCCATGTCACGAGTCTCGGCTCGGCCCGGGCGCCGGCACGCGGGGCGCAAGCTGCGGAAACTTCATCGGCCATTGACGTCCGAAAATAGCTAGTCGAGCCTGCGATCAGGGCGTAGGGTGGGGTGTCATGGCGCACTCGACAGACTCGACCGTCATCGCCCCCTCCCCGCTGCTCCCCGATCGTCGCATCCTCGAGCGTGCGCGCCTGAGCCGCGATCCGCGGTTCGACGGCCGGTTCTTCATCGCTGTCACGTCCACAGGTATCTACTGCCGCCCGATCTGTCCCGCGCCGAGCCCGAAGCGGGTGAACGTACGGTATTTCCCGACCGCCGCTGCAGCGGCGGAGGCCGGCTTCCGGCCGTGCCTGCGCTGCCGTCCCGAGGCGGCGCCCGGCACGCCGGCGTGGCTCGGCACCTCGGCGGTGGTCAGGCGGGCGTTGCGGCTCATCGAGGAGGGCGCGCTCGATGAGCTCTCCGTCGAAGCGCTCGCCGATCGTGTCGGCCTCGGGGCGCGTCATCTCCATCGGCTCTTCGCCCGCTACGTCGGCGCCTCGCCGATCGCAGTCGCGCAGACGCGCCGGCTGCACTTCGCGAAGCGGCTCGTCGATGAGACGAGCCTCACCATGACCGAGATCGCGTTGGCGGCGGGCTACGGCAGTCTCCGGAGATTCAACGATGCATTCCGCGCGGCTTACGGCCGCGCGCCACGGGAGATCCGGCGCGGCGAGGTCGCGAGGGGGGTGGAGGCCGCCAAGGCTGCGGGCAATGCATTGGAACCGGCGAGGGATGCAGCAGCCCGCCGATCGGAAGCTGCCGACAGCACGACCGTCGTCCTTCGGCTCGCCTATCGGCCACCTTACGATTGGGCATCCCTCTTCGAATTTCTCGCCGCGCGGGCCGTGCCCGGCGTGGAACAGGTCGATGCCGGCGGCTACGCGCGGACGGTGGCGCTGCCGGCCGCCGATCTGCCCGCCGCCGCAGGCGGGCTCCGGCCCGCCGCGATCCTCCGCGTCCGGCCGCTGCCCGGCCGAGACGAGCTCGAGCTGGCCGTCACGGGCGCTCCGCCTGCCTCCCTATTCCAGCTCTCGATGACAGCGCGGCGCACGTTCGACTTGGCGGCCGATCCGGCCCTGACGACTCGAGCGCTCCGATCCGACCCCGTCCTCCGCGACCTGCTGCGCCGCCGGCCGGGATTGCGGATTCCGGGCGTCTGGGATCCCTTCGAGTGCGCCGTCAGGGCCGTGCTGGGCCAACAGGTGAGCGTCGCGGCGGCTCGCACGCTTGCAGCGCGCCTCGTTGTCCGCGCGGGTCGTGCCGTCCCGAGCCCCGCGGACGGCCTTACTCACCTGTTCCCCTCACCCGCCGATCTGGCGCGAGCCGACCTTGGCGGCCTCGGAATGACCGGCGCCCGGATCGCCGCGATCCAGGCGCTCGCCCGCGCCGTCCTCGACGGCACGCTCGACTTCACCGCCCCGCCAGAGGAAGTGATCAGCGCGCTCGAAGCTCTGCCGGGGATCGGCACCTGGACCGCCCATTACATCGCGCTGCGCGGCCTCGGCGATCCGGATGCACTCCCTGCGGCGGACCTCGTCCTGCGCCGCATGGCGGCGGCCGGAGCGCGCCCTTTGACAGCACGAGAGCTCGAACGACGCGCAGAGACCTGGCGGCCGTGGCGGAGCTACGCCGTCATGCACCTCTGGCGCGCCGCGGGCGAGGAGTCGATCCCGGGCGGAACCTCGCCCTGACCAGGAGCCCCACCATGACGTACTGGCATCAGATGGAATCCCCCGTCGGCCCATTGCTGCTCGCCGGCGACGGCGCTCATCTCGAGCTCGTTCACTTCCAATCCACACGCCACACGCGATCCGGACTTCATCCGCGCCTCCCGGAGCCCGGCTGGATCGCGGAGCCGCGCCCCTTCGCAGCCGTGATCGCCCAGCTCGACGAGTACTTCGCCGGTAAGCGGCGGACATTCGACCTGCCGCTCGCGCCGCGAGGCACCGCGTTTCAGCGTGCGGTCTGGCAGGCGCTCACTCTGATCCCCTACGGCGAGACGATCTCCTATGGGGAGCTCGCAAGACGGATCGGCAAGCCGCGCGCCTCGCGCGCCGTCGGGCTCGCGAACGCTGCAAATCCCCTGCCGATCATCGTGCCCTGTCATCGAGTGATCGGCGCAGATGGATCGCTGACGGGGTTCGGCGGCGGGCTCGGGATCAAAGGGAAGCTGCTCGCGCTGGAGCGGGAAGCGGCGGGCGACGCGAGCCGCAAAGGCTCGAGAGTGCAGCTCGAGCTCCTCGCCTGCCGAGGCGCAGCACCACGATACGTGGAAACTGCGCGGCCGGATACGTCGGAAGATTTGAGCAATCGAGATCGAGGGTGACGGTGCCCTGCCCTCCCGGCGGCAGGCATCGATCACGCGCGCACATCGGGCTGACGACCGAGGGATGGATCGACGGCCGAGCGGACGTCCCGCGAGAGCGATCAACCCGTGAACGACTTTCCCCTTCCCACCCCGTAATACGTGAACCCGAACCTCGCGAGCATCGCCGGGTCGTAGAGGTTGCGCCCATCGAAGATCAATGGCTTCTTCAATAGCTGCTTCAGCCTGTCGAAATCAGGGCTCCTGAACTCCTGCCACTCCGTCGCGATCGCGAGCGCATCGGCGCCCTCGACCGCCTCATAGGCATTGCGGCAAAGGGTGATCTCGGCACCGCGCGCGCCGTAGATCCGGCGCGCCTCGTTGAGCGCCACCGGGTCATAGGCCCGCACGCTCGCGCCGGCCTTCAGCAGCAGATCGATGATCGTGCGCGACGGCGCCTCGCGCATGTCGTCCGTGTTCGGCTTGAACGCGAGCCCCCAGAGCGCGATCGTGCGGCCCTTCATCTGCTCGCCGAAGTGCCGGCGCATCTTCTGCACGAGCACTTCCTTCTGCCGCGCGTTGACCGCCTCCACCGCGCTCAGAATGTCGGGCTGATGCCCCACCTCGTGCGCAGAGCGAATGAGCGCGCGCACGTCCTTCGGGAAGCAGGAGCCGCCGTAGCCGGTGCCGGGATAGATGAAGCTGTACCCGATGCGCGGATCGGAGCCGATCCCGAGGCGCACCTTCTCGATGTCCGCGCCGACCCGCTCCGCGACGTTCGCGAGCTCGTTCATGAAGCTGATCTTCGTCGCGAGCATCGCATTTGCCGCGTACTTCGTGAGCTCCGACGAACGCACATCCATCACGATGAAGCGCTCGTGGTTCCGCGTGAACGGCTCGTAGAGCATGCGCATCAGCTCCACGGTGCGCGGGTTGTCCGTGCCGATGATGACGCGGTCCGGCTTCATGAAATCCTGGATCGCCGCGCCCTCCTTGAGGAATTCCGGGTTGGAGACCACGTCGAACTCGATCGAGGCGCCGCGCGCCTGCAGCGTCGCCTCGACCTCCTTGCGTACCCGGTCCGCCGTGCCCACGGGCACCGTGGACTTCGTGACGACGATGCCATAGCGGTTCAAGTGCGTGCCGATCGTCCGCGCGACCGCGAGCACATAGCGCAGGTCGGCCGATCCGTCCTCGTCCGGCGGCGTCCCGACGGCGATCAGCTGGAAGAGTCCATGCTCCACGCCCTTCGCCGCGTCCGTGGTGAACTCGAGCCGGCCCGCCTCCATGTTCCGCTTGATGAGCGCATCGAGCCCCGGCTCGTGAATCGGCACCTCGCCCCGATTGAGGCGCGCGACCTTCTCCGCATCGATGTCGACGCCAACGACGTGGTTCCCGGCTTCCGCGAGGCATGCCCCGGTGACGAGGCCTACGTATCCCGATCCGAAAATGGTGACTCGCATGGTGAGGGGACCCTACCGGAAGTTCCGTTCACGCTCAAGGAAGGGGAGCAAAGAAGGTGCCGACCGGCAATGGCACTGCGTGGTCCCTGATCTGCTGCTCCGCTTCTCCGGCAGGGATGTCCTCCCATGACCCGCTCTGAGAGCGTCCGCTACCCGCCCTGACGTCCTCCGCCACCGCTGACGTCCGCACTCGAACCTGCTCACCGACGTCGGCTGACGACTCATCCTTCGGCAGATTCGCGCCAAATGGTTGCATTCAGGCGAGATTGGGAGAGTCGATCCACGCGCCGCATCGGTTAGATTGCATCCCGCTGCGATCAGATCGTGAGTCGGGCGCCGATATTGACTGACTCCGACGGACTATCATGGCCGCCATGCAGGCCGCGTCGCTCGAGGTTCTGGAAGCTGCGAACGTTCCGCCCGGGCAGGCGCGGGCGATCGTCCGCGCCATCGAGATAGAGATCGCGGGCGCGCGGGACGTGCTCGCGACGAAGGACGACATCCAGCTCCTCCGCTCCGAGATGCCGCTTCTGCGCTTCGAGACGGCGCAGGAGATCGAGCGCCTGCGATCCGAGACGAAGCTGGAATTCGCAACGGTGCGTCAGGACATGACGGAGATACGCCGAGGTCTCGAGGTCAGGGTCGAAGGCCTCGGCAGGGAGATGCACTCTGTCGCGCGCGACAACCTGCGGACCATGACTGGCGTGGTCGTCGGTTCGATGACGGCCGTGCTGACCGTCGTGCTCGGCGTGGTCTACTTCCTCTTCACGCATGGCGTTCACTGAGCCGCCAGCCAGTCGATATACTGCCGCACCCCGCCTGCCACATCGACGAACTGCACGTCGCACCCCATCGCACGCAGCGCGGTGAGGTCCGCTTGCGTTCGACATTGATACTTCCCTACCAGCGCCTGCGGAAACGGAACGTATTGCACGAGCCCCCGCGCCACCTGCTGCGCGAGCGTCAACGGCTCCTCTCCGCGCAGCGCGCGGCAGGCGTTCACGACCGCATGCGCCACGTCGTTGAACTGCTGCGCACGCCCGGTCCCGACGTTCACGATCCCACTGCGATCGGGGTGCTCGAGGAACCAGAGGTTCACTGCGACGACATCGTCCACGAGCACGAAATCGCGTAACTGCTCCCCAGGCCCGTAGTCCCCATACTCCCCGAACAGACGCACCGACCCGGTTTCCCGGAACTGGTTGAAGTGATGGAACGCCACGGAGGCCATCCGCCCCTTGTGCTGCTCGCGCGGGCCGTAGACGTTGAAGTACCGGAACCCAACCACCTGGGAGGTGGCACCAGGCAGCATCCGGCGCACCACCTGGTCGAAGAGCAGCTTCGAATAGCCGTAGACATTCAGCGGTCGCTCGAACTGTGGCTCCTCCCGCAATAGGGTGCTGTCTCCGTACACGGCGGCGGAGGAGGCGTAGAGGAGCCGGGTGCCCTGTGCCTGGCAGGCATCGAGCAGCCGCTTCGAGCACCGATAGTTCGTCTCGAGCATGAGCCGGCCGTCGTGCACCATCGTGTCCGAGCAGGCCCCCTCGTGAAACACGACGTCTACCCGCCCGAGCTCACCGCGCTCGAAGCGGTCATAGAGCTCGTTCCGGTCGAAATAGTCGCTGAGCCGCGCCCCGAGGAGGTTGCGGTACTTCGTCCCGTCCGTGAGGTCATCGACCGCGATGACGTCATCGATGCCGTGCGCGTTCAGCGCGTGAACGAGATTGCTGCCAATGAAGCCAGCAGCGCCGGTGACGATGACTCTCACGCCGCGATCCGCTCGTACGACAACTGCCGGATACCGGCGCGCTCCGATGCGCGTTCCAGCCTGATGGGGCAGACATTTCCATCGCCATCGATGTCCGCCGTCGTGTTTACGTCGCGATCGCGTGTCTCGGCCACCGGAACATCCCGGAACTCGATCATCGGTGTATCGGTCTGCGCGAAATACCTCACCCTCATGGCGTGAAGCTCCTGTCGAAGGAAGCATTGTGCACCGTCTGGCGATCCTCCCGCAGGATCACCCGCAGATATCGTCCGTCGCATCGTTTCATCCCGGTCCCGGGGCCGTGAGCGCACACGAGGAATTTCCAAGCACACGCGACAGTAATTCCTTGTCACGGCGCGCCCGCCGCATCGCGGCATCACGTCAGATCCCCCGAACCCGATTTCTTCCCTTTTCACGCGCATGGCTCACGATGGTTGTGGACATACTGACCGCCGGTTCCATCGCGCCTCGCACGAGCGCGTGATCGTTCGCTCGCAGGCGCCGTTCATTCTCCGTGGACGGCCCGTGCCACAGCCAGATCTGGTGTTGCTGAAACCACATCGGGACGGATACTTCAGCGCGCATCCTGCTGCGGCCGATGTCATCCTGGTCACCGACGTATCCGATTCGACACTGCGTTTCGATCTCGGCACGAAGGTGCACCTGTACGCCCGCGCGGAAATAGAGGAGGCGTGGATCATCGATATCAGCGCACGCTCGATCCACGCCTTCCGCGACCCACGGTCAGCCGGTTACCGAACGAGCCTCAGGGTGAGGCCGACCGAGGCGCTCCACCCGCTCGCGCTGCCCGAGGCGACCCTCACGGTCGCGTCACTCGTTCCACCGTAGCCGCCGGAGCTCGAGCGAGCCCCAGCGCCTCCTCGATCATCCCGCAGAACACATGGCCGATGAAGATGTGCGCCTCCTGGATGCGCGCCGTGGTCGAGCTCGGCACGACGATCGGCACGTCGCACAATGCCAGCAGCTCGCCCCCGCCTCGACCCAGAAGCCCGATGATGTGAACACCCGCGTCACGGGCAACTTCCACCGCTCGGATGACATTGCGCGAATTGCCCGACGTCGAGATCGCGACGAGACAGTCGCCCGCAGCGCCCAGCGCGGCGAGCTGCCTGGCGAAGACCTCCTCGAATCCGTAATCGTTCCCGATCGACGTCAAGGCTGACGTATCCGTCGAGAGGGCGATTGCCGCAAGCGCCCGCCGCTCCCCGACGAAGCGGCCGGTGAGCTCGGCCGCGATGTGCTGACTGTCCGCCGCCGAGCCGCCGTTGCCGCAGAGCAGGATCTTGCGGCCGCCGGAGAGCGCGGTGATCATGAGCGAGACCGCTTGCTCGACGGCGGGTGCCAGCGCCTCGAGATGATTGAACGTCTCGTTGTGCTCTCGAAGGGCCTCGATCAGGGAGGTGCTCTTCATTCCCGGCTCACTCACGCGATCTCGCCAAAAGGGCATGGTAGAACGTCCGTAGCCTGCTGGGAACTCCACCCTTTCCCGATGAGGCACGAGACATCCGCCACGGTCAGCGACGTCTGCCAACGACGTCCCTCAACGGGCAGCCGCGCTCGAGAAACGCCACCTTTACGTCAGATCTGATCGCTGCCAAAGCAGCACTCAGCCGCTAGACTCTGAGCAACATCTGACCTGCTTCGACATCTCGTAGCGTACCTGGACACGTCGTAATATCGGGGGAGAACGACCGTGGCCGCCTTGGCGGAGGACATCGTGGAAGAGCGTCTCGCGAGACTGGAATCGGATGTCGCCCACATCCGGTCCGATATCTCGGAGATCAAGCTCGACATCCGCGAGCTCCGTACCTCGCTCGGCGAACTGCGGCACGAGATGACGGTGGCGGACGGCGCGCTGCGGGATGAGATGGCCAAGGGAGACGGCGCGCTGCGGGATGAGATGGCCAAGGGAGACGGCGCGCTTCGAGAGTCCCTCGCGGCGCTCCGGGATCAGATGACCAAGGGAGACGCCATGCTACGGGATGAGATGGCCAAGGGAGACGGCGCGCTACGGGATGAGATGGCCAAGGGAGACGGCGCGCTTCGAGAGTCCCTCGCGGCGCTCCGGGATCAGATGACCAAGGGAGACGCCATGCTGTGGGAGGCGATCGGCGCACTGCGGCAGGACATGATCCAAGGAGACGCCGCGCTGCGGGAGGCGATCGGCGCATTGCGGCAGGACATGATCCAAGGAGACGCCGCGCTGCGGGAGGCGATCGGCGCACTGCGGCAGGACATGATCCAAGGAGACGCCGCGCTGCGGGAGGCGATCGCAGCGCTCAGGCACGAAATGACCGCCGGAGACGCCGCGCTGCGCGATGCGATCTCGAGCACGAAGGTTTGGATGCTCGTCACAGCCTTCGGCATGCTCGCCACCCTCCTCGGCGTCATGGCTCGTGGGTTCAAGTGGCTGTAGATCGCGGAGAGCCCGCGCCGCCGCAGCATTGGCGCCGCTCCTCGCGGCTCTCGTGGCTACCCATCATCGCCCTGTCAGCGGCCGTTCTCGCCGGTCTCATCGAGCCTTTCGCTGCCCTGCCATATCGCACGTCCGCGGGATACAACGAAGGCTGGAATGCGCTCTGGAGCGATGTCGCCCTGAGCGGGGGCGTGCTCTATCCCGCTCCGAACGCCGCCATCGCGAACAACTACCCGCCCCTCTCCTTCTACCTCGTCGGCGCGCTGGGCCGGATGGTCGGCGACAACATCATCGCCGGGCGCATCGTTTCGCTTGCGAGTATCGCCAGCATCGCTTGGGCGCTCTTCGCGTGGTTGCGGCTCACCGGCACATCCCGCCGGCTTGCCGCATTTGGCGCTGCCGTGTTCCTCGCGGCACTGACGGGCTACGCGCCGGGGTACATTGCGTTCGATGATCCGCAGCTGCTGGCCCACGCGGTCATGCTGGGCGGCCTCGTGCTCCTGTGGCGCGGGCAGCTCAGAGTGCGGGCCGTGGCGCTCTCGGCGGGGATGATGGTCAGCGCCGGGTTCATCAAACATCTGCTGCTCCCACTGCCCCTCGCCACGACGCTTTGGCTCGCCATCCACCGCCGTGAGCGCCTGGGCGTGTGGCTCCTCGCGGCCGCGGTTACGGCGAGTGTCTTGTTCACCGCGAGCTGGATGGCATTCGGCGTCGATTTCTTTCGCAACCTGTTCGCCGAACGTGACCACGACCTTCCCGTCGCGCTGCGTGAAACCGCGAGCGCGTGCGCGCATTTTGCGCCGATGCTGGTCCTGACCGCGCTTGCAGCGGCCGCGGTCCGCAGTCTCGAGAGCGCCACCGAGCGGAAGGCCGTCGAGCTCGTTGTGTGCTACGCGGCATTGGCTGCAGGAGTCGGAATCGCTGCATCGACCGGCGTCGGCGTCAACGTGAACGCCTATTTCGATCTACTGATCGCATGCAGCCTGGGCTCCGCGCTCGGGCTCGAGGCGCTCGCTTCCCTGAGCCGCTCCTGGCCGGGTGCAGCCTCGGATGGCCGTGTCGCGAGCGCGGCGGCCTGGACCACAGCTGCGGTCCTCGGAACCCTCGTCGCTTGCAGGCTGCCGGCTCAATTCTCGGCGATGACCCGGCTGTCCCGGCATGCGCGCGAGACCGCGGAGGACGTCCGGGTCTTGCGTGAGTGGGGTCGCGGACATGCCGCATGTGAGGAGCTGGCGCTCTGCTACTGGGCCGGCAGCGGCTTCAAGGTGGATGTCTTCAACTTCGGGCAGAAGCTCGAGATCGGGACCGTGGACGCATCCGCGTGCGACCAGGTCTTCGGCACGGGCTCGATCGCCGTCCTGCAACTGAAGACCCGCGGCGCGATCGGAACGCCCCGGCTCCCCGAGACATGCAACGAGGTCATTCGGCGGCACTTCACGCCTGTTCGCGAGTCCTCGAATGGAGAGATATGGGTTCGCAAGCCATGCGCCGCGGCCAAGCCCTGCGTCGCTGGCCGGCGTCCCCGGCTTCCGTCCGATCGGGCGCGCACCAGCGGATCGTGACACAAAGCCCCATTGCAACCACGGCGCTTCGCCGCAACTGGACGTCGGATACCGACGTCCCAACGACCCCTTGCACAAGCCGAGAAAATCGAGGTTCCCAACAGATATTGAGCTTCAGAGGTCGAGCGCTCGCCCGTAGACTGTAGCCATCGATGGACTCTCTCCTTCGTGGGATCTATCATCCATGGCGATGCAGGCGGAATCGCTCGAAGTCCTCGAGAAGGCGAACGTGCCCACGCCGCAGGCGCGGGCCATCGTGCGGGCGATCGAGATCGAGATCGACGGTGCGAAGGACACCCTCGCCACGAAGCATGATCTGTTGCTCCTGCGCCAGGAGATGACGGAGAGGTTCCATGGACTGGAGTCCAAGCTCGAGACCCGGTGCGGCGGTCTCGACGCGAAAGTCGAGGCGCTGCGGGGCGAGCTCAAGACCGCGATCAGCGAGCAGCAGGGCGAGCTGGAGGCCGCGGTCGCTGAGCTACGGGCTGAGATCCGCGACTTCGCGGGCAAGGGTGCCTGGCGACTCTACGGTGCCCTCGTCGCCCAGCTCACCATGCTGCTCGGCATCGCCTACTTTTTCGTCACGCACGTGATCCGTTGACGTGAGTGAAGCCCTCAGAATTTTCGCGTGACGTACAGGCCCCACGAGTAGATGTTGTGAAAGGAGTCGGGCCGGTCGCCGCCCTGCGGGTCGCTCGGCAGGTCCCGGAGACGCTGCGCATTGATGACCCGGTGGTACTCGAACCCGAGGTCCCAGCCGGGCAAGACATCGCGCCACTGGGGCCCGCCGCCGAGATAGAAGCCGTAGGCCGGCGTCGCGAGCGAGTAACGCGCCGGCCCGGCGAACACGTGCCAGGCCAAGTGCCGGTTGATGCGATAGCGATAGTCGAGCATGTGCAGGCCGAGCAGCGCGCGATGCCCGTCGTCGTCGATCTCATCGATGTCGAGCGAGACCCCCAAGTCCTGGTGAGCCGAAGCGCGCCGCCACACCCCGAGTGCGAAGTGGGGCCCGAGCGTCCAGGGAGAGTAGAGGCGCACATCGGTGATCGGGCTGTCCTGCACCCGATAGTCGTTGGCCCCGACCTGGACGTAGAGCTCGTTACCGCTGGGTCGATCTCCCGCGAAAGCGGAGGTCGCGTCACCGCCGCTCGAGAGCGCCTCGCCATCGCGCAGATGCCCCTCGATCCTGACGTAGTGATTGCCGAACACATCGCGCCCCGCGTCGACCTCCGCGCCGACGGCAAACCCGCGCCAGGGGTAGGAGTAGCTGAGCGATCCCAGGTACTCGTTCCGGTAGGGGAAGGTCGCGAAGACGGTCTGCGCCTCGTTCGCGAGCGCGCGCAGCTGCAACTGCACGTAGCCGCCGAAGGACGGCGTCCAGCCGAGCCGGAGCATGTTGCTCTGGCCGCCGGCCTGGTCGGCCAACGAGGTTGGCGTGGCGAGCACGCGCTGATCACCGAACCAGTGGCCGATGCTGTCCCCGTAGTTGACGATCCCGTCGAGGTAGCCCGTCTGCACGCTCGAGGCGGGATGCACGTACCAGGTGGGCGAGAAGGAGGTGATCTCGTAAGTGAGGTCAAACGGCCCTAAGCGGGGAAAGTCGATGCCGGCGGACACCGCCGCCTTGCCGAGCAGGTAGTTCCTGCCGCCGTTCGTGTCATTGCCGGCGTACTCGAAGTACACCGAGAACGGATGGCGGCTCGGAAAGATGAGGCGGCTGGTGAACGAGGCCTCCTGCTTGCCGACGACCTTCGTGCCCGTGCCGAAGCCGTTCGACTGCGCCTTCGCGGGATTGAAGAATGCGTTGGCGAGCTGGCTGAGCGGCACCGGGCCGGCGGCTCCCCCGCCCCAGACCAGCACCCGTTGAGCAGATAATGCCCAGCCGCTCAACGGCTCGATGCTCACCCTCGTGCCACCCATGTTGGGAAACCCGCGGGTCAGGCCACCGGTCGTGAGCTCGATGCGGCTCGACTCCGACATGCGCGCCGCGAACACCTCGTAATCGATGCCGAGCCGCGTGAGGGGGCGGTAGTTGGAGAGAGTGATGCCCGGCATCGTGGGCGCCTCCGTGCTGATCAGCATCGAGCTGTCGGTCATGGGCGACCACCAGTGGTCGCGCCACCCGAGGTCGAGCTGCGCAAAGTCGAACCCGAGGCTCAGCATCGTGCCGGTGGGCGTGGCGCGGCCCTGGTGGCCCTCGCCGCCCACGTCGAGCAGCAGGTAGGGATTCGGCTGGATGTAGGCGGCGCCCGAGACCTCATACGGGCTCTGCGCCGGGGTCCCATGCAGGTTGGGCAACGTGATGTTCGATGACCCGATCGGCGCCGCCGCCGACAGGCTGAAGAACTCGATGCCGGCCCCGTGCATGTAGCGCTCGAGGTAGCCCCGGACACGCTCACACAGCGGCCGGTCCGCCTCGCACGCCTTCGGCAGCGCATCGAGCACCCGCGCCGCGGGAATCGGGCGGGCCATCACCGGCTCGTCCCCGAGGATCAGCACGCGCTCGATCGCGACCTCCACATCGGGATCGAGGTTCAGGGGCAGGTATGGTGTAACGCCGAGCGGCGCGGCGGCGCGCAGAGCGGCGCTGCTCCACCAGGTCAGGCAAGCCGCCAATGCGACAGCCAGCAGCCGTCGGCGGGTCATTCTCAGCTCTTCCCAGCTCGCTCGCGAAAGTCCGCCACGGTAGCCAGCGCGGCGGCGAAGATCAACTCGAATCCGAAACGCACCGGATCACGTGCCGGATCGGCATGTAGACGGTGTGCACACGGCGCAGGGTTCGATTGCCGGCTCGTCGAAGCATGCGAGCTCGCCGGCACCAAGGCAGCCGATCTGTCAACCGCGAGCGCGCGTGCCGCGTTGCGGTGCCATCGCGGTGGAGGGGTCTAGAGGGGATGCACAATCTGCAACAAACTGGCGGCATTGCCGGGCGGCGGATCGCGCGCTACGCGTTTTCGCTGAATCTCGTGCTTCTACTCACTAGTCTGGGGCTCGCTGCGTGCGGGAGCGGGAGCACGAGTCCCGCGGTGTCGATCGAGCCATCCGGCCCTTCGCCGTTCATCAGCATTGTCCATCTCGACGGCTACGATCCATCGACCCTCGCCTCCGTGCAATACACGATCGCGCCGAAGCCCGGCTCGGCCTCGAGACCGGTGCACGTCCAGTATTCCATGGCTGCGCTCGGCGCGAGGGGATACCTGTCGAACGGCTCGCTGGCGGTGCCGGTGTTCGGCCTCTATGCAGGGTACGCGAACCAGGTCCTGATGACGTTGACGACAGTGGACGGCGCGCAGATCCCCCTCGCGATCACGATTCCGACCGAGTACTACGTAGACCCTACCGGCATCTACACCAAGCCGACCATCGTGATGCCCCGCGCAGCGGGGAGTCAGCTGGGCTTCGACTTCATCTACGTCAGGTCCGGCCTCGGCTCTCCGGTCATCATCGACACCGATGGCGAGATCCGCTGGGTGGCGCCGGGGGTCTCGAATTCGATTTCAAGCACGTTGGTCGGCGACACCTTCGTCATTGGAGACCCGACTCAGCCGACCGTATACCGCCTCCGCCTCGATGGGAACCTCACATCAGGTCCGCTGCCGCCGAGCGGTTACATCGATTTCAATCACGACATTGAGCGCGGCAAGATCGGCCTTCTGGCCGAAGTCGACGCCGCGGCAAATGGTACCGAGAACTTCGAATCGAACGTCATCGAGCTGCGCGACCCGAGCAGCGACTCGATCGTGATCCCGCACCGCTGGGACCTGGGGGCGATCCTGACGGCGTACATGACGAGCCAGGGGGACGATGCGGCCGCCTTCGTCCGCCCCGGGGTCGACTGGTTCCATTCGAACTCGGCCATCTATGATCCGAGCGACGACAGCGTCATCGTCTCGAGCCGCGAGAACTTCGTGATCAAGCTCGACTATCGGACGGGCGCGATCAAGTGGATCCTGGGTGACCCGACGAAGTATTGGTATACCTTTCCGTCTCTGCGGGCCAAGGCGCTCACGCTCGCCCCGGGAGGGCTCTATCCGGTCGGACAGCACGGGCTGTCGATCACACCCGACGGGCTGCTCATGCTGTTCAACGATGGGCTCGGGAGCCTCAATGAGCCGGCGGGCGCACCCCCCGGCATCACGAGAACGTACAGCGCCGTCTCGGCTTATTCCATCGATCCTACGGCTATGACTGCGCAGGAGGTGTGGCGCTACGATGCCGGGCAGTCGATCTTCTCCCCATTCTGCTCGAGCGCATACGAGACCGCGGACAGGTCCCTTCTCGTCGATTACGCCATCGCCGACGATGAATCGGAAGCGCTGATCGTCGGACTCGACTCGAATCACGAGGTCGTGTTCGAGCTCGGATATCCGACTTCGGGCTGCGCGACGAGCTGGAATGCGCGGCCGATGGCGCTCGACGACCTGATGATCGAAAGATGAGCGGCCCGCTCAGTAGGCTCCGCCCCCACCCAGCACTACGTACGGCGTCTTCAAGAGAATGTAGAGGTCGAGCAGAAGGCTCCGCTTGCGGATGTAATAGACATCCAGCGCGACACGCCGCCGGTAGTCGGTGTTGTTGCGGCCCGTGACCTGCCAAAGTCCCGTGATCCCAGGCTTCGCCGAGATGTATACCGGCAGGTACCGTCCGTATCGCATGACCTCCTCGCGCACGATGGGACGCGGACCGACGAGACTCATCTCGCCTCGGAGGACGTTCCAGAGCTGCGGCAGCTCATCGAGGCTCGTGCGGCGGAGGAATCGACCCAGCGGAGTCACCCGTGGGTCGCAGCGCAGCTTGTGGTCCCGTACCCACTCGGCCTTCATGTCGGGATTGTTCTCGAGCAGCTCTCGCAGTACACGCTCCGCATTGGGCACCATGCTGCGGAACTTGAGACACTCGAACATTCTCCCATCGCGGCCGACGCGGCGATGGCGGTAGATGATCGGCCCGCCCTCCCGGCGCAGGAGCAGGGCGATCGCCACGATGAGAGGACTGAAGACCAAGCCGAGAAGAATCGAGCCGGCGACATCCACGATTCGCTTAGGGAAGGCACCCGTAGACCATGCGCGATCCGGTGCGGGCTGCGCTCGTACGCCCGAGTGGACGTCAGGCGCGTGGCCCAGCCGCCGCTCTGCGGCCGGCGCCTCGATCAGCTCGGCCGTCACGGCCGCGGCGCCGTCAGCGTCACCTGCCCGGGTCGACCAATGCTCCATGGTCACGAGACGGGGCCGACGCGGCGCGGCTCGCGCGCCAAGCCTGGGCAGTCGGACATCGGACGCTTCACTGGTTTGCTGCGACGGCAACGCACCTCTCCTTTACACATCCAAACCCGCTACACATCCAACGCCGGTACCATTGTCGCCAATCAGCGACAAGGCACCATCCTGACCTCTCTAGGCCGCGATCGCTCGGGACTCTTTGGCTGTTACGGAGAAACGCTAAGCCTGTTGCGGAGTTGACCCGTGAATGCCCTATCCCGTTCGACCCGTCTCATGTCGACTCTGCGTAAAGACATCGCGATCGTGGAGCAATCCTCGCGCCCGCCAGCCCGCATTCGTCTCCCGCGGGCTGCAATGCACCGGCGCTGAACTAGCTGCAACAGACGAGCGAGCATGGCCGTCTGAAAGATCCACGCCTCCGCGTGTAAATCCCCACACCTCCACTGGATGGGTCCGTCAAGCCGCGGCAAGAGTTCTTGCTTCAACCAGCTCGCAACCGGGGGGAGCACGACCACACTCCCTCGTGAGCCGGCGCCGGCAGCAGCGCCCTACTCGTATCAACCTTGACAGTATAGCCCATTTTCCGAGCGAAACTAGGGGCTTGCGCCGATTTGTGATTCAGTAGGCAAGAGACGGATATCCCATGCTGGATCCAGGCGTGCCCATTCAGTCGTGCTCCCGTGCCTCCTCGCCAGTTGGGCGGGGCGGGACGCATCACTCCTCCATCGCCTGCAGCGGCATCCAGCCGAGGTCGGACCTAGGCCCGTGTCGTCTCTAGGATTCCCTCAATGTAGGAGCGGAAGCGCTCTTTGAACGCTCGCTCCGAGAACCTCGAGGCATGCGCGCGAATCGCCGCCTGGTCGAACGTCGGCTGGCGCTCCTCGAAGCGTCGCACGGCTTGCACCACCGCATTGACGGTCTGCTCGTGGAAAAATGCGCCCGTGACACCGTCGATGATCGTATCCACAACGCCTCCCCGCCCGTAAGCGATCACCGGCTTTCCGGAGGCCATTGCTTCAACCGGGACGATGCCAAAGTCTTCAATGCCAGGGAACACGACTGCGCGGCAGCGGGCATAGAGGTCCCGGATCACCGCGAAGGGCTGGCTGCCGAGCAGGCGGATGTTCGCACCCGAGATACGGCGCAACCCGCGCAGCATTTCTCCGTCCCCCACCACCAATAACGGCCGCCCCAGCACGTTGAAGGCTTCGATGAGCAGATCGGGTCGCTTATAGGGAGTGAGTTGCCCAACCGACAAGTAGAAGTCCTCGCTCGGCCGGCTCGAATCGAACTCGTCAACGGCGACCGGCGGATGAATGACCTGCGCCGGCCGCCGGTAATACTTCGCAATGCGCTGAGCGACGAAACGCGAGTTCGCGACGAAGTGGTCGACCCGCTGCGCGGAGACCTGATCCCACAGCCTCATGTAATGAAGCATCGGCCCCATCAGCGCGCGCGTCAGGGGGCCAGCCCGCCTGTGATATTCGAAATAGTGGTCCCAGACGTATCGCATCGGCGAATGGCAGTAGCACACGTGCACCGCATGCGGTGCTACGACCACCCCCTTGGCCGGACCCGACTCGCTGCTGATCACGAGGTCGTAGCCCTGCAAGTCGAGACGTTCGAGGGCGAGCGGCATCAACGGCAGGTATCGCTGATAGAAGCGTTTCGCGAACGGCAAGCGGCTGATGAACGTCGTTCGGACGTTCCGGCCGGGCAGCTCGCGCTCGATCAGCTCCCGGCTCGTGACGTGGGTGAAGATGTCGGCACCCGGGAAGAGCTCCGCGAGCGCCTTGAGGACCCGCTCGCCCCCCCGCCAGTTGACGAGCCAATAATGGACGAGCGCTACACGCATGCGGAGATGGCGGACAGCACCTTCGCGGCCGTCACGTCCCAAGAGAACTGCCGCGCGCGGCTCAATCCGAGCGTCCTGAGCGTCTCCCTGAGCTCCTCGTCCTCGGCGACTCGATCAATGGCATTCGCGATCGAATCGATGTCGAGCGGATCGACGAGGACTGCGGCACCGCCCGTGACCTCCGGAATGGCCGCAGCGTTCGAGGCAATGACTGGAGTCCCGCACGCCATCGCCTCGATCGTCGGCAGGCCGAAGCCTTCGTACGTCGACACGCAGACCAGCGCGATCGCGCCGCGGTAAAGGGTCGCCAATCGGGCGTCGGATATCTCGCCCGTGAAATCGACTCGTCCGCCGAGGCCGAGCTCGGCGATGAGGCGCGACATCGAGGCGGGTGATCGCCCGGTGCACAGCAATCCGCACTCTCGCATCGCTCTCGTCCTCACGAACGCCCGCAGGAGCCGCTCGAAGTTCTTGTGCGGCTTGTAATTGCCTACATAGAGGAGATACGGCCGGGAATCGGGGCCCACGTGCTTCGGCCCGTCCGCCTCGAACTCGGCGGAGATGCCGTTTCCCACGTTCACCACGCGCGACTCCGCGACACCCGCCCAATTGCAGATCTCACTTCTGGAGAACTCCGAGACGGTGAGCACGATCTTCGCCCGATGCAGCGCCGGGCGCATCACCGTCCGGTAGTACAGGCGCTTCGGCAGGTTCGAATTCGCGGGGACCCGCAGATGATTGAGGTCATGAACGGTCAGTCCGAATCGATGGCCGCGTCCCGCCGGCGCGTTGTATCCCGGCGACAGGAACAGCTCGGGCTTCCTCGCGCTCAGGTATCCGGCGAGTCGCCACGGATCGATCGGCGATGCCGGCCGACCGCCGAGCTCGATTCCCTGGAAACCCGGCAGTCTGCCGTAGAGCTCGGAAGCGAAGCGGCCGATTCCATGGGGGCCGATCCATCGCGTATCGAAGATTTTCACTTCTCATCCCGTGTACTGCGAGTCGACGGCAACGTCGCCGGTCCAGAAATTCGTCTCGAGCTTCGCACGGGACGGGTAGGTCGCGAATTCGCATCCGTAACGCCGATTCTTTCGTAGCAGGAAGAAGATCGAGAACGCCGCCGTGGGCAGCATCGCCGCGAGCACCTGCGCGAGCCGTGACGGAAAGGGATAGAACTGCGCACCGGCGAACCGGCTCAACGAGTACCCACCCGGAAAGCATGCTTCGAGGAACCGCAGCGTATCGCGCTTCGAGAACGGGCGAACGTGCGCCGAGCAGAGCTTGTGCTGCGTCGGATGGACGCCGAAGAGGAGGAGTAGTCGATTGTGGAGCGAGGCGACGTTCGGAACTCCGATGAGGAAGTGTCCGCCGACGCGGAGACATCGGGTGACCTCGTGGAAGATCCAGAATATCTCCTTCGTATGCTCGAGCACCTGATTGGCGATGAACAGATCGATGCTCTCGTCTTCGAAGGGCAATTTCGCGCGCTCGATGTCGAGGACGTGCAGCTCGTCCGCGACCTCATCGAGCTGCCGAGCATACTCGAGCCCACCCTCCACCGCGATCGCCCTCGCGCTCGGGTAAACAGACTTCAAGATGCCAAGATCCCGGCCGCGGCCGGCGCCCAGATCGACGGCAGTACGCACCGCGCCGATGCTCCGCACGAAGGCATCGACGACATGAGGCCCATAAGTCTCCGCGTGATCTACGAATCGCGCGAACGGGTGCTGTCCCCCGCACTGTCCGAGCAGCTTCGCTTCCGGCCTCACGGCGTACGTTCCTCCGAATATGGCCGGCCTACCCTAGCCGGGATGGCGCGACATTCGGCCGGCCTTCCAGCCGCGAAGCCACAACACCGCCGCTCTGCCCCGCTCGCCCCACGGCCCCGTCGGCCACCGCTTCCCTGTTCCGGCAGCCACGGTCCAAACCGAGAGAAAAGAGAGCCACAAACACAGTCAACAGCGGATAATACATCGACGAGGTGCTCGTACTCCGTATCGCGAGCATCGCCGCCGGGTAGACGAACAGCGCTGGTCTGCTGAAGCACCGCCCAACCGCGCCTACGATCCATAGAATACTCAGCATCCCGATAATACCCGCCGACGCGAGTAGGTACAGCAAGCCGCCATCCGCGTAATTCCCGGTAACGCTCACGAAATCATTACCCGGCAAGTAGGGCAGGAAATTGAATCCCTCTCCCAAAAAGGGATGCTCGCCGACCACGCCAGCAAGAACCGCTATATTAAAAAGCCGCTCCTGAACGCTCCAGTTGCTCGCACCGAAGCGATCCGTTTGCTCGATGAAGTCTTGGCCGAAAAAGGCGACGAATGCCAAGAGCACGACGGCCGATGCCACGGCACCAGCGCCCAGCCAGCGCAACCGCCGCCGAGCATTCCCCCCCGTGTCACAGTAGTTGTCGCCTCAATACCGCGGTAGTCTTGGGGGCATCGAGGAACGACAGTGGCTCGATACAGCAACGAATTCAAAGAACGGGCGGTGGCTCGGCTGCTCCCGC
>Ga0070738_10000525_pt1 | contig 107617 bp, 95 predicted proteins | sample Coa_R2_2_FD_66446 | JGI IMG/M metagenome (GOLD analysis project Ga0070738, IMG submission 66446) | Surface soil microbial communities from Centralia Pennsylvania, which are recovering from an underground coalmine fire - Coalmine... | ecosystem: Environmental > Terrestrial > Soil > Unclassified... | reverse complement strand
TCTGGGCGGCACCCGTGATCATGTTCTTTACATAATCCGCGTGGCCTGGGCAGTCGACGTGTGCATAGTGGCGGTTAGCCGTCTCATACTCGACGTGCGCCGTGGCGATTGTGATTCCGCGTGCGCGCTCTTCCGGCGCATTATCGATCGAATCGAAGGTGCGGACTTCGGTGCCCGGCATCTTCTTGGCCAGCGCCATGGTGATCGCTGCCGTGAGCGTAGTCTTACCATGATCGACGTGGCCGATCGTGCCGACATTGACGTGCGGTTTGGAACGTTCGTATTTCGCTTTTGCCATTGTAGTAAAAGCCTTAGAAGGCGTTAGCTAAGTTAGTTCGAAAAAACCGGAAGAATACCGCGCAACGCGTGGCACCCTTAAAAAGTAAAACTCTATATTGATATGATATTCGGGTCAAAACCCGACCGATCAAACCGAGAACAATTTCGTGGAAATTGCACTGGTCTCATTCGCATGCGGAGCACTCGGAATTGCCTTATCGCAAAAACGATATAAGCGGAACACATCTGGCGGTTCACCTAACGGTTATTACCGGAATTGTTTGTTCTTAGCGCTCTTCCTAAGGAAGAAATCCTGAACATTGGATTTCTAGCAGAGGCGAATGTTATCAATGAACCAGTCTCTCAGAAAGGCTAAAACCGCCATTTTTTAAGCGAATTTGAAGCCCTTTCTGTCGTGAGCGGGCGTATAACCTGAGTCTATAGGGAAGAGTTTCGGTATTTTTGAAGAAATCGCCAATTCGAGGCTGCCGGAACAGCCCCCCTTTCTCTCTGTTTACCTCTTTCTCTTTCCCGCAATGAGAAAACACTTCCGCGAATATTCTTTCACCTTCGCCCTTCTCCTTGGGACGATCCTGGTGTGTTTTTATCCTCTTGTTTTCAATGGTCGCTCGATACTCCCCACCGACCTCATCGATACCATGACGCTGCCCTTCTCACAGTATTATGGACCACAGCATGCTTACAATTCTTACCTCGCAGATGGCTACTTACAGTTCTATCCTCTTAAATACTTTACAAAGCTTGCTTATGAACACGGCAACTTTGCGTTTTGGAATTCATACATTCTTAATGGATACCCGCAATACCTCGAAGGAATGTGGACGTATAATTTCGTCCTGTTCCTACCACTAAAGATCGCCTTCCCACTAATTCTCTTATTGCCGCTTTTAGTTGCTGGTGTAGGCATGTATGCCCTCCTACGTGAATATGACGTCCGAATTGGTATTGCACGAATATTTGCCACGGCATTTATGCTGAATGCGCTTTTTATGACGCATTTACTCGCCCACTTTATTCCTGCATCATTTTCGTTCGCTCCCTGGGTCTTTCTATTCTTGCTTAGATATTATCACTCCAAGCATACAAGCAGTTTATTTTTTTCTGCGATCGCTCTTGCACTCGGTTTTTTGGCCGGCAATATTCAGACTATTGGCTTTCTCACTCTTTTTGTTTTCGTCGTAGCGATATCATTGTGGTCGCTCGAATCCGAACGACGTTGGAAAACGCTAGTAAAGCCGCTCGCAACTTTGTACATTTTATCGCTGGGTTTAAGTGCGACATACTGGCTCCCCACACTCCAACTGATTAAGGAGACAATTAACGGTGGCGCTTTTTTTTCGACCAGTCTTCTCAAGTCGTACACAATTTTACAACGCATTGAAAGCCTCGCACTACTTTTTACTTTTTTCATTCCACAACTTGCTGGATCGATCCGCGGAGTGATGCTGCATCAGGCAGTTGGCGTATACGTGACGGACTTCGAAGGCGCGATTGGGTTCGTGCCTTTGCTATTTGCAGTTGCTGGAGGCACTCTACTTTGGAAGAAGCGACCAACAACACGACCATTTACTGTTTTAATGCTGGTCGGTTTACTGCTACCCCTCGGGACGCCACTGTTCCGATATCTTTATCATCGTTTTTTTGTGATATTTACTGTAGGAGCTTGTGGAGCTGGTGCAATTGCGCTTGAGGGTTTACTCCAAGGGGACATTGGTCGAGAAACGCTTAAGAGAGTACTTCGATGGAGCTTCGCAGGAATAATAATGATCGCCTGCACTTTAGGTATCCTTTCAGTTATTCATTGGACCGACCCCAAAACAATTGAGCAATGGTTTACAGAGCAAATATTGCCTCGCCTTCAACAGGCAGTATACTCTGAAGGGAATTCCGAGTGGGTTCGAGAGCGCCTTCGGGAGACAATTGACTATTGGCAACTTCTACGCCCTGAAATCCTATTTGGAATAATCTCCTCTGCAGCCGCACTTGTTCTATTATGGAATTACAAAAAACTTTCATCGCAGGTACTCCTTACCGGAATATGGAGCATTACCACATTGCAACTCATATTCTTTGCACGCTCTTGGTTTCCTTCTGTCGATTCCACTGCTTACCCACCGTATCCTGAAACGAATGAAATCCGATCACTTCAACGGTTAAGTAAAGACTGTCGGGTATACACTTATCGTGAGGTTGATCCAACACGACAGTTTGTATTTCTTGACAATGAAAACGTCGTTTATGGTATTCAACAGATATCGGGTTACGAAAGCATAATACCTCGTTGCTTATATATATATACCGCCATCGATCATTGGCAGGACACTGGTCTTATTTCTCCCCGGTTGCTGGGTAAATTCAATTGTGGGGTTCTGGTTAGGGCAAAGGCATTGGCAAATGATTCTGCCATTCAACTAGAAGTGAATGGTCCTATCTGGATATATAATAATCATGAAGTTGTGTCAAGAGCATTCCTGGCTAACCGAATCCAGCAGTTCAACAATGATAGTGAGATATTGCGGCAATTGTCGAAAGATTCATTGCAGATTCAGGGAGTATATTTTACACCGAACAATTCGCCTGCCATATGGACCCCTCATCTAATGGCCAACGATTCTATTGATTCAATATTGTCCGATAACGGAAACGAACTTCGAATACATTATCATGCATCCGACTCCACATATCTTATTTTATCCGATACTTACTACCCCGGTTGGTCGGCGACCATCGATGGTAAAGACGTGCCGCTACTACGATGCAATTACTCAATGAGAGCTGTAAAAGTGATTAAAGGGACGCATGACGTTCACTTCAGATTTGCGCCAATCTCATTTTGGCTAGGGCTTTGGATTGGTTTAGCAGTGTTCACCCCGTTACTTACATTGACCGTATATTTCAATTTACAGCGCAGCAAACATCTTCACTCATAGTTGAGCTTCTCAATGCATAGAGGATTATCACATGCCTAGATTTGGGGGTGGCTTGCCGATCGGCCAATAGAGATACGTGGGCCGAATTATTTCATTCCCCATTTTTGATCCGATGCGCCAGTCCAGTGGAAGTGAATGGATAAGGTTATAGCCCGGTATTGAATCTGGTTCATGAGCTGTGCTTTTATCCCAGATAATTGCTCCAAATTTTTGCTGTTGAAAGGCGGCCTTCCATTCCGCCATATAATCGGCGGCAACTTGATCATGCATCACGATCACATCATCCTCCACCTGACAATGAGTGTGAGTATTTTTCCCTGCCATCGAGCTCAGGAAACCATGAGCGGGAATAACAACGTCTCCATGAATGGTGCGAACAAAGGCAAAGAACTTCTCTGCGGAAGCACGCTCTTCCTTACCTGGGAATATCATTGGTAAGTGCTGAGGAACATACACGAAGCTCACCAACTGCATAAGCAAACCCCACTGGTACAACCGTGCCATCGTTTGTCCTACTTCACGAGCTTGCCACACCGCATATGTTAAGAAAACGGGGGCAATAGCGCATAGCGGATACAGCACATTATTGCCGGCCATTTGATCGCCACGGTGTGCACAAAATTGAAGAATCGAAGAAATGAGCGCTAGAAGCCACAAACCCGCTTCGCTTCGAACCTTAAATCTTTTGCCAAGAGAAACCAATACACCGCTAATAATAAGGAGTGCCACGCCCCAATATCGAAATACTTCCGCTGGTAATGCTATAAACACTCTTGCATACCCGTAATATCTTGCCTTTGCCCTCGGCATACCATAAACATAGTAGGTATACCAATGCAGCGACGACGCGTTCAGCCACCATGTCCCCAAAACAATCACTACACACAGGGTAATAATTGAGAAGATCGCCATTCTCCTATTATGGAGGAATAGCCACAGAATCGGAAGCGGCATAAAAAATACTGCCTCCTGCTTAGTAAAGAATGCAGCCACAAAAAAAAGAACTGAAAGTATACTTCCAGTCCACGTTGCTCGCGAAACTGCATAAAATGCCAGAAGCAAAAAACAGACATATGTCGCATCGATGCGGACCAGTGTTTGGACATAGTCCGTCAATGCATACGTGGCGAAGAACAAACCAAGTACGACAATGACTGCTTGTTTGGAGCCGGTGCAAAGACGATACACTGCTCGACCTGCAATCGTGGCACCAAGGAAAGAAGCCGCCACGGTAACGATTCGTCCGGAGAAAAACGATGATCCAAAAATCTTAAATACAGGGGCCACGAGATAAAAATACAACGGCTGGTATAATGTTGCCGAAAAATAAATGGAAGGTTTAGCATAGATTGGCAGCCCTTGCACGACTCGAACAACGTGGTCAAGGGTTAGGCCTTCGTACCACTCTATCTCGTAAGGGTATGCCAAGTGCCAAATGGCGACGGCCACGTACATGGTAATGAAGTATATAGCAGATGCCGCAAGGGCAATACTAATCCATCGGTCGGACTGTGATTCAATTATGACCAATGCTTTTGAGGGAAAATTAGACAGCATGTTGAGCAGACCACAATAAATTTTTCAATCCTTGCTTCAAACGTTGTATTAGGGACAATTTGTGAACGAGTTTTCCCTCTCGCATACTTTGCCAGAATTTTATTTCTCGAAACGATGACATTCCCGTAATATGCCTCGCATGAAGTTGAATGGCCGTGAATACTACAGCGAGTAAAGATGGCATGTCATCCGCATATAGCAGACCGAAGAAAGACGCAATCAGATAAATGATGAGTAGTTGTATGGAAAATTGACTAAAAAAGAAATTTTCTTCTGTCCTACGAAGCCGATAGGTTAAAAGAACTGATTTCCAAAGACGAGCAAATAACCAAAGAAACGCAATAGCGCCTAAAACACCTGCGCGCAACGGCCAGTAAAGGTAAGCATCATGCGTCCCTAAGGTGGTATACACAGCCGAAACTGGCATGCGATAATACACTTTCCATGGAATGCCGACAGGCACCCCAAGGACTGGATGATTTCGAATATTTTCAAGAACATTCGGAAGCTCCATTAGTCGGATATAAGCAGATCCTTCACCCTGCGGCTCAACAATACCTGAAAAACGTTCGACAATTGCCACTGGATTGGTAACAATAGCAAAAACAATGAGACCCAATAACAACCCTCCAAAGGCCATCAGTTGACGCTTGCGATAGCTTTTAGGCAGGGTGACAAACATGAGTACGGCGGCAGCCATAATACTCACGACAAATGTTCGTCGCATACTGAGCATCAACGTAACACCTATCAAAGGAATGGAGAAAAGCATCGTTCGCTTCAACCATCGCAGTTTTTTTGCACGGTAGTGAAGAAAAAGCAAACTACCAATTGCTCCCATTGCAAGATCATATCCATCTCGCCAAAGTTCTAAAACCCCCCAATATTTTTTGGTATCGGGTGAAAAGAACCAAATATAAAGACCGTCAAGGCATTTCGGGATCACCGCGAGCAATAGTATTTTATATAGTGTTTCCGCTTCTTCGGGATCACGAAAAGCATTATTCACTACATAAAATAACAGGGGTATCGAAAATGCTTCATGCGCCTCTAAAATAATTGCCACCCTTTGTTGCATATACATACCCCTGACCCAAGAGATAAAGAACGCACTCAGAATAAGCAGCAATGGTCCTGAGAAATAAGAGCGGTGTAATCTGAAGTCACCGGTCACCGTCCGCTCAATTACCACCGTAACGCCGAGAAGAAATACTAAGGCTTCGGCAATCTTTATGTAATACGGTATCGATATCCAGTTGGTAATTTGCAGAGCCGAGCCAGACACCATACCGTCCTGCCAGAGCATCAGCCAGCATATAAAATATTTCAGATTACGCAAGGAGAAGAGCAGGGAATCTGAACGGTGTATGTCTCTTGCCATTATTCCTGATGTTCTCGTCAACTAAGTGGCATAACGGGAGCGACGATCCGGCACGAGTCGAGCAGAGACCGAATAGCCAAATAAACAATGCAAATAAAAAGACCCACAATTGCTCCAAGCCCCATAACAGGAATTCGTAAAGGGCTTGTCCGATGCTCGGGAATTGGCGCTTGATCCAAAATTGTAATTGGGGTTTCTGCTCGCTCGGCGCTGATCCGTTGTTGCTCCATTTCTTCCCTAAGGAATTTCACAATAGGCTCAAGGGCAGTCTTTTGTCGGACTAGTTCAAGATAGTGTTCCGTAACCGCTGGTAACCCAGAGACGCTAGGCCCCACGCGGTATTCTGCTTCATACGTTTGCACCATTCGATTTACCTCCGACTCGTGAGCACGAGCCATTTGAACCTGAGGATTGTCGAAGGACAGTTCACGTTCTAACAACGCTGCTTTTAGCGAAGCCTCATCGCGTTCTGCTTGCAACTCCCCTAATCTGGTTATTGTCTGGGCAGTTTGCGACTTAATATCGGGAATACCATTCGCTGATTCGAACGCCGCCAAGGCGCCTTCCAACGAATCAAGTTCAGCGCTTCTCAATCGATAGTCAGAGTCTGCATAATGATAAGTCCTGCTTGCTATTCCCTGCAACTGAGATTTCATAATGCTATCCATCAAGAAAACAGCGAGATTAGCCATATGACTGGAGAGTCTTTGCGCCTCCTGCTTTTCATGCGCACTTGAAAACCAGTCAGTCGACACAATAGCCCGTACACGGACACGAGCAACATCGGGAAAAACGATCACATCATTCCGTATTTCATCAAGCATTTCTTCTTGTGTCGGTGTGCGCTCTTTAAAGAAATAAAATATCTCACTATCAGAGCAAAGACGAGACCTCAAAGATCGAGACTCCAAAATATTCTGAATCAAGTCTACCGAAGGATTTTCAACTTCCTTCATAATTTTTAATGCGCCAGAGGCACTAAGTGCAGACAGTAAGCCAGAGGAGGATACTCGATCAGGGGGAAGTAAAAGCGACTCGGACTGGAATGTGTATGGAACAATGTAGGTAAGTCCAAACGCTATCAGTGTGCAAAACAAAATTATCGAGAGCACAACCGTTCTGTGTCTCAAGACCAGCAGCACATAATCCATTACATGCGGATCAGGAGGTAAGTCCGGAATGGATTGGGTAGCAGTGCTCTGAATATCTTCCATTAAAAAGAACGGCGGGATGGAGCCGATAAGCGTTAAGGCCCAGTCCTTAAGTGACTGGGCCTTAACTCAACGCATCAAAAAATAACAGGTTTCCCGATTGAAGGTAATTATTACTACCTCTCTTTGTAGAAAACCGTTTAGGCGGCTACTGCTGCTTTGCCCTTTGCTGCCTCGACGATCTGCTCTTGCACCGAACGCGGAGCTTCCTCATAACGTGAGAATTGCATCGTATAGATTGCGCGTCCCTGTGACATTGAACGAAGTATCGTGGCATAACCGAACATTTCGGATAGAGGCACCGAAGCCTTAATGACCTGGGCATCGGAACGAGCAGTCATACCTTCGATTCGTCCACGACGTGAAGAGAGATCGCCCATGATATCGCCCATATAGTCTTCCGGCGTTACAACCTCGACGTCCATAATCGGCTCGAGGATCACTGGATTCGCTTTACGAGCAGCCTCTTTGAATGCCATCGAACCGGCAACCTTAAAGGCCATTTCGTTCGAGTCAACTTCATGGTACGAACCATCGAACAGACGAACTTTCACGTCCTCTACTGGGTAGCCGGCAAGAATACCGTTCTTCATCGCTTCCACAATACCAGCGCTGACCGGCTGTATGTACTCCTTAGGAATAGCACCACCGATAATGGCATTCTCGAATTCATAGCCCTTTCCTGGCTCGTTTGGCTCGAGATCGATCCATACGTGACCGAACTGACCGCGACCACCCGACTGACGCACGAACTTGCCTTCCTGAGTGACCTTTTTACGGATCGTCTCCTTGTAAGCCACCTGCGGCTTACCCACGTTCGCTTCAACGCGGAATTCGCGCTTCATACGATCGACGAGAATCTCCAGGTGCAATTCGCCCATACCGGAAAGAATCGTTTGGCCTGTTTCTTCATCAGTCTTCACCCGAAATGTCGGATCTTCATCGGCCAATTTCTGAAGCGCTTCGGACATCTTCTCGGAATCCGCCTTCGTCTTTGGCTCAACAGCAAGCGAAATAACCGGTTCAGGAAATACCATGCGTTCCAGCACGATCGGATCGCCCTCGTCACAAAGCGTATCACCTGTACGAGTTTGTTTAAGACCTACAGCCGCAAGAATGTCGCCCGTATATCCTTCCTCGATATCTTCGCGGTGATTTGCATGCATACGAAGAATACGGCCAATACGCTCTTTTCGGCCAGATACCGAGTTCAGCACATACGAACCGGCTTTCAGCGTGCCGGAATAAATTCGAAAGAACGTCAGCTTACCGACGTACGGATCGGTCATAATCTTAAATGCGATCGCGGCGAATTTCTCGGTATCCTTCGGCTGACGGCTAATGTGATCCGTTAAATTCAGGTGGTGGCCTTCTACTTCACCGATATCGGTTGGGCTCGGAAGATAATCGACGACAGCATCGAGTAAATCCTGCACGCCTTTGTTCTTAAAGGCGGAGCCGCAAAGAACCGGAATAATCTTCGACTCAATAACGGCGACACGAAGAACTCGCATCACTTCATCGGCGGTGATCTCTTCGCCCTCGAGATACTTCATCAACAGCGTATCATCCACCTCCGCAACCGATTCAAACAAACGAGTACGCCATTCTTTTGCATGCTCTTTTAGGTTTTCCGGAATATCCACGTCCTCGAACGTAGTACCGAGCGTACCTTCGTTATACATGCGCGCCTTGTTGCGAACAAGATCGATGACACCGGCGAACATTTCGCCTTCACCGATCGGAAGATTGATCGGAATTGGATTCGCGCCAAGGCGCTCCTTGATCATCCGAACGACATTGAAGAAGTCGGCTCCGGTACGGTCCATCTTATTGACGAACGCGATACGCGGGACACCATACTTGTTCGCTTGACGCCACACCGTCTCTGACTGAGGCTCGACACCGCCCACTGCGCAGAATAGCGCAACAGCACCATCAAGCACGCGAAGTGAGCGCTCTACTTCCACCGTAAAATCCACGTGGCCTGGCGTATCAATAATATTGATATGCGTGTCGCGCCATACGCAAGTGGTGGCAGCAGAGGTGATAGTAATACCACGCTCTTTCTCCTGCTCCATCCAGTCCATGGTAGCCCCTCCCTCGTGCACTTCGCCCATGCGATGCACTCGGCCGGTATAAAAGAGGATGCGCTCGGTCGTCGTTGTTTTTCCGGCGTCAATGTGCGCCATGATACCGATATTGCGCGTCCGTTCAAGCGGATACTTACGTGGCATAAAAACTCCCTATCTTTTCCCTAAGTTAACTAATTATTGGCTAATTTTTACCAAAACGAACAAGAGTGGGCGCCTATTTTAGGCAAGCGCGCAGTTAACCGTGAGGCAGCGACCTTAGTTCAGAATTTCATTTTCATCCTATAAACCAGTTATTCCGCTCACGGGTTAACAGGGCCAAATAAGAATGCCCACTCAACCATTCGATTCCACCCAATATCGTTTTTGGCGAAATTTTACTGTTATCGCAGGGGGGATTACCCTTTTTCCGCTTTTTTTCTATCCCCTTAACTCCGACACTAGCGCCCTGCAATGGGTGGCATATCAGTTTCAACGCTTCGGTAAAATCCCATACATTGGGACCTGGGAGCCAAATTTTCCGGGTGTTTTACCATTTCACCTCCTTTCTGTAGCTCTCTTTAATAGGAGTGAGATCGGCTTTCGGCTTATTGAGGTGGTCTTTCAACTCACAACGGCCCTGTTTTTTTATAAACTTTTGCTGCGATGGCTTTCAGCGCCCTTGTCATTTTTTGCCTGCCTCTTTTACTTGCTCACCTACATGCACGGCAACGTGACATTTTATGGGCAGAGAGACGCGTTTGCTACCGGCTTATTTACAATCGCAACCTATCTTTATTATTCTCGTCCATCCTCCAAGTGGAGCACATTCTTTTCGGGTGCTATTATGGGATGGGCGGTGCTTATCAGGCCACTTTACATTATCCTTCCCCTCACTCTCATTTTATTCTCACTTAATAAGCATGAACGGAAGAATGCTATCCTTTTACTTTCCGCTCTCACGATTCCGTTTTTGAGTTCGATCCTCTTTTATCTTATTACAGGCTCAATTAAAGATTATTATGTAACCACAATCCTGTTTTTAGGTAAAGTTTACACTGCAGTTCCGACTCAAGATTGGAAGTCTTTCTTTGTTGCGCTGTATTGGTATTGGCCGATCGTTGTCTTTCCTGCTATTGCGCTTCTAGGATACCAATTGAATTTAACGTCCTCAGTTCGGCAAGTGCTTCGGCAAAGAAAGTTATTGATGCTGTATGTTCTAATGATAATCGAAGTGACAGGGATAATATGGATACAGCATCGTTTCCTTGCTTATCATTTCGCTTTATTGCTGGTGCTACTAAGCCCCTTAGCAGCGTTGGGCGTCGGTCAACTTCTCCACTTCATACGCTCCACCAAATTGAAAATCGCTAGTGCGTCTGCTCTTATGCTTGCGCTACTGGTGGGTTTTACGCCATTCCTATCTGTTACCAAGTATGTTGTTTCAGGACGCTGGCATACGATGGGCTATAACGGTCTTAACTTAGTGGGCGATGAAAAACTCCGACTACAAGATGACTCGGTAATAAATTATTTAGCACAACCAAATAATAATACGGGCATTGTTGAAATCTGCTCCTATGATGCCCGGTTACGCTGGAGACTCGATCGCGAAGAAGCAACCCGGTTTTGTGAATTTCAAGCTGTCACGGCCCGCGATGCAAATGGAAGCCATCCTGACTTTCAACAAAAGTGGCAGAAAGAATTCTTGAATGACGTTCTCAAGAAACCAGCTACATTTATTCTGTTAAATGGACAAACCAAGTTTTGGACGTACCTCCCACCACGAGAAGGAATTCAAACGGACTTTCCGGCTCTCGACAGTCTTCTCCGCACCGATTATGTGAAGGATACCGTAATCGGTGAATACGCTATATTTCGTAAACGGCTTTCTTAGTCGTTACGCCGACGTCATCGTCTCAGGAAACGCATTGTGGGCAACCGCAGCGGGTACAACCTTTCCTTTGCGCAGTACCAACGTTTCCGCCATAATATCGTGTAAGCCCTGCTTTTTCGAAGTCCAGCCGGCCATAAGGTAACCGATACCAAGTATAAGGCTCGATACAAATTTTCCAAAGTACCGACCTGTGGCTCTGGCAAATGAAATGCGGTAACCTTGAGTATCGGTTACGCGAAGTCCAAATGCCATCTTCCCAAGAGTGCCTCCATTTTTCGAAGATTCCATAAGAGCATAATAAAGCCAGCCCCCTACCATTACGAATAAACAATAGAGAACGAACCCAGTACCAGCCATCATACTAGCACCTTCATCAGGCATCCCCGATTTAGAAATACCGAGAGCTCCCATTAAAAACACGACAATAATAGCCCAGGAGATCGCCCCCAAGATCAGGGAGTCGAGAACATAAGCTCCAAATCTCCGCCAAAATCCAGCATAAAGAATCAGCCCCTGTGGGCGCGTGATCGGTCCATTATCAACCGCAGGTGGTGTCATCGTGTATTCCATTGTATTGCCTCCTACAAAAGTGATCGATTATACTCCGAAATAGAGCACAAAGATACATCTTAACGGGCTTCAATCAATAGTTTTCGTGACTGACGCACACTACCCGACTGCACCTCCGCAAAATAGGTGCCTTCGGCAGCCTCCGGTAAAGAAAATCGTACCGAATGAGTACCCGCTGAATAGACACCCTCCATTCTATTATACTGCCTTCCGAGCAGGTCGCGCGCTATGATCGTTACCGGTCCTTCAATGCCCGTTTCGAACGTTATTTCCGTTTCTTTCTTGCCATTTTGAAGCCCAATCGGGTTCGGATTGATCGAAATGATCCGCAGAGCAAGTGCACCGTTTAACTGCTCTCGCAGAATTGGATTACCACAGGTATCGATCAATTTAAATGTTACCGGCTGAGTCGTTGCAGAAGCCGTTAGGATACAACTTTCATAATTCTGCTGCCCTTCGTTAAATCGGAGATCTGATAAACTGATCTCGCAAGCGCTGGTGTCTGTTATCACTGGGTAGAAGGAACAAAGCAATAACGCATCTCCAATGTTCATCGAAGAAGTTCTATCCCGTCGCAACGTCAGCCTCGTTGCACCATTAGCAAGTGGTACGGTGCTTACAAGGGTCCAGCCATTCATCGCGGTATTGACTGTTGGTGTAAGTAGATTCCAATTAGTGTTTAGTACAAGCGAGACCTGATAGAGTTGTGAGGAATCGCCAATATCATCCATAACGCTGATCGCAACAGTTACCGTGTCACCAGCTTTCGCTTTGCATTCATGTGTACCATTAAGCGAAGCCAAGCCGACATGTGCGACTGGTACCGTACCTACAACACTGCCTGTAAGCGCAATCGACCGCAAATACTTCGCTTGCTTTGAACTCACCTGTACAGAAGCCTTCCCAGTGCCGTTGCCATTAGGGTCGTATTGAACGAAGGCCCACAACGTATCGCCAGGTGCTAATTGCTTAGGAAGTTGCGGTATTCCATTCAAAGTAAACTGATCCTCATTGACCCCTTCCAATAGTGAGACGCCATCCAATGTCACAGCATCACATCCACTATTGGCAATAGCGAACGGGTGGATCACTGGTACACAGGGCTTCGTCGTAAATGTCGAATCGGCCATTGAGAATGTAACCGCATGTGCACCGGGAAGTGAGGAGTATGAAAAAGCGATCGTTGTATCGATGAATGATCCCGATAATACCACAGTAGATGTTGTAACGGCCTCCTCGTGTGGTTGAATGCGAACTGTGAATCGAACCATGGAATCCGGACGAATAACGACTGGAAATTCCGGTTCGGGATCGAATACTAATGCACCGTCACCCAGGATATTAGCTCGCTGGATAATAACATTATCACAAGTCCCTCGATTAGTTATCACGATCGAAGTATCTACATTCGAACAAGCTGCAATGAGAGTAACCATGCACGCTGCAGGTTCGACTGCTACATTGTGAGATGCAGGCATAACAGATCCCCTCAGTGCAACCGTGCGATGATAATCCTGCCCATCTACGGGATCATATATTGTTAATCGTAGTGAATCTCCAGCCACCCCTTGATATTGGGGATCAAGAGCAACTGTTACTTTTATAGAATCGCCCGGGCGAATCGTCAGTGGAAAATGGGGTACGATTATACTGTACTCACTCGCATACTGTAGAACAGCAGACCTCGCGATGACATTATTGCACGACTGGTTAACAAGCACTGCATCCATCGTTCGGTAACTGCACATGCTTAACGTGCCAAAATTTAAGGCAGTAGTTAGCAATGTATCTTGGTAATGAGCAATTGCCGTTCCTTCTACAATGAAGCTAGTATCTTTTGATACACCGTCGATATCCAGCAATAAATGTAGACGATTGGAAACAACGTTCGGAGAGGGAGGAGAAAAGTACAATGGAATAAGTACACTCCCTGTGTCATGGGCCAACGTTAAAGGCAAGGACTGAGCTTTGAACGCAAAATTGCTATCAGGATGGTCCCAATAGATTGCTTTAAGCTTTAGATCTCGGCATTGCAAATTCCATATTCGCAATGTTCGCTCCGCCGAGGCGCATGGAGCATCCACGGTACCCATGTTAATTACGGAATCAATGACATGCACTTGTGGTGCGACATCATCCATAACATGTGCACGTAATGGTATCGTCGTATCATCGATATCCTGACCATTCAGATATCGAAGTCGCAGAAGCGAAGAGTACGCACCTTTGGCAAATGCCTGCACTTTTAACGGAATTTCCAATACCGCTCCGGAGGCAATAACGGATGGTAGTGAAAGGCCATCGAGATGAAACACTGAGGAATCACTCAAACTTGCGCTTAGAAGCACGATGGAATCGCATTGCGGATTTGCTATCGAAGCAGAAGTTTCCATTGATTCACATCGGTTTAGAAGTGATGCATTGACACCACCAAACGATGGCTTCGAACCACGTTGAACCGTAAGAACCAACGGTATATTATCATCGATAGAAGCACTTGAGCCTCCTATCATGTGCAGTTTCAACTCGGAGTTGAACGTGCCGTCATGCGATGAGTTAGTAACGATGTGCACTGCCACGGAATCATACGGAGCAATTGAGTACGGCACATGAAATGGCAAAAGACCGAAATGACTGGAATCACTTAGATAAGCGGAAGTGATCGTAAGCGTATCGCACGACATGTTTCGAATCTCGAACGCTGAATCCAAGGTCGTACACGCATATGGCATGTATGCAAGAAAACTCGGATCGTGATTATAACTGCTGCTACTTCTCGCCAAACCACTAAGAGGAATAATGGTATCGATGGTTGTTGCACCGAGTGTAAATTCTAACAGGAGTTTACCAGAATCTTGTAGCGTAGGTCCGGGCGAATACAACACATCAATGCTATCGTTGCCATTAATAAGCCGTGGCAATGATAAGTAGCGTAAACTAAATGCTGACCCATTGATGATCTGCGCTTTCGTAAGTATGGCACTGGAACATCCGAAGCCGGATTTAAAATGGATGACGGAATCGTACGTTGAACATCGAAAGCCCGAATAAGACAGGGATGGTTTATCCAGCGTGAGGCTTACGGAACCGGCATTTATACCATTCGGTGTGTACCATAAGCTACCGGTGAAATCTCCCGCAAATACTTCCACACCTTTGGCATAAAAGCGAGTGTCGAGCGAATTGAGGGGACCGCAGACATTATACCATGAATTGCCCAGGTCTGTTGAATAATAGAATCCGTTCGTATTCGTCTGAACGAAGAGAGCTGACATATTACCGTGTATGCAACCCGTCGGTACTACACCCGTAGGGAAAGTGTAGGTACTTGCCCATGTAGCGCCGCCATCCATCGAGCGAAACACCTGACGTGTTTTTTCAGCGGCCGCAAAAAAGATATTGCTATTAGGTAAGCCATACGGCGACCAGGTCTCTACCGACAATCCGCTGGTGGGATACCAGCTACGTCCCCCATTGGATGTGTACAGCGGTGTCGGCGCAGAGAGAATGCCGATCACGCCATTAGCGCCACTAAATGTAGCACCGTCTTGGAACGGCAATGCAACGGTAGACCATGTTACACCCAGATCGAAGGATTGAACGGCGCTGGCTCCCCAGCATGAAGCAACGAGCGCGTTCGTAGTCGGACAATAGGCGATCGACACCAGAGCAGTGCTATTGTATACGCTGATCCAGTTCAGACCGCCGTCGGTTGTCGTCCAGACGGCACCGCTCGCATTGTTAGGCATCCGAAGGGTACACCACCCTTGGAGAGCATTACGAAATGCAAATCCGGTAACCTGAAGATTAGAGGGGGCGAACGGCGTATTTACCTGATTCCAGGTAATGCCATTATCTCCCGTTCGCCAGATCGTTGAATTAGCCAGTCCAACAAAACCGATCGCCCCGCTTCCCATCTGATCGAGGAAGTAGACACTCCGTACCTGAGCTGGGAATGTCTTAACGAGTGACCATTGTGCACTGGATGATGAACTAACAGAAATGAAGAAGAAAGATAGCAGGACGAAATGAGCTCGTCTTACGTGCATACGGGGAACAACTCCTTAAAAGAAACAGCAGTCGATGAATAAGGGACCACGGGTATTGGCTTATCTAACAACTCTTCTTTTGAGGGGACACCTTCCTCAAAATTTCTGAAAGATAAGGGAGCAATCCGATGGTTACACTATAATATACTACGATTTCCCCGCGATAGTTCTCCCCGTTTCTGGTAATGGGAAATAGGATTGCAAATTTGTTCTCGGCTGTAGTACGAGGCTATTCGAAAGGCGATCATGGAGCATTCGGCGTTTCAAATCCCTGAATGCTAATAAGAAGCCTAAACATAGCGAAAGAGCTGAAAGCATCTTCATCCAAAAGCGTTTTGAGGCTTCCTGAAAGCTTAGCCGGCCTTCATCCGTCGTAAAGACGAGTAATCCCAATATTCGTTTTCCTATGGTCGCTTGCCATCGCGAAGACTCTAAGTAAGCAAAATATAGCCATGCTGCTATTAACGTTAGTGCACCCCACACTCCATATGCCCGCAGGATAGTCACCGCTTCGGGTGCATGCTTATGCGCTTCGCTTGCAAGCCGAAGCCCCAGCACCGTGATAACCGGATCGAGAATAATGGCCCCGAATGCCGCAACAATAATAAGATCGATCAGCGCTGCGAAAGCGCGCCTCCATACCGAAGCATACAGAAAGGTGAATGATAGCATAAGTCCTAACTGTACGGAGATAGTACAAAGGCAAGACCAGCTACATGCCTATAGCACACACAAACCGAACGTGACGCGATTCTAATTTTTAGTAATGGACCTTTACACGAAGAACAACATTTCGTGGCTCTTCCCAGCTTGCGGCACTAAACGATGACCCTTTGAGCAGGTGCTCGTGATCGAGAAGATTCGTAATATAGAGAGAGGGTTCGATCGAAAAATGTGAATCCCATTGAAAGGTCTTACCGATCGAAGCGTTGATGATCCACGCCGGTGTTACGTGCGCAGCTTGATTAAAGTCAAACAATCCCGTTTTGAAAATCACATCCTTATTGCCGTTCGAAAGGCCCGAGCCATAGCTAGCGGTCATATTAGCAAACCAGTCTTCAGGTTGGTAATTGATGCCGAGTGCCAATGATAACCGTTGATCGTGATCGAGATCGAAGACGCCGCCAGATGTATCAGTGGCAAGAAAGCCACCTGTGACTGCACCTTCCCCGTACGCATGACTTATGGCGCCGTTCGCAAAAGCGGAAAAGGGGCTGTTCGGCAAATTATAAGTTAGTGCAAGTTCGACGCCTGTTACCTTAACAGTTGCAATATTAACGCTGGTCTTAATCGCGCTAGATCCAAGGGTTTGATCGTCAAGGCCCGGCTGCGCGAGCTTATAATAACCGGCCAGCTTGGTAACTAACCCAAATTCCCAATTCCGGTTATAAACGGCCTCAAAGAAATTGTCTCTTTCCGCTTGCGTGCCCTCGGTGCCTGCGGCCACATTCGATGCGATCGTCCGAAGACCTTCAATGTTCGGAGGCATGAACAACCGTCCGTAATATAGATAGGCATCGTTAAACTCATCAAAAATAAAATCCCACTTAATGCGTGGACTAATCTGGTTCTGAAGAGCTATATCCGGTGCAATGTGCTGATCGTAACGCGCACCAACGTCTAAGCTCGTCCATTCGAGCGGATGCCAATTGGTTTGAGCGAATACTCCGAAGTCTGAACCGACAAAGGAGGAGTTCACTGCCGAATGCTGGGCAATAAGCGATTGAGGTGTAAATTTCTCACTCCCACGGGTTGAGCTAAACTCTGCACCAACCGCATACTGAAACTGATGGGAGAGCCGGTCATCGAATTTGGTGCGAACACCCGTTGTGATGAAACTGCGACCTTCCGCAAGATTATAGCTACTCGTATCCCCTGCAAATTGAAAATTTGGGATATCTGTCGCTCCAGGAGTAAACAAGAGCTGCCCCTCCCTCGCGTATCCTGCCATGAAGAAGTTGCTCTCTCGATCGAGCGCTGTCGATAGCGAACGATAATATGTTAAGGTTTGGAAAGCGTTTGATGCCGTCTGATAATCGTCCGTGATCTGTTCGACTGGATCGAATGGTACTTGGGTCGCAGTACGACTCCAGTTGAGGTTAAGAGTCAAATAATCCGCATCACTGAGAACGTAATCCGCTTTACCATACAAAAAGTAGTCGAAACCATGATCATGGTATAGCTGCTCGACGGGCGGATCGATTCGACGATCGGTCTCTTCTCTGGTACCGCTAACAAATACCCCGAGATCGCCCACATGGCCGCTCATCGCGAGTGTCTGTCCGTTACTATTAATACCGGTGACTTTATTGCCCAATGAGTCTTTAAGAGCACTTAAGCCGTACGTACCGGCGTAAGTCTCTGCATCAAGATGAAATCGTCCGGCGGGCACCCGGTTATGGATATCCATAATGGCTGCCATTTGACCACCGTACTCTGCTGGAAATCCACCAGTGAGGAATGTCGCATGATCGATCACTTTTGGATCGACCACCTCGTTTAATCCACCGAATGCGCTTAGCGGGATTGGGACGCCATCCACATAATACGTAAACTCACCATGCTGACCGCGAACGTGCACTTCCCCCGTTGGTGCTCGTACTGCTCCTGTAACATTCGTCGCTATGACATCGGTCATTTGTGCTTGCGGCGGTGTATGAACAGTCTGCGGTTCGTATTGCTGATTTCCGGTCTTAACCTCGACCGTTGAAACCGGTGGCTCGACACTCGCTCCTACAGTGACCTCTTGTTCCGATTCAGAAAGTAATACGGTGTCAATAACATGAGCCGCAGTGATCGTGATCGTATCCGTAAACTCCGTATATCCTACCAGATGGACTTGGAGCACGTACCTGCCGTACTTAATATCTTTAAAAACTGCCATACCCGACGCATCCGATATCCGGCCAGCTACGAGCGTACCATTTCTCCGTAGCATGACCCGCGCATACTCGAGCGGTGCTCGAACGCTTTGGTCAATGACAACAACGGTAAAAGCAGGACCTTGAGGAGTGATCTCAGGCGACGATATAAGGGAATCTCTTCCTCCTTCTGCTCGAACAAGCAATGGAAGAGTAACGAGACCAATTACGATCACGAGAGATAGTAAGCGAAGCACTCCGTTAAGATTGACTTTATTTAGGCGGTGAAAATAACGGGCATACAAAAAGCTGGATTCCAAAATTACTGCTTAAGAATTTGTCATCTATATCAGGCCCTCGGATCAAACTTCGAACTATCTCGCAACTTTTCCCATAATTCGCGTTCGGTGGAATCCACGTGGTCCGGAACACGAATGTCAACGACTGCATAGAGATCTCCCCTGCTGCCATTCGTTCGATAAAGACCACGCCCGGCCAGACGCAGTTTTAACCCATTCTCTGCCCCGGCCGGAATTGTAAGACGTACATTACCGTCAAGTGTTTCCATCGGGATCTTAGCACCGAGCACTGCTTCCCATGCTGCTACTCCGATCTCACGGTAGAGGTCGAAACCATCGATGTCATAATAAGGGTGATTTTGGTATACAAGAGTTAAGATAAGATCTCCCGACGTTGAGGTGCCAGGTTCCCCCTGACCTGCAAGTCTTATTTGTTTACCCGCAAAAGAATGTTCTGGAATTCTTACCTTGTAGGTCTTCGTGGTGCCATCTCCACGTCGAATAGTAAACTGCTTTTGGCTGCCATGGAAGGCCTCCTCAATAGTGACCGGTAACTCTGCTTCGACATCGCTGCCACGAGTGCTAAAGCCTGGACGCCGACGCTGGGTATTTGCTCCGAAGCCCATCCCTGGACCAAAAAACTGTTGAAAAAACTCGGAAAAGTCGCCTTCCGGACCGGTAGTGAAGGTATAGGAGCCACCCCCCGGCGTTGGTCCCCATTCCGGGGGCGGCGTAAACTGCTGACCAGTCTTCCAGTTCTCGCCAAAGCGGTCGTATTTCTGACGCTTTTCCTTATCGCTCAGAACCTCGTAGGCCTCGTTGATCTTCTTGAATTGCTCTTCGGCAGCTTTATCGCCCGGGTTAACATCGGGATGATATTTCCGGGCAAGCTTGCGGTAAGCCTTCTTGATCTCCTCCTCGGTCGCCGTACGCGACACACCGAGGATCTCATAATAATCTTGAAATGCAACAGCCATCGACCTGCTAACAATCTTCTTTTGTCACTGGTTACTCTTCCATGATACGAAAAGCCCGGCCAGAAGATGCAGAGCAAATTGCCCAGGTACTCGTCCGCTCCATTCGGGAAGCGTGTATACTCGATCACAATAATGATGAGGCCATTCTTGCTGACTGGTGTGCCAATAAAACGCCCGAACATATGCGCCAAGGAATTGCCCATCCCGGTCATTGGATCGTCGCAGAAGAGAACGGAGCGATCGTTGGCACCGCTCTCATTTCCCTCGAAGGCAATATCATGCTGTGTTATCTATTGCCCGAGCATATAGGTAGAGGCCTTGGCAAAGCAATGTTGATCGAACTGCTTCGTTTTGCTAAGGAGAAAGGATTGGCAAAAGTTACCCTTGAAAGTACAGCAACCGCCCGAAGCTTTTATAAGCATAACGGATTCGTTGAAATAGCGGAGACCATTAGCTTCGGTGGATTCCCATCTTATCAGATGGAATGTGTTCTCTAAATAGAAAGGCCCGTCAACTGACAGGCCTTCGATCTTCTCTAGTAAAAGATGTTATTCGCCCAGTACGAACTTCTTCGTTCGAGCAGTGCCGCTCTGTTCAATCCTCAAATAATAAGTGCCTTGTTTGAGAATCGAGCAGTCGATGGATTCAACGTGAATGCCCTCATTCCGGAATCCGTTTGAGGCAGTTGTTACCGTTCTGCCTAACCCATCGATGATTTGAATGGAAGTTGGGCCGCTTGCTTTCAGCGAATACTCGATGGTGATCGTTTGCTTTGCAGGATTCGGGTAAACGTCCCGCACCCAGAAGTCCGCATCGTCTGAGAAGCTTTTCACTCCGGAACTCGCCCGAATGTTAACAGGGATTGGCCGCTCCATTTCGAGATTGCCAACATTATCCTTCGCTAAAGCATAGAAACTATAGCTATGCTCGAGTTGAACGATAATTTGTGCCGAATCCGAACTTTGGTTACCGACCGCAACGTATTCCCCGCCATCCTTGGCCATGTAGAGCATTGCGCTTTCGTACCCTGAGCCACCTGAAGGATCGGTCGAATTCCATTTTACTGTCACGATGGTATCGCTTGTATGGGATGGCAACGCTCGCATTACAGTGACTGGCGCAGCGTAGTCAAGAGTGTTGATGTACCTATTCGTGATAATAGGTGCATTCACATCGAAGACGATCGACGCACGATTACCAAGCACGGTACCAGTAGGAAGCCCAGCCTTTGGCATAACCGAGTAAGTAACCCAGCTTTCGCCTTCTGGCGGATTCACGTTTGCCGGAAGATCGATGCCAGTTATCTCCCATTTCAATACTCGCCCGCTCTGCGAAGCAGTATAGGCGTGGCTCATTCGGCCGAAGACCACCGTATTCTCGTCGAACTCTGGTGCAAGCGTATCGATAATTACGATTTTGTATGCTGCAGCCGTGGCATTTGGCGCGTTCTCGCATTCGATCATATACTCCATTCGTGCGCTGTTCGCAATGTAGCCTTGCGTTCCAAAGCCGGGAGGCCCCCATTTTTGATTTGGATCGCGAGAAACAACGGGACGGACTTCCTTTTGCGAACCGTTGCACTCAACATGTGTGAAGACATCCTTGATCGGCGTTTGACCAAGATAGCATTGAGCGCCCTTAATAGTATTCTCGATACAGGAGAGAATATTATAGCCAAGCTTTGCAGGCCATATTAGCTTACCAAGCACGTTATGCTCCAACACTTTTTTAGCACCGTCCTCAGCTAATTGCTTACCTGTTGCTATCGAAGCATCTTTAGCACCTTTTTTCAGCGATTCTGAAAGTGTTTGTTTCAGCAACGCTTTATCGCTTTCGGACATATTGGCCGGTAGCCATGCCTTGAAGCAGCCTTCCACCATCTTGTCCGTGATATAGTCCTCGAGGTAGGCTCCGGCCACATAAACCGCCGCTGCGGCAATAAACCAGATCAATTGCGGATCCTGTCCTTTATTTTTCATCCGAGTGGTACCGGTAGCAGTGGCATACAGAGTAAAATCTCGCTCTTCACGTGGTCCCAAACTACGAATGAGAAATGATGCTGTTTGGTCAGTGCTATCGGAGGCAAAATCGTTAACGCCATAGACGCGCAATGTGCCATCCATTTCGTCTTCCGTCTTGAGGTATTGGATCTTCTCGTTTGCTTCCAACTGAAGAAGCAGATCGCCACTTGGAGCATCGCTATTATTGTAGAGATTGATCACTTCCCTGTTCGGAGCGCCGACGCGAATATTTGGATTTCCGATCACGGCTACTCGAACGTTCGAGCGAGCCGGCACCATAACCGTCCCTGCGGCTGCCAGCACATAGTCACCGGAACATGGCACGTCCTGAATACGAATGTAGTGATTTATCGTATCGTGGTAGAGCACCTTCGCTTGATCGATCTGCGTCCAGGTTTTACCAGCATCAGTGCTATGAAATAAAGCTAAGCTTCCCTCGTCGATATCCTTTAGATCGCTTTTTGCATAGTAGAGATCCAGGTACTGAAGCATGGGTGTATACGCAGGATTTGTACGAATACGCCACCATCTACTTAGCGCGTTGCCGAATGTCTTTGGCGTCTGCTCTCCAAACGATTCAACGATCACTGAATCTGGCAATGACCCGGTAAAGAATGTTCCTCCGGAATAGAAATCGTATCTGGTTGTGCCCGATACTGTTTTATGCGGAATCACGATACGACCGAGGTTTCCAAGCCCATTCCATCCATAGTTTGTCGTTCCGTCCTCTACGATGAGCGAGCTCTCCGAGCCAACATAGCAAGTACCGATTGATGACATCGAAAGAGTCGGTACATTATTATCTCCGCTAAAGATTACTTTCTTTCCCTCAACACTGACAGTACCAGTCGCCCCTCGCAGGTTGATGGTTCGTCTTGCGGTACCATCAAGAATAACGCCTGCGGCAGTCCATGAGCCGTTATTTGCAATGCTTTTAAATGCACGGATGAACAGCCGATAGCCTGTAACAGGATTATTACATATCACTCCATTATTCGTTAGATTTCCATAGACGGAAGGAGTGACCCATCCCAGACCACCGCTGTTATACATAGAATCATTTACAGTGAGGTCTCCCATGAAATTCACGTAATTATCAATATGTGCGGAGCCACGCAAGGTTACATTGCTTGCAACGGTAGTATTAAAAAAGTAACTGTTATCATAGCAATAGATGACAGGTACATTTTCGATCGTCCCATAGCTCAGATTTCCACCTTCGCGTAATGTCAATGCAAAGGAATCCATATCGATCGAACGCCACATTAGGTCGAATTTGCCCGTGAAGGTTAAGTCGGATGTGGCAATTAGTGACCCGGTAGTATCGGTATATCCCTGACCGTTTTTGAGAAAGAAGAGACCTTCGAACTTCTTCCCAGGTGTTTGCGAGATATGCTGGACCTGTGTAGTGGCTATATGAGTTTCGCTAGGTTTCCATATCCCTTCGTTTCTGATATCACCTCGAAAATCGGGATCCAAGGCGTAACCTGTTACTGGGTTATTCCGCACCGTGCCCTTATTCGTGAAGTTACCATAAAAGATCGGGATCACCCAACCAAGCGAACCGGAGTGCTGCATGACATCATTATTAACAATGTTGGCAGTAAACGAAACCGCGGCATCGATACCAACGGTACCATGCAGTTGTGTGGTCGTGCCAGCTATTGTAATATTAAAAAAATAAGCACTGTCATTGAAGTAGATATCCGACGCGTTATTGATTGTCCCGTAGCTTACATTTCCAGCGGCGTAAAGCGTGAGACTATTTTGAGCGAGATCTATCGAGCGCCACATCAGATCGAACCGGTCCGTAAACGTTAGTCCAGATGTCGCAACGAGGGAGCCGTTCGTATCAGTATATCCATTTGCGTCTTTCAGATAAAATGGGTTTTCGAACTTCTTTCCTGGACCCTGAGAAATGTGTTGTAGCTGTTTTGTAGGAATGTATGTGCCGGCCGGTTGCCATATTCCATTATTGATGAGATCTCCTCTCGATTCAATATAAAATCTATATCCAGTCGGATTATTCCGGATCGTCCCGTTATTATTGAAATTACCGTATATGTGAAGTGTCGTCCACCCGAGTGAGCCACCATTCTGAAGAATTGCTCCAGAGCTTATCGTTATATTTCGGCATGCCGAGGCGGAAGACGTTACAGAGACAGTCCCATTGATGATGACATCATTGTTCTGATTCGGGACCGTCCCGCCAACCCATGTTTGGGCAGATTCCCAATCACCACCGGCTGGTATAGAGGTTATTGTTTGCGCAACGGTATTAGCAGCGCAGAATAGTATTAGTACCGCTACTAGGTAGCGGTACTGGCTGAATTGCTTCATTTCGGTATCCTCCTATACTCAAATTATCGACTTCGAATACGTTGCCGAAAGATTGAAATGGAAGAGTACCGTAAAGGTAATCGGCGTTTGATTGGTCGTGGCAGTAAAATATAAGAGCGCAGAGCTGGAGCCGCCCATTAGCAGGTCCTTAAAGTACTGCTTGCCATCCGCCGTTAACGTAAGTGGCTGTGCTGTACCCATAATACTACCAAGCGATATATCACTGACGGTAGCAATAACTTTTGGTGCACTGCCGTTTACATCGCCCACACTTAACGTACCGCTGGTGATCTTTTGCGAAGAAGGACCGGAGAAGTACGTGATCGTATACGTGGCAGATGAAATGTCGAGTGAAGAGATATCCCCTTTGTACTTATCGAAATCGGAGCTCGACTGTCGTGCATTTACGGTATCGATACTCGAGTACGTGAGTGAATTGTAGCCCGTCACCACGAATTGTTTTTCGATCGCGAAGGAAAAATCTTTATTGACGGAACAGGCTGAAAATGAAAATGCTATTAAAACAATAGCTATTAAGCCGCCGAGCGGCAGAAGGCGTTTATTCATATGTCCTCCCTTAAGATGGTGAGATACCCCGTAAAGCGGATAATTTTATGCCATGACTGAGAAATGCTTCTTTCGATTCAAAAACCGGGATAATCGGCGACTGTTACGGTAAGGAATAATACCCCGACCGGAAGAACTTATTACCATTTTTTGCCCTGCTCTTTCAGACTTTTTAAAACATGAATCTTCTTTTGCGCGACACCACTATTCAAGCAATCCTCTTCGACCTTGATGGCACGTTGCTCGATACATTCGATTTTATTTATGGTGCGTTCGAGCATGCCTTCGAAAGACATGGCGTCCCTCCTCTGACACGAGATAAAATTTCAGAACTGATGGGAGGCCCGCTTGAGGAAGTGTATCAAGTGATGGCTCCGAATCATGATCCTTCGTTACTGACGGAAACTCATCGCACATTTCAATCAGAGAATATTCACTTGGTCGCGCTCTTTGTCGATACAATACCTGTACTCGAGGAGCTTAAGAGACGCGGGTTAAAAATCGCAGCGATAACTACACGCTCGCTGCGTACTTCTCTTCGATCGCTCGAAGCAACTGGAATAGCGAAGTATTTTGATCTGGTTCTCTCGGCTGAAGACGTATCGAATGTGAAGCCACACCCAGAGCCGATCTTAAAAGCATTGGATGCGCTTGAGTTGAAGCCGGAGCAAGCCGTAATGGTCGGTGATACGAGCGCGGACATTGAGGCGGGCAAAAACGCAGGAGTCAAAACGATAGCCGCACTCTATGGCTTTGCTGGCAATCGCCTGCTAAGTCTAAAACCAGATTATGCTATTAAGGAATTGAAAGAGCTTTTAGCTCTCTAATATGAAGCCAAGGGCTCTTAGACTGTAACCTAAGCTATTACCCCAAATAGGCCTGGAGTGGCTTCGTCTTTGGTGTGTGTCGTAAACGACGGATCGCTTTTTCTTTGATCTGGCGAACACGTTCGCGCGTAAGAGCGAATTTCTCGCCGATCTCTTCCAGCGTCAACGGATGCACATCGTTAAGACCGTAGTATAGCTCAATAACTTCCCGTTCACGCGTGGAGAGTGCAGTAAGAGCACGCGAAACTTCCATCTTGAGAGAATCGCTCATCAGGACGGAATCGGGCGGCGTCTGCTGCATATCCTGAAGGATGTCGAGCAAACGATTGTCTTCTCCGACGGAGAACGGCTGATCGACCGAAAGATGGCGACCGGATATCTTTAAAGTCTCCGCTACTTCCGCCGGGGACATGTCGAGCTTATCGGCAAGCTCTGTAGCCGTTGGTTCACGTTCGAACTCCTGCTCGAGCTGCGAAAACTTTTTCGAGATCTTGTTAAGAGCACCAACGCGATTGAGCGGAAGCCTTACAATGCGCGACTGCTCGGCAAGCGCCTGTAAAATGGACTGCCGGATCCACCATACTGCATACGAAATAAACTTGAAACCGCGTGTTTCGTCGAAACGGCGAGCGGCCTTAATGAGACCGAGATTACCCTCATTAATTAGATCGCCAAGCGAGAGTCCCTGGTTTTGATACTGCTTTGCGACCGATACCACGAATCGCAGATTTGCTTTAACGAGAATCTCCAACGCCCGCTGTGAATCCGGGCCAGCCTCTTTGATCTTTTTCGCCAGCACGATCTCCGTCTCGGAATTCAGGAGATCGACCCGACCAATTTCCTGGAGGTACATATCCAGCGATTGGCTTTCTCGGTTCGTGTACTGTTTCGAAATACGCATGAGCTAGTAGAGGTTAGTGAAGATTGCTTCCGATTGCAGGACTTATCAACTGATCGCAACAAAAAAGACGGTTGAACACCGGTTCGAAGAACCCGAACGGGTGGAAAGGACGTCGAAAAGATTTGGAGGTTCTATACTAATATCTAGTGGTATCAATCGACGGTCGTTAAACATCTCCTCTCAAAAATTCTTGTCTGTGGTGGTATCTGCCTCTGAAAAAGATTACAGTTACCCAGTGATCTCAGATTCAATAAAACGCTTAAAGCAGAACAGAATCGCGAATTTTAGAGATCGCCTCCATGAACGACCCGTAATTTTCGTTCGTTCCGAGTCCGATTTGGATTTTACTAAAAAATTTTGTATATTCCGGCAACCTTTTCAAAGCGCTTCAGATGGGTAATCGTCAGTAAACAATTACGTTATTACCGCCTAACTCACGAGCGCGTTCGAGTGCCAATTCAGCTCCCTCGATCAACTCATCCACGGACCCATCGCGGCGCGCCCCGGAGACGCCGATCGAAACCGTAACCGAATAACTGCGCTTACCGATAGCGATAACCTCGCTAACGATCATTTTACGCATTTTTTCGCTCCATAGATACGCCTCTTCATCCGTCATCTTTACAAGCAATACGGCGAAGGTATGCTCTTCCGTGCGAGCAACGACATCGAACGGCCGCGCGCCAAATTTTAACAGCCGCGTGATCGCAAGAACGATCGTATCCGAATCTTCCTGAGAGAACCGCGAAGCGAATTCGGCTGCCCCGTCAATCTCGAACAACGCAAACGTCAGCGGCTCATCGAATTGCATGGCACGAGCGAGTTCTTCGTTCGTGCGGGCCAGAAGCCCCCGCTTATTATAGACACCTGTCAAAAGATCGGTTAGTGCCCGCTCGCCCACTATTTCGCCAAGTGCTACTATCTCGAGAGCTGTGGCGGCACTGCGCGCCAAGTGCTCAAGCGTTTCAAGATCAGCATCGGTAAATCGGGATTTGTCCGAATGTTCGATGGCAAGTGCACCATAATTCTTGGTGGCTGTTCGGATCGGGATCACCATAAACGAATGCCCGATGGCATTCTGGCGGTCTTCCTCGATATTAAATCGAATACTCTGGGCATTGAGAGCTTCAATATAAACACTTCGTCCGGAAGTAAGGCATTTACCAACAAGACTTTCCTCCAATGAGACTGGTGTCATTGGAGGCGCGTATGCACCTCCACGCTTCGATTGCAGACTGGTAATACTCCACAATCGGCGCGAATCGTCGAAGGAAGCGGCAGCCAACCAATCCCATTCAATAATGTCACCAGCCGCTTCCGTTAAGGCACGGAGAACGTAGTCCGGGTTACGGCGCTGTTCGCGAAGCACACGAAGCGAGGAATCAGGACTTACAATTTCGTATAGTTTACGGGCTGCGTCCAGCGTTCGTGCACTTGCAAGCAGATCGTACTTTTCGATGTACGAGCGGACAAGCCCCGAGATAAGCTTCGAGTGATTAGTAAGTATGCGAAGTGTTTCCGCAGTAAAATACTCTGGCTCTGTCGAGTCGACCGTCAGAACCGCAACCAAGCCATCGCCGAACATAACCGGCATTCCAGCAAACGATGCGATGCCCACAGCATCCCGGTAGTATGGAATAAGGTCGAGCTCTGCTTGAGGAGCAATTGTAGTATGAAGTTCGGGGCGTCGCTTCGTTACAATTCGGCTAACAGCATCGAGCTCTATCGGAAAGCGTTTATCTCCGGCCAGAAATTGATAAGCGCGATCATCGAGAGCGGCGGATTCCAACACCAACTCTTGCTTTTTGGCATTGACCCAGAAGAACATCGCGCTCGTAGCATCCAACTGATCGCGCAAAATGTCGAGCAGTTCGCCGAGTAGCACTACGAAATCAGTACGAGGGTCACGTGGATCATTTGCACGCCGAGGAAAGGAATCGAACGCACGAAGAGCATCGAAAAATGATTTTAGTGCCGGTTCGATCTTAGGTTCGAGCGCCACATCCTCTTCTTCATCCTCCGTGTCTTCTGCCCCTACCACATAAGCATTATGCTCGGAAGCCTGATAGCTCGGTGTTACAATTGTCTGTGCCGGCATGCTTTGCCACGAGGCACTGGCTTCTTCGAGGACCTCTGACATCGTCTCTTCTTCCTGATACGCATACGACTCATGCTCCGATTCCTCATACGCCATTTCCAGTGCATCCTGCATTGGCTCTGGATGCTCTTCCTCCCCCTCGTGCATTGCTTCTATGTATTCTTCCTCCAGATCTTCTTTATCGAACGGCTCGTATTCATGCTCGGTGTGCTGTTCTTCATAACGATCGTTCGCGAACTGCTCCTCTTCCTGAAGATCGTCTTCATTAGAGCGGCGAACGATACGAATTACCGATCGCTCGTGTTCGGCAAAATACGGTGCATTGACCTCTGGCGCTGGCGGAGCGCCTTGTGCCGTTGGCCGTGGCTCTTCTTTATGACCTTTCTTAAATAACGACAATTTGTTCTGTACTCCGATCATTTCATCGCGCAGTGACTTGAGGCGCGGAACAGCATATCTAATAAATGCAGGCTTTTCCCGCTCCAGTCGCTCTTCCCGTTCCTTCCAAGCCTGACGCTCCTCGTCCACTTGGTGCTGCTGTTCGGCACGAGTGATCTGGAAATCGTCGAACGTGATCTTCTTCGGAGTTTTTCGAGTGGAGTTATTCGAGGCAGAGCTACCCTCGAACGGACCGTGGTCCGAACTATCATTCATATTAAATTCGTCGCGTACTTCGTCGCTCATTCCCAATGCAACGTTTCGCCGGCAAGACCATGCATTGTGATGCGGGGCTGCGCATGGCCATCACAGTCAACACTCGTATCCGAACCTCCAAATCACACGAGGGATTCCACTTTTGACGAGCGTTTCTACTTTTTTTCCTCTATCGAAAGGTAATGAAGCATTAACTTTATACTCATACCTACTCGATCATCTCGGTCACCAGTTCTTCCGAGCCATTCTGTTCGACGGTCCTCTTCGCTTCCGGATGCTCCTTGCTTTCGACGATGAGCGTGACGTTGCGCTTTTCCTGCATCGCACGGTGCGCTAAAAGACCTGTCGCATCTTCAATGCGGACCACACTGTGCGACGTTGCGACGAAATTACCGATCGAAGCTTTTGTGGGGCCCTCTTCGAAGACCTTTTTCTTGGGGCTGGTATTCGTATTATCTTCAAGCACTGCTAAAACATGATCATCTCGCTTTTCCAGGCCACGCACCGTCTCGGTTGCCGTAACGTGCACCGGGAAAGCAAGGCCTGGGGCAATATCGAGGTTCACGTCCGTCTCATTGCGCCACGTAGTATCCTTTACGAGAGCACGAGTCGGACTGTGGACGAGCACACGCATAACATAGGCATTGGCAACCTGCTCGGCCTGTTGGCGCGCCATCATCATTACTCGTGGATTCTTACGAAGCGAATCGGGGACAGAGGAGAGCAGATCATTTGATATAGCGGAGACATCGACCATTGAATCGAGATCGCCCCATTTATTAGCACGAACGGAAAAATCCTTGCCAAGAAGCATGTTGAATTCGCGATACTGTTCGTTCATGCGGTCCTTCATATTAGAACTCGCATAATGCACTTTGGAAGTGTCCCGCTGTGAATCCATCCGCAACGAATCAACGCGAAAGCTTAGTATAACCGAGCTGTCCCGATTCACGGCTTTGACGGTCTGTTGAATAAAGAATTCTGTGGTACTCGACGCACTATGCTTTTGTGCAGGGCTATTTCCCTGAACATCGTTCGAATTCATCGCCATTTTATCGACGATATGATAATGCTGTACACTACCCGCTTTCGGATGAAAATAAAGATGGTGGTTAGTATCGGTGATCGCTACTGGCTCCGCTTTTTGGGTCGTATCGATCGCACCCTTTACGGTGGTCGTCGAGGCAGTTTCTGTTTTGCTACATGCTACCGCGAGTACGAGCAACGGCAGCAGGAAGATCGGGCGGTTAAAATGCATTGACTGTGGTGAAATAGAATTGGTAAACTTTATTGCGATGAGCTATTCTCATCATTTTTTTGCTTGGAATCGGGCTTATCGCTTGCGGCATCACTGCCAGCATTCTTTTTAGCCTCTGCGTCCGTGTCCTTGGAAACGCCTCGGTGAATTTGCAATTCCTTGATCGAAACCTTCGCACCATGTAAAACAGCAATAGGCGATATATCGGTCGTTACCAACCGAGTGATCTCTTCCGGTACCGTATCGATGTCAACTTTGAGCAGGACATTAGCCGTATCGCGATAGCTGCCATGTTTTGGAAGCCCGTCTTTCCATAGCACCTCGCCAACGCCACCGCCTTTAAAATTGAGAATGCCCAGCGGCGTTGCTATGCCCTCCAAATAATCTACTTGTTCGGGTGGGTTCGAATAGACCGCATGAACGTGAAGCGCCTCTTTCGAACGTTTGACTGTCACCGTCCTGGTGATCGGAATCTCCGTCGCTGTCGACGGAGAGGTATATTCCTTCTCTACGGCGGCTAATCCACCGAATCCCCATTCGAGTAATTGCCCCATACGAAGCGAATCGGTAAGCGATAACATCGCATGGACCATATCATAGTCATAACCTTTGCCTACTGCGTTGTTATGAAAATCCTGAAGATTAACAAAGTACGCGATCGTGCCATCCGGTCGCATATTGAACTTCAACGTATTGCCGAGAAATTGTGCACGCGGCAATACTTTAATGTCGCGAAGCTCATGCTGAATATCCCAATCACCGGTGGAATTGAAGCGGAAGAAGTTCTCTGCATTCTTCCCTTCACCAAAGTCAATGCCGGTTTTAAAGGAATCAAGCGTGGCGCCAATGATCGCAGATCCGTCTGGCAGGACTTTCTCAACTGCTTCTGTAAAGGAATAGGCGGAGGTACGAATACTCGGTCGTGAATCATCTGCATCGACTTGCGGAAAGTGCATTCGCAGTCGCAAAACTTCCGTAATATTTACCCGATGAAGATCGCCCTCCTTGAATTGAAGATGATACTCCCTGGCGGACTGCGCAGACAATACCCGTGCGTGGACGAGCAATGCTACGATGAAAAAGGTATTTCGTAAAAAAGAATGCATGGTATAATTTTAACGAGAGTGGTTCGCGAACCTGCTGTTGCAATACAAAGCATAGGCGGCGAGCGTCATTCCATCCCAGATCTTCCCTTCCGCGATCAGCGCATCTAACTCGCTCGGGGTAAGCATGACCGGTTCAAATTCTTCCGAAACTTCCGGACGCGCTCCTATTGCTTTCAGGCCTCGCGCAATAAAGACGTAACACTCCTCATCACTCGCTCCGTTCATGGGATTGAACCATCCAACTCGAATTAACTCATCTGCCTGAAAGCCAGCCTCCTCCATTAATTCCTCACGCGCGGCTTCTTCATGCGTTAAGTGCGGCTTCTTGCCTCCTCCGACAAACTCCAGGCTTTCCCGCTGATTTAAGTAGCGGAACATTCGAAGGAGGAACAAACGACCATCCTGCAACTCCGGTATTACGAAAACGGCACCATGCGTATGAGCATAGAAGAACTCACCCTTCGATTCGTCCGGATGAAGGTATTCATCACGCCGGTATTCCCACCACGGGTTCTTATGAAGAATTTCAGTTGAAAGACGGCGCAAACGTTTTAGCATTGTGCTGGCTAACGCGACGAATTGACGCAATGTTCGGTGTAATCACGCAGTGCAATTCAAAGCAATCAAATAAAAAGCCCCGCTGTACTGCAGGGCTTTAATATTCGAAATAAAAGATCTCTTAAGCTAGGTCAGCTAACTCCCCTTCCGTAAAGAAGAAGGCGATCTCACGAAGTCCATTCTCGACAGAGTCCGAGCCATGCACCGCATTTTCGCCTTTATTCTTTGCATAAAGCTTGCGGATCGTCCCTGCAGCAGCTTCAGCCGGATCGGTCGAGCCGATCACCCGGCGCCATTCCGCAATTGCATTGTCTTTCTCGAGAGCGATCGGCACACACGGGCCGCTTGACATGAATTCCACCAGGCTGTCATAAAATGGACGACCCTGGTGAACCTCATAAAACTTCGAGGCTGATTTCTTCGAAAGCGTGGTCATTCGCATCGCAAGAATGCGAAAGCCTTCCTTCTGAATGTGAGCGATAATGTTACCGACATTACCGGCGCTTACGGCATCCGGCTTAATAATGCAAAGTGTGCGTTCCATGTAGTGATAAGTAGGAGTTTATTCTAACGGGCGCCATTAACGCAATTTCCGAGCGGGTCGTTACCGGGATTTAGAAGCCGAAGGCAAAGGCGTATTTACGGCTTCCTTAGAATCCTGAGGATGACGAGCAGGTGGGTCGCTTGTTACCCAATCAGGCCACTCTTTAGTGGGATATCGGATCGAATGAGGAATAATATCCGGTGTCACAATACCAAATTTGTCGACAAGATTCTCATCCAAATGAGAGATCGTATGGCGGACATCTGAAACCTCGGACCATTTTAGTAAAAACCAGCCAACAATACCGCCAGCCAGCAACCCGATATTAAGCCCGAGATTCGGCTTCCCGCCTATCAGGCGAATAGCCCCGACCGTGCCTACTGCCAACGCTCCGAGCCGTGCGGCAGAATACGCAATTCCAGTACCTGTTTTATTGACGTACCATTCACCAATAACGGGCAGCATGGCGAACGTCATCCCCCAGTCGTAACTGTAAAACTCCTGATGATAGGCTTCGAGGCGACCTTGGTAATTAGCGACAGAATCCCGCCATGCGGGATTCATATAATTGGGTGAATCGACGGCGACCTTGATGACCGTATTAGTCGCCGTCGGGGAAGAACTTAAAATCGAGCACGAAAGAAGTATGGCTGCAAGCATGATCTCCCGTTCTCAATTCGAATATCTTGCCAATGTCTGGCCTTTTATTAGCGCTTAGCCTTCGACTTTGGCTTCACCGCGGTACGAACCGGCTTTCGAACAGCTTTCTTGGCCGGCTTTGCAGCCGCCTTTAGTTGCTTTTTCGGCTTAGCCGCTGAACGAGCCGAAGCTTTCTTTGGCGCAGCTGGTTTTGTCGGGCGCTTTGCTATTGGTTTCTTAGCGGCCTGCTTAGCTGTCGGCTTAAAGCCATTTACTGATATACTCTTGCGTGCACCGAGTGCTTTCTTAACGGTTTCCCCGATCACCGCTGGGCTATCGACAACCGTAATTCCGTTTGCCTGCATAGCACGCATTTTTTCATCAGCGGTACCCTTACCACCTGCGATAATAGCACCCGCATGTCCCATACGGCGGCCCGGAGGTGCCGTGCGGCCAGCAATAAAGCCAACGACTGGCTTTTTAAGATTCTCGCCGATCCACTCCGCTGCTTCTTCTTCAGCCGTTCCACCGATCTCGCCGATCATAACGACGGCATCGGTCTCATCGTCATTTGCGAACAGCTTGATCGCATCGATAAAACGGGTACCGATGATCGGATCGCCGCCAATACCGATAGCTGTCGATTGACCGAGACCGATATCCGTTAGTTGCTTAACGGCCTCATAGGTAAGCGTGCCCGAGCGAGAGATAATACCAATTCTACCCTCTTTATGAATGAAACCAGGCATGATACCGATCTTCGCTTTACCCGGCGAGATAACTCCCGGACAATTGGGCCCGATAAGGTGGGTCTTGGTATTCTTGATCCGGCTGTAAACTTGGATCATATCACGGACCGGAATGCCTTCGGTAATACACACGATCAAAGGTAACTCGCTGTCAGCAGATTCTAAGATCGCATCGGCGGCAAATGGCGGTGGTACAAAGATGCAGGCTGCATTCGCTCCAGTCTCACGGACGGCATCAGCAACGGTATTAAATACAGGCACGCCTTCGTGTTTTGTGCCGCCTTTACCGGGCGTAACACCAGCCACGACCTTCGTCCCATATTCCTTCATTTGCTGTGTATGGAAGGACCCCTCACTACCAGTAATGCCCTGCACGAGCAGGCGCGTGTTTTTATCGACTAAAACGCTCATCTATAAATTGCTCTTTTCTTACGAGAAAATAAATCGTAAATCTTTACAAAAATACGAAGAAGGCGCAAGCTGGACTTGACTTATGGAAAATTTCATCAAGCGACCGTACCAGCCCGGGTTCAATCACGAGCCGGTTCAATGACTATTTTTTAGCCAGTTCTGCTACATCTTCGCGAAGGGTCTCACCAATAGTGGCGCCTATATTTATAGCCGCATGGCGAAAAACTTCTGCGATCTCCTCTTCGGTCATTTGTGAGAGTGTACCTGCGTTCACCGCGCCAAGTACCATGCCTTGTCCCGCTTGTGGAACGGTGGTAATAAGAGGTACATCATTGGTAGTACCGTAGGACCAAACGACTTCCCCCGTTGAGCGCTGTATGATCCGCGAAAGGGCAGAAATATGGGCCGAAATACCGGTACTTCCTGACGTCAGGCTGTAACTTACAAGTTTTGTTTCGGCAATATAGTCCGCCTTCGTTCGTGATTCATCTACCGGCCTCATATCGAGAAACATTGTAATGGCCTGAGAGAACCCTAACGATACTGCTGAAGCGAGAGAATCAGAATTGGCCGCTCGATTTAGTTTTTGCGCCGTTTCATTCGATATAACACTGCTTCCAAGCGTGGAGGCAAGGTCAGCGGATCGATGGTGGCTTGAATCGGCTGGAATATTGGCTTCGGCTGTACCGCTTATTCCACCGATAGCATGAACGTTCACCGTTTGAGCCCGAATATTATGCTCTGCCAGCTTATTGGTATGGCCGCAGCTTGCTACTGCAAAAGCAATAATGATAATCGAAGACAGCTTTAGGGCGGGATATTTCATATACTCTATAAAAATGGATCGGCCATTTGTAGGTCGAATTAAATATGGCGACGCAACATGTAAAAAATTCCAGTCCGTTCCGTTCTGCAGGAGTTTACAGGCGGATATAAATCCTGTCTTCCGTGATAGTCACAGGATACGTTGCGATCTTTTCTTTTGCTGGTCCGGCTTTTACTTCGCCTGTCGCGCAATCGAACTGCGATCCATGCCAAGGGCATTGCACGGTACCACAGATCATCGCTCCATCAGCAAGCGAGCCACCACGATGCGAACAGCGATCGTCGAATGCAACGTAACTGTTTGCCTCCAGGCCTTCTTTACGGCCTAGCACTACTCGCTTACCATTAGCGATTACCAATTTCATTTGATTCGCTTGGAGATCATTCGTTTTTCCAACTTCTATTTCTCCAGTCCCAGAAACATTCTGCACCTGCCACTTCCCCGCGTCCGCATAGCGGTGATCGACACCGATCTGATTTCGGTATGTAAGAGTACCTCCCATCCAGCCGGCAGAACAAAGCAGAAGGAATGCGACCAACTCGATCGCTAATGTTGAGATCATTGGCATCATCGTCTGCGGCATTCTGGTAAAATTGGCAACAACGAAGAGGATGACAACAGTAATATTTAAAAGCATGTGTTTCGTCGCTCGACTCTTTCCTGTGCTATTAGGAGGGACGGTTTTGAAGTAATCGATAAGGCCGGGCACGGCCGCGATGAGTGCCATTACGATACCGGCGATACTAAGCCAAATAGCGATCACTGCCCAACCAGCATCTTTTACTACTTGAGCAACAATATCGGACACGAGCGCACCGGTGAAAAATGCGATCGGAAATGGAATGAGCAACGGGTGAAGCGGATGCCCTTTGATATGGACGGCGGATCTCATGCAGGGTTGTCTCCAGCAAAGAGCGCGCCGTATATCTTTGCTAAAATATCAACCTCATCCTTTAATAGGGCTTATAGCTGGAAAATCCTTTCGATCGAATGATTTGCGCTCTTATTCAGAGAACCAGCAATACTTCATATCGAGCTGAAACATCGCATTACCAGGGAAATCCCGAACGTTCGGTTGCAGAAGATGATAGTCCTCATCATAATAAAGAACGAGATACGGCGCATCTTGAATAGCGATATTCTCTGCTTCAGCGAACAGCTCGTTTATTTTCGAACGATCGACTTCAGCAATAGCCGCTTCGAACCGCTTATCGAACTCAGGATTTCTATAACGGGTCGAATTGATCGTACTCGGTCCGGATGGCGGGATATTCTTACCGTAAAGAAGATTTAAAAAATTCTCTGGATTCGGATAATCAGCGATCCATCCTAATCGAAAGAATGGTGCTTTACCATCATCGATGCGCGGCGTCAATTGCGAAAATTCGAGTAGCTGCAGATGTACGTTGATGCCGAGGTTTTCTTTGATCTGCGATTGTATCGCTTCCGCCACTTCTGTATTGCGTCCCCCGCCTGCATTAAGATAAAGCGTGAGATCGGGTATCGCCTCGACGCCTAATTCCTTCTTCGCTAATGCGAGCTCGACGAGTGCACTATCCGGATTGAATGTAAACCCATGCACGCGATCGATGGGATAACCCGGCATTGAAGAAGGAACAATGCCATGCACACCTGGTCCTGCAGCTTGCCCTTTTAGAATATACCGAATGATCTTATCTCGATCGACCGCAAACGCGATCGCACGCCGTAGATGGCGATTACTGACAACAGGATCCTGAACATTGAATCCGTAGAACTGCACCGCTAATGCTGGCACATGCAGTAGATTGTATTTTTTCCACTTCCCTTTCAACTCCTTATTCTTATCGACCATATCCTGAAAGAACTCGTTCGGGATACGATAAACATGATCAAGCTTCTTTGCTTGAAATTGTTCGAGCTCTACTTTATTATCGGGAATAAAGCTGACCATAAATGTATCGATATAGGGCAAGCGATTTCCCGCCGAGTCGAATTTCCAATAATGCTCGTTGCGAACCAACCGGCAATATTGAGCTTGCTTATAATCAACGAACTTAAAAGCACCCGTACCGACCGGGTGGAAGACGAAATCACGACCATAGTGTTCGACCGCTTCATGCGGATAGATGAAGGCAAAGCCAACCGCTGGATAAAACAGGAATGGCGAAAACGGCTTCTCGAGCGTGATCACAACGGTCGAATCATTCGGGGCCTGTAAGCCCGGAATCCCACCAGGAGGTAGTTTATTGCTCTCATAGTATGCGGATCCTCCCTTGATGTACTTGAAGTACGGCTCGGCCCCGGTATTTGTGGTCTTATCGAGCGCACGCGTGAAGCAGTAGATCACATCGGAAGCAACGAACTTTCGTCCCTTCCCTACGGGAAAGCAAGGATCATCATGGAAATAGGCATCCGTCCGAAGATGATAGGTATAAGTCAAACCATCTTTTGAAATTTCGGGAAGTGAAGAGAGGCCGGGAATAAGATTAAGATTGAGATCGAACTCGAGCAGCCGATCATAAACATTTTCCCCCACCTGCACCGACGACTGATCGTTCATCTGGACGGGATCGAGTGAGCGGATGTCCGCCGTCTCGTTGAAGTGAAACGTACCACCTAATTTTTTGCCGCCTTTCCCATCTCTCAGCGTGTGCTGAATACCAGCTTTTCGACCACAGGAAGAAATAACAACGCTTAGTACTAGAATGAGGGAAAGACCGCGAACATTGCTCATGATGTTGCTTTAAAGTGAAGTATAGGAAACGCAATAAGTAGGGTTAAGGCGTTCCTACTAAAACGGAAAGGCCCGGCCAATTGCCGAGCCCTCCGTGAACTCTCTCTCGCGGTTGTTTAAAACTGCTGGTAATCTTGCATAAAGGCTATAGCCTTAGTTGAAGATTATATATTGGATCGTTGCACCTCTTCCTCCTGGAAGATTTGCACTTGCCTCATGCAAGTGGATATCAAACGAACCTTCGGTAATGCCAGTGATATACGGTACATAGTGATCGGTAGCGACACTATGTCCATCCAGCACTACGGTCAGCATAATAATGCTGTTTGAAGTTACGGAGGAGTTGTAAACGGTTGCCTGAACTTGTTCTACCGGCTCCGACGACCCGTTGCTAAGCGATACTGAACCTGTCATACCCATTTGGGATGGTGGAATGACTGACACGACCGGATTCTGAGCATCGCTGGAATTAACATGGATACCGGGGCCTCCCGAGATCGAGTTAACTTGTCCGAACGATACGGATGTTGGTACCCAGGCATTCATTTCAACGTCGTAGCGAAGGAAATCTCCGTTACTGAGCTCCGCAGCTTCGATGGGTGTACCGCGAAGGGCAGTCACTAATGTTGCTGACTGCGTTCCGGTAACATCACCCTCTAAATTGCCCGTGAAATCCTGAGCGCGATGAATTGTTACTTCACCGTTATAATCTACGGTCGCATCGCCGCTGATCGACATTGGTCGTGCAACACCACCTTCGTCGCCAATAAAGATGTGACCAGCCGGAAGCATTAAGGGTTTTGGAACCCAGGCACTTCCTTCTCCTGCTTCGAACTGCAGAAAATCACCATTCTGCGGGGTAATTCCGGCAACGATATTTCCCTGCAATCCTACTACAGAAACTTCTCCGTGTTCGTTGATCCTCGCGTCGCCGATCATATCTCTTCCCTGAGCCAAATTGGCCACGTTACCGACAAATATTTGACCAGGAGCCAGCCATGAACGAACCGAATCGACGTACGCCTTATTAACGGCGTCTGCCCAATCGGTTGGAGTAGCAACGTTAAGTATCTTATTGTGACCGACATTGATAATATCGTTCACATCGAGTCGGGCGTTAACTGTAACAGCATTGCCCTCACCGCTTCCAAGAACGACATCATCGGTTGCAGTTAACATTCCAAAAGTACCGGTCGTACCGATCACCGGAACGTCCTGACGCAGATGTAACACATCGCTGACTACGGTGAAGTTTGCAGGATCGACCGAAAGACCAAGATTACCATTGACGTCCATGATAAGTCCTGGCCCAGCGATGGCCCTGTTCAGTTGACGACCCGTGATGCTGGCTGGGCTAAGCCAATAGCCCGGGATTTGACCGACATCGAGCCCGACTGAAACAGCGCCGTTGTTGCCACCACCAATGAGTCCTGCTCCTACCGTTACCGATGTGACAGAACCGAGAGCGGTCGAAATGACCAACTGATTGTTGGTATAGTCCGGGGTCAGTGTTACATTCTGGCCGGCCGACAAATGAAGGTCGTTATTAACTGCCGGGATCCCATTGATCGACGTCGTTGCGGTCGGAGGTAATAGCGTGGAGCTGATATGTCCGTTCGCATCGAGCGGAATCGGGAAAATGCGATCGTTCTGCGGCGTTGCACTCACGGGAATTCCGTCGAGTGTATGGGCCGCAAGAGCGTATGGTACGGCGGTGAGTAACGTCCGCGGTAATTCTGTGGCGTTGTTAACACTCACGCCGATCTCGATTGGCTGTGAAAAGTCAAAGGTCTCGGGAAATCCACCAAGACGAGAACCGAGCAGAATACCAAATACCCCATCGGTCACCGGGACTTCTGGAAAGGTCTCGGTGGCGAGTGGCGTATTCGCGCCGACGTGATAATACGAGATCGTTAAAAGGACCGTGCCATTCATTGGCGTCGATCCATTCTTTAATTGTCCTTGATACGAGACGGTTCGTAAGGACTGGGCCGAGGCGCTCGTGATGAGTCCAACCGCAGCCATGATAATGACTATAGCGAGTGTGCGCAGGTTGCGCCCGGCTCGCATGCATGTGGTAATCATGTGCATGAGAATTTAGAGTTGTGTGATGCGAGAAATGCTGACTTACTCGGGAAGAGAAAAGCAGTCCCCTGCCGCAAAGGCGGCAGGTAGATTATTTGACGGACCGTGCAGGATGCCTCCCCAATCCTGCCCGATAACCTAATTCAATGCTCCCAAACATTGAATTGAAATTGACGGCTTACGAGTAAAAGTCTTTGGCCCTGGAAGTTAGCAAGTTCAGCACCATAGAGTGGTATTAAAAGGGACGGTATAATATATCCCGATAAAGAGTACGATTTGGGCAATTATTCTGAATCCTACATAAACGAGAGAAGAACACTTTTAATGGAACAGAGCAAGAATTCCTTCTTTACGGAAAAATTTGAACCGTAAAAAATGTTTGCTATGTATCAGGATCATAGCGTTAAATTTCACTACAAGCCTCTGCTTCTATCTCTACCAGCATTCGCGGATCGATCAACCGCGGAACTTCGACCATCGTAGTAGCCGGTTCAATATCTCTGAAATATTCTCTATGCGCCCGACCGATCTCGTGCCAATGCCTCTCGATATCAGTCACATAAATTCGAGTGCGTACAACATTTTGCAGGTCACCACCGAGCGCCTTCAATGCAAGCTCGATATTGTGAATACACCGTTTTGCTTGAATATAAGGATCACCAATACCTACGATCTCCCCACTCTCATCCGTCGCGGTGGAGCCGGACACGTAAATGGCGTTTCCGATACGGACCGCACGAGCATAGCCAACGATCGGCTCCCACTTACTGCCGCTCAGATAGTTCTTTCGTTCAATGCTCATTGAATGCGTTTGGATCTTCCCACAGGTTAAATAAAAAACCGAACGGATCGCGAATATAATTTGGCTTACCAGGTCCATCCCATCGCACGACCGTACAGCCAGCCGCAATCAATTCCTTTCTAGCCTCTTCCAGATTCGAAACGATAAATTCGAATATGGGGCCGGCAGTAGAAGTATCGCGATCGAAATAGAGCGTGATATTCCCATCGCTGACCTTTGTCCACTCCGAATTTTGTTCAAACCCGCCCATACCCATTATCCGGTGATAAAACTCGGCTGCGCGATCGGCATCCTCGGTCGGGAAGTTAATATTCGTACTAAGTTTGGCTTTCATTAGTCCGAAAATATGACCGCTGCGAAAGCACGCACCGGGAATGTTCCAAACGATTTAACTTTGACGGGCACTGCGAAAAATCGGAAGCTGGCGTCGGGCAATTCGTCCAACGCACACATATGTTCAACGATAGGGATATTTGCGCCGAGAAGCTGCGTATGAGCGGGACGAGTCCAATCAGCAGTATCGTCGATGTTGTAGGAATCAATGCCAACGATAGCAGCGCCATGTTGGACAAGATACGCTGCAGCTTCCTTCGTCAGAAAGGGATGTCCTTCAAAATACTGATCGGTCCGCCAGTACCGAGCCCAACCTGTATGTATCAGAACTGCCTTGCCCTTTAAATCAACGCCTGAAAAGATCTCTGCATGTATAGCCCGCGAAGCTGCAACATGATGGACAATAACACCTTCCACATCTGCCAGCAACTCCAGCGGCAATTCCGACAGATCTTTACCGTCAGCAAAACGATGAAATGGGCTATCTACATACGTTCCAGTATTAGCTACCATCTCGATCTTGCCAATATTAAATTCTGTACCTTTCGCATATATGGCTCGAGAGGCTTCTCGACTCAAGAAATCACAGATGATCGGTGCGGGCAATCCCTTGTAGGTGATCATTCCCGCTTCTACGGTATGACTTAGATCAATAAGCTTTGAAGCCATCGTATTAGCGCTTTATTCTCTCAACCCATTCTTTAAGTGACTGCATAAAGGTGGACAAGATCTTTCGAGTCGCTTCGTCTGTCAACTTACCCTTGGCATCGAACTTCTCCGTAGCCTTACTTATCATTACTTCGGGCTTATTCATCGGATGCATATTAACAAAGACACACGTTTGACGAAGATGATATTGGACGCGCGCTCCCCCTAAAAGCCCCGTTGAAGCACTTATAATACCACATGGTTTGTCATTGAAGGCATTCTCTTTCGGCGGACGCGATGCCCAGTCGATCGCATTCTTTAGCACGCCTGGCATCGAATAATTATATTCCGGCGTCAGGAAAAGAATACCATCGGCGCTTCTAATTTCTTCCTTCAAGCGAACAACTGACGGAGGATCGCCCGCATCCTGCACATCTTGATTATACGGCGGTAAATCCCCGATCTCAGCAACGCTGATCTCTAATCCCTCGGGCGCCACTTCCATTGCCGTATTAAGTGCCATCCGATTATAAGACGCCTTTCGCAAACTTCCAACAATTGCAAGTATTTTCATTTGGTTTGTTATCAGCAAAGTCTATTCCGCTAAACCACTATTATGCTATTAGCGCGTAATAAACTGAAGAAGTGCGGTTGAATAATTCTGAAATCCCCAGGTTTGAGGCACAGTGGAATGATCAGCTCCCGGAATTCTGTGCGCCTCCTTATACGATCCATGATAATTTCTATACACGACTTCCCCATTTGTGTTGATATTTAGGAAGGAATCGTCGATACCGTGCATCCAAAAGAATGGCTGGGTAACGGACTTGATCTGTTGCGCATTATCGAGCTTAAGAGTGGTAACTGCCGAAGCCGGCAGATTCAAATGCGTTGCATCATCCGTGATAGAGGTCGTCGAAGCAAAGGGCGACTCCAGTATAAGCTTCTGGGCCCGAAGTGTGCGCGGATTCGCGGCCGTATAGGTAGCAGGAGCACAACCGAGGCTAAATCCATAGAGCACAAAACGATCACCCGTTAAACCGCGTGACTTTAGCCACGATACCGCTGCATCGACATCAGCATAGAGGCCTTCTTCAGTCGGCGTACCTGATGAGAGCCCGAAGCCTCTATAATCCAACATCATTACTCCATAACGTTCTTTACCACCGACGTTCGCAAGAAGCTGTGCACGAGGATAATAAAAATCCATATGATGATGATAGCCATGACAATAGACGATCACCGTGTCCTTCGAGATTCGGGATGTATCGCCTAAGTATGCGGCGTAGATCGTTGTCGGAGACGTCTCTCCGACTCCCTGACTTTGCAGTGTGAAGACATGGACGTCAGTCATTGGTAATGCGTAAGAGGAATCGAGATGGAAATCGACATCCCCGGTATAAGCAGCCATTTGATACGATGTGATCTTATCGCCGGGATCGAGCAAATTCGCATCGAGATTCATGCATCCCGAGAGAGCAACTAATACAAAAATTAAACTTATGCGCATGATCAGAATTTTCGAGTAAATGCGAGATAGATCCCAAACGTACCGTTGCCACCGATGCCATGATAACCTACAGCATTTGGAGTATTTGCGATACCTAGTGCCAGATATTTTAACTCAGTCGTATACTCCCAATTCGCACCTTCGAATCGGTGCCCGAGACCAACGTTTGCTATCCAATGGTCTTGCTGCGGTTCACCATCCGCTCGTGTGGAAGAAAGCTCGAACCAATTGCCACTCGTCAGGTAGATCATGTTGCCACTCTTGCCATAGTGCCAGTATGCGTTCACATCCACCTCGGGCCATACACGAAAGCTACCGTCCCGCATTGCAAGAAAGACGTTTGCAACTGGCGATATAGACATTCCTGGTGCCAGATGATCTTGCCTCAGCACTTCCTTCAGCCCACCCAGATCGAGCTGAAGATCTTTGAATAACAAAGCCGTCGTGTGAAGCCCAGCAAAAAGTGTGGTTTGATCGGTCAATCCATACCCTGCAGCGACAGACGAAAGCGGCATGGGAATCGTCGTGTTCGCAAAATCGAATAATGGCCCGCCGAGTGCAACAGTCACATTAATGTGTTCTTTCGGCACCGGCTCTACGAAACGAGTCGGCGCGCAAGCCACGAGCAGCGGCAAGAGAAGTAGAGCGCACTTTGTCATAAGAACAGGATAAAGAAGCTGGAGGCGCAATTAGAACGACACAAGATCGCTTCCCGTAACACGTAGTCCAAGCAACGCAAAATCAGCGTTGCGAGGTATTGGTGTTTGGCCGTCGTCCTGCCAATCTTCCCAACCAGCATAAAGTTGCAGTCGCCCGGCACGTCCATGAAATTCATATCCGAACTCATAATGCCCGTCATAGGTCGTCTGTGCAACATCGATAAATCGATTGAAAAAGCCGGTGTTGTGGCTGAATGCACTGAAGTCCGTGTAAACCATCAGATAGATTGAGCTATTCGCCCACTCTGCAAACTTCGATTGAAATGCCTCGCCAAACGACCACGCCAAATGGTTGAATTCCGTACCGATGCCAACATCCGATTCGGGAATGCGATAATCTTCTCGAATGAGATACGCATCGGTATGCAGCCACGCGGTTGTGGGAATATGCAGACCAAAGAGCTTTTCACTTCTCCAGATCGTCTTGCCCGATAGAGAGCAATAAATAAGTGTACGCTGCTGACCGATATCGCTATAACCACGAGGATCGATATTATCGAGATCGTGCCGGCAGCGATATATCGTACCGAGCTGCCAATCGAATCGATCGCTTTCGTGTACGGCATAGATAAGGCCCTCTTCCCAATCCGCTCCCTTCGGCTTAAATGAGATGTCGTTGTGTGTATTCGCGAGCAACTCCATGCCCGTAAATCCGATAAGCGACTTGTTGCCGCTCCATCTTGCAAATTCCCACATCGCTCCCATCATAACAGACCAGCCCCATCGGTCGCTATCGCTGTCGAAGCCGCGTTGTACCTGCGCCCAATAGCCGCCATGATCGAAGACCGCTGTCGTATCTGTAGGCGCCGACCACTTTGGATGGAGTAAAAATCCGCGCGTGGGGAATATAGGACCAGCAACCGCTAAGGATAAGGGGAAAAGGGAGAATATAAACGCAAGAAGAATCTTCCTCATATTATGAGAACACAACACTCACTACTAGTAAAAGTAACAATGACTACCGCTCAGCAGCATTGAGGCCAGTGTCACCAAAGGTGGGCATCGTAGCAGCGCTCTGATAATCGGAATACTTAAATCCGGCAAGCGCCTCGACCACTTTATCCTGCTCCCGTTTGTACGCCCACGGACCACCTCGAAAGTGTTGCATGGTCATAAAATAAGCGGCGAGTTGACCGTCGCCGGTTACTACATAGCCAGCCAATGCCGTCACTCCATTAAGAGTACCGGTCTTACCGTGTGCGTTGTATTGTGCCGGCGTACCGATCATACGATGACGGAGCGTGCCATCATAACCAGCGACCGAAAGCGTATGGGTAAACAACTCGAACATTCCCTGCTGCCTGATCGCAGCCAGAAGGTTGACGACCGTGTTCGCATTAGTCCGGTTAGATTTCGATAGTCCGGAGCCGTCGATAAATGTGCAAGAGGTGCCATCTACGTTACAGACTTGGAGCCAGGAGCGCATTAGCTTACGGGCACGCTCATCCGGAGCGGTTGCAGCAACCTGCGCAATAGTGGAAAGCTTGCGGAACATGCTCTCAGCAAGATAATTATCACTGCGCTTGTTCATATAGCTGAGCAAGTCGATAAGGCTTGTGGTCTTTTGAGCGACCGTTTCCCCATTACTCGTTGACGCACGTTCAACGCGAGGTTGACCGCTTACCGAAACCCCATCCTGCTGCAAACGCCATTTCATCACTGCCGCCATCGCCATCGGGACGTTATGAATGGCAAACTGATAGGTACGTTGTTGACGCGCCGGTATTTGACCCACCACGGTGATCGTTTGTTCGGGGTCCATCGGTCCGCCATCAGAATTAACGTGCAGCGTCATCGTTCCTCGGCTGATCGAACGAACGGTTCGTCTGTGCCGTCCTCGACCAACCGTTCTGACGCGTACGCTTGATGGTGCGCTCGATGTACCGTGATTGATAACAACGACCGATGCGATCGGCGGAAAAACCCGGACGCTAACCGGTGAACCCTTACTATATCCTCCGGCAACGGTTACCGTAACGATATTACGGTCGAGGGAAAAATTTGGAAATGTTGAAAGAGCGCCGGCTTCATTCTCGTCTTCATCCTCATCATCGCTGGAGGTCGTGTCTGCGCTCGCAAGCGCCCCATTGTCGGATTGGACCGAATCATGCACAGACATATCCCAGGAGCCATGCTCGGCCATATACTCTTTCGCTTCCGGGCTCAACGGATTTTCGCCATCGAGATCGCTAATAATGTCCCCCTGAATTCGTGTGATACCCTTCGAGCGCAATTGATTCGCTAACAAGTCCAGGTCGCTCGAGCGAAGCGTTGGATCGCCACTCGGTCGAAGATAGACATTCCCGAAAATCGTATTGCCGTCGATACGCGCTCCAGGAGCAAGGTCGAGCTTCGTTGTAAACGCATATTTCGAACCTAACGCCCAAATGGTCGAGGACGAAGTGAATAGCTTCTCGACAGAAGCAGGCAAGACGCTCGCATCAGGATTAAGCGAAAAAATATCATGGACAGTATTATTCGGCTCGAAGAAAATGATCTTTGCCGAGGTTACACCACGTCCATTATCGCCAAGAATATCGTCAATCTGCTGGCGGAGGTTGTTCAGAGCTTTTGCGGTATCGCCTGACCATCCCTTAAAGGTAGGATGCATCGGATACGCAGAAGTATCGACATAGTGCTCGAAGGAGGTCGAATGCCGCTCGGTCGCCATTGCGGGTTCACCCGCCTTACGTGCCCCACAAGAAAGCACAAAGAGCGCCAGCAAAATCGCCATTGGCGATGCCGCCGTACACCAATCACGAAACGAAAGATTTTTTAGTAGCTTCAGCAACGATATAACTCCAGACTCCTTCAGCCGATGACAAGCCAAGAAGTTTACTTTAAACTATCACGCACAAGTGACTCTGCATTCGTGAGCGCTTCGCGCAATCGGTCTGGGTAGCGCCCGCCAGCTTGTGCTAATTGTGGTCGGCCGCCACCACGGCCACCAACTATTTCCGCAATCTTTCCGATGAGCTCGCCCGCCTTTAACTTCTTCTCTTTTACAAGGTCGTCCGAGACCATCGAAACCAGCGATACTTTGTCTTCCGCAAGCTTCGCGCCAAGAATAGCAACCGCTCCCTGCTTCAGTTCTTCACGAAGCATTTCCCCGAGCGACTGAAGTTCGCCAGAATCACGGACCAGTATCTCTGAAGAAATAAAGCGGACCGTTGTGCCATCGAGCGGGTGGGCCGCGTCTGCAAGACGCCGCATTTCTTCCCGACGAGCTTCCAGCCGCAATTTTGTCAGCTCCTTCTCGAGCTTTTGCTTTTCGGCGAGGAGTGCCTCGTGCTCCCGGCTGAGGTCGGAGTGTTTCTTCTCCTGTTCCTGCAACCAGTGTTCGATACCACGGCCAGTCACCGCCTCGATACGTCGCACACCGCTCGCAATACTCGATTCGCTCGTGAATTTGAATAACCCTATCTCGGCCGTATTGGCAACGTGCGTACCGCCGCAGAACTCGCGGGAGAACGAACCAAAATCGACGACGTTCACGCGCGCTCCGTACTTGTCACCAAAAAACATGAGCGCACCCATCTTTTTCGCCTCTTCGAACGGAATGTTTCGATGGTGAATGAGTCGAATAGATTCACGTATCTTTTCATTCACGATCGCTTCGATCTCTCGAAGCTCTTCGGGAGTGACCTTTTGATAATGACTAAAATCGAAGCGCAAATGATCCGGCGTAACCAGCGAGCCAGCCTGATGCACATGTTCGCCCAGCACTTTTCGTAATGCCGAGTGCATCAGGTGCGTAGCGGAGTGATTCCGCATGATATCGATGCGGCGAGATCGGTCGATCGAAGCATGAGCGACAGCATTCTGCGGTGCATCGATCGTCTCCTCTTCCAGAATATGCGCGATCGCAGAGCCGGCTTTCCGCACATCCTTTACACGATGTGGATTGCCTTCGATCACTAATACACCAGTATCGGATATCTGACCACCCGACTCCGCATAGAATGGTGTGCGATTTAAGATCACCGTGTTTCCTTCAACGACCAGTGTTCTGCCGGTATCTTCGAAGACATCGTAGCCTGTAAAGAGCGATTCGACATCGGCAAGCTCGGTCACGGCAGTGATCACCTGCTTTTTCGAAGCATGCACTCGCAACGAGCGGTCTTTCTGCTCCTGCAAAAGCTCTTCGAAACGCGGCATATCTACCGTTAGGCCGCGCTCGCGAGCGAGCACTTGAGTAAGATCGATCGGGAAGCCGAACGTATCATACAGCTTGAACGCATCTTCTCCGGCGATCGAAGGCGATTCAGAATCCTCCGCGATCTTAGCGATCTCTTCGAAAAGCGCAAGCCCACGATCGAGCGTGACATTAAAGCTTTCTTCTTCGGCACGAATAACTTTCTGTACTAACTCGAGCCGATCTTTCATTTCCGGGAAAATGCTTCCCATCTGCTCGGCAACCGTGCCGGCCAATTGATATAAGAAAGGCTCTTTAAATCCAAGATTGCGTCCGTATCGGCACGCGCGGCGTAACAAGCGACGCAATACATAACCACGACCTTCATTGCCGGGCAAGGCACCATCAGCGATTGCGGCAGTCAGCGTGCGAACATGGTCCGCAACCACGCGCATCGCAATGTCAACGTCTGGCGCTCCGCCGTAGGAGAGTTTGGGACCAATGCGGCTTATCGCAGAGAAGTAGGGTTGAAAAACATCCGTATCATAATTCGATTTCTTGCCCTGCAATACTGCGCAGATGCGCTCGAAGCCCATGCCGGTATCGACATGCTTCATCGGCAGTTCTTCGAGTGAGCCATCAGGGTTACGATTATACTGGATAAAGACGAGATTCCAGATCTCGATCACCTCCGGCACTCCGGCATTGACGAGCTTGCCACCGCTTTTATCAGGAGTGTGATCGTAGTGGATCTCCGAGCACGGTCCGCACGGACCGGTCTCTCCCATTTCCCAGAAATTATCCTTTGCACCAAAGCGAAGAATATGGGTGGGGTCAATATCGGTTACATCCTTCCAGAGCTCAAATGCTTCATCGTCCGTCTCGTAGACGGTAGCATAAAGCCGCGATTTATCAAGCCCCCACACTTTGGTGAGTAGCTCCCATGCCCATCCGATCGCTTCCTTCTTATAATAGTCCCCGAACGACCAGTTACCGAGCATTTCGAAGAAAGTATGATGATAGGTATCATGCCCTACCTCTTCGAGATCGTTATGCTTACCGGAGACGCGAATGACTTTTTGCGTATCCGCCGCTCGGCTATAGGAACGGGAGCCTTCGCCAAGGAAGACGTCCTTGAACTGGTTCATACCCGCATTGGTAAAGAGCAGCGTTTTATCCCCATGCGGAATCACTGGCGCGCTCGGCACGATCTCATGCCCGCGCTCACGGAAAAAATCAAGAAAGCTTTGTCGGATCTCTTTGGAAGTCATGTGGCAGGGAAAAACAACAATGCACGGGGAATGTTCAAACGTGTGACCTTATAATGGAGGCTTTCGATGGGCTGGGTCAGTTTTCAATCTCTTTCGAACGGCTCACAAATTTGCTCCGTTAGACCGGCATGAAGATTCTAGTTGCAGTTCTTCTAAGCTTCCTTGCGGGTAACGCACTCGCTTCTTCGGCGGATAGCGGAAAGTGTCCGTGGAAGATGCCGTTTATGATAAGCATTCACGGTACAGGAATTACGCATCAATATGCTGTTGATGCCTTCCAAAAAAGCCTAACCTTTCGAGATACAGATTATGGATATTTTTCTTCATCTTTAGATTTTAATTTTAGTTTAGATACTTCCTGGGCTTCCCAGCACGCAGGAGGATTCCATTATTCTTTAAAACAGGACACTCTTCGTTTTTCCTATAAATGGTTCGATACAGTATCAATTCTTATTGCCTTTGCTCCAGGGACTGATTCGATACTCTCCTTAAATTGCTACCAACATGATAGCACCGGTGATATAGAAAATGTCAGAACTTGGAATTTTAATATTTCTTCGCTCGCGTTCAATGACACTTCGATCTTCATGTCCGATTCTTCAATGTCTCAGCATCATATCGAAGCGTCATATCAAGAAGTACATGTGACGTATGTCTATGCATCCCCAGATTACTTTGAAACTCGTTATTCGGATTTCACTGCGTCATCTGTTAAACTCTCAGGAATTTTCCTGCCTACCACTTTATCAAATGAACCCGCGATGGTTCAAGCCCCACCTCAGCCACAGAATTTGGTGATTGCTCCTTCGTGCGGTTCAGTCTCATGCTCCTTTAATAAATCCGATCAGGATAGGTCATTGGAAGTTTATTCGCTCATCGGTATTCGAATTAATTCGCTCTTAATCCCTGCAAAAGAAAGCACAGTATTGCTGCCCCCGCTCCCTGCGGGATCTTATTTTATTAAGCTAGGTAATTCACTAGCGAAAATAGCAGTCGCGAAATAGGCAAAAGGCTTATCTTTTTGCGAATAAAAACTCATTGGATTTTTATCCTTTGACAGTCCGAATTCAAAAACAAAAAGAGCAGCCAAAGAGCTGCTCTTACTTAAACACAAATCTTGTTTAATTAGGTCAAAACCTGCGTGTGCAACGCGATCTCTTCGAGTACTGAACTGACCTTCAGGCACTCGAACATATCACCCTCGAAAACGAGCGACTGTCCGCGAGTATGAACTTCCCATGCAACGCTCGCGGCATGATCTTCGGAGCATCCAACAGCTTTACAAACCTGGGAAATTACCTCGTCAAACGTATGCACGTTATCATTGTAGAGAATAACACGCGAAACGAGGTCCTGTAGGACATCAACGTCCTCGGCAAATCCGATCTCAGGCATGTCGACATTCGAGAGAGTGACCGGCCAGAGTTCAGAAGCAAGATCGACTAACATAGTTGGCATAGATGACTTTCGGCTCATGTATAACACACGAAATCGAAAAAAGGCTTACGTAAAAAGCTGAAAAATTGAGAAGAATCAGAGCTTCTTCAATTCGAAAAGCTGCTCTATTTCTGGACGAGATACGGCCTCGACCCGCCGAAGTTCCGGAGCTTCGTGAAGAATTGCCCGTTCTACCCCGGCCCGAAGGGTCATTGGGAGCATGGAGCAGGTTCGGCAGGCCCCCATGAAACACACTTCGGCCACCATTGCCTCATAATCGATACGGACCAGCTCAACACTACCGCCATCTACCAAGAGGTATGGCCGCACATGCTCCAGCGCCCTGCGAACGCGGATCTCGATATCCCCGCCATTCACTGTAACTTCCGCCTTTATGACGGCTTCGACTTCCATGGTGGCTTAAAGTTCGATCTGAACCGGTGCGTGCTGTGGCGAATAGGCAAGAATGGAAATTTGCCGAGCCATTTCACAAGCAATAGTTTCAAATGCTTTTGCCGCCGGAGAATTCGGCTCGCTCGAAACGATCGGATGTCCGGTATCTCCTCCAACTCGAACGGCTGTCACGAGCGGTAGCTCACCAAGGAATGGAACTTCAAAATTATCTGCAGCTTTGCGTCCTCCGCCGTGAGCGAAGATCTCTTCACGCTCGCCGCAATGCGAACAGATGAAGTAGCTCATATTCTCGACGATACCAAGAACCGGTACATGTACCTTCTCGAACATGCGAATACCCTTGCGAGCATCTGCAAGGGCAACGTCCTGCGGAGTCGTAACGATCACTGCACCGGTAAGAGAGATCGACTGCACGAGCGTAAGTTGAATATCACCGGTACCTGGGGGCAGATCAAAAATGAGATAATCAAGCTCGCCCCAATCGACATCCGTCATAAACTGCTTCAGCGCGCCAGATGCCATCGGTCCGCGCCACACAACGGCTGTATCCGGATCGACGAGAAAGCCGATCGACATGATCTTAATGCCTTCGGCTTCGAGCGGAATCATCTTGACTTTATTCTCCCCTGCCTGGCGTGCTGATGGCTTAGCATTCTCGAGACCGAACATTAAGGGAATGCTCGGGCCGTAAATATCGGCATCGAGCAAGCCAACTTTGGCACCATCACGAGCAAGCTGAACCGCGAGGTTAGCAGCAACGGTCGATTTACCTACACCACCTTTACCAGAAGCAACAGCGATCGTATTCTTCACACCCGACAGAACTTCACCCTGTTGCTTATGCGGAGCCTGGGGTATCTTCGCAGTCATATTGACTTTCACGTTACCTTCACCGGCGATCAGCTCGACCGCCTGCTGAGCTTGGCGCTCGAGAGTGTCCCGGACGGGACACGATGGAGTGGTCAGTTCAAATGTAAAACTTACGTTGCCACCTTCGATCCTGACATCGCGAATCATTCCAAGACTCACAATATCTCTATGAAGATCGGGGTCATTAACGGTGCGAAGTGCCTCGAGAACAGACGACTCGGTAAGGGAGGTCTTACCATTGGAGCCAGAAAATTTTGACAGTAATCCCATTTCTATACGTATCCTAATACTTCGTGAAGCGGCCCGAAAAACGAGCAGCTATGGGTATAAGTTCGTAGCATTCGGCACTGATTCCGGCCGCTTCTATGTTGGCTCCATTCCGTTTTGTCGTCTAACAAATTGTCTTTTTCGACCGCCATTTTCTTGGAAAGCCTCTAATGAAAATCTTCACTCTTTGCTTCGCATTGCTTGCTTGTGTTTTGATCGGATGCAGCGATGAAAAGCTCAATCAGGACAGTACTCAGTCATCCGTAGCCTCGATCGCTACACCTAATTCGACAATGGCAATCCCGATGACAGCTGAGGCCATCACAAAAGGAAAATCTATTTATGCGACAAGCTGCTCAGCGTGCCACGGTTCAAGCGGAAAAGGCGACGGTCCTGCAGCCGCTTCACTCAACCCTAAGCCGCGCGACCATACCAATGGTGCATATATGGATAAGCTGACTAACGATCACATCTTCAAGGTCATCCGCTATGGAGGCAGCATGTTCGGCTACCCAACGATGCCGGCCCAGCCGAACTTATCCGACGACGAAATAAAGGAAGTTGTTGCCTATGTGCGAACACTAAGCAATACTTATAAACGACAATAAGCTACGCTACGTCGAATAGCAGGAATTCTGCCCGATCATTCGATGCATTGGTGATCGTGATCGCGGGTTCGTTCTCTATAGCCACACTATCGCCCGCCTGAAGCGGCACGCCGTTTACGGTTAGCGCGCCTGTTGCTACTTGCAGGTAGCCTCCACGACCGAGTCCGAATGCATGCTGAAGTGCCGAACCGGTCGTTAGAAGCGAGGCATATACGTCGGCATCCTGATGGATAGTTGTAGACTCGTTGCGGCCATCATGCGAGGCGACTAACCGAAGCGTGTTCGTTCGTTCAGCTTCCGAAAAGTGCTTTTGCTCGTACGTCGGTGGAAATCCATGACGCTCGGGAAAGATCCATATCTGCAACAAATGCACTCCCTCGTTCTCTGATGGATTATACTCGCTGTGGAATACGCCAGTACCGGCGCTCATTCGTTGTACATCCCCAGGACGAATTACTCCGCCATTACCCATCGAATCCTTGTGCTCCAGAGCACCCGAAAGAATATAGGTAATGATCTCCATATCACGGTGTGGATGCATTCCGAATCCCATTCCGGGCGCAACGCGGTCCTCGTTGATAACGCGCAACGTACGGAAGTTCATATGCTGAACATCGTGATAATCCGCAAAGGAAAAGGTGTGATAGGTATCGAGCCATCCGTGATCGAAATGGCCGCGTTCAAAAGCTGGTCGTTTGGTAAGCATAAATCGGCGATCTTTTGGAGCAAAGATACGGCCAGCTACTCAAAGTGTTCCGAACGTAGAGAAAACGAAAAAGCCTGCTTACAGCAGGCTTTTTATTGTGGCTGGCTCCTGAGGTAGGACTTGAACCTACGACCCTCTGATTAACAGTCAGATGCTCTAACCAACTGAGCTACTCAGGAATATCATTTTTGAAGCGCGGGAAGAACGCCTAAGACGGCGAACGCGGTTCCGTTGCCCGAAAGAATTACGGAGAATATTTTCTGGCCGATTAAGAGTAACTGGTAAATGACCTCCGGACGGTAGACCCCGAGTTTGCAACGGATCACAATGAATATTTCTTACGCTTGCGCCACAGCGTTGCACTATCAATCTTGAGGACCCGCGCTGCTTCTTCCAGGCTCGAAGTCTTGCTGATAACCTGCGCGATATAATCCCGTTCGACCTCATCCAGCGACTTGAGTTGCATACCATTGGATGATGGCTTGTAATCGTCGTAAGACGAAGCTGATTTAAGACCGATATGGTCGGGAAGATCCGCGCGCTCGACACTCGCGCGCGAACCTGCCAACACAGTAGCTCGAAGCATAGCATTCTCGAGTTCACGAACATTGCCGCGCCAATCGTACTCCAGCAAGGCTGTTTTAACGGTTTCAGAAAGTTTAGGAGCTATACCATTCTGCGAAGCACTGGCGATAAAGTGTTCGGCGAGTGGAATAATGTCTTCCCGGCGCAGGCGAAGCGGCGGAATGAGTAACCGCACTCCGCTCAAGCGATAGAACAGATCTTCCCGAAATTCTCCCCGCTCGATCGCTTCTTCTAAATTGCGATTCGTCGCTGCAATAATCCGGACATCGGCATAGCGCGTCTCATTTTCGCCGACACGTTGAAACTCATGACTTTGTAAAAAACGGAGCAGCTTGGCTTGCATCGATGGTGACATTTCGCCGATCTCGTCGAGGAACAGGGTTCCTCCATTGGCCGCTTCCACTCTCCCTTCTCTATCTTTGAGTGCCCCGGTAAATGCGCCTTTCACATGACCGAACAACTCGGATTCTATCAACTCCTCTGTTAAAGCAGCACAGTTGAGCTTTACGATCGGCCTCTCGGCCCGCTCGCTATGACGGTGGATAAAATCGGCAACGAGTTCTTTGCCAGTGCCAGTCTCGCCTTCTATTAGCACAGTCAACTGCGAGTTAGCCACTCGCTCGGCCATGCGTAGCACACCAAGATAGGTAGTGTTTGTTGTCAGGATCTCGTTGGTACGATGTGTTGCCTCTTGCAGTTTATGGGAGGCTACCACTCGTTCGACAAAGGCGGCAAGCTCTTTTAGTTCGAACGGCTTCTGCAAATAATCATACGCGCCGAGCTTCATTGCCGTCACCGCGGTGTCGACGGTGCCGTGTGCAGTAATGATGACCACTGTCAGTTCTGGCAAACGCCGATGCAATTCCTGCATCAGAGTAATACCATTCATCGGAAACATCATGAGATCGATGAACGCAACATCAAATTGCTTCTCACCAAACACATCTTTATCGATCTCCTTGAGGGCTGTTTCTGCGTCCTCGAACGCGGTTACTTCGTAGCCGAGCGCCTTCAGACCTATCGTCATTGTTTTGACGATATGCGGCTCATCATCGACGATCAGTAATCTGCCCTTCATGCTTCTTTCTGCGATGAAATAGTAATTGCCGGTTCCGAAACCGGGATGCGCTCAACACGAAAACGAACGGTAAAAGCACTTCCCTTTCCAACTGCACTTTCAAGTTCCACTCGCCCGCCATAGCGCGCGGCAATTTCACGAACGATCGCCAAGCCAAGACCTACCGAGCCAGGTGTACTGGAATCGCGATGCTTGATCTGGACAAACTTCTCGAAAATTCTCTCCTGGTCTGCGGGCGCGATCCCAACACCAGTATCTCGAACGATAAGTGAAAGTTCACTCGTCTGCTCATTCCACTTAGTTGAGATAGAAACAGAACCACCTGAAGGCGTATACTTCAGCGCATTGGAAAGCAGGTTTGAAAGTACGCTTACGTAATGCTCCTGCGTGATCTTGAATCGTCCGCTTACCATTCCATCGACATCCAACCGCAGCTTCCTCTCTCGATACATGGGCTGCATCGAGCGAACGAGCTGTTCGGTCGCCTGCTGAACATCGATAACCTCTTCTGTCGCTTTCGTATCGGCAGAGCTCTCCAGTCGCGAAAGTGTTAACAGATCGCGAATGAGCTTCGAAAGACGGCGAGCATCATCCTTGGACGTATCGATGATATCGTGCTGCTCGCGATTCAATGCTCCGACTAACTCGTCGCCTAGGATGTCCAGCGACATCGTCATGGAAGTAAGCGGTGTCCGGAATTCATGCGAGACCTTCGCAATGAAGTCCGATTTCATCTGGTCCAGCTCCTTAAAGTGAGTAATGTCTGTAAAAAGAACGAGGACCCCAGCAACAGGCATTTCCCGGGTTGCAGAACCGCCATTTTGACCCGCAACAATACGTGCAACCCGGATACGAAAATGCCGTGTATGCCCTCCCGATGTAAGTGACACGATCGGTGGCGCAGCAGAGATCATCTCTTCGAGTGTTGCAGCAGGACGCACAAGTTCTTTCGCGGCACGCTCGATCGCATGTTCAACATTACGTCGAACGTCTTTGCTGCGGAAGAGATCAGACAAGGATCGTCCCAATGCCGACTCATGGCTATGGCCTGTTATGACCTCCGCAGCTTTATTCAAATGGAGTAATCGTCCCTCGGCATCGAATAAAAGCAGCGGATCATCGATCGATTCAATGATCGCTTCGGACTTCTGCTTCTCGCGAACGATCTCATTAACGTTCATCTCCTCGAAAGCTCGGAGGCGCTCTGTCATTCGATTGAATTCAAATCCCAGGTCCGCTATCTCATCAGCACCATGAATAGGAATGTGTGTATCGAGATGCCCAGCTTTTAGCTCCTTTACGCTGTCGGTCAGATCTCGCAACGGCTGGATCGCACGCCGGGAAATAGCATAGCTACCAATTAGCCCCACTGCCAATGCTACAGCAGCCACAAGCATGACACCGAGCGTCGATTGTTTTGCCCTGTTCTTCGCCTGTAACTTCGCCGTTTGAAATGCTGCAAAGTTTAGCTCTTGCAACGTCAGACTTCGTGCACGAAGCGTGCTGATCTCGTGCTCTAACGTATCTTCATAAAACCGGCGAGCTTTGGGAGGATGATGGAGTGCTAAGCTGTAAAAAAGATCGAGATGCGATTTATAATCATCCCACCGAGATTCTATATCATTGAGGAGTGCAGAGGAGCTATCCTGGGTACCCACCGCTCGCCATGCGTTTTGAAGTGCATAGTTGAAGTGAGCCGGCTCTTCAACGAGCACCGGACCTGCATCCACCGTGTCGCCTGCGAGCATACGAAGTTCTGCCTCATCCAGCCGGACAAGGCTTTCATACATGCTGGTATTGGCGAGATTTTGTTCGGCACTTTGCTCGAGAGCTTCGCTGGTTACATCCGCCAGAGAAGCCAGCGAATAAATAGCATATCCTCCAAGCCCAACAAGGAGCAATAGAATCAATAAAAAGCCAACAAAAACCTTGGCTCGGAGGGTAGTGAACATCTAAACAGCCCAACCGTGAGGGACCAGGAATATATTCCCGGCCTGTTCCACTATGAGATTTTCTTATTCGACCGGTTCTCCTTCTCCCAAAAGCGCAGGAATGGTGCTGGTATAGATTGAATACAGCTCGGCAATCGACTCGTCGATAAGGTCCCGAACGATCAGCCTATCGCCTGTCACTTCACCGATCACATGAGCATCGAGGCCAAAGCTACGAGCGATGAGTGAAATTTCATCTACGTTGGATCGATCGGCAGAAAGTACAACGACACCTTGCCGTTCCGCAAAGAGCGTAGTATCGACGCGGTTCGCACCATTCGCCACTAACGGGAAATGAACCTTCGCTCCAAGCTGCTTTTCAGTGCCTTGGGCAAAGCAGCACTCGGCAAGCGCTACAGCAATGCCTCCTTCACTTACGTCATGCGCGGAATTCAATAACCGTCTATCGGCTAATTCCACGAGAGCTTTAACAAGTGCGGCTTGCTTATCGAGATCACACTCTGGAGCATGACCCGCCACGACTCCTGCCTGCTGAAATAAATATTCGCTTCCGCCAAGCCCATCAAATTTATCATTCGACTCACCGACAGAAAGCAGAATGATGGCATCGCTTTCTTTCTTAAAGTCGCTGGAAACAACCTTCGAGATGTCTTCGATAAGACCGATCATACCGATCGTCGGCGTTGGATAGATAGCACCATCCGGACTTTCGTTGTAGAAACTGACGTTTCCGCCGGTCACCGGTGTATCGAATGCGTTACAGGCATCGCCCATGCCTCGAACTGCTTCCTTAAACTGGTAGTAAACCTCCGGATCATACGGATTACCAAAGTTCAGACAGTTCGTAACTCCTAGCGGAGTTGCACCGGTGCAAGCGATGTTGCGCGCCGTTTCTGCTACTGCAATGGCACCACCACGATAAGGATCGAGATAAACGTAGCGCGAATTACAGTCCGTCTTCATCGCTAAACCTTTGGTGGTCGATTTTATACGCACCACAGCAGCATCACTACCAGTCAGATACATCGAGTTCGTGCGAACCATCGAATCGTACTGCTCGAAGACCCATTTTTTCGATGCGATATTGGGTGACCCCAATAATTCTTTGAGAGTGCCAGCCGGATCATCATCGTCCGGCAGCTTGGAAAGAACGAAGGAATGAACTTCCTTTAGATATGCTGGCTCCTTGGTAGCACGATGATAGACCGGCGTCATATCACCGCCCAGCGCAAGACCTTTTGCCGGAATATCCGCGACACGTTCACCATGATAATCGATCACAACTCTTCCGGTATCCGTAACTTCCCCGATAATCGCTGCCTGCAAGTCCCACTTCGTAAAGATAGCTTGAATCGCTTTAACATCTTCCGGTTTTACGACGACGAGCATTCGCTCCTGCGACTCGGAAAGCATGATCTCGTAAGCCGACATACTCGCCTCTCGTAACGGCACTTTGTCAAGATCGATCTTCATACCAGTGCCGGCTTTGAAGCTCATCTCAGAAGTCGAGCAGCTAATACCAGCGGCACCCATATCCTGCATGCCAACGACGACCCCGGCAGCGATCGCTTCGAGCGTTGCTTCGAGTAATAATTTTTCGGCAAAAGGATCCCCCACTTGTACCGTAGGTCTAAGCGATTCCGCGGCTTCGCTAAAAACGGCGCTTGCAAGTAAACTCGCACCATGAATTCCATCGCGTCCGGTACGTGAGCCCACGATCATCACCACGTTGCCAACACCACTTGCCGAGGCGCTGACCGTCTTGCCATGCTCCACAATGCCGACCGCCATCGCATTTACCAGCGGATTCCCTTGATAGCAACTATCGAAATAAACTTCCCCGGCTACGGTCGGCACACCGAAGGAATTTCCGTAATCGCCAATACCATGCACTACACCACGCACGAGATACTTAGTGCGGCCGGTATTCGCGTCATCGCTATCGAGTTCGCCAAAGCGAAGCGAATCGAGGGCGGCAATAGGCCGGGCGCCCATAGTGAAGATATCGCGAAGTATTCCACCAACACCGGTTGCAGCTCCCTGGTACGGCTCGACGGCCGATGGATGATTGTGCGATTCGATCTTAAAGGCTACAGCAAGACCGTCGCCAATATCCATCAAGCCGGCATTCTCTTCCCCGGCTTCCACAAGTAATCGCCCACCTTTTCGAGGAAGTGTCTTGATGACAGAGATACTGTTCTTGTAGGAGCAATGCTCGCTCCACATTACCGAGAAGATACCAAGTTCGGTATAGGTGGGAATACGTCCATCGAGAATGGAAACGATCGTATCAAATTCTTCTTCGAGGAGACCTAATTCAATGGCAACGCGGCGAGCGTCTTCGAGCGTGGAAATCTTATCGTGCATTATCTATGGAGTGGAGCATACAAGCTCGTGCCGTAAAACAAATTCGCGGCGCAAAAGTGACAACGCTATCCCAACAATAGATCGATCAGGCCGGATGTAAACTGTCGTGGATAACGCCATATAGCTGGATCGCAACCACTACGAGCACCGAATACATCAGGACGTTAAGGGCAGCATTGAGTCGTGAATGACGCACGAGGGACATACGCCCCATCATTCCTCTCCAATTGCAGGCAGAACAACGGAACGGATGTATAAAGGGTACAAGAACCATCATAAATGTCTCCTGCGCATTACGGACGTGGGAGGCACTCAGGGTCCCGACGGATAGGCAAACGGGGCACTGTCTAGCAACCATATTTTGCAACGGACCTATACGCCACCAACCATTAAGCGGCAGTATAGAAGCGAGAACAATTTCTTAATATTGTTCTTTCGCTAATTGTTCCGATGCCGTTAGTGCTTTTCGCCCATTAGAAAACGTGACTTAGAAGCCTTCTCTTCAAGCGCGTTTGTTGCAGCGATAAAAAAGGGCAATGCGTGGTCAGTCCTGCGTTTCAACTCACGAGCGCGGATTTCTGCGGTAAATTCTTCCTCTATGAATGCCGTAGATAACTCCCCCTTTGCGAATCGGCCATTTTCCATTACAAATTGCCCAAATGGAATGGTCGTTGCCACACCAACGACTCGCATTTCTTCAAGCGCCCGTTTCATTCGCAGAATTGCACCGGATCGGTCGCGGTCCCAAACAATAAGTTTGGAAAGCAACGAATCATAGAACCCAGAAACTTCGAGGCCTGCGAATAGCGCACTATCATTTCGGACAAACGCTCCGGCGGGATGCCGAACATAGGAAACGGTACCCAGGCTCGGCATAAAGTCGTTCCAGATATCTTCCGCTTGAATTCGAAGTTCTATTGCATGGCCGTTGCGAGTTATATCGTTTTGCCCATACCCCAGTTTCTCTCCCTCCGCGATCCGGAATTGCTCACGAACGAGGTCCATCCCGGTGACAAACTCGGTAACCGGGTGCTCGACTTGCAAACGCGTATTTACTTCGAGAAAATAAAATTTGCGGTCCTGCGAGACCAAAAACTCTACGGTGCCGGCACCTTCATATTTCGCATGTTTTACGAGCTCAACGGCTGCTTCGCCCATCTCATGCCGGAGCTCCTCCGTCATGATCGCCGAGGGTGACTCTTCCACTAATTTCTGATGCCGACGTTGGATCGAGCACTCGCGCTCTCCTAAATGCACCACATTACCGTGGGAATCAGAAAGGATCTGAAATTCAATGTGCCTCGGCTGAAGCACATATTTTTCGACATACACCCTATCATCACCGAACGCGCTTTTGGCTTCGCCTTTCGCGCGTTCGAGGCTGGAGAGAAGCTCTTCTTCTCGGTCAACACGTCGCATTCCTTTGCCGCCACCGCCAGCCGCAGCTTTCAGCAAAACCGGATATCCAACCGAGCGGGCTGTTTCTATCGCCTCTTTATCGCTAGTCAATGCTGTCGTCGTGCCTTCCGGCGTTGGGATGCCCAGTTTACGGGCAAGCGTTCGAGCCTTGGTCTTATCGCCGAGGAGGTCGATAGCCTCCGGGCTGGGACCGATGAATTTTATTCCAGCTTTTGTCACTGCTGCGCTGAATTCTGCATTCTCGCTTAGGAAGCCATAGCCAGGATGAATTGCATCAGCACCGGCGCTTATCGCTGAACCTAAGACTTGTTCAAGATCGAGATACGAATCGCGTGGTGCATTACCTCGGAGCGGAAAAGCTAGATCCGCTTCGCGCACAAACAGAGCGGTTCGATCGTGAGGTGAATGTGCAACGCTCGTTCTGTACCCACATTCTTTTGCAGATCGGATCACTCGTCGTGCGATCTCACTGCGGTTAGCGATAAAAATATTTTTAAAGCTCACTGGTTATTTTAATTCTACGATCGTAACTCCGCTTCCGCCCTCTTGCGGCTCACCGAATCGAAAAGTGGCAACGGCCGGGTGTCCTTTTAGGTGCTGGCTAATACGACGGCCTAAGGCCCCGGTACCAATTCCATGAATGATCTCTACTCGATCGAGACCATGCGCTAATGCATCGGCCAGGAAACGATCCACTTGGATAACTGCATCATCACCATACTGGCCTCGCAAGTCTATTCGACGTTCCGGCGTAGCCGATAGATACTGAGTCGCTTGCGATACATTTTTCGAAGCAGCTTTCTTTTGCTCTTTTGCCACCGCAGCACTGACCACTTCCAGTTGGTCGCGTTTCGTGCGCATCCGGAGAGAACCGATCTCGATCTCAACATCATTGCCCTTTACTGAAACGACTTTACCGACTTGCGAAGGGTTTGATTTGAGCTTTACGTTGGCTCCAACAGAAACTTCTTGTTCTGATCTTGCAACAAGCGGCGCTTCAGGAGCAGCAAGCTCCGCCAGCATCTTCTTTCGCTCTTGCTCCTGAGAAGCTCGCAGAGCCCTAAGGTCCTGCTCAGACTTTACGGGTATCTGGCTTTGTCGCGCTTCTATCGTTGCAGCTTCTTTGGCTTCACGAACCGCTCGTTCAACAAACGTATTGGCACGTTTGAGGATTTGCTCTGCCTCCTCGCTCGCTTTCTTTTTAGCATTACGACGAATTTCTTCTACCTCGTCTCGCTTTCGCTCGAAATCGATTTTCGCGACTCGTGCAGCTCCTAATTCCCGCTCTGCTTCCACTTTTCGCTGGCGTGCGTCCTGCTGAAGCGATTCCAGCGATGCAACCAGGTCTTCGATGCGGGCCCCTTCTTCTCCCCGAAGTTCGCGAGCACGATTGACAAGTCCAGACTTTAAACCATATCGCTCGGCGATCTCAAAGGCATGGGAGCTACCCGGTAGCCCCATACGGAATCGGAAGGTAGGTGTAAGGGTCTGCCGATCAAATTCCATCGAGCCGTTAGCCGCGCCGGGTGAGGACTCGGCGTAAGCCGCAAGCCTTCCGTAATGCGTCGTGGCGATCGTGAACGTGCCAATGCGGGTAAGATGCTCAAGAATACTTTCGGCCAGCGCACCGCCTTCTTCCGGCGCGGTACCTCCTCCGATTTCATCTAAGAGTACCAGGCTCTCGCGTGTAACCTCTTTCAATATTCCTGCGAGCGAGGTGATATGTGAGCTGAAGGTACTCAGGTCATCAGCGATCGATTGCGCGTCACCGATCTCCACATAGATACCGTCCATCATTGGAATTCGGCATTCGGGCGACGCCGGGATTGGGATACCAGCGTGTGCCATCAGAGCAAGTAATCCGGTGGTCTTTAGCAAGACGGTTTTACCACCGGCATTGGGTCCTGTGAGAACCAGCGTATGATGATCTTCTTCCAGCTCAAGAGTAAGCGGTACGGTTCTGTCACGTCCGAGCTTCTCCAGGAGCAACGGGTGCCGCGCTGCAATAAGCGATAGCGTTCTTGGCCGTTTCGCAACTTGTTGCTCGATCTGCGCTTCATTGGAATCGAGTTGCAATGCGTAGGAAGCTTTCGCATGAACGGCATCCAAGTGACCTGCAACGTCGAGCGATGTCCGAATTTTCGGCACCGATGCGCGCGCCTGATCCGCCAAACCGCGAAGAATGCGATCGATCTCCCGTTGTTCGGCAAATTCCAGTGAACGAAGCTCGTTATTGAGTTCGAGCGTTTCGCTTGGCTCGACAAATACGGTCTGCCCCGTTTGTGAGACCGAATGAATAAAGCCGGGCACGCGTCGCTTGTGTTCGACCTTTACAGGAACGACGAATCGGCCTTCGCGCTGCGTGATGATCTCTTCCTGGACAAACTCATCCTCGGAGAGCTTGCGTAAGATCGAGCTTAAGCGAGCACGAAGTAGATCAGACGTCTGAATGATCTCCCGACGTATTCGATTGAGCTCGGCACTTGCTGAATCTTTTATTTTTCCAGCATCATCGAACACTGCGTCGAAATGCATCTCCAGAATACGGTCCTCGAAAAGAAGAACGCCAGCTTTCCAGAGTGTCGGAGCACTGGAAGCCCTGCGGGAAAGAAAATCGCGCAACGATCGCATCGCTTTGAGAGCGCTCAGGAAACGCGCTCCTTCCTCCATATAGAGCGTGCTTCCTGCAATTTCAAGCTTTCTTAGCGTGCCGGAAATATCCTCGAGGCCACCCAATCGGGGCGCATCGCCGGCGATCAGGAAGGTCCGCATTTCGCGCGTCTCAGTAAGAGAGCGATCTATAGCCAGCAGATCTGATTTCGGCAAAAGCTCCTGCTGAAGTGCAAGCTTACCCAACACCGTCTGGGCTTTGCGGACGTGCGCGAAGAATATCTTATCATACTCCAGCTCGCGAGCAGCATGACGAAACGAGACTGGAATACCACGTAAGAAATCAATTACCAGCCGTTCGTGAAATAGCTTTGCTTCCTCGAGCAAACGCTTGTCTTCGGATTGAGTAAGATTTACTTGTTCTAGTTCGGCCACGACCATTAAATTGGAACGCCCCCACCCTCGGAGGGCAAATGCATGTAGGGCTTTAGAACAGCTATAAACGAGGTTGAGGTTTTGATGAGTATCGGATAGAGCCGCGATTGCTGTACCGTCGACTCCGGCGGTAAGTGAACGAGGTTAAAAAGCGCGAGCAGTAATCCAAGAATAACAGCACCGCGAATAAAACCAAGTACTGCACCCACTAGTCCGTCCAGACCACGAAAGAGGCCATGCTTTGGCCGCACGAGCCTTCGCAGCCAGCTTCCTATAATGAGCAGTACAATAAACGCAAGCAGAAATCCAACGATCGGCCTAAGCCATGTTGAGCCAATATGTACCATATTGCCGACTTCCGGCCCAAAGGCTGAGGCGATAATACCTGCCGCAACAAAGATCGCGACAGCCAGAAACATTGAAAGCGCTCCTGATCGCCACCCTTTGTACGTCGAGAGGGCAAGCAAAAGTAATAGGATGAGGTCGAACGTCACGAGCGATCAGAGCGCAGCAAGCTGTTCTTTGACTATCTCCTGCACGAGCTTGCCATCGGCCTTTCCTTTCATCTCCTTCATCAGGGTAGGAATAACCTTGTTGGTATCCTGCGGACCCGCGGCTCCCGCTTCCTTAATTACCGCACGCACTCGTTCGGCTATTTCTTCTCTGGAAAGTTGCTGCGGCAAATAGCTTTGGATGATCTCGAGCTCCGCTCGCTCTTTCTCTGCCAATTCCGGTCGGTTATTCTGATCGTACAACTCGATAGCTTCGCGGCGCTTTTTGGCAGCACTGGTGAGCACTTTGATCTCCTCATCGGGAGTCATTTCCCGACCGGCGCCGCTTTTCTCGAACTCGATTATGGAAGCGCGGAGACTTCGAACGGTCTCGGTCCGCACCCTCTCGCCAGCCTTCATGGCCGACTTCAAATCCTCGTTAACTCGCTCCTTTAAGCTCATGATATTAAATAATTTAGCGTTTGCTGATTAATGCCACTTACATTCGGTTGGGCATTCTAATTACTGCGCCATTTACCGACTTCCCAGGCTCACTGGTGAGGAAAAAACACATGGCCGCCATGTCCTCTGGCGGCGTCCATTTTGAAAAATCGTCCGGGTTGCCCCACTCCTCATTTCCCTTCGATCGAATGATCGTTGGCACCAGACAATTGGCAGTGATGCCGCTCGACTTGCCTTCCTCAGCGATCACTCTCGTAAGAGCAATAACACCAGCTTTGGAGGCAACGTATCCACCTTTCCTGGCTGAAGGGTCGAGCGCCGATTCTGCTCCGATCGACACTATTGCGCCTCCTTTGTCCATCAGTTTCAACGCCTGCTTAGCCGAAACAAAAAAGCTGACGAGATTGAGATCGAGCAAAGCTCGAAAATCATCCACCGAAGTTTCTGCTACGGGTTTCCACGAACGGATACCTCCAACAGTGGCTACCAGGGCGTCAGGCACCCCCATCTCACTCGCGGCCTTTTGGAATGCTTCTTCTGTACTTGATTCACTCGTTATGTCTACTGCATAGAATCGGTATTGTTTACTGGTAAAAGAATCATCCGAATACGAAAATCCGGCAACGCTCCAGCCTGCATTCAAATAATGCGAGCGAATTGCACTGCCGAGAGCACCCGTTGAACCCGTAAGGAAAAGAGTAGGCATGACTCACCCATAAACGAAGACCCTGGGCGGAGCGTTTTCACCGAGCGCTAATTTATTGCTCTCTTTCGCTCGCCGCTAATATATGCACTAAGCTATTTAAAGGCGAGCTAACAACGTAGCTTCAGGGACGCGCCTTCATTCCGCCATGAATACTCTTGGCGCGAATACCTTGCGAGCGAAGCAATGCTGCAGCCGTCAGGCTGCGTGAACCGCTGGCGCAAACAATGCAAAACTCTTGCACCGGCAATTCGCCTAATTTTGAAAGCAATGTACCGAGCGGTATCAACCTACCTCCTGAGGGCAAAGAGGCATTCTCCCACTCTTCACGAACATCTATAAGCGGCATGCCGGATTTAAGAAAGTCAGGCCACGTAGTCTCCAGGGCGTTATCCGTACAAGTATCGAAGTCGTAGGAATCGAGAAGTCGGCGTTCATCATGAGGTTTACCGCAAAGCGAACACATCGAATCGCGTTTCACCTTGATCTCTCGGAAGTGACCTTTCAAAGCATTGTAAAGTAAGAGCCGGCCCGTGAGTGGCTCTCCAATTTCGGCAATGATCTTCACCGTTTCCATCGCCATCATTGTACCCATGACACCAGCCAACGCGCCAATGACCCCAGCCTGGGCACACGAAGGAACGCTCTCAGGTGCAGGCGGCTCCGGAAACAGACAACGATAGCATGGCCCATCCTTATAATTAAGGACCACTACTTGACCTTCGAACCGAAGGATTGAAGCCGAGACAAGAGGCACGCCCAGGATCGAGCATGCATCGTTGACAAGATACCGTGTTGAAAAATTATCCGAGCCGTCCAACACGACATCGTAGCTGCGAATGATCTCAAGAACGTTGCTGCGAGTAAGCCGCTCGTTGATGCCTTCAACGGTAATATTGGAATTAGCTTCGGACAGCTTCTCGCTTGCCAGTAATGCCTTCGAACTGCCGGCATCGTTCTCGCCGTAGATGATCTGCCGGTGAAGATTCGAAACCGCTACTTTATCGTCGTCAATAATTCCGATCGTACCGATGCCCATCGCAGCAAGATAGAGTGCTGCAGGCGAACCGAGCCCGCCCGCTCCAACAATAAGCACTTTGGCGGATTTCAGATGCTCCTGTCCTTCCGTACCAAACTCCTCGAGAATGATTTGACGCGAATACCGCTCGCGCTCCTTAGCTGATAGCGACATTCTGCTTCTCCAATATTTTTACAAACTCGCTCACTACCATTCTCGGGTTTTTAGCCTGTGAAATTGCGCTAATTACTGCCACGCCACCAAGGACCGACACAGCGATCTCTCTGACGTTAGTGCTAGTAATTCCACCGATCGCGATTACCGGAAGAGATACTGCGGCTGTAACCGCACTCAATTCAGAAACCGTGCGTGGAGGCGTTTGCTTCTCTTTAGAGCGAGTCGGAAACATGTGACCAAAACCGAGATAATTTGCACCTCTGCGTTCGGCGGCCAAGGCCTCCTCAACATTTGAAGTTGAGGCGCCAATGATCATATCCGCTCCAAGTAACTCACGCGCCGCTTCAATAGGCAGATCATCTTGTCCTAAGTGCACTCCATTGGCACCAACAGCGAGTGCAATATCGGCGCGATCGTTTATTATAAAGGTCGTACGATGCAGGACATTGCGGAGGGAGTCAGCGATCTTAATAATTTCCCCTGTTGGCAGCGTCTTTTCGCGGAGTTGCACGACCGCTGCGCCTTCCTCTTCAGCAATTCGTGCAAGTTCAAGAAGGCGTACTCGTTCAAGACCACCCAAGATCACGTGCAGACCGATTACATTCTTCATAGAGAGCCAAGCACCTCCTTGTACTCATGCAAACGCTCTGAGATATTCGAAGCCTGGAGCAGGTCCCGGATCGCCGCGACACCCCATGCACCCTGCTCAATACATTGTCTGGCACGTTCCGGAGTCATACCGCCTACTGCAAAGACCGGAAGCTTCACCGCACTTACAATTTCTTTGAGGGCTTTCAATCCCTTCGTCTCTTTTAGAGGCGTTTCAAAGACAGGACCGAAGAGAAGAAAGTCAGCGCCACCTTCTTCTGCTTCCTGGGCTGTGCGAGCAGAATGGACGCTGGCTCCGACCAATAGATTGGAAAAGGATGATTTCAGCCTCTTGGGCGACCAGCTATTTTCTGGCAAATGAATACCCCATGCGCCTGAACTCACAGCTATATCCGCTCGATCATTTATAAACAGCTGGCATTCTGACGCCGCGGAGCGAATACCACTTGCAAGTTCGAATAAGCTCTTGCCCGGCAAATCCTTTTCACGAAGTTGAAACGCTCGAAGTCCAGCCTTCGAAGCTTGTGTAACAAATTCCGGTATGTCCGGCACAAGCTTTCGGTCGCTGATCGCATACAGCTTGAAATCAAGCATGCGAAATCATTCCACCGATCGGACTTGACCGCTCCGCGAGCAATCGCTCGGGGATACGTCCCGCAAGACGCGCCGTGCGGCCTGCTTCAACCGCGAGCTTCATCGCGCGCGCCATCTTCACTGGATGCTCCGCGCACGAGATCGCAGTGTTAAGCAAAATTCCATCGGCCCCTAATTCCATTGCCTGCGCGGCATGGGAAGCCGTACCAATACCGGCATCGATGATCATTGGTATCGAGACTAGTTCTCGAATGATCGAGATGTTCGCAGGATTACGAATACCGCCTCCTGAACCAATGGGAGCACCGAGTGGCATAACCGACGCACAGCCCATGTCGGCAAGTTTGCGAGCCGTTACGGGATCATCGTTCGTATATGGCATTACGATAAACCCAAGGTTCACAAGCTGCGATGCGGCTTTAAGAAGCTCCGGTACATCGGGCATGAGCGTTTCATCGTCGCCAATAACCTCGAGCTTGATCCAACTGGTCTCGAGTGCTTCACGGGCGAGTTCTGCAACGAGTACCGCTTCTTTTGCCGTATAGCAGCCAGCCGTATTCGGAAGGATATGAAACGCTCCGCTCTTGAGCAATCCAAGAATACTCTCACTCGAGTTATCCTGCAAGTTATAGCGCCGCACGGCTACCGTAACCATCTCGGTCCCGCTGGCAGCGATGGACTCGAGCATCGTTTCCGGGTTCGGGTAGCGTGCTGTCCCCAGGATCAACCGTGAAGTCAATACTCGATCTGCGATCTTTAAAACATCTTCCATAATTATCCTCCCTGTACCGCTTTTACGATCTCGATACTATCACCGTCTTTTAGCTCGTGCTCCGACCACCGCGATTTCGAAACTACGGAGTCATTCACTGCAATAGCAATACCGCGACTCTCCTGGGAAAGCGACAGCTCGGTAAGCAATTCGGAGATCGATCTTGCTTTTACAAACTTGGTTTCACCACTTATCTTAAGACCAATCGGGCTCATAGAACCGCTCCTGCAGTGGAAACGAAATGAGTTTGAGTATGTCTATGCTTCAATATCGCCTCCGTTACCTTCTTCGCTGCTAATGGCATCATCAAAATACCGTGGCGATAATGTCCGGTGGCATAGTACAGACCGTTGGTCTCTGAATCGCCCACGATCGGTCGATGATCCTTTGTCGCAGGACGGAAGCTGGCCATTAACTCTTCGATCTCTAATTCGAAGACTGCCGGGAATACATCCCACGCATAATGCAATAGCTCCATAACTGGCCCCGCGGTAACGCGTTTGTCATAACCCACCTCTTCCGAAGTTGCACCTACGAGCAAGCGGCCGTCATCCTTCGGCACGATATAAACTCGCGGCGTTCGGATCGGCTGCTTCAGTTTTGCAAATGGCTGTATACGTAGACCGATAACTTGTCCTTTAACAGGACGAATGCTAAGATTTGGCCACAAGCCGCCGACCTTTGAAGACCAAGCGCCTGCTGCTACCGTGATGCTCGATGCTTCGTGCTCAACATCACCACATAATACGGCAACCGCTCGGCCATTCCGTATCACAATTTCCGAGACTGGCTCTTGCTCATGAAGCGTGCCGCCGCGATTTCGAAACGCCTGCCGGAGCGCCAATACCAATTTGCGATTATTGATCTGGGCATCCTTTGCCAGCCACATCGCTGACTTTACTTTGGCGCTTAAGAGTGGTTCTCGCTCGCGTGCTTCTTCACCAGTGATAAGTTCGACCGGCACACCTTCGCGCTTGCGAAATTCAAATTGGCGATGAAGTTCGCGTACCTCGTCGGCATTGGTAGCAAGCATCATCGTGCCGCAATTGTCGATCGCCGGAGCAACGTCACCTGCATCCTCGCGTAATTCATTGAGAAGCAAAGGATAGAGATTGAGGCTTTCGACCCCCTCTTCATAGACGTCCATATCCTCGAAGCCGGCTTCGGCGCGCGGGCAGAGCATACCGCCCGCAACCCACGCAGCCCCCGAACGACCAGCTTCACCGGCCTCAAAAATTTCGACCTGCTCTATACCATTTCGTAATAGCTTCCAGCCAACGGCGAGTCCCATAATGCCGCCGCCAACGACGATGTGTGGTTTTGATCGATGCATTGTTATTATTGACGCATTGTTATTCTGGTATCGATGAAGGAGAACCGATTCCTTCGATCACATAAAGCTCGCTTCCCTGCCCGGTAAATTCTTTACTCTTCGCCGCCATGCCCAAAGCGATCGCTTCGCCTTCCGCTACTCCGTGCTCGCGTGCATATTCGCGAACGTCCTCCGTTATCTTCATCGAGCAGAACCGTGGACCGCACATCGAGCAAAAGTGAGCGGACTTTGCGCCCTCCTGAGGAAGTGTTGCGTCATGGTATTCACGTGCGCGCGGCGGATCGAGCGCAAGATTGAATTGATCTTCCCAGCGGAATTCAAATCGCGCCTTACTTAGCGCATTATCTCGCAATTGTGCACCGGGATGACCTTTCGCCAGATCAGCCGCATGTGCCGCGATCTTGTAAGCGATCACACCATCGCGAACATCATTTTTGTTTGGCAATCCCAAGTGCTCTTTCGGAGTAACATAGCAGAGCATCGCACATCCGAACCAGCCGATCATCGCAGCACCGATCGCACTCGTAATATGATCGTAGCCCGGAGCAATATCGGTTGTTAACGGCCCTAATGTGTAGAACGGCGCCTCATAGCAGTCGCGCAACTCGATATCCATATTCTCTTTGATGAGTTGCATCGGTACGTGGCCCGGCCCTTCGATCATTACCTGGCAATCGTAGTCCCATGCGATCTTTGTTAGCTCACCAAGGGTGCGAAGCTCAGCAAGTTGTGCCTCATCGTTCGCATCGGCAATAGATCCAGGTCGGAGGCCGTCCCCCAATGAGAATGCGACATCATACGCCCGCATGATCTCACAGATCTCCTGAAAATGGGTATACAAGAAGCTCTCCTGATGATGCGCCAAGCACCATTTTGCCATGATACTTCCGCCACGCGAAACGATACCCGTCATACGGTTTGCGGTCATCGGCACAAACGGCAACCGCACTCCCGCATGGATCGTAAAGTAATCGACTCCCTGCTCCGCCTGCTCGATCAGCGTATCACGGAAGATCTCCCAGGTTAACTCTTCGGCACGGCCATCCACTTTTTCAAGTGCCTGGTAAATAGGCACGGTGCCGATCGGTACCGGTGAATTGCGAATGATCCATTCGCGGGTCTCGTGGATATTCTTGCCGGTCGAGAGGTCCATTACCGTATCGGCCCCCCAATGGATCGACCACATTAGCTTTTCAACTTCTTCTTCGATCGAGCTTGCAACCGCCGAGTTGCCAATATTGGAATTGATCTTTACCAGAAAATTACGGCCGATCGCCATCGGCTCACTCTCCGGATGATTGATATTCGATGGAATGATCGCCCGTCCTTTTGCCACTTCATCGCGTACGAATTCCGGCGTGATCCGCTTGGGAATACGTGCACCAAACGCTTCCCCTAAATGCTGAAAGCTGAGGGAATTCCTGCGAATCATGTTCGAGGTTTCCTGCTCCGCAAGCATGTTCTCTCGAATTGCCACGAATTCCATCTCAGGAGTAATGATACCGCGACGTGCATAAGCGATCTGCGTTACCGCATTTCCAGAACGAGCACGCAACGGCTTCTTTTTTCTCCCCGGGAAATATTCCAACTTGCCTGTTTCTTTGCTATGCAAAAGCTGTTCACCGTTCGAATATCCATTATCTTCCGGCCGCGTTACACGCCCCTCATACTCTTCCACGTCCCCGTGCCCTACAATCCACTCATGCCGCGTGGCCTCCAGCCCCTTGCGAATATCATGTAATTTAAGTGAGCCATCTGGCGTCACTCCCGGCTCACCGGCAGGACCGGTCGTATCATAAGTACGAACGGCGGGATTCTCCTCGTAACCATTCGCGAGTTTCGTTTTCGAAAGTGTGATCTCACGAAATGGGACGCGAACGTTCGGATGGATCGTGCCGCTCACGTATATCTTGCGGCTATTGGGAAACGGTAACAGTGAAGTTTCTTCCATAAATGTCAGACAAGTAGCGACTTAAAGCTGCTCATGAGAGAGTTCAAGTTGCGGGTGTTGAAAAATTGCTCGGCCCGAGCCGACCGCCACGGCGGCGTCGATCATCGACGAAATAAATTCTTTAGAAAGGTGAATAGCCTCACGCAGTGAATATCCTTTTGCGAGCAGGCTCGCGATAGAAGCAGAAAGCAGGCATCCGGTGCCATGTACGCTCTTCGCCCTGCGAGGCGATGAAAACCATACGACTTCACTGCCATCATAAAACAGATCATCCGAATACTCACCACTGGCGTGCCCACCTTTGATCAAGATATTCTTTACGCCGCAATCATACAATGCTTTTGCTGCAGCAATAATATTCTCTTCGGAGTTCAGAGAAATACCTGTTAGTAATGATGCTTCTCCTAAGTTGGGAGTAACGATCGTGCAGTGAGGCAAAAGCTTTGTCTTCAACTTCTCTATGGCCTCACCCTCCAAAAATGGAATTCCGTTAGAAGAGGCAATGATGGGATCCAGTATGATCGGAACAGCTGTCTCTTTCGCAAAGCGGGCCACAACGTCCACCGCATCCATTGATAACATTCCGATCTTAACTGCATCCATTGGAATATCTCTTCGAAGTACCTGCAACTGCTCGGCGATCGTAAAGGCTTCGACAGGATTGGTAGAAAATACTCCAGAAGTGTTCTGAACCGTTACAGCAGTAACAACGCTCAGTCCATAGACGCCAAAGTACTGGAATGTCTTGATGTCCGAGGTGATGCCAGCACCACCCGTTGGGTCGTGACCTGCGATCGTAAGAACGATACGCGGACGCTCGACTATGCGGCCGTTCGAATTGGAGGAGATTGGAAGCTCTTGGGTAGGATACATTTTCGCTTTCCCCACGCTGGCATTATCCAGATCAGGTCCTCGGGTATATTCTCAGCCAAGAGCGTTTCTCTTAAGCACCCCGATCGAAAGTTGTGAGTGATAAACGGGTCGCTTATCTAAAGAATGCCCGCCTATTGGATTTTCAGGAAAATCCTTATTGGATTCTTAGGAGAATGCTTATTGGATCTTCAAGCGAACATCGAATCCTGCTTCGATAAGGCGCGTCGGAGGGCTGATAAGTCCGCTGGCTGCCGGCGTCGTACGCTCGTAGCGGTAGAACGCTTCCATCGTAAGCTGGGAGCTGACATCGTAGCGGACGCGCGGCTCGATCGTCGTCTTGGTGAGTCCGCCGTTACTGATGCCGTCGGCACCTACCTGATCGATCGACCAGAAATTGTAATAGCTATCGGCCGAGATCGTTTGGCTAAGGGTGAAGCTTGCACCAAATTGATTTTTAAGGTTGAGCTTGAAGAACGGTATGGAAAGACCTTCGCGAGTGAAGTTCGCGGTAATACCGAACGTTGTTGAAAGTCGCTTAGTAATACGCGTCGAGGCATAGTCAGCGGCCCACTCCGTTTGAGTATCATAGTTGAGGCTCGAGGTCAGTCGTCCACCCCACAATTTATCCCACGACATATCGAATGCGATAAGCGGACGGAATCCGTAGACGATCGTTTGCAGCGATGTAAGCGTCAAAGAGTCGCCAGGGTCCTGCCTAAACGAGCGGCGATACGTACCGTTGTATGCATTACGAATACTCGCATGATCGGCAAAGCTGAAGAACGGCAGCTTTTCAAGACCAGACCAGCTAAACGAATAGTTAAGCCGTGGCAAATACTCACGGAGCATACTAGTAAAGAGTGGAAGCGTTTCGAATCCTTGCATGAACGCCTCGCGCTCGATACGATTATGCACTTCCGGCGCTAGCGAATCGCGAGCATTCTGATAATTAACTAGATTGCGGCCTTCTGCCGCTGCTTCCGCATCAACTTTTTCTTTATAGAGTTCGCCCACTCGTATGATCCCGCTCTGCAATACGCTCGAACCAATGAACGGGAGCGGTGGGATCGAGAAGAACGTACGTGAGACATCGCCACCCTTCGCTGCATACATGAGCGAATCCTGACCGAAGCTATTGATATGGAGAGCATCATGCTCATCATAGCCGAACGAGACTTTCCAGTTCAGGTTGATCGAAGCGCCGTTCCATAAGGGGCGGCTCGTCGAGAGTTCAAAGTTATTTGTCTCGTTGAACGCATCAGTTACATCGGTCGAACCACCGAACGGATCGGCAGCGCGAAGACCATGTCGTACCGAGAACGACAGGAATGGAAATGTCGGAAGCCAATGGAAGAGTAAACGACCAGCGGGATCAGTAATGAGCCCTAACTGATACGCACGTGAGGGTCCATTCTGATCGTCCTCGGGCGCGAAAAATCCGCGAGCAAGGAAGTTCGTAATGCCCGACCCTGTCCCGGCAAGCGCATTATTCAAACTCGAATTCGTCTGCGTAAAATTGAACCGCGTACCGTTCCAATCGAAGAGCGGCTTTTGAATGATATCCTGAGCCAGCTCTTTAAGTGTGATCGGCGGCTTCGATTCTGCCATTTCCGTGGGCACTTCTACTGGCGGCGCCTCCGGCGTAATGACCGTATCGACGACAAACTCGCGATCGGGCATACCGGCTGTACCAACACCACGGCTGTGTACTTTGCCGACCGTATCCAGTGGCGCTGTTACTGCCGGACGGTGAAGAGTATCCGTAATGTACTTATTACGTCCGAGAGGATTCGGTTGCATTTGCGGGCGCATCTCTTCTCCACGCTCCACTGGATTACGAGGTTCGTTACGTGGACGCGGCATCGGCGACTCGCGCTCCTCTGCGCCATGCTCTGGAATTTCTTCCGGCACCATACCGAGCTGCGTACGATCCCGGCCACGAACCCCACGCTGCGGCTGCTCCTCTGCCACCGGCTTACCGAATAGCATCACGCCCAGATCGCGTACGTTAAGTTCAAGTCCCGTAGTAATAGTATTATTCCATGCTCCCTGCTTGGCATTCTGCAGGTTCGTTTGTGCATTCAGCCACCGGTACTCAACACGATAATCGAACACAGGCCGCACCAATTTTTCGAGACCGAACAAGCCCGGCAAGCGTGGGAATGTGCTCATGTGAAGCTTCTGGCTTGCATTGTAATCAACGCCTGGCCGAACGAGCGCGCCATCTTTGAAAAAGATATCGCGCATAATATCGCTCACATTACGCTGGTAATAATAGATGCTATCGTAGTTATAGATCGGATTCCCGTTCGCATCCAGTGTTGTCGGCTGATTGAACTGGCCGTAGGTTTCGAGGCCAGCAAGATTGCTCGAGACGTCGAGCGAATAATCGAAGTTCGGCGAAAGCATACCACCTTCGAACGGCTTCCAATTGATCTGCATACCACGCGTTGCCGTGAATACACGGTTGATGAGCGGCACCCGGCTCCTCAAAACATCCAACGTATCTTCTGTTGTAGATCCTTCTGGAGGAAGCGTGAGCGTTGTGATCCTGCTTAACTGATGGTCGCGGCCACGAGTAGCAGCAACGGCAAAGGAGACGTTATTCGGTAATAAGTTTACGGTCCAATTGGCATAGGGACCGATCAGGATCGTTGTATTCCCAAACCATCGGAATGGAGTGAGCCCAAGACCAGGCAATTGCGGCAGTGAATACCGTGCGGAAGCCGTCCACGACCACGTTCGATCGAACTCGAGCTGTGGCGAGCGCAAGAATGCCTCTCCATAGCCGAAGCCAAACGTCAGGCGATTAACAAGCGCAGGAATAAGAAAGAACGTACCCGGAAAGCGAAGTTCGATATCACTGAGACCAATAGAATTCTTGATCTGCAGCGTCTCATTATTGACATTGAGTGAATCGATAATGGCCTGCTTTTGCGTCGCGTTTAGGGTATCAGTGGCATTCACTGCCGCGATCGCGTCATCGAGCGCGACATCCGTATTAACGATATACTTTGGACGCAGGATCGACTCCGCGTGCGAAATGGTGAGCGGCAATTTCGATTGCTTATCCTCCATCCATTTCGGTAGCAGCTTCTCCATCGAGAATTCGCCAGTGACGTTCCAATTAATGTTGGTTGAGCGAGTGGTATTAAAGCGCTCATCCACACGATGGAAATCGGCGCTTTCGTCGATCATACCGGCCGTGATGCGGCCAAACTCCGCGAGCTTTAGCTGCGTCGAGCCATTCCACGCAAGCCCCGGCTTATCGTTCGCATCGAGCAACCGGAGCTCATCCCACCAGATGTCGGTATTGAGATCATTTTTGCCTGTCTCGTTTTGCATTCCGAGTACAAAGTAGGGAGCATTGGTAACCGTTGGGCGACCAACAACATGATACTCTGCACCCGGCACATCATTCTGAACCGCAATGTACTTCGATTCATACTGATTCGCGCCCATTTGCGACTTGATGTTGATCAGGGTGCTAAAATCGATATGTATGTTCTGCCAACCTCCAACCAACGGACGTCGATACTCGTAATAGTCATATTGATCGGTACCAAAACGAACATACACCCATACCCGATTAATAGTATCTTTTACCGAACCTAAGGAAGCCGTGGGAAGCGTTGCGGAATCCCCGTGTACCCATATCGCCATTGAACGATAATTAAAAATATCGTTCGGTGTTGGAAAGATACGCTGTGCTTCGCGGCGCCCCGTATCTTCAATATGGGAAAGCTGCATGTTAAGCGATTGCTCGTTACCCTGTATATATCCTTGTCCGGCTGGGATCGTCGCTGCCGCTGCTCCGGGTGGTGTATGGTAAAAGGTCGGGCTGCCTCCGTTTTCTTCAATATTAACGTAGTTGACCTTGAGCGATGTATCCGCAATGGGATTTTGTGCATTCAATCCTACCGTACCACGAGTCCACTGACTGCCGACGAGCATGAATTCATATAGCCGGAAGCTTACGGACTTTTGCACGCCCTTCATCCACAAGCGATAGTACGAAATATTACTGAATGTACTATCCTGCGTACCAACGATCCGCTTGAAATCCGCTAACGGTACCCGAAGTTGATACCATGTATTATTCGTATTACCGATGATGTACTTATTCTTCGCCATATTGAGTGGAATCTCGTACTCATAGTATCCATCCTGCAAGTCGACCGTGCCGTTTCCATTCAAGTCCTCATTATCGGGCTTGAGGCCAGAGTTTGCATCATTTTCGTTGCCCTCCTGTCCGTTGACGAAATTTGGATACGCATTATCGATGCTATAATCGTCGTTGCTCGGATCGGATGTATTGAACGCGGTCTGCTTTCCCGGACCGTTCTGGCTAAAGAATACCCTTTCCGAATCGTCGGTCATACCATCGAGGCCAATATCTTCGCCCGGATCGTAACGGCCGTTACCATTCTTATCTTCGTTCTCGAGGCGTTTATCCGGGATAATGTCTTCCGACATTTGACCTAGATCGAAGCGAACGGTCGCACTATCGAGATCACCAGGATCGATACCGCGAACCTGTATCCAGAACTCCACCGCATCGGTGTTCGTAGCAGGCACGTTGAGACCCGGAGCATATTGCATGAGCCCGCCCCACATCTCCTTACTATTTAAGTAGGTCGCATCGGGATAGGGATTGTAAATACCAGGCTTGCTGGGATCGAACGTAATGTCCATGACCTGCGCGGTCTCGCTTGCCGTCGCCGTTTGTTTATTCGGTTTGATCTCGTGAATATCCGGCAACTGCTGCGGTACGGACCAGATCGTCTTCATCTTCAACCGGTTCAACTCGTTATTCCAATAGAGTGAATCGGGATTACTTAGCGAGGGATGCATCGCCTGAAAAACGCTATCTCCCGGTTGCGATGAAGGCACCCAACGGCCGTAATTAAGGTAGAGAGGAAATTCGTTAAGACCACCTTCAAAATCATCCAGGTACGCAATGGAAGCCCCATTATCCACGTCCATCGGCGATTTCTCCGTATTCGGATTCGGGATCGAAAGTGCAGCATCGCCGCGAATGCTTAGCTCGGATTTATCCTTCAGATTGAAGAACGGCAAGACATTCAACGCATCGGTGACGAACGGCGCATCGAACTTATAGCTGCCATCGGCGCCCCAGATCCAATTCGAGAGTGGTTCTTCGCCTTGCCGTGTCTTGAGCGTCGGCAAGTGCATCGAGTAATTCATCAGGGTTGTACCGATGACGCCTCGCGGGTTCGCGCCTGCATCGAAGAGCGGCACTTCGGCACGAAGACCAAGAATATTCTTCGTTGCATTCGTAAAAATATCGTGAACGTCGTACTCGACGTTGATCGCACCGGTATTGATAAGATCGGAGCGAAGAATAGTGACGGTACCAGAGTTATAATCGACACGGAAATCCTGCCCTTCAGCGAGCGGCGTGCCGCCGATCGTCACTCGTACGCTTCCCTCTACCAGATTGAACGCGTTGAGATTAAGCGTTGAGGAGATACCACCTGTGAATGTGACGTTGATCGAAACAAGCTTTGTTTCCCGTTGACGAAGCACATCCTGAATTTGAGTGTATATCTCGGGCAAATAGAAGCTGGTATCGAACTGAAATTTCTGATCTCCTTCTGCTCGCGCTTTTGCTAACTGGGCATTTTCGTAGGCGGCCATTGTTTTGCCGAAGGGCTCCAGATAGGGAAAGATAAGGGTACCCGTTCTCTTATCTACAATATAGCCTTGCCCGAATTGGCTGTTGAAATTACTTCCAAAATCTACCAATCCATCCGGTGTTTTGTCTGCTGGAGCCGAATTGTTATATCGGTCGAGGCCAGTTACAGAAATGGCCTTGAGCGCTTTTTGACGAGGGGCAAACGCCGGATATTCTGCCTGATGACCTCCCGGTTTTTGATCGATGATTCTCGCAGAGAATCCTTTGTCGTCGAAATTGACACCACCAATATAGTAGGTGTTCTTAACAATATTTGCCCATCCCTGAGAACCTGAGTTTTTAAACGTCCCTACGGGCTTGATCAATTTTAAAACAATGGAAGTATCGGACGTCCCTTGTTCACCATATTGTAAATATGGTGCCGTTCCATTCTTAGCCGTTTGATAGCTAACTGCGAGATCCGAGTTAATGTCGTCCGGCTCCTGACTAAGCACCAAGATGCCGGTATACTGATCTACATAATAGCGATTGGTATCTAATTGAAGCCAATACCCCGGGACTCCACCGGGAGGAGGATTCGCACTTTGTGTACGATAGTTGGCTGGATAGGTTGTGTTTGCCAGAATTCCCTTTAGATCATAATATGCAATTCCATACCGCCGTCTTGGATCGGTCAAGTTAGTTGTTCGTACCCAAACTTGAACACTCTTTGGATCACCTATATACTCGCTTCCGGTCCCAGTAACAGCATTAACATTCGGAGGCAACGTCGAGTAGTAAGGTTCGTAGAATTTGATGAATGAGGTATCGAGCCAGAACCTGTTACGTCGATATTCCCACGGCTTGATAATATGTTCGCTGGTGGTACCGGAGCCACCGCCAAACGATTTGCTTTGGCGCTCCCCTTTCTTCTGAGCTGCGAGCGTTGTAATATATACCGGTCCGAACCGCGAGACTGCTTTTAATCCGAAGAGGTCCTGCTGTGAGCCAATATATTGCGAAGGTACATTCCACGTTACGTTACCGGCGTCGAACTCCTGAATGATCTCATCGGGGAAACCGGTGTAATTGAATTTAAGAAGATTATCGAACTGGAACATTCGGTCCGAACCCCAGTCAGCACCGATCTTCAGTTTATCACCGATGGTCCCGTTGGTCGAGACGTTGATCTCCTGTTTGAAGTTAAGTCCCGTTTCAGAGCCGAAAAAGTTTGCGCCAGCCGTTGCATAGGTTTGCTGATCGCGGTACGCCAGGTGCACCGCCACATCACCATTGATTCGGAGATTGATCGAAGGCCGCCCAAAGATCGTTGGTACCACGCTGGGTGGTATCGGAATTTGGATCGTGTTATAATCGCCGAGAATTCCCGTCGTTGCCTCGACGCTCTTACCGGTATCGTACTGCTTGTGCATCGCAGCGCGGTAGCCGTTCTCTAACTGTTCTTCCTCTTGCTGCTTTAAATAGACATCCAGAGCGTTCTCACTGGGAATGCGAGTATCGCCTCCTAAAAATTGATCGTGCTGGATCACATTACCGGCAGAATCGAATTCGACCGTCCGTTTAACAGGCGAATTCAGAAATCCGGGAAGTTCTGGTCGCTCGGGTGATACCGCTGGTGAAGGCTCTTCAGGCGGCGGCGGCGTAACGACGATCTGCCCTTTGGTCGTATCCGGCCCTTGGAATAATTTTGAGAACTGGCCGAATAAATTAGTGACCTTGTGAGAAACAGAATCGTATTGCGTTGAAAGAAAACCCTTGGAGGTATCCTGGGCGGCGAGTGAGGTATCGCGGAGACCCGGGTTCGTCTCGTTTTTTTCGATGTTCTTCGGCTTGCGGCAGGAATCAAGCGACGCGAGTGTAAACACGAGGACCATGGCGAGGCCAATGCTTTGGTACCCCGTCATACGGCGCCACGCGTTGCGTCTAGTGGATAAGTTCGGAATCCCTCTCACCAACGATACGATCGACTCACTTGCAGGATTATCATCCTAATACGCCACACTGCGTCCGCCAGGCTCTTATAGCCCGAACGGACACTCCGCGCACGAACCGTGCACGGCATTTTTCTTCTTACATCAAGGTGCCCAGCCAAGTATGGGATGGGCGTTAAACGGTCACAAGGAGTCGATAGCAGTCAGAATTAAGTCGTTAGCAGCCAGAATTATAATAGATGAGCGCGATAACCGAGAACGAAGGATAATCCATTGAGGCAGTGTCGGATTCCCAAAAAATGTGCTTCACGAGAGTACGAGAGGCTTCACTGCCAGTTTCAACGCCACCCTACCCGAGCGGCGTTCCTTTTTTTGTGACCTAACCGATCATTTCATGGGACTTAGCCGATGATTTCATGGGATTCGCGCGGCACATGATCGCATGCCGGCACACTTGAACTTGACCTCATGACCGCTTGATCCATTTTTCGTACTTTTGCCCGGTATTAGTTGTGCGGGCATACCCACGCCCTGTTCATTCATTTTCTACACCGTTCTTACTATGTCAAACATTAACTGGCTTGCAGTACTTGTCGGAGCGTTAGCGTACTTTTTTCTCGGATTCCTGTGGTTTCAGGTTCTTTTTGGCAAGACCTGGTCTCGGGAGCACGGAATGAAAATGGACACCCCACCCAGCGGATCCCAGATGGGCAAGCTTCTTTTCAAGAGCTTCTTAGGTAACTTATTGGCAGTAATTGCTTTAGCGCTTCTGATCAGCTATGCCCATGGCGGCGGCTGGATGCGTTGCGCGAAGATCGGGGCCGTCGCTGGGTTCGGCGTTGCCGGCGGTTCCTTCTGGATGAATTACAACTGGCTCGGCAAATCCTTCCTTCTCTGGACGATCGATACTGCGTATTACACGCTTGGCGCCGCTATTGCCGGAGCCATTATAGGCGCCTGGGGCTAATCGTCCGATCGGTCTGACTCCTAAGAGCAAAAAACGCTTTTTAAACATGTAACCAAAAAGTTACATATATTTGTAACCAGATGGTTACAAATACACTCCGACGAGACCCCTTCCACGCGATCGCCGATCCGCATCGCCGCGCGATCCTGAGTCTGGTGGCGAAGGAACGTCTCACGCTCAATCGTGTGGCCGAGCACTTTACGATCAGCCGGCCCGCTATTTCCAAGCACATCAAAATTTTATCCGAAGCCGGACTTATCCGCATTGACCAACGCGGACGCGAGCGCTATTGCGAAGCAAAACTCGATGGACTGAATGAAGTCACCGATTGGATCGAAGAGTACAGAAAGCTTTGGGAAGCCCGCTTCGATCGGCTCGAACAGTATTTAGCAGAACTTCAGGCGAAAGAAGCTAAGTCCCCTGCTCCGAAGAACATATCACCAATAACTCCTAAGAAACATGGCCGCCGAACATAATAAAATGAGTGTCGAACAAAATAAGATGACCATTGAAATTGCAGATCGAGAAGTAATTATGACTCGAGTCGTCAATGCTCCTCGAGAATTAGTATTCGAGGTATGGACAAATGCAGAACACCTCTCTCGGTGGTTTGCCCCCCAGGGATTCGAGACCACGGCCGAAACCGATCCGCGACCTGGTGGCGCCTTTCGCATCGTGATGCACGCAACCGAAGCATTACCACCGGAATTTGCTGGCGATTATCCAATGAAAGGTATCTATCAGGAGTTTGTACCTCCTGAACGCATCGTCTTTACCAGCGATCTTTCCGAGCACTCCGAGAAGTGGAAAGAACAATTGTTCGAACACTGTGGAACGAGAGGTGACGATGCCCTACTATCGGTGGCAACGGTAACGTTCGATGATCTTGGTGGCAAAACAAAGATCACCGTACGATCGAGATTTGCCTCCAACGCAATTCGAGATGGCTACGTAAAGACTGGCATGAACGAGGGATGGGAGCAGACCTTCGATCGACTTGCCTCATTGGTAAACGATCTTGCACGGCAATGAGCGTAAAAAGCTGGCTGCATAACGAGCGTGGCGAGTGGTACGTGATCGTACAAATCGTACTATTAACAATAGTTATGGCCTCGCCAAAGTGGGATGCGCAGCGCCTTGAAACGCCGATCGTCATTGTTGGCGGAATACTTTGCGTTATCGGCGCGTGCTTCTCACTCATCGGTGTGGCCGGTCTTGGCAAGAATTTATCGCCCTATCCAAAACCAAAAGAGGAATCGGAATTGATCGAACGTGGAGTCTACTCCATCGTGCGTCATCCGATCTATTGTGGCCTTATTCTTTTCGCATTTGGGTGGTCGTTCGCATGGGGCAGTTGGAGCGCTTTCTTTTTCGCGGTCGCGCTTTTTATCTTTTTCGATCTTAAATCACGAAAAGAAGAAGTGTGGCTCGATAAAAAATTCTCAACGTACCAGGACTACCGTCATCGGGTAAGAAAGCTTATTCCCTTTATCTATTGATTAGTCGCTTAACTTTTTCGCTATATAAATATGGGTAATAGCAATCGCGAGATCCGTTCGTCACGTTTGCTCGATGCACCGCGCGAGCTTGTGTGGAAAGCATTCACCGATCCCGAGCACATTAAACAATGGTGGGGGCCGAACGGCTTTACGAATACCATTCACAAAATGGATGTACGGCGCGGAGGCGAATGGAATTTTATTATGCACGGGCCCGATGGCACTAATTATAGAAATGAGATCCATTACGTTGAAGTAACGGCTCCCGAGCGGCTCGTACTCTCTCACGGACCGACTCCTCGGTTTCAAATGACCATTGAACTGTTCGACCGAGGTTCTAAGACAGAAGTACACTGGTGCAATCTCTTCGAGACCGAAGAAGATTATAAGCGGGCTGTCGAGGTATTTCACGCTATCGAGGGACAGAAACAGACGATCGACCGATTGGAAAGCTATCTCAGTTCTAATTTTCAACCACACTAATACACAGCAATATGGCAAAAGTACGAGTAAACGGATTTACGTTATCGATCGATGGATATGGCGCAGGACCGAACCAGGACCTAAAAAATCCGCTCGGTATCGGCGGTCAAGGGTTGCACACCTGGATGATCGAGACGAAAACATTTCGGGAGGGCCACCTCGGAGAAGTCGGTGGGACGACCGGGACGGACAACGACATTACAATTCGCAGTATGGAGAACATCGGAGCATGGATCATGGGCCGCAACATGTTCGCACCAAGCCGTGGTCCCTGGCCTGACGATGGATGGAAAGGCTGGTGGGGCCCAAATCCGGTTTACCATTGCGATGTGTACGTCCTCACGCACCACGCTCACCCATCGCTCGTGATGGAAGGTGGCACCACATTTCACTTCATCACCGATGGCATTCATTCGGCACTTGAACGGGCGAAAGCGGTTGCCGGCGACAAAGATGTTCGTATTGGTGGCGGTGCATCGACAATACGCCAATACTTGCAGGCCGGACTTATCGATGAAATGCATCTGGCTATTTCGCCCATTCTGCTCGGCTCGGGTGAGCATTTGCTCTCTGGTATCGATCTGCTATCTCTCGGCTATGAGTGCACCGAATACATTCCGACCGATAAAGCAATGCACGTTGTTATCACTAAACAGTAAATGCAGTCTCCCAACATTCTCAACTAAATCGATGCAGAATAGTACCACCGAAGAAATTCAGACAAAGCCCTTTACGATCATCCATACGTTCGACGCCCCACGCGATCTTGTTTGGAACGTGTGGACAGATGAGAAGCACCTGAAAAATTGGTTCGGGCCGAAGGGCTCAACGATGCTCGTTGCGAAGATAGATTTCCGTCCCGGAGGTTCGTTCCTATATCAATCGCGGGAAGCAGATGGATCGGAAGAATGGGGTAAGTGGATGTTCCGTGAAATCAATCCGCCTGAAAAGATTGTGCTGGTGCAGTCCTTCTCCAATGCCACGGGCGAAGTGACCCGTCATCCCATGGCTCCGACATGGCCGCGCGAAATGCTCGCAACGACAACGCTCATCGAGAAGAATGGAAAAACCGAACTCACTCTTGAATGGGTACCGATTAATGCAAACCAGGAGGAGATCGCTACCTTCGAGTCTGCAGATCAAGGCATGAAGCAAGGCTGGAACGGTACATTCGAGCAGCTTGAGGATTATCTCAGAAGTCTATAACTGCGATCACGAGGAAGAGAAGCCGACGAACGACCGCCTCAACGGTTATGTCAAAGGCTGTCCGATCCGTCGCGTAATATTCGAAACGAAGATTCGTATAGATCGTACTTCGGCAGATGCCAATTTCCATTCTTGCCTTTTCGGGAAGTCTTCGAGCGTCATCATCGAATACTACATTACTTCAGGCAGCAGCAATGGTAGCGCCGGCTGATGCGAGCGTAATAATATACAAGGGCCTGGCAAATTTGCCGGCCTTCAATCCTGACGTTGAATCACAAGATCTACCGCAAACAGTAAAAGAACTTCGCAAACAGGTTGGCAATGCAGATGGCCTTCTTATTTCGAGCCCGGAATATGCTCATGGTGTTCCAGGCTCTCTCAAGAATGCTTTGGATTGGCTCGTCGGCGGCTTCGAGTTCATTGATAAACCGGTCGCGCTGCTTAATCCATCTCCGCATTCTCTATTCGCACATCCACAACTTATGGAGACAGTGCGAGTAATGTCGGGAAAACTCATCGAGGATGCGTGCCTTACACTACCCATCGCAGGAAAGAAATTGGACGCAACGGGTATCGCCAACGATCTGACTCTTGGACCACCATTAGCGCGAGCAATGCAAACGTTCTGCAACGCGATCAAGCAAACTTATTCCGATAATCGATCGGGGAAAGCCCGGTGATCTTTTTGAATGTCGTGCGGAATGCTTTAGTATCGGAATAACCGACGTCGTACATCACCTCGCTCACGGGCTTTCGGTTATGTTCGAGGCTTTTTTTCGCAGCTTCGATCTTTACGCGCTGAAGGTACTCGACGACAGTATTTGACGTTGCTTTTTTGAAGCGTCGTTCGAAGGTGCGGCGGCCCATTGCGCAGCGGGCGGCTAATTCTTCCACGGTGATCTTTTTCTGGAAATTGCTTTCGATGAATGACTGCGCTTCCTTGATCGGCTCATCTTCGTGGTCCTTTTGACCGACGAAGATAATAAAGGGCGATTGCGTATCGCGATCGACTTCGATCTCGTAGATCTTCGCACATGCGATCGCCACTTCGCGGCCGGCGTATTTATCGATCAGGTAGATGATGAGATTCCAGAACGAGTTCGCGCCGCCGCTCGAATAAATGCCACGTTCGTCGGTGATAACTTTTTCGGAGACGAGATCGACGTCAGGAAACATCTTTCGAAAATCATTTTGGAACATCCAATGGGTCGCACATTTTTTGCCTTCGACGAGGCCGGTCGCCGCCAGCAAAAACGCGCCGACGCACAGGCTCGCAACTTCAGCTCCATTTTTATATTGCCCAACGATCCACGGAAAAAATTCGCGGTTGATCGAGATAACCTCATTCCATTCGCCATTTACAGCAGGAATGATGATGAGGTCCGCGCGATAATCGTCCTGCGTCGTGATATCAGGCTGAATGCTGACGAATCGGTCGTATCGTTGCGGCTCCATCGTGAGCCCGACGAGTGTGATAGTAAAGAGGGGCGATCTCCCCATGCCGGCAAGCACTTCATTCGCACGAGAGAATCCGATATATGAGCCCTCGATGCACCCGACGGAGGCCGCGCCCTGTGGGACGAGAATGGCGATATTTTTCATTTGAATTTTATCGATTTGATACGTCATCCTGAGCGAAGTCAAACCGACGCAAGGAGGTTTGACGCAGTCGAAGGATCTGGTGTCGATGGCATGGCACATCCCGAACAAGATCCTTCGACTCCGCAAGACTCCGCTGGCGCTCCATCTTGCTCCGCTCAGGATGACAGATGTTAAGAAAGATGGTATGCAAAGTTAAGGAATATTATTGTCGCAATCAACCCCTCACAATGCCGTTTTTACGCCTCACATTCCCCGATCTTCATAGGTTATGTTTGTAACGTCAATAACATAAGAGCACCTTTTATTAAGAAAATGAACGCAGAACCACTCTTTCAAACTCGGGCAGCTTTCAAAATCGTAGGCGTGGAGCGCTATACAGATAAAGGAATACCGGCGATCCAGGAAGCATGGGAAGAATTCACCAAGCGAAATCACGAGATCGTTAACGCTATCAAGCCCGGTGTCTTTGGTATCGAGGATTATTCGAGGGACTTCGATATGAATACGGGCGGATTTCCGAAGTACTATTATATCGCGGGGTACGAAGTAAGCGGTCTAAAGAACATACCGGCTGGAATGGTGGGCAAAGAAATTCCGGCAGCCAATTATGCCGTCTTCCGATACAATGGAGCGATCAGCGGCATCCACGATTTTTTCGGATACATCTACCAGAACTGGATGCCAAATTCCGGTTACTCGATGGATCCCAAGCTATCGCTCGATTTTGAACATTATTCTGAACCGAACATGAACATGAACGACGTGCATTTGGAAATTTGGGTGCCGATCGTGAAGGAGTAAAATACAAGGACCAAGGTTATGTCAGCTCGTAAATCCAACTCAGAGGAACCACGAAGAACCTCACGCATCTGGAGCAGTGCTGTGCGCTTCTTCTTCATTCTCGATAGCGTCGTCGAGCTGATCATCTACGGGTTTTAAATTATCTTAAAAGAGTCGTCTACATAAGAACATAGAACGAAAGGAAAATCGGAAATGCAAACGCTTACATCTATTACACTTACTGCGCTATTCGCGGCGTTGTTGCCGGCGGCAGTGCTGGCCCAGCAAGCGCCGGGAAAGTATGCCGACGTCAATGGGATCAAGCTCTATTATGAGATTCATGGTACCGGCAGCGCGAACGGAGTGCCACTGGTACTGCTACATGGCGGACTCATGTCATCGAGCCTCTGGGGACCAACGCTTCCGGCCCTCGCCGCAGGCCGGGAAGTTATCGCGGTCGATCTGCAAGCGCATGGTCACACGGCCGACATTGACCGTCCGATTTCCGTTCAAGCGATGGGTGATGACATCGCGGCGCTACTACAGTACCTAAAAATTCCGAAGGCCGATATTATGGGATATTCGCTTGGCGGCGGTGCAGCACTACAGGTTGCCGTTCGTCATCCGGAATTAGTGCATAAGTTAGTTCTGGTTTCGACACCCATACGCCGCACGGACTTTTACCCGGATATTTTAAAACAGCAGGCAATGGTAAATGCCGGAATGGCCGAGCAGATGAAGCAGACGCTGATGTACCAGACCTATGCAAAGGAGAATCCACGGCCTCAGGACTGGCCGCAGTTGCTTCAGAAGGTCGGCGACTTTATGAAGACAGACTACGATTTTTCGGATGAGGTCCGCGCGCTCAGAGTACCAACGCTTATCATTGCAGGCGACGCCGATATTTTTCCGGTAAAATATGCCGTGCGCACATTCGAGCTGCTTGGCGGTGGACAGAAGGACGGCGGCTGGGATGGCTCTGGCCGTGTGGCTTCGCAACTCGCGATCCTGCCGGGTGTCACCCACTATTCAATGGGTGTGGCTCCGTCACTCGCACCGACTGCGATTGCCTTTCTCGATCCTTCGGTGACAGTTGCTAATGCAGTTAAATAATCTGAAATTCAAAACAATAATATAATACACGAATATGAGAAAACTTATAGTACTATCGTTTATTTCGCTCGACGGAGTCATGCAAGCGCCGGGCGGACCGCAAGAGGACACCTCTGGCAATTTCAAATTCGGCGGATGGACATTTCCTTATTTCGACGAATTTGGTGGGAAGCAAATGGGTGAACAGATGGGACATGAATTCGACCTGCTGCTCGGTCGTAAAACGTACGATATCTTCGCCGCATACTGGCCGAAGGCTGATGCAAGCAATCCCGTCACCGGCCCGTTCAACAAAGCAACGAAGTATGTTGCATCGCGGTCGCCGTTAAAGCTCGACTGGGTCAATTCAGTTCAAATAGAAGGCGATGCGGCCAAGGGAGTACGGAAACTGAAAGCAGAAGACGGACCGGAACTTCAGGTGCATGGTAGTGGGAATTTTATTCAAACCTTATTGAAGAACGATCTCGTCGATGAACTATGGCTAAAGATATTTCCGGTCACACTTGGTAACGGCAAACGGCTATTCGCAGATGGAACACTTCCAGCGGCCTTCGATCTGACGAAGAGTGTCATATCACCGACGGGCGTCATCTTCGCAAATTATAAGCGGAACGGCGAAGTAAAAACGGGATCGTTCTAATGATTTAACAGCAATGTAATCAGGACAAGGTATTTTTGTAATCGCAACTAATTTTTGTCAACTCAACCGTAAAATTTAACACCATGAATCCAGTAGTACACTTCGAAATGCCGGCCCAAGACCGCAAGCGCATGAGCGACTTTTATACCAAAGCCTTCGGCTGGAAGACGCAGCAGTTTGGCGAGGATATGGGAAATTATGTTCTGGTCGAGACTGCCGAAAGCGATGGCAACGGCAGGCCAAAGCAAGGCATCAACGGCGGCTTCTATCAGCGGACGGACGATCCCGTCTCGAATGCACCATCGATCGTCATCGGTGTCGAGAACCTTCAGGACCATATCAATAAAATAACGGCCGCCGGTGGTAAGATCATCGGTGAACCGATGGAGATCCCGGGCGTGGGTATGTGGGTGTCGTTCTTCGATACCGAAGGCAACCGCGTCAGCTTGCTGCAGCCGAATTCAATGAATTAAGCCCCAAAGCCCCCCTCCTAAAAAGGAGGGGGTTAGGAGGCCTCTTCTAAAGAAAAGCCTTCCCAGAAAGAAAAAAACTACCATGCAAAAAATTAGTACATGCCTTTGGTACGACACCGAGGCAGAAGAGGCCGCCAATTTTTACACGTCGATCTTTAAGAATTCGCGAATCCTACGCACCTTATATACGGACGCGTCATTCAGCGAATCCGCTGCGGCGGCTGGCGTTCCAAACGAGGAGGTCGCAAAAGAAGGAAGTGTGCTGACCGTTGAATTTGAGCTTGATGGCCGGCCCTTCATGGCACTCAATGGCGGACCGATCTTCAAATTTAATGAGTCAGTATCGCTCGTTGTAAACTGCACGTCTCAAGACGAGGTCGATTATTATTGGAATGCCCTTCTTGCCGATGGCGGCCAGGAGAGCATGTGCGGATGGCTCAAAGATAAATATGGGCTGTCGTGGCAGATCACTCCAACACGACTCATTGATCTCATTAACGATCCGGATCGAGAGAAAGCGCATCGCGCTTATCACGCCATGCTATCAATGCGGAAGATCGATATTCAGCGAATAGAAGATGCTGCAGCGAATAAGAAATAGTCGCGTGGAACAGCACACGTTAATCTTAAACTTTTATTGTCGCACTTTTAAAACATTCAATAGGACCACATGAAACTCAATCCTTACCTTGGCTTTGATGGCAACTGCCGCGAAGCAATGACATTTTATGCAAACGTCCTGGGCGGTAAGCTCACTGCTCTTATCGCGAACGGGGACACTCCGATGAAGGACCAATTTCCACCCGATCAGCAAGACCGCATTATGCACGCTCGATTGGAAGTAGGCGATCAGGTCATCATGGCCGGTGATGCTCCGCAAGGCATGCATTCACAACCCGCCGGATTTACGATCGCTGTTACGATCGAAGATAATAAAGAAGCCGATCGCGTCTTTGCAGAACTCCTTGAAGGTGGCAAGATCAACATGCCGATCCAAGAGACGTTTTGGGCAGATCGCTTTGGCATGGGTATCGACAAATTCGGTATTCCCTGGATGGTGAACGGAAAACAAAAACCTATGTAAGGAGAAATTACAATGAAAAATATTCAGACATTCATTTGGTTTAACGATCAGGCGGAAGAAGCCGCGAACCTTTATACTTCGACGTTTCCGAATTCGAAGAAGATCGGGTTAATGCCGGGGCCTGGCGGTAAACCAATGGCCGTTCCAGTCGACCTTAATGGCCATCAATTTATCCTCTTCAATGGTGGACCGCAATTCCATCCAACGCACGGAATATCGTTCACGGTCTACTGTGCATCATCGGAAGAAGCCGAAAAGATCTGGAACAAGCTTTCGGACAGCGCAAACGTGATGATGCCACTTGCGGAATATCCGTGGAGCAAAAAGTATGGATGGATCGAGGATAAGTTTGGTGTGTCGTGGCAGATCACGACATCGGAAGAGAAGAATCCTGTCACTCCTTCCCTGCTCTTCGCCGGTAACATTCAAGGCAAGGCAGAGGAAGCGATCAATCTCTACACGTCGCAGTTTCCGAATTCCAGCATCAATTTTATCGCACGATATGAGCCAGGTGAACCGGGGCCGGAAGGACAAATTAAGTTTGCTTCGTTCACATTGAATAATCAGCCCTATATTGCGATGGATAGTGGCCATCCGATGGATAACACCATGACGCCGGGCATTTCTTTCTTCATCAACTGCGAGACGCAGGAAGAAGTCGATCATTTCTGGGATGGCCTTTCGGAGGGCGGACATCAGGACCGTTGCGGATGGCTACAGGACCGGTTTGGAGTCTCCTGGCAAGTCGTGCCGATCGTACTCGGTCAACTGCTGTCGGATCCTGACCGAACAAAGGCCCAGAATGTCATGCAAGCGATGCTTCAAATGAACAAGCTGATCATTAGAGATCTTGAGGAAGCCGCTGAAGTGGCTGTTTAAGATCAGCATCGCTATCATTTCTTGTCGTCACAATTCTTGTCGTAAATACTAATGACTGCTTCTCTTGAAGGTAAGAGAAAATGGTGGGCGCTCTATGTGTTATGCTTAGGCGCCCTCATGATCGTGCTCGATTCCACGATCGTCACAGTAGCATTACCATCCATTCGGGCGAGTCTCGGGTTTTCCGAGACCTCGCTCGCGTGGGTGATGAATGCTTACCTACTTACATTTGGAGGCTTCCTTTTGCTCGGCGGCCGCTTAGGCGATCTCTTTGGTCAGCGAAAGCTCTTCTTACTCGGTCTTGCACTCTTCACAGTGGCCTCGCTAGCTTGCGGGTTGGCAACAACTCAATGGTTTCTCGTTACCGCCCGTGCAGCGCAAGGAATTGGCGGAGCCGTCGTCGATGCCGTTGCGCTTTCGCTCATTATGGGTCTCTTTACAGAACCCGCTGAACGCGCAAAAGCAATGGGCGTCTTCGGCTCTGTATGTGCCGGCGGTGGAAGTATCGGTGTGTTGCTCGGCGGCTTGCTAACAAGCGCACTGGATTGGCATTGGGTCTTTCTTGTCAATATACCGGTCGGTATCCTTGTCAGCATTCTTACGATGAGACTATTGCCGGCAATGGAGAACACCGGCCAACGGGTGCGTGTCGATGTTGGGGGTGCGATAACGATCACAGCATCACTCATGCTGGCAGTGTATGCGATCGTCAACGGTAACGATGCGGGCTGGACTTCAATCGAAACCATTGGCTTGCTCGGAGTATCGGTCGCACTGATGCTCATTTTCTTGCGGATCGAATCGACCGTTGCTTCCCCACTCGTACCGCTCGGACTTTTTCGTTTGCGCAATCTCGCAACGGCAAACGCCATGGGTGTACTATGGGCCGCCGGGATGTTCTCGTGGTTCTTTCTTTCGGCGCTTTATTTACAAATAGTGCTCGGCTACGATCCGATGCAAGTCGGACTCGCCTTCTTGCCGTCGAACCTGATCATGGCGGGATTATCCCTCGGCATCTCAGCGAAGCTCGTGATGCGATTTGGCATTAAGGCTCCGCTTGCCGTCGGTTTAGGGCTTGCCTCTATCGGGCTTTTACTTCTGGCGCGCGCTCCCGTCGGAGGCGTATTCACTATCGACGTACTTCCGAGCATGTTATTGCTCGGCTTCGGAGCCGGTATTGCGTTCAATCCGATACTGCTGGCAGCGATGAACGATGCACCACAGCATGAATCGGGCCTTGCATCAGGGCTGGTTAATACATCGTTTATGATGGGCGGAGCATTAGGTCTTGCCATTCTTGCGAGTCTTGCGGCGTCCCGGACGGAGTCCTTGCTAGCGGTGGGAGTAAATCAAACGGCTGCAGTTAATTCCGGGTATCACATTGCGTTCGTTGTGGGCGCCTTATTCGCAATTGTTGCGACGCTACTCGGCACCTTCGTCTTACGTACCCCGAGTGTAGAATCAACTTCTTCATTAGAAGAAACGGCTGGATCAGCAAACGCTCCGGTAAATTTTCGAGTAGTCACTAACGAAATTTAATCATCAATACTAAGGAGAATAATTATGCGATTCATGGTCATCGTCAAAGCATCGAAAGCATCGGAAGCCGGTGAATTACCGTCCACAGAAATGCTTACTGCAATGGGTAAATTCAATGAGGAGCTTGTGAAAGCTGGCATTATGTTGGCCGGTGAAGGCCTTCAGGATAGCTCCAGGGGCGCTCGTGTACGCTGGGAAGGCAAGAACCGGGTCGTCACGCACGGTCCATTCCCGAATCCGAAAGAACTCGTCGCCGGATATTGGATCTGGAAATGCGCTTCACTCGACGAAGCGATAGAGTGGATCAAGCGCGCACCGTTCTTGGAAGGCGATGAGATCGAGATCCGTCAAATATTCGAAGCCGAAGATTTTGGCGAGAACTTCACGCCCGAACTTCGCGAGCAGGAAGCACAGCTCGGCAAGCAGATCGCCTCATACTCCAATTAACTCTTTTTTCTACTACTTTAACTATTTGAAATGAAGCAGATCAATCCATATCTCAATTTCCTGGGAAATACCGAGGAGGCCTTTAACTTTTATAAGTCAATATTTGGCGGGGATTTCTCCTCGTTCGTTCGCTTCAAGGATGCTCCGGGCGCAGGTCCGGTGCCTGAAAAGGAAGCGAACGGCCTGATGCACGTCTCTTTGCCAGCCGGCAACACCACGCTTATGGCAACGGATACGCTCGAATCGATGGGACACACGCTTACCGTTGGTAACAACATTAATCTCTGCGTGGTAGCGGAAAGCCGCGAGGAAGCAGATAAGATCTTTAGTAAGTTAGCAGCGGGCGGCAAGGTCAGCATGCCTATTGCCGATATGTTCTGGGGCAGTTATTGGGGGTCGGTTACAGACAAATTCGGCGTGAACTGGATGGTGGATTACAACGCGCAGCAACAATAAGACAGACTATTTCTTTTGAAGCACGAAGCCCCACGTCTTCGTGCTTTTTTATTTTCCCGTTGTAATTATCACTGCCCCGACCAACGCGCGAAGGTTCTCCGGCGTAAGTTTATGGAACGTCCCTGTTAGCTTACTATAAAATTCCGTGGTATGGAATACATCGCGGAGGGCATGTAACGGATCAGTCGCTTGTGCCTGCGCATGAAACATGGGACTCTCAACAATATAGAGCTTCCCTCTCCTCGTTAACGTCCCGAGCAGTTTTCCGGTCTCGTTCTCGCGGATGACCCACGCCGATTGAGAGTGATTCCGTTCAATTACGTATCGCGTCATAATAAACTATAAGCAGTAATAGCAAACCTGAACTACACCGTAGTAACATAGCAGAAGCTCGATGAACCTAGATTATATCTAGAAGAGCAACACGAAGAGCGAAAGAAATACGGATCAGGAGAGCAGCGACCCGCAAGAGAAAATCATGGCGAGGCGGCCACTGAACAGTTACGAGCGAACTATCCCTTGAAGAATTTTCTCTTAACGGCGTAATACAAGTGAAAAATCAAATGTGTTCTCGTAACCCAGTGATTCTGCCCTCGGCGATACATTTATTATTAAATTTGGAAAACACTGACCTAGCGCAAACCACTGTGTCCTATCAAATGTCGGCTCAGGATTTGTCCCCGTCGCGCGCTATGACTACCTACGTCCTTTCGCAACACAACAATACCTGGTATATTCATCAGTACGGTGAGGACGTAAGCATGCTTGCGTCCAATATCCCAAGTGAAGAGGAAGCTCTGCAGATCGCATTACAAAATGCTCGACAGAAACGGCCATCCGAGGTCATCCGTATTGCCTTCACCGGAGAGAACCGTGTCGTCGCATCCTTTGCCTCAGAAGAGGGCGATTGAAGCGTGTATCCGGAGCGGTTATCCTCGCTCCTCGGTTCGTAAACTATGTCTCTTAAGTTCTCAGCCGTCATTAAGATCATCGGGGTCAACCCTTATGTCTCCGTCAGTAAGACTCGAGCGTCCCAGATCAAGCTCAACTGGCGCAGGCCGATGCCGGTACTCGTACGTGTAAACGGGTTGCCGAAGAAAGCCTGGCATATCAACATGATGCCGAAAGGAGACGGCAGCTTTTACCTCTACTTACACGGAGACGTACGAAAGTCATCCACAACAAAGGTTGGAGATACGGTCGAGGTAGAAGTAGAATTCAACGAAACGTACCGCAACGGCCCCCTGCATCCCATGCCGAAGTGGTTTCGAAGTGCATTGACGAAGAATGTAAAAGCGAAGAAAGCCTGGGAAGCGTTGATCCCAAGCAGAAAGAAAGAGGTACTACGCTATTTTGCAGCATTAAAATCGGAGGAGGCACGTCAACGCAATCTCCTTCGAGCGATCGATGCCCTCTCGAACGACAATATTCGCTTTATGGGCCGCACGTGGAAGAACGGGAAATAGGTCGGTGTGCTTCCTCGTGCTTCAAGACTATGCTCAATCCGTAAACCACTCATCGATCAAACGCTGAGCTTCTTCGATCGCGAAGGTTGCCTGATCGGATGCTGCGGCTAACCGGCGAGTATTATAGCCGGCCAAAACTTCACACAACGCCATGGCCTCGTTTAGCGCCACTTGGGTATCACGAAGCGCTTTGAGTAGACGCGGGACCATATTTACCGAACGCACGAGCGCCTCGGCCGTCTGCTTGATATCGTTATCGGCATTGGAATCATGAAGTGCGATCTTCCCCTCGACCGCTATTCTGTTGGGATCGATGTATCCGAACGTGCAACCTTCCTGACTTACTTCGAGAATTTTAAGCTGGGTCGATCTCATAATGGAGCTGACAATAAGTGATCACTTTAAAAGACTAAAAAGCGGCTATGCAACCAGGTTCTCAACCGAGGACGGCTCATACCATTCTTTCATCATGCGATGCGCGTCATCGAGAGCAAACCGAATTTGGTCTTTCGCGGAAGCCCACCGGCGCGTATCGCAGCCAGTCGACTCTGCCATTGCGATCGATTCCAATAATGATTGTTGTGCATTTTCCAGCACTCCCAGCAAGCGTTGATACGCATTTACCTGCCGAACGATCACCTCGGCGTTTCGGCGAGCGTCAATGTCGGACCGTGGTCCGGTACGTGTCGGTTGTATAACAGCCGCAAGGTCGATATTACCGTTCTCATCACAATAACCGATCGTGCAACCGTCGTTTGTCTCCTCAAGTACTTTGAGATGAGTCCAAATCATAGCAAAAAAATGTTTAGTCGTTTGAACAGGACGATGGAACAAGCAAACTGGAACGCTTGGACAACAGCATAGAACACCTCACAAGTGCCAGTCCGAATATCAAGTTTGCGGCATTTATTTGAATGCAGCATTTTCTTTCTGATTGTTTGTTGGGCTTGGAATGACACAAGATTTTAAACGCCGTAATCTAAAAATTAAACGCCGTAACCTAAAGGTTACAGCTACGGTGGCCTTGCTACTGCTCTCTCCTGTTGCTTTGCTTGCAAAGCCAATATCCATTGGTATGACGAAAGCAGAGATCGCAAAGCTCTATCCATCCTTCGCTCAATATTTTCAAGACGAATCGCCTGCACTCCACCTCGTCCATTGGCCATTGCACGGAATGACCGGTGAAGCGGCATTTGCATTCGCAAAGGGCAAACTCCTCGTCTTTACCTGGGAACACCCGAAGGACCATAAAGAAGGTATGACGAAGGCGGACATGAAAAATTATAACGCTCTCTTGCGTGGACTTCAATCGGATTGGGGCAAAGGTAAAACCCGCCGTTCGCCGTTCAATCCCTCCGTTACGGAAAGCACCTGGAGACTTCCCCATTCGAGAGCATCCATTCGTTACAATCTGGAAATGATCCGTGTCCAGCTCGTCGATGCCGATTACCTCAATCGAGCAAAGAGCCGAAAGCCGACCGATAAGCTGGATTAAAGCGGTTGACAAGGTGTACTCGCGATCTCCGGATCGCGAGACCCGCAGGTTGCCACAATGCCGGAGTGTACTCGTCCCCACGACCGGCGACCAGAGATCACCGGTACACGAATTACGGTGTACTCGAGTACTACAAAAGTGTACTCGCGATCTCTGATCGCGAGACCCGCAGTTTGCCACAATGCTGGAGTGTGCCCCTCCCCACGACCGGCGATTGGAGATCACCGGTACACGAGACACAGTGTACACGCGATCTCCGGATCGCGACCGAGTCCGGAGGACGATAGATGCATAGCGAAGCGCTTTAGCGCTGGTAGTCGTTGCCTGGCGCGGAATGAGTCCGGAGGACGACAGACACCTCTGTTCGCCAAGCGCCAATATTCTTACACTGCCACTGCTACCCGGTGCTTATCTATCCAATAGGCAAGAATAACGAAAAGCCATTGTGCTTGTGCCATCTAGGCGATTGTTTCGCTATTGGGCGGAGGTGGCCCGACGAGCGAACTTACAAACGAGAGAACAAGCAGCAATACCAACACCCAGAGTCCATAACTACCGATGCGGTCTTTAGCAGTGGTCGCACGTTGATAAAGAATAATGCCCGCGGCGAAGATCGCAAATTCAATGACGAGTTCTATTGCTCGGTAGTCCCACAATTTCCATCCTAAAAAGGTAGCCCCTCCCGGCACGATCGGCAGATCGGGATGATGCACGAACAGATCGAGCACCCAATGACTTACGACGGCCAGAGCGAGTATGATAAATCCCTTCACGTCCCTGCGCAGAAGGAAGTAAATGCCGCCAACTACCAGTCCCCATACGATCGCCATAAGGAGACTGTGCGTCCAGGGATACGAAACGAAGTTGAGCGGGACGCTACTCGTCCCCGGCGGATTAATTTCCACACGCTCCCATCCGAGCAGCAAAAAGAGCGGCCATAAAAGATCGAGAAATTGTGCCGCAATAAACAAGGTACCTAACGACGCTTTAGGCTGCGCCCGCTTGACTCCAAACCCAACTCCAAAATGTCCGATGAACATGCGAAAGACTCCTTCTAGTGGTAACACTACAGTGTCCCCACGAACTTGAGTTTCGCGAAGATGTGCTCGCGGACCACGTCGTGTACTCGCGATCTCTGATCGCGAGATCCGCTGGGTTGCCACAATGCTGGAGTGTGCTTGTCCCCACGACCGGCGATCAGAGATCACCGGTACACGAGGCGGTGTGTACTCGCGATCTCTGATCGCGAGACCCGGCAGGTTGCCACAATGCTGGAGTGTGCCCCCTCCCCACGACCGGCGATCGGAGATCACCGGTACAAGAGCCGGTGTGTACTCGCGATCTCTGATCGCGAGACCCGGCAGGTTGCCACAATGCTGGAGTGTGCTTGTCCCCACGACGGGCGATCGGAGATCACCGGTACACACGAGATCCTAAGTAGTTTTTGAGTATCCGTATTTGCAACCTCGACCCATACGGCGTGTTCTTAGGTAAAGAGGTGTCCCGATGACGAAGATCGCTGTATTCCTTTTGCTCGCATGTTTAGCAACCCGGGTCGTTGCACAAGAGCAGCACGTTACGTTACCGAATGATTTTTATAAACGTATTCTTGCTCGCGAGCAGGAAGAACTCTTCCGTCATCCGGCAAGCGAAGAGGCTCTTCGCCATACCAATACTCCCCTCTCCAGTGATAATGATCGTTCGATCACTCCGGATGGCGTACCAGAATCTGAAATACACGCAGCTATCAACCCCATGGATTCGTCCAATATCGTTGTGTCTGCCATGCGGCAAAAGTCCTTCACGACCGGTAACGCACTTAATTTCCCGATCTATTATACTAAAGATTTTGGCAAGACATGGAATTTGAGCTCGTTCAAGCCAGGCCCGTTTGAGAAGAACACGTTTTCGCTTGGCGGAGGTGATCCGATGTTTGCGTTCGATGCTGATGGCAAGCTCTATTTTATGTGGCTGAGCATCTATTCGGTGAATCTGTCTGATCGAATGATGCGATATGGAATGTACTGGGCTTCCTCGACGGATGGAGGCGAAACCTGGACGCGAGATACCTCCAACGTGATCGAATGGAATGCTTCAACCGATCCAATGGCCCTCATCATGCCGGATAAAGAATGGATGGCAATCGATCGAGGAAATACTCCGTGGCACAACAACGTCTATGTGGCATATGCCTATGTCGATGCAGAGCACGCCGTTGTGCAAGTGCTTCGTAAGCGTCCACAGGATAAGAATTTCAGCGTGACGGCAACGGTCTCTTCGCCCGATCTTGCGTTTGCACAATGGACCACTATCGGTGTTGAACGAAATGGTGATGTGCATGTCGTTTTTACCGGCACGTCGGATACCGTTAACTATGCGTTGTACCACGTCGTCTCGCATGATGGCGGCTCGATCTTCTCGCCGGAGCAATCGGTAACGCCGATTCATCTCTGGTGGCCACCGCGTAAGCCCGATGAGGATTCTATCGTCGGACTTCGCCACAGTGATAACTATCCGTGCTCTCATCTTGCGATAGATACGGCACACGATGGGAACATGTACCTTGTCTGGTCCTCCACCGGCGTTCATGTTAACGAGCATCATGGTTCGCAGATCTATTTTACACGCTCGACGGATCACGGTACAACCTGGAGTCCTCTAACGACGCTAACCGATGACGGCCTAGCGCACTATACTCATCATTTTTATCCAAGCATAGCGATTAATAAGAATGGTGCGCTCAGTGCCAGTTGGTACGATCGAAGAGATGACCCAAATAATCTCCTCACGAATTATTATTGCGCTATCTCAACCAATGCCGGACTCTCGTGGGGCAAAAACGTGCGCGTATCTTCTGCGCCCACCGATTTTGCGACTACCGGTGAGAAGAACGATCTCTTCAGCATCGGCGAATACACACAATTGCTGACAACCGATCACTGCCTGATCCCTATTTGGACCGATGGACGTACGCAGGATGGCTCGTTAAAGATCTATTACGCGATCCAACCGCTCGATGCCAGCGCAGCCGTACAAATGGCTCCAATAACCGATGAGTTTGCTCTGCTTGATATTTCACCTAATCCCGCAAAGAACCATGTAACGATTCGCTACCGTCTAAAAAACGCCAGCCCTATTTCCTTAACGTTAGTCGATGCGTCCGGTAAAGCAGTTCGAACGTTGAGCGAGACCACGATCGCGAGTGGCGAGCACTCGACAACAATGGAGCTAAGTGGATTACCCACCGGTGGCTACTTTTTGCGTATCCAAACGAATGTTGGTACGGCAACAAGAGCTATCTCGATAGTTCAACACTAATCGAATAAAAAAATAAAAGCCGCAGCATAAGCCGCGGCTTTGTCCCTAACACCAATTCCCCACTTAGATACTTTAATCTTCTTCTTCAACGATCTCCGTCTCTTCGATCACGCGCTCTTTAGGTCGCGGACGTTCGACGGTCTTCGTCTCACGGCGTGTAATTGTTTCTTCTCGCGAAGGTGACTCGCGCCGCGTCGTTGTCTCTTTCTTAATTTCCTTTTCCATATTCTTCTATATATTTTTCTTATTTCTACACTTTTTTCTGATAGCTTTGCTTTTAGCTTTCTACTACTTACCACACAAGAGTTACAATTCCGTGCCGACCTGATTCCGCAGGAACTCCGGTATAGGTGCTTTTTCGTTGAAGCTCATGCGTTCTTGCCACTTTTCCCATATTTCCATACGGTGAAATATTCCTCCGCATATTTCTAGAGTTTTGGGAACTCAAGGGAACTCGATGTTCATGAAAACAAAACTCAATTCTCACGCTGCCTCAAGAAAGGCACCCCAAAACGGCGATGCGTCCTAAATTTTCGAACTCAACGCCGGGCACACGGGTTAACAGCGCGCCTCGACTCGGGCAGGGCGAGGCCATTATTGTATTTATTAATATTTAGCCACAGGAAGAGTAAATGCCAACGATCAATCAGTTAGTCAGGTTAGGCCGTCAGGAGCTGACCTATAAGTCGAAATCTCCCGCACTTAAGAACAGCCCGCAGCGTCGCGGCGTCTGCACCAGAGTTTACACAACGACCCCGAAAAAGCCGAACTCGGCGCTCCGCAAAGTAGCCCGCGTTAAGCTGACGAGCGGAATGGAAGTAACCGCCTACATCCCAGGCGAGGGCCACAACCTGCAGGAGCACTCGATCGTGATGATCCGCGGCGGCCGTGTTAAGGATTTGCCTGGTGTCCGCTATCATATCATTCGCGGTACACTGGATACGCAAGGCGTACAGAATCGCAAGCAGGCTCGCTCGAAGTACGGTGCAAAGCGGCCTAAGTAAGCGATAGAATTTTAATAGGAGCCTCGAAGAAATTTTATTAGGAGCCTCGAAAGAGGTGGTGGTTGAAGGCAATGCGCGAACAATTTCGAAGCAGCCGATCAACTCGAATCAGTAACAGATAAGAAGCTATAACAGATGAGAAAGCGCAAATCAGAATTACGGCCCCGGATCCCAGATCCGAAATTTAACGATATCCTCGTATCGCAGTTTATCAACTCGCTGATGTTCGAGGGTAAAAAATCGATCGCACAGCGTATCATGTACGATGCGTTGGATGTGATCCAGGAGCGTACGGGCCAGTCAGGTCTCGAAGTATTTAAGAAGGCGATGACGAATGCTTCGCCGCTTATCGAGGTCCGCAGCCGCCGCGTTGGTGGCGCAACCTACCAGGTCCCGACCGAAGTCCGCCCGGAACGTCGTACGGCGCTTGCAATTCGCTGGCTTATTACTTATAGCCGCGCGCGCGGTGAGAAGTCGATGGCGCAGCGCCTCGCGAATGAACTCATCGCAGCGAGCAACAACGAAGGCACGACGGTGAAGAAGCGTGACGATACGCACCGTATGGCCGAGGCCAACAAGGCATTCGCCCACTTCCGGTTCTAACAATTGAGATTTTATTCTCGGCCTCCTTTACTGATAAAGTAGAGGAGGTTTTGATTTGGGTGAGGTTTATACATCCTCACCTGGATTAAAACAAGCAGCGGCCTAAGCGATGTGATAAAAATGTTTAGCGATGCGGCAAGCCATCGATATTGATCTGCATGGAGCTTGCAGGAGTATTGCAGGCCTCGGGACCATTATCGATCGCTCCATAGAGTATGGTGACGGTAGGACGAAGGAAATGGATCTCTGCTGAATCTGTGGTTTGGCGAGAAAAGCGAAAGTACATGTAATCTAAATTCGGATGTGTATCTCGAGTCACACAATTCGAGAGATTAGGATAGGTGTACTTTGCATTGATCGTGATAGAGTCCTGTGCTAGTAGCGGAGTTTTAAATAATACGGTCTGCCCTGCCGGAACATGTTTCGTTATATCGAATCCTCCGTCGGCTATGCGATACTGCAACGTGTAGTCGTCGTCCTGTGAACCAGTGTTCTGGATCCCGAACGTGTAGATCGGAAAATAAGCAGAGTCAGCAGTTACTGCTCCATCACAAATTTCGGCAAGATCGACATCTCGGCCATAGGTTTCCTGAAACGTAGATGCGACGACCTGTGGCGTGGAATCCTTATGTGCTGGCTCGCAGCAGGAAGATAAGGAGGCAATTCCTATTAGGCTGAGTAGTGAAATGACAAGATTTATGTTGCGGACCATAAATAATGAACCCCTGGTGCTGGAGAAAAGGTGCGCTGCATTTCGAAACTTATGCAAGAGTAGTGCTAACGCTCGCATTCTCTTTCTTTTTTCTAAAGGTGTTAGCCCAGACCTCCTTAAGCCATCTGGCAAATGCCGTTGGTCGTTCTGCAGCCACTCGCCATGTAAGTACGATACCAACCAGCAAAAGGATGAGATTGCCACCCCACATTCCCCAAAATGGAGTGATCACGGCGCGGTCGGCTAATTTTTCACCGCCAATGAGGAAGACCCAGTAAAGCACGAAAAAACCGATAGAAAGTCCGGTACCAGCACCGACTCCACTGCGCTTTGCCAATGCTCCCAACGGCACGCCGATCAACGCAAATATGATGCATGAGGCAGGGATCGCATATTTTTTATGCGTCTCGACCAGGTAGTTATCGCGGTCTTCTTTCGTTTGCTGCATCATCGTCTGGTCGTTCTGCACGTTTAATTGATGCGGTGTTACCATTGAGCGCATACGAGTACCAAGCGTAGCATTCGGAGGTATCGCCGGCAATTTGATTGGAGACGATATGATCTCCATCGCAAATTGATTTAGATGCTGTCGCAAGTTCGCAGTCTCTTTTGCGTTCGCTGTATCGTCGGCCCGGACCTTCTTCATTAGGTCATCGGCCGATAATTCTCGACCGCTGCGCTCCGATTCTTCCGCATGCATAAAGTCATAACCACTTGTTGGCACCTCCACGATATAGGTGCCAAAGTGACCGCGGCGATAATCGGCAGGTTGAGCAGCTTGCACTTGATGGATTTCACCATCGTAAAGTGTAAGAACGATATTACGAAAATCTGGAGTAAATGCAATATGCGCTTTATGGGCGGTCATCACTCGCGACTCATTCGTCTGCGCGTGATCGTAGATCGTTACTTCACTGAGGTCCCCTGTCTTGGGATCGGCCTGACGAGCGAGAATAGAATAGCCGGGAATCTCATCACCAGTTGTAAACGTACCAGGCTGGACCACAAGGGAAGGCTTCTTCCGGTTAATGTCCGTCATAAGGTCCTTCGCTTTATGGTTAGCATCCGGCAAAATGATATTATTGAATTGAAGATCGAATACAGCGATAAGCACGCTCAGCACTATTACCGGAAATAGCATCCTGCCAAGGCTAACACCGGCGGCCTTCATTGCCGTAAGCTCGTTAGCTGCTGCCATAGAGCCAAAAGCCATGACACCAGCAACCAATACCGCCATTGGGACAGCAAGCACAACCATCCAGGCAAGATTAAAAACGATCAGTTCGATGATCGTCCAAAAGGTCAATCCCTTCCCGACAATGCGGTCGATAAAACGCATCAGAAATTGCAACAAGAAGACGAACATAATGACCGCCAGCGCCATTAGGAATGGTCCTATGAACTCGCGCACGATGTAATCCCATACGTGCATCGATATCTTCCACCAACGATGGACTAACTTACGATCGATTATTGCATTCATTTCAGTCTACAACGGCTGCGGGGAGAACGAGTTTCGTCCAGCATTTAGAAGTATGGAAATCTATCCGTTCGAGTCACCGTTCGAAACAGGCAATATCTCCTGCGCGCACTGCCCGGCGCAGATTGAGCTAACTGATTCTTCACTTTGTCTTATGAATAACCTTCGCATCCCTGTTCTATTTGCTGCTGCTTTTTTGGCTTTCACTACTTTTGGTTGTAAGAGCGATTCTACATCGACCGGAAATTCCGGAACGTCCAGCGTGCCGAGCGCTGGAACGACGTTCACCATTTCTTCGGATGATGGCGGTTTCCTCGATCGGGAAATATTTACCGTTCGAGCCGCAGACATGTCACACCTGACCAGTTCAAAGGTTATTAAAGCCGTCGGCGTTCACGATAATAGCCAAGTCGATAGCACTTACTATGCTTACGAAAGCAATGGCGATGTTTCGCTCTTTTCTACCTCCTGGGCACAAGGCGTGTGGGCTACACTTCCTGTTGGTACCCATTCGGATATTTCGGTCTCGGCCAACGGTGGTGGTGGAGTAACAATACAATCGGTAGCACATTATGAAGGTGCTGGTGCAAAATATTCCCTGAATGGACAGCAATATTCGACCGATAGTGTAACGGTCACGCAAACATCGGTTTATCAGGGATCTCAGATCGCGGTAATAAAGGAGCACTACTCCTTCATCTCTTCGATTGGCCTCATAGCGATCGATCACATCGATGCAGCCAGCAACACGACGGCCAGCGTGAGTACCCTCACTGCGTACTCGCCGAAATAAGCGAAATCGTACTTCCGAGGAGAATGTTTGTGTGCCGCTAACCTTAAAGCGGCACATGGATATTAAAGAAAAACGGGTCCTCGTATTAGGTGGGTTTGGTTTGGTCGGTCAGGCGGTTATTAAGCGCCTGATGCGTGAAGACGAGCGTTTAAAGAACGGCTCGTCCCGCCCTTCCCATATTATAATTACATCTCTCAAACAAAGCGAAGCCGAAGCGGCTGTCGAATACTTCGAGAAATTATACCCTGGTGGCGAAACAACATTCGAAGCATTCTGGGGTAACTTATTCGTCCGCGAAGAGTGGAAGGACCATTCTCGAGAAACGATTTTAGAAGACTCCGCGAAGCGAGATTTGCTTATCGAAGATACATTGGGAGAGCTGACCGAGGCCTCTCTTAAAACGAGCACTCTCTATAATGCCATCGAATGGGCGCGCCCCGATGCTATTATCGACTGCATCAATACATCGACCGCGCTTGCTTATCAAGACCTCTTTACGATGGGCAGACGCGTTCGAGCAGCGGTTAAAGCTGGTGCAAATGACTCGAGCGAACTGGTCGAGCGGCTGCTGGCTAGCCTTTACATTCCGCAACTCATTCGGCATGTTCAAATACTCCATCGGGCCCTGATCGACTTTAACGTAAATGCTTACGTCAAGGTGGGGACGAGTGGCACCGGCGGCATGGGACTCAACATTCCCTTTACGCATTCCGAAGAACGTCCGTCTCGAATGTTGCTCGCAAAATCTTCGATCGCCGGTGCTCATTCACTCCTTCTCTTCCTAATGGCGCGTACACCGCGCATGGCCGAGATCGTTAAGGAGATCAAGCCAACAGCAACGATCGGATGGAAAGAAATTAAGTATGGTCCTGTGCGCAAGGGTGGCAAAGCGATCGAACTTGAAGATATTTCATTCGTAAATGCCGAGCCCTTGAGCTCAAAGCTGGAATTACTGAGGCATGGGAATAATAAGCCGTCAATCGATATGCTCGAAGCGGTCTATATCGATACCGGTGAGAATGGGATTTTCTCGAAAGGCGAGTTCGAGACGATCAGCGCACTGGGACAGATGGAAATGGTAACGCCCGAAGAGATCGCAGAGAATGTTGTCCGCGAGCTTATTGGCGCGAGCACTGGTAAGGATGTAGTTTCCGCGCTCGATGCCTCGACAATGGGACCTTCGTATCGTGCGGGCTATTTGCGCGAATCAGCATTGCGCATGATGAGCGCGTTGGAAGACGAGACGAAGACTTCGAGCGTAGCCTTTGAAATGCTGGGCCCGCCTCGCTTAGCGAAATTACTCTTCGAGTCTCACCTGCTTCGCCGTGCAGCAAAAGACTTTGGTGGTGCTCTCAGCCATTCCCCGGAAGAGCTTTCTAAGAAAGCCGAAGAGATACTGAAAGAAGACGATCGCCTTACGAGCCAGATCGTCTCCATTGGCATTCCGATCCTTCTTTCCGATGGTAAACGGCTTATTCGTGGCAAGCAGATCAAAATCCCGTCTCCGCGATGGAATGCAGATGGCTCGACATGGGCTGAGCTTAACGACGAGAAGCGCGACACCTGGGCCCGAGATGGCTGGGTTGACCTTCGCTCCAAAAACATGGAATTATGGCAGCAGCGACTTTCGCTCATCCGTGATGAAGCGGAAGCCCACGGGAATGTCACCGGATCGGAGCCGGACCGATCCCCGGCTTATTGGGACGATTTCCAAACGCTCAACGAGGGACGTCTCGCAGCATGGATCTTCAGCTTCGAAGAAGGCGGAGAGAGAATTAAGCGATAATTCGTACTTGATATTGGGCAATAGGGCGCGATTTTTGACCTGTTTTTAGCAATAAAACCCGTGAATTTTGCGTTAATCGATTGTCAGGGTTGTATATTTACGGTCTGAACATGAAGAGTCTTCTCATTTTTTTCGCATCCCTTGCATTGGTTACAGTGCTTGGCTTTGATTATGCCGGCGGGATCGACTCCTTCTCCGCACGCCCTGATGGCGATGGTATTACGCTCGAGTGGCGCTCTCAATCAGAGGCTGGAATCAAAAGTTATTCGATCGAGCGGGCCGATATTCACAGCACCAATGATTTCCAGGAAGTCGGCACTGTTGCCGCCACCGGCAGCTATACCTATTATAAATATCACGATGGCCATGTAAGCGCAGCTCCGCTTGCCGGCCAATCGGGCAATATTCGCCCGATGTCTGACGCGTTTCGCTACCGCCTCCGTATGAATCTCGCCTCTGGCGATATCTCCTACTCTCAATCGATCAGTGTGACCAAGCCTTCCAGTGGCGTTCGCCGCACCTGGGGCATGATCAAGGAGATGTTCCATTAAGGATTAAGTGCTTAGTCCTGAGTTCTAAGCGAGCTCCTTTTTCTGCTATCCATCGTACAGCTACAAAAGCTGGCTGAACGCTATTTTTATCTCTTCCC
>Ga0070738_10000518_pt1 | contig 108354 bp, 98 predicted proteins | sample Coa_R2_2_FD_66446 | JGI IMG/M metagenome (GOLD analysis project Ga0070738, IMG submission 66446) | Surface soil microbial communities from Centralia Pennsylvania, which are recovering from an underground coalmine fire - Coalmine... | ecosystem: Environmental > Terrestrial > Soil > Unclassified... | reverse complement strand
TTTGCCGGAACGGGATATTTGCTAAATTGCGTAAGCAGTTCGATCACCCGGTCTGGAGAGAGGCCGCTGGCCGCCGCGTTCCACAGTGAAAGCGGCGAGATGCGATAGGTATGGATATGTTCAGGTGATTTTTCAATTTCAGCAAATTGTGCCAGCGCGTCGCGCGCCTCGCTGTGGAGAGGATGATCGACCTCGAGCAGTACCGTGTGGTCACTTTGCACAATTAAGGGGTTGAGTGGGTTGCTTGGCACGGCGTTCCTCTACAGTGGCTTTCCAGCGTTCTGGAACATTATACCCCAGGCATCTCAGCCCAGCGCTTCACATAGCTCACAATCGCTCCGCTTGCCTCGTTCTCGTAACCGTGCATCAGGTGCCCGGCGCCGGTAATGATCTTCATGCCCTTGTGACCGGGCAGCGCTGCTACAAAAGGTTCCAGCTTGTGCCGGGGACATACCTCGTCGAACTCCCCGGTCACAAAGAGCTTGGGGCGATCAAATTTGGTCGTAAACCCTTTGCCAATCCTGAAGAGCGGCAGGCTGATGGCAACCAGAGTACGCACGCGGGGATCATAGGGGGCATACGTCAAGGCGATAAATGCCCCGAACGCATGCCCTATCAGGCAGAGCTTCTCGCGGTTTGTCTCCGGGTGCTGCATGAGATATTCAACGGCTCCAGCTACATCGAGCGGCTCGAAACGCCCATCGGTCTGTTCTCCCTGGCTGTGTCCCACCCCACGAAAATTAAAACGCAGCGCCAGAATGCCATTCTCTGCCAATGCTTTTGCCAGATGGGTGAGCAAGGGGTCTGTCATATCGCTGCTAGCTGGCTGTGGATGACAGAGGACTGCACAGGGGAATGGAGGGTACAGCCCAGGAATGCGGGGCAGGTGCAGTATCCCCTCCAATGTGGAGCGCAGCCGATCCCGGCTGGGAAATGTGATTGATCGCTCTTCTGCCAGAGGCATAAACAGGGACCTCTTGTATAGAGTAGCCAGCGACGCCGTTGTCATTCGCTGGACAGGCACCGCTCAGATTACGACACATGCTCGAAAACTGAAAGTTAGTATAATCCTCGCGCTGCCCTACGTCAACCTGCCAGGCAGGGGCTGGCATTGTGAGCCAACCAATGTGTGATCTGCAAGACTGTTCATCGGACGGACTCTATGCCTCTCTCGTTGCTGGCGTGAAAGGAGGTCGGCAAATCCTTTGACACCGCAGCAGGACTTGCCGACCCCCTGGTTATGCAATAGGGTTCTTCCTTACTTTTGCTCGAATTCGTTTAGTCGGCCATGCTTCACTAACCAACGGGCAAAATTGCGATGTGACTCTTCCTGGAGTCGTTGATTCTCAAGGCGTTCGCGTAGTGAAATCAGTTGTTCTGCTTCATCTAGGGTGAAGCTCTGATCTAACAGAGCATCAATAAGTAGGTCTCGATACTGCATCATCATCAACCTCCTGATAGGGCTTCTAGCAGCCGAAAAACTGTTACTCATCCTGTCCGAGGTTCTTCCAATCATTACAACGTTTTGAGCTTCTAAGAAGTTCCCTCCCGGTTTCACGCTTTTGCCATACGAGTGGCTGGCGCTGGAGCGCGCGAAGACACCATCTGTGCTATCCTATGTCGCATTATCAGCCGGATTGAACTACAGGCAGGCGACAGCTTGGTGATAGCCTGGCCCGCTCTGGCTTGAAGAAATACTGGCACTAAGAAAGAGAGGAAAGCCTGGAAGAGAAGACGTTTCAGGATTTGGGCGCGCCCTCGTAAATGATATAGCGGGAGATTTCGCTCTCGTGATCGTAGTAATAACTGATCGCGTCGTAGACTTCGCCCAGCAAGAGGTGATAGGTTCGTGCAATTTCTTCAGGTTCCTGACCGGCACGATAGAGCAGCACCACATGTCGTACACTGGTGCGCGTGCCATCAACCACAGGCTCGCCACCCAGAATATCAGGATCGCGTATGATGTGAGGATGCTCAGTCCGCTCTGCGGCCATACCGATGCTGTTCCTTTCCTCCAGGACAGGGTTGTTTGCCTGTATGCCAGCGTGAATCAAAGGCAGAGTAATACTCCTCAAGCCTACCATGTTATGAAGTTGCTGTCAAGCGCAGCATTTTACAAGCAAGCGATTATGTGATAAGCGCTTCACCTGTTCCCCCCTTCTTCTCCGGCTCTGGCTTCATCACGATGACTGCCAGCGGGGGCAGTGTCAGGCTAAGAGAAGCAGGATGATCGTGAGACGGAATATTCTCTGCTTGCACCTGGCCTAGATTGCCAACATTGGAGCCGCCATAGCGCTCTGCATCGCTGTTCAGAATCTCGCGGTAGGAACCGGACCGGGGAACACCCAGGCGATACTGGTAGCGTGGCACAGGCGTAAAGTTGCAGACAAAGAGCAGCATATCCTCCGGGTTTCTGGCTTTGCGTAGGAAGGCGACCACACTGTTGTCTGCATCCCGGAAATCTATCCACTGGAAGCCCTGCCAATCGGTATCCACTTCATACATCGCCGGCTCGCTGGTGTAGAGATGGTTGAGATCACGCACGAAACGCTGAAGCTTCTGATGAGGCTCATACTTCAGAAGGTGCCAATCCAGGCTGGTGTTGAAGTCCCACTCGTGCCACTGCCCAAATTCGCCGCCCATAAACAGGAGCTTCTTCCCCGGGTGGCCGTACATAAAGGCGTAGAGTGCGCGCAGATTGGCGAATTTCTGCCAGTCATCGCCGGGCATTTTATCGAGCAGGGCACGTTTAAGATGCACCACTTCATCATGCGAGAGCGGCAAGATAAAGTTCTCTGAGAAAGCGTACATCAATGAGAAGGTAATGCGGCCTTGCCGATAGCGCCGGTAGATGGGATCGGCCTGGAAGTAATCCAGGAGATCGTGCATCCAGCCCATGTTCCATTTATAGTCAAACCCCAGCCCGCCAACATAGGTTGGCCGCGAAACCATCGGCCAGGCGGTTGATTCTTCGGCAGTGGTAATGGTGCCGGGATGATACTGGTGTGTGAGTTCGTTGAGCCTCTTCAGAAAATCAATAGCCTCCAGATTTTCACGCCCGCCGTAACGGTTAGGAATCCATTCGCCCTCCTTGCGGGCGTAATCAAGATACAGCATCGAGGCGACTGCATCCACTCGCAGCCCATCAATGTGATATTCGTCCAACCAGAAGAGCGCGCTCGATAACAGGAAATTGCGTACCTCGTGGCGGCCATAGTTATAGATCATCGTGCCCCAGTCGAGATGTTCGCCCTGCCGGGGATCGGCATGTTCATAGAGGTGGCTCCCATCGAAATAAGCCAGACTCGGTTCATCCTTAGAGAAATGCCCAGGCACCCAATCAAGGATCACGCCTATGCCCGCCTGATGCAGCGCATCAACCAGCGCGCGAAAATCGTCGGGCGAGCCAAAACGACTGGTGGGCGCGTACATGCCGGTAGGTTGATAGCCCCAGGAGCCATCAAAAGGGTGTTCAGTGATGGGCAGGAATTCGACATGCGTGTATCCCAGCTCGCGTACATATGCTGGCAGTTGTTCCGCCAGTTCACGATACGTGAGAAAGCGCCCGCCTTCTTCTGGTACGCGCCGCCAGGACCCCAGGTGCATCTCATAAATGGCGATAGGAGCATCCAGTGCCTGGCGTTTCGCGCGCTTGTCCATCCAATCGCTGTCGTTCCAGGCATACTGGTCTAAGTCGTAGACAATTGAGGCGCTGGCTGGCCGCACTTCGGAGGTAAACCCATAGGGATCTGCCCGCTCTACATAATATCCCCCCAGGTTCGAGACAAGCGCGTACTTATAGCGCTCGCCTACGCCAATATCGGGGATGAACAGCTCCCAGATGCCTCCATCGTTGCGCCGCTGCATCGGGTGCCGCCGCCCATCCCACCGATTAAAATCACCGATCACGCTCACGCGCTGCGCATTCGGTGCCCAGACGGCGAAATTCACCCCCTTGACGCCATTGACCTCCCGCAGATGTGCGCCCAGCTTCTTGTAGCTCTGATGATGCTCGCCTTCGCCCAGCAAATGGAGATCAAAGCTGGTGAGCATCGGCTCGAAAGCGTAGGGATCGCGCAGTCTGATCTCTCGCCTATCTGGCTCTATAATGACGAGGAAGTAGTCAGGAATCTTCTGACGATTGGGAATAACCACCTCAAAAAAACCTTCTGGCGCAAGACGCCGCATGGGATAGCGTTTGTGGGAACGCTCGTCTACCTCGACGGCAGCCTGGGCCTCAGCGGAGGCTTCCGGCAGAAATGCCCGAATCACCAGCGCTGGTGCGCCCTCTTCTTCCGTCAAATGCGGCCCCAATACTTGAAAGGGTGCGCCATGAGTTGCCTGAATAATCGCGTCTATCTCACCATAAGCGAGCGCCTGCATCGTTATTGCGGGGTCAACTGCGCCGGGGACGCAGCGCATGTGGTCATGCCAACGAAGAAAGACCACATGCCAGCCCATTCCTCCCTCTTTATCATGCGTTGGCTCTAAAACAGCACGTTTCTTCAACAAGAACTGAAGTATTCTGCCAGAAAGTGGGAATGTTTCTTACGAAATCTCGTATGTAATATAGGATACCTCATGTATGACCCTCCTACAAATAATAGAAGGCGCTTGCGGACGCGCTGCCCGGCGTGGTAAGGTTTACAGGCAGGTTAGCAAAGGAGCGAATATGACAACGATAGCCTCTCACACACTAACTTTTACCCGCACAGACCCGGAACTCAACGAACTCTTTGAGCGAACACAAGAGATCAGCGACCTGGACAACCTGCTCTCCCTGCTAGGATGGGATCAGCAGGTCAACATGCCCCCGCAGGCTAATCAGATACGCGGACCGCAGCTTGCCACGTTGCAGGCGCTGGCTCATGAGCGCCGCACGGCCCCGCGCATCGGGGAATTGCTTGATATAGTGGGGCCGCGTGTCCAGGGCGAAGGATATACCGACGCTGATCGCGGCCTGGTGCGCGAGGCTCGACGAGCTTATGACCAGAACACCAAAATCCCGGCAGCGTTGGTCAGAGAGGTGGCTGAGACTACGTCAGCCGCCTGGGGTGCCTGGGAGCAAGCCAAACCAGCCAACGACTTCGCCTTGTTTGCGCCGCACCTGCGCAAAGTGGTCACGCTGATGCGCCAGGTGGCTGAACATCTCGGCTACCAGGGTTCCCCCTATAATGCCTTGCTTGATCTCTATGAACCCGGTATGACCCTGGACACACTGAACCCCATTTTTGCCCGTGTGCGCGAGGCGACGGTAGATTTGCTGCGGCGTATCCAGGCTTCTGGCCGTGCGATTGATACCAGTTGCATACACGGAACCTTCGATACCGCCAAACAGCTTGATCTCTGCACCGAGATGCTCAAGCGCATGGGCTATCGCTTCGAGGCAGGCCGGATGGATCAATCCTCGCATCCTTTTACCGGCGGTGGCGGCTCGCCGTTCGATGTGCGCCTGACCACGCGCGTTGATCCGACCTACCTTCCAATGGCGCTGATGGCGGCCATTCATGAAGGCGGTCATGCCCTCTACGAGCAGGGCAGCGATCCCGCCCTGGCGAGAACGATCCTGGCTGGTGGCACGTCAATGGGGCTGCACGAATCGGAGTCGCGGCTCTGGGAAAACTACATTGGCCGCTCCCTTCCCTTCTGGAAGCGGCATGTTGATCTGCTGCGCACCACCTTCCCGGAGACCTTTGGCCGCCGCGAGGTGGAGGAGTTTGTCAGCGCGATCAACGAAGTCAAGCCGAGTTTCATCCGCACCGAAGCCGATGAAGTCACCTATAACCTGCATATCATTATCCGCTTTGAATTGGAGCAAGGGCTTATCACTGGGGAAATTGATGTAGACGACCTGCCGCACCTCTGGAATCAGAAATACCATGATTACCTGGGCATCGTTCCTCCGACGGACACGCTGGGCGTGTTGCAGGATATTCACTGGTCGGGCGGCTCGTTTGGCTACTTCCCCACCTACACGCTGGGCAATCTCTATGGTGCGCAGATTTATCACACGCTGCGGCAGGTCTTCCCAGATTTTGATGAGCGCCTGGCGACGGAGGGAACAGCCTTTATTCTAAACTGGCTGCGCGAACAGATGTATGCGTATGGGAAGACGTATACTCCTGACGAAGTGATTCGCAAAATGACCGGCGAAGCGCTCAATCCAGAGTATTTTGTGCAGTATGCCAACGCCAAATTTGGCAGCCTCTACGGCTTGAACGCTTAAAGCAGCTATGATCGCGCTCTTGTGAGCGGCCAGCAATAAGCGGTGCCCGCAGGGCCGGATAACATGGCTTTGCGGGCACCACTGATTCTGCCACATCAGCCCACCACAACTGCGGCAGCCACAACCAACATCACTTCACCGCCTGGCGGATTTCAACCTTCCCGTCGCGCACTCTGACATCCAAAAGCCGCTCGTTTATTGTTGCCGGACCACCCTCCACGCTCCCATCACTCAAGCGGAATTTTGAGCCATGCCAGGGGCAGACGATCAGCCCATCTTCCAGTGTCCCCTCATCCAGCGGACCGCCCGCATGGGTGCAGGTCGCTGGAAGCGCGTAGAGTTTGCCCTTGTGCCGGACAAGCAGAACTGGCAGCGTGCCCACCATCACACGTGTGGGCTTGTCGCCTGGGACGGCTGCCTCATCTATCGCGGGCGTAAACTGCTCAGGCCCTTCCAGCCAGGCCGCGTGATTGACACCCGTTCCCTGACCAAAAACCAGTTCTCCACCCAGATACCCGGAGAGCAGCACGGCCCCATAGCCCAGGCTGGAGAAGAAGATAGCTCTGCCGCGCCGTTTGCGCCTGCGCAGCACGAGAGAAGCCGTGTATAAACCCAACGCAGCGGTATTCAGCAAACCATGCAGCAAACCGATGCGCCGCTCGCGCCCATAGGTCTCCTGCCAATCAGCCAGGCCAGCCAGACCTGAAACCAGCGCCCCCACCAGGCCAATGCTCAACGTGGCATCGGCGCCGTGTTGGAGCGCGCGTTTACGTCCAAGGCTCAGCAGATCAAGGATAAATGAACTGCTCCAGGCGCCGATAGGTATATCTGTCAGTGCGGGGTGTAACGGATGGCCGAGCCAGACGCCATGCAGCGTGTCTTTGATGGCGCGCGATGGCCCCTCTGGTTTCGCTACTTTCTCTAGTGCCTCATGCAGCACTTTGCTGGTTGGTTCCAACCACTGCTGCTGGTCAACCACCTCTTCGACGAAGCTATGTGCCATTGGTAGATTGCTCCTTTTACTCCTCTATGTACTCAAGCCTCGGATGTGCATCGCTCGCTTCTGCCACATCCTGCTGAAGTGTGGGGACGCAGCGCCGGTTTCTCAACTGGCGGGGGTGGGCCTCTGCTGGCACACAACGGCGCTGATTCAGCAGGATGTAGTTATTGGCATCATGCGGGAGGCTCTATCTGGGCTGGACTGCCAGCATGAGGGCTGGCATAGGAGCGTATCTTCTGCACAGGGCATGCCAGACGCAAAACCCCCGGTCGAATGAGCTAGGATACTCGACCAGTGGGCAGCACCAATCTCTACAGGCCAATGGCTGAGGGAGTTTGCCAGCGTTTAATCAGGTGTGTCACCTGACCACCAGGTCCAGGGCTGTGGCGCACCAGATCGGGTGCCAGCGAGTGGGCTACCTGGCTATCCTCGTCCACCAGGATCGTATCTCTGGGCCGCTGGAGCTGCCAGAGCTGGAAAACAGCATCTGGCGCACTGGGGAGATAGACATAACGCCGTTTGATACCCTGTTCGCGGGCAATAGTTTCAGCCTCGGCAAACGCCTCTTTCGCTGCCTCGTCTTCTAGATACGGATCAACCGTCTCAAACAATTGCGGTGGGCGCTTCCGTTTGACTTGTCCGCGATAGAGGAACACAACTTCATTTTCTTGTGCCTCCGCGCAGGCGGCGCGAATAACTGCCTCGCGCCCCTCTAAGCTGCTCGGTAACACAGCCAGGACAGAGGCGGGCAAAGGAGCATGAATTTCACTGGTGAAGACCATCCGGCGTCCACGTCTCGCCAGAAGCTGATAGTTCCAATACGCGATCAGCAATCCTACGATGGTGACACTCCCACCGAATGCCGTCGCCAGTGGTTTATAGACCAGATTCGTCGACCAGGCAAGTATCACCAGTCCGGTGGTGATAATACCAAGCACAAGAATCGGCGTCGACACGGGCGCAACGGATGGGTTTTGTGCTTGTGGGATGATCGGACGTAACCCGGTCGACGAACCGTTGGACATTCCCGAACTTGCTAATTTCTTCAGACGTTGTTTCTCTTTATGCCGCTTTCGTTCGCGCAGGCGCACAATATCCAGCCCCAGACACGTCAAGCTGAAAGCGCCCAGCAAACCAAAAGCATACATATCTCCCAGAATGTTAATATCCCCCCGTACAAGGATCAGAACGATGATAGGGATACCCGTAGCAAGCGCGATAGAATAGTGTGGTGTCCCTCGCCAGGCGCTGCGCCGCTCTACAAAGTTTGGAAAAAAGCGCATTCGTGAGAGCGCCAGGAATACATGATACGAGCCAATAATCGCAGTATTGCTGGCAAAGATCAGCAGCGCCGATGCGCTAATCGCCACCTCGATGCCCAGCACCTGACTGTAGTTGCCTCCCAGGAGAGAGATGAACTGATTGGGGTCTGCTTTGCTGGCGTCCAGCAGCGTCGTCGAAAAAATAGTAAGCAGGGGACTGGTAATGCCAATAGTAAGCACCACCAGCAGCAGCGCCAGCCGACCCGTGCGTTTGCGTGGCGTCTTCATCACTGGCGAAAGCTGTGAAATACTCTCCAGACCTGAAAAGGCCAGAAACGATCCCGCAAACCCGACCAGCAGCGTCAACCCCGTCAGCGGCTTTCCAGAAAACATCTCAGGAATGAGGCCAAGAATGGTGTGCAAAGATTCATGGGTAAAGACTTCAATTAAAATGGCAATATCACTGATAAAAGCGATCACCGCGCCAACTGCGCTGACACTTGCGCTCTCGCTGATACCCCACCAATTTAATATCCCTAGCAGTACCAGAAGCGTGAGGGTTATTGGCAGAACCAGCGGTCCGAGTGCAGGTGCGACCACGCTAAAGTAAATAAGGCCAGAGAGCGAACTGATAGCCGCTGTAAGGAAGTAATCAACCAGAATAAACATGCCCCCCAGCGCACCAACCCAGGGCCGCATAGCGTTTGCGGCAACCGTTACTACCCCCCCACCCTGGGGGTAGCGATACGTAACTTCTGAGTATTTCAGTGTCAGAAGCACAAAGACAGCCATGGTCAGAAAGACAAAAAAGCCAGCGAGCTTACCAACCTGCCCGAACAGAATGCCGGGAGTGTAGTAAACAGAGGTGCCAATATCTGCGAAGACAACCGCCCAACAAAGGAAAAAACCTAACCTGCCCCGATCATGTTCAGACGCGCCGTTATGGCTGTGTGAAGCATCGGGCGAGGCATGTTGTGAACTCATATACTCCTCAAGTCCCACCAAGCCAAAAGAGTAATGCACTCTTCCTGTGCGTTCTATTCTCGCATATCAGAGCCAACGGCGAGAGCAGAAATCCTTGATAAAAAAACAGATGCCTGCCCTGCCTCTAAGATTATACCCTTCGAGGCAAGAGTACAGGCACCTTCAGTTTGTGAATTGAGAACACCTCACCCAACAGACGCGCTGCCAGGCGCGGGGCCGCAGCGCCGCTTTCCCAACCGGCTTACAGTGGGGCCAACCGCCAATTTTGCGAGGGATTTTTAGCGCGGAACGAGGGGCCGACGCTGGCATAACGCAGCTTTGTGGCGAGACTCAACGTTTGCTCACCAGCGTTGGCTGCGTTGTACTGGTAAGCATGTGCTGAGCAGGCCCCTCCTGTGTTTGCTCCGCTGGCGCAGTGATAACCTCGGCGCGCCTGGGCAGGCTCAAAATCACAGCCAGCGCTGCAATCGCTGCGCCTGCAATCAATGAAATCGTCGCTCCCCACCAGCCCGCCAATGCTCCAGTAAACAGGTTCCCAATGGGTGTGGTGCCCGCGAAGACGACTACATACAGGCCCATGATTCGCCCGCGCAGATGATCTGGGCTGCCGGTTTGCAGCGCGGTATTGGCTGTTGCCGAAAAACAGATGGTAGCAAAACCGATGGCCGCCAGCAGCACAAGCGAAAGCAAATAGGAGCGCGAAAGCGCAAAGGCAACCTCACTGCCTGCCAGCCCCGCGCCGCTCATGAGCAGAACGCTCATACGGGGCTTGCGCCCTGCGGCAGCAATCACCAGCGCCGCCACCAGCGACCCCGCGCCGGTAATAGCAGACATGAAGCCGTACCCTGATGCTCCGACTCGCAGCACATCAGTAGCAAACAATGGCAGGATCACGTTCAGATTCAACGCGAAGGTTCCAACGGCTGCAACCAGCAGCACAATCGTGAGCATGACAGAAGCTTGGCATACATAGCGTAATCCCTCCCCAAGCTGAGTAAATGAGCCGCGCCAGCCGCCCTGACTCTTCGGATGTGCTGCCGCGTGTAGCTCTTCAGTACGCATGATTGCCAGTCCGAAAATAACGGCGAGAAAGCTGATGCCGTTCAACAGAAAAAGCGGAGCCACTCCTAACCAGCCGATTAACACCCCACCAATCCCCGGCCCTACAATGCGAGCGGTATTGAACAGCGATGAATTGAGGGCAACAGCATTCATGACATCTTCGCGCCCCACCATCTCGACCACAAATGACTGCCGTGTGGGCATGTCAACGGCATTAACCGTTCCCAAAAGTGTAGCAAGGACCAGAATATGCCAGACCTGGACAACATGGGTCACTGTCAGTGCAAAAAGCAGAAAAGCCAGGATCATTGCGCTGCTCTGCGTGCCCAGCAGCAGCCGACGCTTGGGCCAGCGGTCAGCAATGACCCCACCCAGCAGCGACAGGATCAGGACTGGCAAAAATTGCAGGGCGCCGACCAGACCCAGGAGCAAGGCGTTGTTGTGTGAAAGCTCCAGGACCAGCCACGCCTGCCCGATGGATTGCATCCACGTGCCAACAAGCGAGATGAGCTGACCAAACCAGAACAACCGGAAATTACGATGGCGCAAAGCGGTAAAAGCCCGCGCCACGACAGAAATGCTGGTGCGTCCAGAAGTACGCGATGAATGAAGAGGAGTGGATCGAGCAAGCATCAGATGGCCTCACACAAATAGAAAATATCATTGAAAGTATATCATACTTTTACGTAAACGTCAATGTTATCTTTGCCAGCGTGCAATACAATATGCAGGTATGCTACAAAAAGACGGCGTTCAGAACAGGCTCAACATCCCAGAACATCCTCTATTGGCAGAGAGACAGCAGATCGGGGAAGTGAGAAAGCGATGGCTGACGAGCAAATCAGACGAATCTTAACCATCAACACTGGCTCTTCCAGCCTCAAGGCAGCGCTGTACGACATGGACACAGAGGAACGGCTGACCATCTCGGCACAGGCAGAGCGGATTGGCCTCTCCGACAGTCACATCCGCATCACCGCTGCCGAGGGTGCGTCTCTCCTGGACCAATCGCTTGCCCTGCCTGACCATGCCTCCGTCTTAAAGACGCTGTTTGATTGGTTGCATAGGCAGCAGCTTGATAATCATCTGGCGGCCATCGGGCATCGCGTCGTTCACGGTGGCAGCCGCTACCACCAGCCGCAGCCTGTTGACGAGAACCTGATGCAGACCCTCCGCGAACTAAGCGCCATTGACCCCGATCATCTTCCCCAGGCCATCAGCGCCATTCGTGCCGCGCAGCAGGCGTACCCTGACGCCCTTCAGGTAGCTTGCTTTGATACCGCCTTTCATCGGAGCATGCCGCGCGTCGCTCAGCTCTATGCGCTGCCGCGCCGGTTTCTTGATACAGGGGTCATTCGCTACGGTTTTCATGGCCTCTCGTATGAATCCATCCTCTCCGCTCTGCGCGCAGAGGATGCCAGCGCGGCTAATGGCCGGATCATCGTCGCCCATCTTGGGAATGGGGCGAGCATGGCAGCCATCCAGCATGGCCGCAGCATCGAGACCACAATGGGCTTCACCCCCACTGGCGGCCTGGTCATGGGTACCCGTTCTGGCGATCTTGATCCTGGCGTGCTGCTCTATCTGCTTTCCATACCGGGCATGGATGCTGCTGCATTGAACAGCGTGGTCAACCATCAGGCCGGACTCCTGGGCCTTTCAGGCATCAGCGCCGATATGCGCGACCTGTTGGACCGGGAGCAGGAAGACCCCCGTGCCGCCGAGGCTGTCGCGCTGTTCTGCTACCAGGCCAGGAAGTTCCTGGGCGCCCTGACCGTCGTGCTGGGCGGTCTGGATACCCTCATCTTCACCGGGGGGATCGGTGAGCATGCCTCCTCCATTCGCCAGCGCATCTGCGAGGGCCTGGACTTCCTGGGTATCGCGCTGGACTGGCAGCGTAACGAGGCCCATGCGCCGATCATCTCCTGCGATGGAGGGCCAGTCGTAATCCGCATCATGCACACAAACGAAGACCTGATGATCGCCAGACATACCTATCATCTACTTTTGCAGGGGAGTACCAGCCATGTACATCTTTGACCCAACCATCTCCAGCGTCGTCGACAGCGAGAGCCTCCCTCCTCAGCAGCCGGAGACTCCCGCCGCTGGCCCTCTTTCGCCAGAACTGCTCGACAAAATGCAGCGCTACTGGCAAGCAGCCAACTATCTGACCATTGGACAAATCTATCTCCAGGACAATCCCCTGCTGCGCGAGCCGCTGCGCCTGGAGCATATCAAGCCGCGCCTGCTCGGCCACTGGGGCACCTCGCCCGGCCTGAGCTTTATCTACGTCCACCTGAACCGGCTCATTCACGAGCAGGATGCCAACATCATCTATCTTGCCGGGCCAGGACACGGCGGCCCCGCGCTGGTAGCAAACGTGTATCTGGAGGGCACCTATTCGGAGATTTACCCGGAGGTCTCCCAGGATGTCGCTGGCATGCGACGCCTGTTTCGCCAGTTCTCCACTCCTGGCGGCATCCCCAGCCATGTCAGCGTTACCACCCCTGGCTCCATCCATGAAGGTGGCGAACTTGGCTATGTCCTCGTCCACGCCTTCGGCGCAGCTTTCGACAATCCCGATCTCATTGTAGCCGCTGTCGTTGGCGATGGCGAAGCCGAAACAGGACCGCTGGCAGGTTCCTGGAAAAGCATCAGCTTCCTCAACCCCGCGCGCGACGGCGCCGTCCTCCCCATCTTGCATCTCAACGGCTACAAAATTAGCGGTCCCACTGTCCTGGGCCGTTCAAGCGATGCAGAAGTGCGCGCCCTCCTGGAAGGAGAAGGCTACGAAGTCTCATTCGTTGAAGGCGATGATCCTCAGCACGTGCATCAAGCATTCGCGGCTACTCTGGGCGCCTGCTATGCGCGCATTCGCGCCATCCAGCAGGAGGCCCGCTCAAAAGGTGTCTCCGGGCGCCCTCGCTGGCCTGCCATCGTCTTGCGCACCCCGAAAGGCTGGACCGGGCCAAAAGTCGTGGACGGCCTGCCGGAAGAGGGAACGTTCCGCTCGCATCAGGTGCCGCTGGCGAACGTGCGCAGCGACCCCCAACAACTGGCTCAGCTTGAAGCCTGGATGCGCAGCTATCAACCGGAAATGCTTTTCGATCAACATGGCAGGCTGATTCCCGAACTGGCCGAACTCGCGCCAAAGGGAGACCGCCGGATGGGCGCCAACCCCCATGCCAATGGTGGCAGGCTCCTGGTGAATCTCAATATACCTGATTTTCGAGATTATGCCCTGCCCGTCCAGCGGCCAGCGACAGAGCGGCATGAATCCACCCGCCAGTTGGGGAAACTGCTGCGTGACATCTTCGTGCAGAATGCCGACCAGGCAAACTTCCGGCTTTTCTGCCCGGATGAAACCAACTCCAACCGCCTGGGCAATGTCTTTGAGGTGGAGAATCGCTGCTTTGTCGGCAAAATCCTCGATATTGACGAGCATATCTCCCCTCATGGCCGGGTCATGGAGGTGCTGAGCGAGCATCTCTGTGAAGGCTGGCTCGAAGGGTATCTCTTGACCGGGCGGCATGGCCTGTTTGCCACCTATGAGGCGTTTGCAATGGTCTCGGCCTCGATGACCGTCCAGCATACGAAGTGGCAAGAAGAGAGTATCCATCTGCCCTGGCGCGAAGCGATTGCCTCCCTGAACATCCTGCTGACCTCCACCTGCTGGCGCAACGATCATAATGGTTTCAGCCACCAGGGGCCGGGCTTGATCGATGTCATGCTCTCCAAGCGCGGCACGGTCGCTCGCATCTACCTGCCGCCCGACGCCAACTGCCTGCTCTCCGTCGCCGACCATTGCCTGCGCAGCCGGGATTATGTGAATCTGATCGTGATTGACAAGCAGCCCCAATTGCAATGGTTAGACATGGACGCTGCCATTGACCATTGCGCCCAGGGAGCTTCAGTCTGGCAGTGGGCCAGCAATGATGGTGGTGAGGAACCCGATGTCGTGCTGGCGTGCGCCGGAGACATTCCCACCCTGGAGACTGTCGCAGCCGCGTGGTGGTTGCGCCACAACGCCCCCGATCTGAAAGTGCGTGTGGTCAACGTGGTGGACCTGATGGCCCTCTTCCCACGCCTCCTGCATCCGCATGGCATGGATGAAACCCGGTTTGTTGAACTGTTCACTGCCAACAAGCCGGTCGTCTTCGCTTTTCATGGCTACCCGCGTGCTATTCACGAAATTGTGCATGGGCGCGTCAATGCGGAGCGCTTCCACGTGCGCGGCTTTAACGAGCAAGGCACCACGACAACCCCCTTTGATATGGTCATGCTCAATGGCATGAGCCGCTATCACCTCTGTATCGAGGCAATGCGGCGGGTTCCTCGCATCTATGGCCCATCTCAGCGCTTGATCGCCGAATGCAATAGCTTGCTGCGCAAAGCAGATGCGTATACGCATGAGCATCTTGAAGATTTGCCAGAGATCGCCAATTGGACCTGGACCGACGACTGATCCAGCCATTATTGCCTGATGAAACTTGCCTCCAGGCTGAACTGGCACAATTGAGCATGAGGCTGCCAGTTCGGCCCGGAGGACAGCGTGCCCAGAGCGCCGGTTAAAAAGTCATGTTCTCATCTTAGCCCGCGCAGGCGAGGCTCTGCGGCGCAGCCTCCAGCCGCGATTTTAATCGCCAGGCATATGGCGCGAGCGATTACTTGACCGGCGTTCTAGCCCGCGCAGGCGAGGCTCACCGGCGCAGCCTCCAGGCGCGGCCTTGGGCCGCCAGCCCCCGGTAGCTCCCCAGGCGCCCCTAGCGCGAACGGATCACCAGCAGGGGCACATCTGCCAGATGCAAGACCGCGCCTGCCACGCTCCCATAGAGCCAGCGCCCAACGCCGGTGCGGCCATGCGTTGCCATCACAATCATCACCGTATTACCTGCTCCTTGAAGTTCAGCCGCCTGCTGCGCAATATCCAGGGCCGCGCCTCCCTCGGCGACAACGATTGCCGTTGGAATCCCCTGCGCCTGCAAGCGCTGCTGCACCTGCTCCAGATACTGAATGGCCTCCCGTCGCTCTGTCGGCACGATCACGCGAATGGCATCATTCGCTGCGGCAGCTCGTCCTTGTGCCCCCACCGTCAGGTCCGGCAGGTCCAGCGAGCGCAGCAGCGTGACCGAAGCCCCCAGTTGATGAGCCAGCGAGGCCACTCGCAGCAAGACCGACTCAGCCACTTCCGAACCATCCAGCGGCACTAATAGATGCGGGCGCGCTTCGCGGACAAAGACGCGGGCTGCCTCTTCTTCATGTTTGAGCAGCAGCACTGGCACTGGCGCACCTTGCAGCACGCGATCAGCCACGCTGCCGTGCATCAGACGGCTCACCCCTTCCCTGGCGTGCGTCACCATGACGATCAACTCAGCGTGGTGATCGTGCGCCGCATCCACAATCCCAGTAGCCGGATCACCCTCCGTATGCACCCGTTCGACCGGAACACTCTGGCCTGCTACCTCTTGCTCCACCTTTTTTAGATAAGCATCAACGTCCTCATACACATCCGGCGGCACTTCAAAAGGGCCACCGCGCGAGTAGATGATCGACCCTGCTCGACTCACCCGCACCAGAATAAGTTTGCCGTTTGCTCCCGCCTGGCGAGCGAAAGCAATCGCGGTGGGCAGCGCCTCCTCGGCGAGCTTCGAGCCATCCAGCGGCACCAGAATCCGGCCAAAGGGCGGCAGTTCTCCTCTTGCCGTGAATGGGGTTTGATTGCTTGACGGCACATGTGAGATCATTGCGCTTCCTCCTTCTGCTCGTGCGTGGTCGCTCCCCTCAACTCCTCATGGGAGCCTGACCATCTGTTTACTGGAGAAAGCATAGACCTGCGTGGTTACAAGGCGCATCACCCATAGTTATCCAGAGGTAAATAGAAGAGTGCCATATGGGCAAACCAGAGCAGATGGGCATGATCTGCGGTTGATGAGGTGTCCTTGCTCCAACCGCTGGCTGAACGAGGGAAATGAATCAGGAGAGTATCAGCGAGACTTTCTAAGCTGTGCTTTGGGTGAGCGAAAAGTGCCAAAAAAACCTTGAGGAACGTTACCTCAAGGCTTGGTAGGGCGGGAGGGAATCGAACCCTCAAGGGTTGCCCCGAGGGATTTTAAGTCCCTTGCGTTTACCGGTTTCGCCACCGCCCCAAACAGTATCTAGCATACCATAGAACAAGCGAAATTGCAATCTATCGTGACCGCCCGGCTGCTTACAATAACTCCCAAAAAGATGCGCACCTCCCGATCCCTGGAACGATGGGAACGATGGGAACCCTCATATATCAGCCCTCTCTGCATCTGGTCTCGCCAGCATGCGCAGCGTTCCACCCTCTTCTGAAGCAGGAACGCTCTATCCTATGTGAGCAGGAACGCTCTATCCTATGTGCTGACGATCCGATGCTCCGCCGGGTTGTGCTGGCTTCACTCGTCTGGATTGACACTTGCTCGCGCCAGAGGCGATAATAGCAAAGTGAATGCGCGCTGAGATGTTTTTCAGAAGCTGCTGGTAGTCCGCCAGCAGAACACAAATACAGGTAAAAACAATGGTTGAAATCGCTCGTTGGGACGGCACAGCAACTCAAGGCGGAAGCTACGACGTAATCGTCGTTGGCGCCGGGCACGCTGGCTGCGAAGCCGCGCTGGCGGCGGCGCGCATGGGCTGCTCGACCCTGCTCATCACCATGAACCTCGATAGTATTGCGCTCATGCCCTGTAATCCCTCGATGGGAGGACCGGCCAAGGGGCATCTCCTGCGCGAGATCGACGCCCTGGGTGGCGAAGCGGCGCGCAATACCGACCGCACCTTCATCCAGATTCGCATGCTCAACACCGGCAAAGGACCAGCCGTACAGGCACTGCGGGCGCAGTGCGACAAGCAAGCCTATCGTCTGGCAATGAAGTTTGCCCTCGAAGCCCAGCCCAGGCTTGATCTGAAGCAGGCATCCATCACCGGCTTCCTCAGTGAAACCGGACCGGATGGCCGCCCCATAATGCGCGGCGTCGTCACCGCCCAGGGCTGGGAATACCGCGCAAAGACCGTCGTGCTGACCACTGGAACCTTTATGAATGGGCGGCTCGTCGTTGGCGAGAAAACCCAGCCCGGCGGGCGGGCTGGCGAGGGTCCGGCGCTGGTCATTTCCGGCTCGCTGCAACAGCTTGGCCTGAAGACCGGACGACTCAAGACCGGCACGCCGCCGCGCATTGACGCGCGCACTATTGATTTCAGCAAAACCATTCCGCAGCCAGGCAGCCCCACGCCTCTCTACTTCTCGGCTGACCGCGCCGCGCGGGAGGAGCCGCTGCTGCCGCCGGGGCGGCCCAATCCGGTTTATCCCATTCCCGCAGAGATGCAAACCGCCTGGCGCCCCCAGCTTCCCTGCTATCTCGTCCATACCACCGACAAGACCCATGAGGTCATCCGCGCCAATCTGCACCGCTCCCCCCTCTACAGCGGCCTGATTGAAGGGATCGGGCCGCGCTATTGCCCCTCCATCGAAGATAAGGTGGTGCGCTTTGCCCAGAAGGAGACCCATCAGGTCTTTTTGGAGCCAGAGGGCTGGAAGACAGGCGAGGTCTATGTCCAGGGCATGAATACCAGCCTGCCGGAAGATGTTCAGCTTGCCATGCTGCGCACCATTCCGGCGCTGGAGCATGTAGAGATGATGCGTGTGGGCTATGCAGTGGAGTATGATTTTGTCCCTTCTGATCAGATTACGCTCGCGCTGGAGGCCAAGCCGGTGGATGGTCTCTTCCTGGCAGGCCAGACCAACGGAACATCAGGCTATGAAGAGGCCGCCGCGCAGGGTTTGATTGCAGGCATCAACGCCGCCCTCAAGGCTAAGGGAAAAGCCCCTTTCATTCTGGGCCGCCATGAGGCGTATATCGGCGTCCTGCTTGATGATCTGGTGACGCAGCCCATGAAAGAACCCTATCGCCTGCATACCTCGCGCGCCGAACATCGACTGCTGCTGCGCCAGGATAACGCCGATCTGCGCCTGAGCCGCTATGGGCGCGAGCTTGGGCTGCTGGATGATGCGCGTTGGGAAGCGGCAGAACGCAAGCGCCAGGCGATAGAGGCGACGCTGCATGAACTCGATACCGTCGCCTTCAAGGCAAATCCGGCCCTGGAAGAGCGGGCACGCGAGCTTGGGCTGTCGTCTTTGGGGCAGCGCCTCACCGCCCGCGAACTGCTGAAGCGGCCAGAAGCGCGCTACTGGCAGGTCGCGGCGCTCGATAGCCGCCTGCCGAAACTGGAAGAAGAGTTTGCCACCGAAGTAGAGTTGCAAGTTAAATATGAGGGCTATGTCCGCAAGCAGGAGCGCGCCGTCGAGCGGGTGCGCCGTTTTGAAGAACTCATTATCCCGGAGGGCACCGATTACGCCGCCATCCCCAACTTGCGGACAGAGGCGCGCGAGAAGCTGGCACGGATACGCCCTTATACTTTGGGGCAGGCCAGCCGCATTGGCGGCGTCACGGCGGCAGATATTTCTGTGCTGCTCTTTTATCTGGAGCGGCATCGTCGCCAGAAAAGCACTGTGCCTGCCTGAACTGTGTTGACAAAATACCTCGCCCTCGCTACGATAAGGTCTACACACGCCTGGGCACTTCAAGAGGGTTGTCTGGTCTTTGGTGGAGTACCATCATCCCGGCGCAAGGAGGATGCGGCTTCTCGTCTCACATTGAGGGCATGAGGCTTCCGCCGCGCAGCCAACTATGAAGATTTTAGTCGTTGATGATGACCAGATGAGTACCAAACTGGTCCATTTTATCCTCAGCGAAGAGGGCTATGACGTGACCTCGGTAGATGGTCCACGCGGTGCGGCTGCCATGATTCAGCGCGATTTACCAGACTTGATCCTGCTGGATGTGGGGATGCCCCATGTCAGCGGGTTTGATTTCTATCAGCGTCTTCGACAAGATGACTACGATATTCCGGTGATCTTCGTCACCGCAAAGGGAGAGTTAGAGGATAAGCTGCATGGCCTACGCCTGGGCGCCGATGATTATATTGTCAAGCCGTTTAACCCGGCGGAACTGCTGGCGCGTGTACAGGCGGTCCTGCGGCGCTATCGCAAGGCCAGCGCCCAGGCGAGCAGACAGGTTCTGCGCGTTGGGGATTTTGAGTTCAACATGGCTGAATTGCAGGTGACGCTCCCAAATAAACAGACCGTACTCCTGACACCCAAGGAGATGCGTATTCTGGTGACACTTGCCGAGCGCGCGGGTCGGGTGATGCGACGCGAGGATTTACTGGATGCAATCTGGGGCGAAAATTACCGCGAGAGCAATATTGTAGATGTCTACATTGGGCGGCTGCGTCGCAAGATTGAGCGCGATCCAGCGAATCCTCAATATATCAAATCGGCGCGCGGCCTCGGTTACAAATTCGTTGGCAAATAGCCGCCAATAAACTATTACCCGGCTGCCGCTTATACCGCATCTCGTTGAAGGGTGGGGGCGTATTGCCGGTTCCCCACCGGCTCACGCGGGGTCAGCGTTAGCGATACCGCTCCTGTTCAACAGGATAGCATATGAGACAGTTTGAAAATGATGAGAAGGTAAACACTAGCGTGGAGCAGGAAACGGCGCCAGAACCTGACGAAGCCAGCTTTATTTCTCATTCTGAAGCCAACAGCGATTTTATCTCAATGATTGCGCATGAATTGCGCACGCCGCTCCATACTGTGAACGGCTTCCTGTCTATTGTCCTGGAAGAGCATGTAGGAAAGCTGAATGAGCGCCAGCGTGAATTTCTGGAGTATGCCCATGCCAGCGCCGATCAACTGATCACGCTGGTGAACGATATGATCTTCATTTCCAGAGCAGATGGCGGGCACTTCAAGCTGCGCTGTGCAGAGCTGGCTTTGTCCGACGTGATCGCGCAGGTACTGCATGAGACTGAATCTGCCGCGCGCAAGGCGCAGGTTGCGCTTCAGAACCAGGCCCCTGAACAGTTCCCCACGCTCTGGGCAGATGCGGGCGCTCTTCAGCAGGCGCTCGTGAACCTGGTGCATCACGCGCTGAAGTTTACGCCGCCGGGTGGCTCTGTCACCATCCGCGCCCGGCAAGTAGGCAAAAAAGCGGAGATTAGCCTCACAGATACCGGCTATGGGATTCCCCTGGAAGATCAGCCGCATGTTTTTGAGCGCTTCTATCAATCATCCCATACCTCGCTGGCCCAGTATGGCAATTTTGGTTTGGGCCTGGCAATTGCGCGTATGATCGTTGAGCGACACGGCGGGCGTATCTGGCTCCAAAGCGGGTCGGAATCTGGCTCAACCTTCGTGTTCACGATCCCTCTCTTCGCCCGTAAGAAATAAGCGGCAAACCTATCAGCATCTCCCTCGTCGCAGCTCAGAGATGTTCCCAAAGTGTAGGCGTTTGCGTCTGCTGAGCATCCCTATGCTCGCTGCTCGTCTCTGGTGTCTCTTCGCGTGTGCTGGCGGTATTGTGTGCCTGGCGTGTTGGCTCCGGCAGGCGATAGCCCCGACAACATTTGAGAACATAATCCACAGCGGTTTCCAGGCTGATGCGGTGTCCAATTGAGATAATAAGAGGATTGGTATGGGCTTTGGTGCGTAATCCCATCCCCAAAACTTCGCCGTCACTCACCAGCGTGACCTGCGCCCCAACTTCCTGTCCTAACGTGCCTATAAGGTGGCCCGTCAGAATGGATTTAGCGCAGCCGATGCTGGGCACGTCCAGCAGCACACCCAGATGGCACGCAATGCCAAATCGGCGAGGATGTGCCAGTCCCTGTCCATCAACCATCAGCAGATCAGGCTTCTTGTGCAGCTTCTGAAAGCCCGCCAGGATTGAGGGCGCCTCTCGAAAAGAGAGCAGGCCGGGAATATAGGGAAAGCGCAGCGCTTCCTCATGCCGAACACGCTCCAGCACTTCCATTGAAGGATATGCCAGCGCGACAATGGCGGCCCGTGCCAGGCCAGTACGATCATTCGCAGAGATGTCGATGCCTGCAATGATCTTGACTTCGCCCAGGCGGTCTTCCCGAATGACTTTGCCTGCCAGTTCACGCTGCACTTCCATAGCTTCTCTGGGTTCCAAATCCCAGCGATGCAGCCAATGCGGTTGAGACATTCTAGCCATCTCCCTGTTGTTGGGTTGCTCGCCTGAAAGGTTACTTGCCTGCGATCAGGAAACCCGCGTTGCAACCAGAATAAGACGTGGGCTGTTTTCCTCGCAAGGATTGAGTTCGTAATCGCCGTAAAGATGCTTGATCTGAAAGCCGCAGCTTTCTACCAGCAGTTCAGCCTCGCCGGGACTGAGTATCGCCAGCGAGGTCTGAACGACTATGCGGCGTATCGGCCCTCCTTGTGAGTGGGCATCATAGAAATGAGTGAGTTGCAGACAGCGCGCCACTGGATCAGCGGCAGCAGCAACCAGATGGCTAATAATTTCATCCCGACTCTGATCAGTCCAGGTGCCCTGATGGAAGAGGTGCCCTTCAGCCTCCTGGTAATGCCGCAGGTCGGCATGGGGAAGATCAAGGATCAGCGTGCCTTCGGGCAGGAGATGCTGGCGGAGCGTTGCCAGCACGGCGCGCTGGTCGTCGCGGGTGATGAAATGGGCAAACGTGTTGAGCGCCACAAAAGCCAGACGAAAACGCTGGCGGAGCCGGAGCGTGCGAGCATCCCCCTCAATCAGTTCTACGTGTTTGAGCAGCATTGCTGTTTCCAGGTGCTGTCGTGCGCGTGCGAGCATTGCCGGGGATGAATCAACCCCGGTCAACTCAATACCCCGGCGTGCCAACGGAACGAGCAAACGCCCGGTGCCGCAGCCAAGCTCCAATACCGGAGACCCTGTGCTGTCTGCATAGTTGCAATAAAGGTCAACATCATCCTGGTACCCGCTATGCTCCAGGTCATAATAAGGGGCGATCAATTCGTAGCTGTTCATGCCGCTATAATAGCGCGCTGGCCGTTGATTTGTCCAATGAAAATAGCTCCAGAGCAGCAACTGGCCCTCTGGCATTCTGTCAGAGGGCCAGAACAAAGCATGATGGATAGAAAGAGAGATGCTGCTCACATCGCTGCATCCATTGTCCTGTAGACTGGTATTTGCTAGATGGTACTGCGGCTCATCTGATCTCTGGCGCTTTCTGCCCCCCGCTCCATCGTATTCTGAGCTTTGCCAAGCGTCGTGTTCACTCCCTGGCGACCCTGCTCGATAGCGCTCGATGCTTTGCCACGTAATTCAGTCATACGCTCTTGTGCCTGGCCTTGCAACTGCGCGAAGCGGCTTTGAAGCTGAGCGCGGGTTTCTTCACCGCGCCTGGGTGCAAATAACAAACCAAGCACTGCCCCAATCGCGCCGCCCCACAAAAACGCCCGAATGGTACTCATTTCTGTTTCCTCCTGCTTGCTTGAATACAAGATAACGCGCGGGTGAAGACAGAACCTCACCCCACGCCCCCTCTGACCTTTCGGGCGATCCCTGTCTGCAATATGTATGCCAGTTATCAAGTGAGCAATGATAACAGGGGGAACGCGCTGTTGCCATAATGCAGCGAACCACCTGAGCCGTTTGCGCAGATCAGCAGCTAGCCTGTCCGATTGGCAGCAAGCCGGGCGAAGGCCACTCTGGCGGCTTCAATAGTTTGCTCAATCTCCTGCGCCTGGTGTGCCAGGGAGAGGAATCCTGCCTCAAATTGGGATGGTGCCAGATAGATGCCCTGATCCAACATCGCTTGAAAGAAACGGGCGTAGCGTTCCGTGCTGGCTGTTTTGGCGGAAGCGTAGTCTGTAACGGGCTGATCGGTGAAAAAGAGGCAAAACATCGAGCCAACTCGTGTTTGGGTAATTGCTATACCGGCTGCCGTTGCTGCCTCCTTCAAACCGTCTGCCAGTTGGGCCGAGCGTGCTTCAAGCCGCTCATAGGTGCCCGGTTGCTGCAAAAGCTCAAGCTGGGCAATTCCGGCAGCCATTGCCAGCGGATTGCCAGAGAGCGTGCCAGCCTGGTAGACCGGCCCGGCAGGGGCGATCAGGCTCATGATCTCGCGTCTGCCACCGTAGGCTGCCGCCGGAAGGCCGCCGCCGATAATCTTCCCCAGGCACGTCAGGTCGGGCTTGATGCCGTAAAGCTGCTGGGCGCCGCCATAGGCGACACGAAATCCGGTCATCACTTCGTCAAAGATCAGCAGCGCCCCAAATCGAGTGGTCAGATCACGCAGCCCCTGGAGATAGCCAGGCTCTGGTGGCACACAGCCCATATTGCCGGCAACTGGCTCGACAATCACAGCGGCGATGCCGTCAGGAAATTCCTCGAAGAGTGCCTGCACGGCTGATAGACTGTTATAAGGCGCGATCAGAGTATCGGTGGTGATGGTCTGGGGAACGCCGGGGCTGTCGGGGATACCCAATGTCAGGGCGCCTGAGCCTGCTGCCACCAGCAAAAAATCGGCATGACCGTGATAGCCACCTGCAAATTTGATGATCTTGTGCCTGTGTGTGTAGGCGCGCGCTAGCCGCAGGGCACTCATCGTTGCTTCTGTTCCCGAATTGACGAAGCGCACCATCTCGACGGCTGGCAGTGCTTCGATGACCATCTCTGCCAGTCGTACTTCAAGCGTGGTGGGCGCGCCGTAGCTTGTGCCTCGTGCTGCCGCGCGTGCGATGGCCTCGAGGACGTGCGGATGGGCGTGGCCGTGAATCAGCGGCCCCCATGAGAGGACGTAATCAATGTAGCGATTGCCGTCGACATCGTACAGATACGCGCCTTCGCCGCGCTCAATGAAACGAGGTTGGCCGCCAACGGCTTTGAAGGCACGCACAGGACTATTCACTCCGCCAGGAATCAATTCGCGGGCGTGGACAAAGAGTGCATCAGATCGCTGAGTATTCATTGTGGAGGCATCCTTCCGTTGATTAAGAAGTGATGAAGCGCGGTGAAGGTAAGGATATGCACGCGCTCAAGCGAACATATCAGGCGACCCAGGCAAAGGCTGTGACACATCGCACATGAAGCATAACAAAACTGGCGGGATCGTGCCATCTCTCACAGCCCTGTCCCCACGCCTTGCTGGATTTTAGAAGGCGACGGCCAGAATGCCGTAAATATCGGCAACCTGTCCGGTGGAAGGACAGATGACTTCCCACCAGCTATAGTTGGTGCCGTCTGTGATGATTGCGCCAGTAGAGGATGTGCCCCTGCCTGGCACCCGCTGCCCAAAGGGTAGGGTGAACAGGATCGCTGCATTGCTGCTTGGCCCGGCGCGCAAGTTGCACCCGGAATGATAGACACAGAGAACCGAATTATTCGCCCGATGAATGCTGTAGACCGGCACGTAGCCGCCTTGCGTATAGCCGCTCTCAGAAGGATAAGCAACCTGCTCGCAGGTTGAACTGGCCGGGCCGATGTCCACCAGATTAGTCCCGCCCGGCACAGTGATGGCGACCGGGCCATTGCAATTTGGGGCCACATAAATAACCTGCGTCTGGTTGGTGATGACTACCGGGTCTCCAGAGTTACTGATACTTGAGCCTGTATTAGCAAAAAAGACCGCGCAACTGGTGAGGGGCAGCGCGAAAAGTAGCATAATTGTTGCCAGGCCACATTCCCAGATGCGTGTGCTGGTGAGACTGATCATCAGTTTCAGTTGTCCGATGCCGCTTTGCATGAGTCCTGCGCCTGTCTTACTCTGTCAGGGTAAATGGCGGTCTTGCGAAACCACCTCATCTGGCCTATGCTAAGGGATGCGCTGATCTTGACTCCTGATGCCAGCATCAGCTTGCTGCAAACTCTGTACCACCGACTGAGCGCCGTGCCAGCCTGTGTTGGCATGGCCGCTTACCAGGAAGAGTAATGTTTCATGGATAGACCTCCTGCCAGGCAGGAACACCTGCCTTCCAATCTGCGCCCTGCTGTGGTGCCGCTGCCGCCGCAGATACTCCAGACCCTGCGGAGTATTGTGGGGCCTGAGCATGTACTGCAAGACCCCGAAGATTTGTTGGCCTACGGTATTGATGGCACCTGGGTAGAGCGCGAACCACAGGTCGTCGTGCTTCCCAGCAGCGCTGAAGAGATCAGCGCTATCTTAAAACTGGCGAACGCTGAGCGTATCATCGTCACACCGCGCGGCTCTGCTAGCGGCCTCTCCGGGGGATCGCTGCCAGCCTCCGGCGGCATCTCGCTGAGCCTGACGCGGATGAATCGTATCCTGGAGATTGATACCGGCAATGCGGTTGCCGTTGTCCAGCCCGGCGTCATCACCGGTGACTTGCAGGCAGCCGTTGAGCAGGTGGGCCTGTTCTATCCACCGGACCCATCCAGCCTGAGCGTTTCGGCGATTGGGGGCAATGTGGCGGAGAATGCAGGTGGGGCGCGCTGCCTGAAGTATGGCGTCACCAACGATTATGTTCTGGCTCTCCAGGTGGTGTTGCCGACAGGGGAGATTATTCGTACCGGCGGGCGCATGGTCAAGAATGTCACTGGCTATAACCTGCGCGCCCTCTTTACCGGTGCGGAGGGCACGTTGGGAGTCATTACAGAGATTACGCTGCGCCTGCTGCCCAAACCGCGCTATGCGCTGACTGCGCTGGCAGTCTTTCCCCGTCTGGAGAACGCGGCTGAAGCGGTCACGCACATTATGCAGACCGGCCTGATTCCGGCAAGTGTAGAATTGATGGATCAGACGACGGTGCAGTGTGTTGAGGCGCTGCTGCATATCGGGCTGCCCCTGGAGGCCGAGGCGCTGCTGCTCTTTGCCGTCGATGGCAACTATGAGCAGACTGTGCGTGCCGAACTGGAGACTATCGCGGACGTTTGCCGGACAAAGGGTGCGGCTGAGGTGCGTATCGCGCATGATGGAGAGGAGAGCAATCGTCTCTGGAAAGCGCGGCGCTCGGTCTCGCCAGCGCTGGCGCGCCGCCGACCCAATAAGTTGGGAGAAGATGTCTGTGTACCCCGCACAGCGATCCCGGCAATGGTCCGCGCCGTGCGCGAGATTGCCGCGCGGCATCAACTGCTCATCCCCGTTTTTGGGCATGTAGGCGACGGCAATTTGCACCCTAATATCTTGTGCGACCTGCGCGATGCTGAGGAGATGCGGCGTGTGCGTCTGGCCGCCGCAGAAATCTTTGAGGCCGCCATCACGCTGGGCGGGACGCTCTCTGGGGAGCATGGAATTGGTCTGCTCAAGAAAGAGTTTCTGGAGCGCGACCTGGGCGCGGCACAGGTCGCGGCCATGCGGCGCATCAAAGCGGCGCTGGACCCTCAGATGATTCTGAACCCAGGCAAGATTTTCCCGACCGGCCAGAGCGATTGGTGAGGCTGTTATGGGAAGAAACGGAGGGAGCAGATATGCTGGCTCAACTCTCTTGCGAAGCGCTCAGAGGCATGCTACACTGCCAATGCGGCATTGCTCAGGCTTGCCTGTTCGTGCATCCTGGCAATAGTGTGGCATGATTTGCTCATCTTTACTTCTACAGAAACATTACTTGGAGAGGGTTTTTCAATGGCTGGAACGACTGTCCCTATTCGCCCGCTGTTTCAGGTGAATTTTGGCAGTACCGCAAATGCAACTGATGATACGCTGGGCAAGGTTGCTCAGGTGCTGGTGCATCCAGAGACATGGGAAATCAGCTATGTCGCTGTGCAGCGCGGCTTGTTGATGAAGAAGCTTCTAACGCTTCCGGTAGACTTTATCCGCGAAGCGCGCGTTGATGGCCTTCAGTTCTCGCTTCCTGTTGATGATCTGGTGCAGAAAGCGCAGACGCCCAGGGAGCCGCTGCTGACTTTGCGGGAGCATCTGCCCGTCAGTTATGGCTCGGAGACGCTGGGGGGACTCTCTCAGCTTTTTTTCGATGCTGCCACGCGCCGGATAGCGTATCTGGTGGTGCATCGCCAGACCATCGCGGGGAGTGAGGTGCTGCTGAGTGTCGATCAACTGGTTGGCCTCCAGACTGGACGGCTGGAGGTAAATATTGCCCCCAAAGAGTTTGCGCTGCTGCCCCTCTATCGCCCTGACCCGCAGTTAGAGGAGGATGTGCGCCAGGCGCTCTGGGATTATCCACGCTTGCGCATCGATCTGGGGGCTATAAAAATTCATGCCCAGTGCAACGAGGTCTGGTTGCAGGGCTATGTCTCCAGCGGCCTGAATCGGCGCGTGATCGAAGATCAGCTAAGCCTGGTGCCAGGGATACGTCACTTGCATAACCAACTGATTGCCGATAGCGATCTGGCTGTCGAAATCGCGGCAGCCCTGGCAAAGCGCGAAGAGACACGCGGGCTGCCTATTGGCGTCTATCCTGATCTGGGCGAGGTGTATTTGCGTGGCCTGGTGCCCAATGAGCATGTGAGAGAAATTGCTGAGCAGGTTGCGGCTGAAGCGCCCAATGTCAAATTAGTCCATAACGAATTAGTAATCAGCGATAGACTTGATTTCTTGCCGACTCTGGCAGGTGTGAATGGCACAGAGGATGTTGTCCCCGGCGGCGAAGGGATCAAATCAAAGCATTCTGCCTGAACAACTTCTTTCCATTTCAGTTCTAAAAAAACTCTGAGCAACCCGAATGAGCCAGAACGATCTCCCGTTCTGGCTCATATGCCAGCGAACAAGTATGCTGTCAACCACCAGTGTCAAAGCCAGGGTGCTGGTTGGTGCAAAAGCGAGGGAATGTAAGGGCCGTTTTTGTAGAAGCTCATCCAGAACTCCTGAGCGCCTGCAAAGTTGATGAGGATACCAAACAGCCCCAGCAGATAAAACCGCCAACCCATCTCAATTTCGGAAATGGCAAGCAGTACAAAGGCGTAAGGGTAGCCTTCAAATAAGTAGCGTGCGCCAAACTCGTACCACCCGGCAGCGTGATAGAGCAGCGTGAACGCGGTGATGAGTCCCACAACAATCCAGAGGACCTTACGCAGCGTCGATGGCGTGCGGTTGCGCGCAAAAAAGAGAAAGAGAAAGATGGGTGTGGTGAAAAAGACGCTGATGCCATAGCCACCGTTCAGGAGATCGATCTGCGGTAAGGTGTCAAAAGGGCTGGTGAACTTGACGGCTGGAAACGAAAGAAAATTCGCAACAATATCCGACCAGATATAGTGCGGGCTGATGACGCCATAATGAACAGCAGGATACTTTTGCTGAATCAGCAGCGTGTAACCAGTCTCCCAGGGACTGCCAAAGGCCAGCGCATTGCGCGCCAGAAAGATCACCAGGATCACCAGCAGCGGCGTCAGGGCCAGTGCAAATGATCGCCAGGGAAGGCTGCGCGCTCGTTTGAGCAGTTCTTTGAGCGTTGTGGCTCCGGTGTGTTCTTCGAGCATGAGATAGAGCAGCAGCGGCAAGCCCGCAACTGCTGGGGCGCGTGTCAGAAAGGCACAGCCCAGGCAAAGGGCGCTGAGGAGATAGCGTCGTTTGAAAGCAAAGAGCATGAAAGCCAGGGTGCAGGTGGCCCCAACGATGTGAGCGGTGAACCACATGGTCCCACCTAGCGAGAGGAAAAAGCTAATCGTTCCGAAAAAGAAGAAGATGCACAGCGCCACGTTCTGCTGGAACGTCCGGCGCGAGCGCCCGCTGAATCGCAAGGTTTCGAGCAGCCAGAAGAGTAAAACGATGTTGATGGCCGAGCAGACCTGAGTGAAGAAAATATCGCTGAAGCTCAGGCCAAAGATCGCCACAAAAGGCATCATCACAATGGCCGGAAAGGGCGGATAGACGATATAGTGTTTGCCATTGACCAGAATAATATCAGTAGATGTGAACTGCGGTATGTCAAGGCGTCCATGAAGCAAGCTATATGCCTGATAGACAAAATGGTTGGCGTCTGAACTGCCAAAAGGGTGAATGCCCAACCTGGCGCTGCTCACAAGCAGACCGGCCAGCGCCAGAAAAAACAAGAGAAAAGACATCGCCCACCCGCGCCGCCGCTCGCTTTTCGCAGATGCTTTCAGTGCTTCATGAGCGCTTGCTCCAGTAGAGATTGCCTGGGTCATAGATGAGAAACCCCTTGCTTTGTTGAATCATGACGTATGATGCTGAGAGCAAGTCTAGCCTAGCTATCCTGCATCTGGCTGTCAAGAAATTGGTACTTGCAGGAAGTTATCCTGGGGCGCCATGTTTTTGCAGGTTTCTGACCAGGACGTTATAATTCAGATGCGACAATAGATTATTTTTGCTGCAATCAAGATGTCTCTGAGGTTCAATGAACGATGCTTAGATTGGCGCTCCCGCTCTCTTTTTTCCTGGTGATGCTGGAAACAGCTATCGGGTCATATATCGTCCTGTTTCTGCTGGATATTTACGGTGGTATTAAGGTTGCTCGCCTGATAGAGCAGGCAAGGAAGGTTTTGCCACCAGGTCCAGCGTCCTCAGAGGATGCAGAGGAGCAGCCTGCCGAAGAACCCTCCAAAACGCTCTCGGAGGCGCAGGCGGCCAGGCGTGCTGGGGTAACAAAAGGCTTCCTGGTGTTTCAGGGTTTACTCTATTTGATACTGGCATTACTTACCTACTGGTTTGGTTCGGTGTTTGCTACACCAGCGGTCTTTCAAGAGTTCAAGGGCTTTTATCTCCAATATCCGCTTGAGCAGTCCTGGCTCAATTACCAGTTTATCCCGCTGTTGATCTTCATGGGGCTGCTGCTGGTGTATAACGTGCTGCTCTGGTCCAATCGACGCCTGACACGCTGGATGGTTGGCTCACTGGCAGGCGTGGCTGGACTGGCCGAGTTGTTGGTGATCGGCATGGCGTATCGCCCGCTGGCTGCTCAGAGCCTGGATGGAGCCTTTACCGTAGCCAGCTTCTTCGTGGGTGCGCTGGCATTGGGCGGCGTGCTGACGGCTATGCTGTTGGGCCATTGGTATTTGAACACCCCGACGGCTTCTGGCAAGCCTCTGGAATTTGCGACGCTGCTCATGCTGATCGGCCTGGCGCTGGAGCTGCTTTTTAGCTTTTTCATCCACAGCACCATTCCAGCCGGTCTGGCGGAGTCGGGAAATCCTCCGATCTCGGCGGATGCGCTGAATGTGATTCGCTTTATCTTTGGCTTTATCTTCACGCTGAGCCTGGGTATACTCGCGTTTCTCCTGACCAGAGGACGTTCTTTCCAATCAGCGACTGGGATGCTCTATCTGGCAGTGGCTTTTGCTTTCACCGGGGAGATTATGACGCGCGGCTTATTCTTCTTGCCGCCAGTCCACTAGCGTTGTTCCCCTGGCAGTGACTCCAGAAAGGTCACAAGGGCCAGGTTGAAGGCTTCAGGCTGCTCCATGTTGGAGAGATGTGCAGCGCGTGGAATTGTAACCAGCCTGGCGTTAGGAATGGATTCGGCCATCAGTTGCGCGTCGGCTGGTGGCGTCACCTGATCTTCTTCACCAACAAGGAGCAGTGTTGGGCACTGTATCTGGGGGAGCAGGTCAGTTGAGTCTGGCCGGAGCGCCATGCCTCGTAGGGCACCGGCAATACCAACCGGATTGGCCGCCTCCATCATAGCACGCAGCCTTGCGGTAGTTCCGGTTGGCTCTTGCAGGGTTTGCGGACTCAGCAGTTTGGGGAGATAGAGCGCCGCTATTGCGCGGCTGCCTTCACGCTCGGCCAATTGCGCCGTTTCCTCGCGGGTGGCCCGGCCCTGCTCTGAGTCTGCCTGGGGGCGCGTGTCCGCCAGAATCAGCGCCCGCACGCGCGAACTATATTTTCGATAAAAGGCGAAAGCCACATAGCCGCCCATCGAGAGTCCTCCCAGCACGCAGTCTTCTATCCTGAGTGCATAAAGGAGCGCAGCGATGTCGTCGGCCAGGGTTTCCATCAGATAAGGGCCTTCTGGCACGTCCGACTCGCCAAAGCCACGAAAATCTGGTGTAATGGCACGGAAGCGCTGGCTATGTGTCAATGCACTGATCTGGTGTGCCCACATCGAGCGGTTACAGGGGAAAGCATGCAGGAGGACGAGTGGGCTGCCAGTCCCCCATTCTTCATACCCAACAAAGATGTCATTGACCTGGATGCGCATGGAGATACGCTCCCTTCCTGGGTGCGCTGAGGAGGGCCACTCCCGAGGCATCGCATAGTGCTATCTCTACGAAACTCATAGTGCAAACGGCGTGCCGGTACCTTCAGCACCTTGCCTCATTGCTACGAGCGCGCCACAAAGGCATAGGTGTTGCAAAGGGCTTTGGCCTGGCAGTTTATCAGGCCAGCGTTATGGTATCATAGGGATGCAAGTAATCGCCTGTGTAACACTGCTGTGTAGGAGATAAAGTTCATGGATCAACGACGCCTCCAGCAAGCTCTTCGAGATGCACATTTCGATGGCTGGCTTTTTTACGATTTTCGCAAACTTAACCCGCTCGCATATCGCGTGCTGGGGTTGGCTGAAGATGGTTTCTATACCCGCCGCTGGTTCTATTTTGTGCCTGCGCAGGGCGATCCAATAGCCCTTATCAGCGCGGTTGAGCCACATGTATTGGCCGAACTGCCGGGGCGGAGGCGCGTCTTTCGTTCCTGGGGGGAACTGCACCAGCTCTTGAAAGAAACGTTGCAGGGGGCGAATCGGTTGGCAATGGAGTATTCGCCCATGAACGCCATCCCTACGATGGCGCGCGTTGATGGAGGCACGTTGGAACTGGTGCGCTCGTTGGGGAAAGAGGTGGTCAGTTCGGCCAATCTGGTGCAGCAGTTTGTGGCTGTCTTGAGCGAGTCCCAGATGGAGATGCACCGCGAGGCTGGCCGTCGCCTGGTTGCTATTAAGGATGAACTGCTTGGCTCTATTGCCCAGCAGCTTCGCGCGGGTGCGGCGCTAACTGAATACAGCATCCAGCAGGATTTTCTCGCTCGCATCCATGCTGCCGGATTGGTGACAGAGGGCGCGCCCATTATCGCGGTGAACGCGCACGCTGGCGACCCGCATTATGGGCCGTCGGCAGAGGCTTCTGCACCCGTGCGCGAGGGCGATCTGCTGCTGCTGGATTTCTGGGGGCATCTCCCGCAGCCCGGCGCCATTTTTGCCGACTATACCTGGATGGCTTTTCTGGGTGCGCGCGTGCCGGAGCAGCATCAACAAGTCTTTGAAATTGTGCGTCGGGCGCGCGATCATGGCATCGCCTTTTTGCGCGAGCATGTGGAGCAAGGGAAGCCGGTGCAGGGCTGGGAAGTTGACCAAACGGTGCGCGATTTGATAGCAGCGGCGGGCTATGGCGACTTCTTTGTGCATCGTACCGGCCACAGCATCACGACCGTGGAACACGGCGACGGCGCCAACCTCGATAACCTGGAGACACACGACGAGCGATTGGTGCTGGCGAATACCTGTTGTTCAGTGGAACCAGGTATCTATCTGCCGGAATTTGGCTTCCGCAGCGAAGTAAATGTGCTGGTTCATCCCAACAGCGTGGAAGTAACTGGCGTGCCGATGCAAGCAGAAATTATTCCGCTGCTGGCGTAGCTTCTTCGGCGGCTTTGGCCTGATCCCAGGCGTGGTAGGAACTGCGCACCAGCGGCCCGGCCTCGACATGTCGAAAACCCATCTTCTTGCCCTCGCGCGCCAGTTCGCGGAACTCCTCTGGAGGAACATAGCGCTCGACGGGCAGGTGTTTGAATGATGGTCGCAAATACTGGCCGATGGTCACAATATCCACATCGTGGGCGCGCAGGTCGCGCAGCGTCTGGATCACTTCGTCGTGTTCTTCGCCTAGCCCAAGCATGAAGCCTGATTTGGTTGGCCGGTCGGGGTTGAGTTCTTTGGCCCATTTGAGTACCTGGAGCGAGCGCGTATAGATGGCCTGGGGGCGCACGCGCTTGTAGAGACGCGGCACCGTCTCAATGTTGTGGTTGAAGACATTGGGTTTGGCCTCCATGACGATGCGCAGCGCGTCGTGGTCGCCTTTGAAGTCGGGTGTCAAGACTTCAACTGAACATTCAGGATTGAGACGCCGAATCCAGCGGATCGTTGCGGCAAAAATCGTTGCGCCGCCATCGCGCAGTTCGTCGCGGTTCACCGAGGTAACAACACAGTGGCGCAGCCCCATCGTCTTGACTGCTTCGGCCACCCGGCGCGGCTCTTCCCAATCGAGCGCCATAGGGCGACCGGTAGCAACGGCGCAAAAGCCGCAGCTACGTGTGCAAACGCTTCCCAGAATCATGAACGTGGCTGTGCGATGCCCCCAGCACTCGCCGATATTGGGGCAGCGCGCCTCCTCACAAACAGTATGCAGCCCCTTATCACGCATCAGCGTTTTTAGCTCGATATAATTTTTGCCCTCTGGTGCGTGAATTTTCAACCATTCGGGGCGGCGTTCAAGCGTTGCGGACATGCTACACCTCTTGCTGGGAATCGCGGAAGAAAAGAAGCGCGGGCGCGATTCGATCTACGTTGCTGCTGTTGGGGGGCCGCGCTTTCGGTGATGCGCTCTCGCCCTCATTGTACAATAGTCGACACTGCCCAGACAACCCGGAAAGATAGGCCAGACAACCGCACAGAATAACAATGCGGCTGCTATCCCTTTCTGCCCTTATTATACCGCAGCTTTCTGCAAAATAAATCGGGCAACCGCCCGATTTATTTTCGTCATGCGCGCTGTATGATTCTGGGGTATCAGGCGTAGACAAAGCCTGAGCATCGTTGGAGCAATCCCAGATGACAGGAGCGCAGTGCGATGACGACCCCTTATGCAGCCGCAGAGCATTCAACTTCCATTACCTGGCAGCAGTATCTCTCTCTTCTGAGGCTCTATCTGCGCCCGCAGTGGCTGAAAGCACTGCTTATGGCGACGCTGCTCCTGGCGAGCATTGGCCTGGAGTTGCTTGGTCCGCAAATCTTGCGTGCCTTTATTGATACAGCCCGCGCTGGCGGCAGTCTGACGACGCTTACCAGCGCGGCCCTCTTGTTTCTTGGGGCAACCCTAGGCGCTCAGCTTGTCTCTGGCCTGGCGGGCTATGTCAGTGAAGACGTTGGCTGGACGGCGACCAATGCTCTGCGTGCCGACCTGGCAGTGCATTGCCTCACCCTTGATCTGAGGTTTCATCAGAAGCATACGCCCGGCGAACTCATTGAGCGCGTAGATGGGGATGTTGCCACGCTTGCCACCGTGTTCTCCCGGTTTGCCATCAACCTCCTGGGGAGGGGCATACTACTGGTGGGCATCCTGATTCTGGTGGCGCGAGAGGATGCGCGTATCGGGCTGGCGCTGGCTATCTATGGGCTGATAGCGCTGCTGCTCTTGCGCAAGGTCCAGCGTCTGGTGATTCCTGTCTACAAGGCGGTACGCCAGGCCCTTGCCGACATGAGCGGTTTCTGGGGCGAATATCTGAGCGGACTGGAGGATATTACCTCCAGCGGCGCTGCCGCTTATGCGCTGCGCCGCTATCTCCTCATGCAGCGCAGGCTTCATCGCGCGCTGCTGCGCAATCAGTTTTTCTTTGCTGCCTCGGCAAGCACCAGCCAACTGCTGACCGTCCTCAGCATAGGGCTGGTGCTGACGCTGAGCGCCCTCTTTTTCTTTCAGGGGACGATGACGCTGGGAACAGTCTACTTGCTCTTCAGCTACACGACGTTGCTCTCCAGCAACGTGCTGGAGATCACCGTACAGGTGGACTCGCTGCAACAGGCCAGAGCCGGGCTGGAACGCATCACCGAACTCTACTACACTCCAAAGGTGATCCTGGACGGGCCAGGCGCCAGTTTTCCAGCCGGGCCACTGGCCGTAGCATTCCAGGATGTTTCGTTTCGCTACTCCGCCGATCAACCCGTGTTGTCTCACGTCTCTTTTCAGCTTGCGCCGGGCGAGGTTTTGGGCCTGCTGGGCCGCACCGGCAGCGGTAAAACGACGATCACTCGCCTGCTCTTCCGCTTCTACGACCCCGACAGTGGGACAGTTCTTCTGGGTGATCAAGATGTGCGCCTGGCGCGGCTGGCCGATTTGCGCCAGCGTATTGGAGTGGTTACTCAAGATGTACAGCTTTTTCAAGCAACGGTACGCGACAATCTGACCTTTTTTGATCGAGGCATCCCTGGTGATCGATTGATGCAGGCTATCGAGCGGTTGGGCCTGGACGAATGGTTTGCGAGGCTGCCTCAAGGGCTGGATACACTGCTCAGCCCCGGCGGCTTGTCGGCGGGCGAAGCACAATTGCTGGCTTTTTGTCGTGTCTTGTTGCAAGACCCCCAGGTGGTCATTCTGGATGAGGCGTCTTCACGTCTTGATCCCGCAACAGAGTGGCTGGTGATGCAGACAACGGCCAGACTACTCGCCAACCGCACCGGATTGATTATTGCTCATCGCCTGGCGACGCTTGAACAGGTAGATCGCATTCTCGTGCTGGAAGCGGGCCAGATCGTCGAGGAGGGACCGCGCGCTGCGCTGGCCGCTGATCCTGGCTCCCGATATGCGCGCCTGCTGCGTATGGCTGATCGAGAGGAGATGCTGTCGTGAAAACCTGGCGGTTGTTCTGGCGGTTGCTATGTTTCTCGCCCTGGCTCTATCTCCTGACCTTTCTGCTGCAATTTCCGCGTCAATTGATCTGGCTGGCGCCTGGCTTGATCGAACAAAGCATCTTTGATCGGCTCAGCGAAGGTACATCGCTTGATAGCAGCTTTTGGAGCTTGATTGCGCTTTTTGTGGGTGTGGCAATTGGCCGGATGGCGGTCGTTTCGCTGACGGTTGTGGCACAGCGCTTTCCAATGAACAAGAGCGCTACTCTGCTCAGAAAAAACCTCTTTACTTATATACTTCAGCGGCCCGGCGCCATGCCACTGCCATTTGCGCTGGGGGATATGGTCAACCGGCTGCACGAGGATATTTATGGTGATTATTCAGGTGCAGGCATCGTCTGGGTGTTATCCCAGATCATTGCAATGGTTGGCATGGGAGTAACAGCTCTGGTCTCGGTGGTCATCATGGCGCGCGTCAGCCTGCTCATCACCCTGATGGCCGTCTCGCCGCTGCTGCTCATCAGCGCGGGTGTCAATCTCGCTGGGCGGCGTCTCCAGCGCTACCGCCGCGTCAGGCGCGAATCAACCGGCCAGGTGAGCGCAGCACTTGGCGAGGTATTTGGCGCTGCGCAGGCCATCCAGATCGCCGGGGCAGAGCGCAAGGTGGTTGATTATCTGAAGCGCGTCAGCGCCACGCGGCGCCAGGCAGCTTTGCGCGAAAACCTCTTTAGCAACGTCTTTCTGAATCTGTTTAGCTCCAGCGCAACCAATATTGGCATTGGCCTGGTATTGCTGCTGGCGGGCCAGGCGCTGCGCACCGGGAGCTTTACCGTTGGCGATTTCGCTCTTTTTGTCTCGTATCTTACCATGCTCTCTATCTGGATTGACGAATTTGCCGTTACCCTTGCCATGTATAAGCAGGGGAAGGTTGCCCACGAGCGATTGCTGGCGCTGCTGGGGGATGCCCCAGCGGCAGCGCTGGTGACATATGGGCCAATCTATCAACGTGGAGCGTTACCTGATGTTCCGGTGGTGGCAAAAACTGACATAGACAGGCTGGAGCGATTGGAAGCGACCAATCTCACCTATCGGCATTCCACCAGGGGACGTGGCATCGCGGGCATCAACCTGCGGATTGCGCGCGGACAGTTTGTCGTCATCACTGGACGTGTCGGTGCGGGCAAAACGACGCTCTTGCGCGTCCTTCTGGGGCTGCTGCCGAAAGAGAGCGGTGAAATCTTCTGGAATGGGGCACCTGTCACCGATCCACCCCGCTTCTTTGTTCCGCCGCGCAGCGCCTATACCTCCCAGGCGCCAACGCTCTTTAGTGATTCCCTGCGTAACAATATCCTGCTCGGCTTGCCAGTGGAAAAAACTGACCTGACGGCGGCACTCCGCCTCGCCGCGCTGGAACCTGATGTGGAAACCTTCGAGCAGGGACTGGAAACGATGATTGGCCCAAAAGGTGTCAGGCTCTCTGGCGGTCAGGCGCAGCGTACTGCCGCCGCGCGCATGTTTGCGCGAACGCCTGAACTGCTGGTCTTTGATGATCTCTCCAGCGCGCTCGATGTGGAGACCGAGCAATTGCTCTGGATGCGGCTGTTCAACGAACCCTTCTCATCATCAGACCAACAAATATCTGCTCGCGCTCACAATCCCGCGTGTCTGGTAGTTTCGCATCGCCATGCAGCGCTGCGCCGCGCCGACCATATCGTTGTTCTCAAAGATGGAAAGATTGAGGCGGAGGGACACCTGGATGATCTTCTGGCGGATTGCCAAGAGATGCAGCGCCTCTGGGCAGGTGATTTGGCAGATGGAGGGCGCGTCTGAGTCATATCAAATCCGCTTGAGGGGTGGAGCGCGCCGCCCGCCGGTTTCCTAACCAGCAGGGTGGAGCCGCCGTTGAGAGGCAACGGCGATGATGTGACCGGATTTGGTATCAGATGCGCTCACGCAGTTGCTGGCTTATTGTGCTGACCAGAAGCGGCGGAGCAAGTCATCATCAGGGGTGGGCACGTAAGATCGGAGCAAGCGACAGGAACCATCAAGTATATAAGAGCCAAGCGCTGCTGGCAGCACAACGGTATCTCCCTTGCCCAGCGCGAGCGGATTATCTTGTCCACTGCGCAGTGTGCAGGCACCATCAAGCAGCGAGAGAATCTGGCAGCTTGTGAGGTTGGTGCTGGCAGCGAAGGACTGCTGGAATGCCAGTTCTTCCAGCACAAAATAACGGCAGGCCACAAGGCAGCGCTGCTGCGTGCCGTCGCGCTCTTCTCGAAGCGAGACAGGCCGGACCTTGTGAATAGGTGTTGGCTCGTAGTGCATGACATCCAGCGCGCGCTGGATGTGTAGCTCGCGTGGCTTGCCTTCGGCGGTCAGGCGGCCATAGTCATAGAGGCGGTAGGTAACATCGGAATATTCTTGCAATTCGTAGAGGACGATGCCCGCGCCAATAGCATGAACCGTTCCGGCAGGCACAAAGACCACATCGCCCGCCTGTACTGGCTCTTCATGAACCAATGCTTCGAGCGTCACAGCGGCAATGGCTTGCAGGACTTCAGCGCGGTTGACCGGATGATGTACCCCATGAATCAGGGCAGCACCAGGATCAGCATGCAAGATGTACCATGCCTCGGTTTTGCCGAGCTTGCCCCCTTCGTGCTGATGGGCATATTCATCGTCGGGATGTACCTGCACCGAGAGCTTATCCTGGGCATCGATGAATTTGGCAAGCAGTGGAAAACGGGCGCCAAAGACTGCCAGCGCTTGCGTGCCGAGCAGGGCTTCGCCCAATTCTGCAACCAGATCGTCCAGGCTGCGTCCCTGGTAGGGAGGGTTGATGACCTGATTGCCCGTTTCCGTTTCCCAGGATTCGCCGACTTTGGCGCCAGACGGGATCGGTTTTCCGGCGTAGCGGGCAAGATTCTGTCCGCCCCAGATTGTCTCGTGCAGGCTTCCACGCAAGTGAATGGGATGTACCCTTGCCTCGGACGAAGGCATCAGCAGGCGCTCCTCACCAGGATCACGAGATCTTGTTAATGAGTTGGACAGCCCGGCTGATGGCGCTTTTGGCTTCTGCCGGGGGCATCTGGCTCAAGCATTGGTCGACGTGGTGTTTGAGGACTTCAGCCGCCACTTTGTCCATCGCCGAACGCGCCGCCAGCACCTGGGTAATGATTTCTTCGCAGTCGCGCTGCTCGTCTAGCATGCGAATGATCCCGCGCACCTGGCCTTCGATGCGGCGCAGCCGGTTGCTAATATCGCTGTCATTGTGTGTTTCGAGTGCGGCCATAGTCCAGAGTATCTATTGCAAGGAATGGGCCAAAGATGCCGAGTCCAGCATCTTCTGGCCTGGAGAAACAAAAACCCCTCTGCCTGAGCGCTTCAACCATGCGATCTTCTCAGGCAGAGTACAGATGATAGTGCTGCTTCCTACGCAGTCGTGAGAACGCTATCAAGCAATCGCTTGAGCGTCGCGCGTCCGCCAGCCCCGAAGCCGACCATTCGATTAACTTCGCGTCCATCTTTGAAAAAGATGGCGGTAGGGATGCCCTGGATGCCATACCGGGGGGGCGTCCTCTCGTTCTCGTCGGTGTTCATTTTGGCAAAACGCACTTTGCCTGCGTATTCCTGGCTCAGCTCCTCGAACACTGGGGCCATTGCGCGACAGGGGCCACACCAGGGCGCCCAGAAATCAACAACCACTGGCTCAGGAGACTTCAGCACCTGCTGATCGAAATCCTGATCGGTCACATTTACATAAGAACCCGCCATGAAAAACCTCCTCCTGGCGATGCTGGTTCCTCATTTTTCTACCAGAAGGGTTTTAAGATACCCTCCCTGGGTATCTTTAGCATACCATCGAAAAATAGTTGTGTCAAGCTGTGCCGTTTTGTGTGGGAGATAGCTGCCCTCTCTTCGTCCTTGCCATTATCCTGCGGGCCATCCCTTCTGGCGTGTTATAATCTGGCGGAAGATAAAGACACGGCTCTTGTTTCATGAGCGCTTGCTTTTTTAGAAGTATACTCCCTTGTTAGGAAGCAATGAAATCTTTGCAGTCACTTGATACTGAACGTGCTGAAACATGTGGTATCGCGGGGCATCGCTGTGTTCGCCTGACGCTCTCGCGGGCGAGGGCGCTTGATCTATCGTTGATGGTAGGGGTGTTCGTTGTCGCGCTTATTCCACGCTGGATACTGCTCCATCAACTCGACATCATCACCGATGAGAGCGTGTATGTGCCAGTCGGGTGGTTGGATGTGTCGCTGCTGGCGCACGGGCAGATATTCTCATCAAGCTGGCTTGTCAATTTTGAAGCGCCACCGTTGCCCAAGCTCTTTATGGGATTGGCAGAGGGCCTGGCTGGATATACTCAGCCCTCGCTGGCGACGGTGCAGGCAGCGCGCGTGCCAGGGGCAATCGTGAGTTCCCTGACGCTGGCGCTGCTCTATCCGTTGGGCAAACCCATCTTTGGCCGCTGGGCTGCACTGCTGGGAGCGCTCTGCCTGGCGCTCAGCCCCTGGTACAGCTATTTCGGCAGCATCGCCTACCTGGATATTTATGCTGCCAGCTTTGTTAACCTGGCATTTCTGACGCTCTGGTACGCGCGGCGTCGTCCACGCCTCTATTATCTGGTAGGCGTGCTGCTTGGTCTCGGTTTCGCCTCGAAATATACGGCGGCGCTCGCTGTACCTGGGATGCTGGCCTTTTTGTTCTATCGCTATAGGGTAGGAGAAAAAACAAAGCTGCCCTGGCGAATGCTTGGGCTTACTGCATTGGTTGGTTTGGGAGCGCTGTATCTTGCTGACCCTGCCATCTGGGTGAATCCAGTGGTGCGGCTGGCGGAGAGTGTTGGCTTTCAATTTGGGCATGCAGAGCAGGGACATCGCACATTTTTTGCCGGCTCCTATGGAGGGCATGTGCCGCCGGGCGCTGTCTTCTTGATCTTGCTGGTGAAGATAAGCCTGTTTGTTGTAATTCCGGCGCTGCTGCTTTTACCCTGGGCCATCTTCCGGCTAATCAGATACTGGCGCACACCGCAGGCGGAGGATATGCCTGTCGTATTTGGCCTGTGCTGGCTCGGCGGTCTGCTCGTTCCTTTCAGCTTTTTAAGCATTGTTGTCGGTACGCATTATATGCTGCCGCTGGCAGCGCCGATCTGCCTGATGGGCGCATATGCGCTGCTGCGCGCGTTGCCCTGGGCAGCTTCCAGGCTGGTAAGTGTGGGGAGCGCAGGAGCGCCTGGTGCTGCGGACAAGGCCGCGATGGGAGGTACAAGACAAGCCATAGTGAGTGCAATGTTCCAGGGACTGCGCTCTGCACTTGCAGAGCGCGGCCAGGAAACGGGCTATCGAGGTCGCCTTCAGATGACGATGCAGGTACTGATACTCGTCATTGCAGCGGTGGCTCTGGTGGTGCCCCATACGGTGGGGCTGATACGCGCTCCCGGCGCAGAAGGCTACACCAGCGAACTGTTTGCCTCAGAGAATGGTGTCTTGCAGGTGGCCTATCCTGATTATGCTGATGCAGTCGTATGGCTCCATCAGCACGCGCACCAGGATGGGAAAGTGGGGCTGGTGAGCCTGCCGGGGGCGCTGGATTACTGGATACCGGCGCGTCAGGATTTGCAGACCCGCGCATTCCCCCTCTATCCGGTATTGCCATCTGCCGTTGCTGGCTATGCCTATCTGGTCTGGCCGATGCACCTGATTCAACGCGGCTACCCACCACCTTCAGCCTGGCAAGGCAAAACGGTTCATGCTATCATGGGCGGAGCAACGATATACTGCTTTATCCTGGCCTGGAATCCGGCTAACGTAACGCCATAAATACCTGAAGCACCCCTGGGGGGCCGATGCAGAAAATCCAGGACTTCGAATCGACCACAGAGACGAAAAACCTTCAACCAGCAGCGCTTACGAGGCGGCAGCGAATTGAGGCTGTGCTGGCAATATGGCGCCACCCATCGCCTGCTCTTCAGGAGACGCTGATCCTCTTCGGGGTAACACGCTTGATGCTGGCGCTGGTCACATATGTGGGCTATGTGTTGTTTAACGCCTCGAAATTCTCCCAAAACTCCGTCGGGGTCAGCCATCTCCTGTTGAGTTGGAATCAATGGGATGCCAGTTGGTATGCAGGAATCGCTCGCTTCGGGTATCAGAATCCGGTGCAGACGGCGTTCTTTCCGCTCTACCCTCTGCTGATTCGGGTTGGAACCTTGCAATCAGGCGTGCCCGATGCTGGCAGTGTCTATCTGGTAGGCTGGCTGATCTCCAACCTGGCTTTTTTCTTTGCGCTCTGGGCGCTGCGCGTCCTGGCTGAAAGAGAGTGTGGACCGGAGGCTGCTTCGCGTGCCGCTGTCTATCTCGCTGTCTTTCCGACAGCGCTCTATTTCTTTGCCCCCTATAACGAATCGCTCTTTGTGCTGCTCACTGTCACCTGTTTTCTGGCTCTGCGCAGCCAGCGTTGGTGGCTGGCGGGCACGCTTGGTTTACTAGCATCGCTGACCCGCAGCAGCGGGATTTTTCTGGCGCTGCCCTTTGCAGTGGAATATCTCAGTCAGCGTCAGTGGCGCTGGCGGTTGGTGCGCGCCGATGCCCTGGCTGTTGGACTCATTCCTGCTGGGCAAATACTGTATATGGCCTATTGTTGGGCGCGCTTTGATGATCCGCTGGCCTATGCCCACGCGCAGATTCATTGGGATCGCCTGCTGAACTGGCCCTGGGCTGGACTCTGGCAGCAGATAGTGGGGCTTTGGCAGGCTGCGCCAGCTTCGTTCTTTCAGGTTCATGACCTGTTGGATTTAAGCGCGACGCTCTTTGTGATGGGGCTGTTGATATGGGGCTGGCAACGATTGCCGCGTTCGTATAGCCTCTACGCGCTGCTGCTGCTGGCGACGATGCTGCTCTTCCCCGGCGGTGGTGCCACCCGCTATCTGGACCCACTGGCCTCCAATCAGCGCTTTGCGCTGGAGGTGTTTCCGGTGTTTCTCACGCTGGGCCTGTTGGTGCGGCGTCCGCTGACGCACCAGGCTATCGTGATCGTATTTACTGGCCTCCTGGCAGTTCTCTCTTTGGTGTTCATTACCGGACGCTGGTTAGTGTAAAAGAAAGTCTTCTCTATGACTGAGCCAATCTATCTGGATTATAACGCGGCCACCCCGCTTGATCCGGCGGTTGCGGCTGCGATGCGCCCCTATCTTGAGCAGCATTTTGGCAATCCCTCCAGCGGCCACGTTTATGGACACACGGCGCAAGAAGCAGTTGCACATGCGCGCGAGCAGGTTGCGGCTCTGCTTGGCTGTATGGCCGATGAAGTGGTTTTCACCAGCGGTGGTTCGGAGAGCGATAATCAAGCTATCAAGGGCAGCGCCTTTGCGCTGCGGGAGCGTGGCAACCATCTGATTACCAGCCAGATTGAGCATCCGGCGGTACTCAATACCTGTCGCTATCTTGAGGCACGGCATGGCTTTCATATCACCTATTTGCCGGTTGATGGTGATGGGATGGTAGACCCGGCGGCAGTTGAGGCAGCCATCACGCCGCAGACCATTATGATTACCATCATGCACGCCAACAACGAGGTGGGCACGCTGGAGCCAATTGTCGAGATTGGTCGGCTGGCCCGGCGGCATGGGATTATCTTTCATACCGACGCCGCGCAATCAGTAGGCAAAGTGGCAGTGCGTGTCGACGAGCTAGGCGTGGACCTGTTGACAGTTGCAGGCCATAAGCTCTATGCCCCCAAGGGCATTGGTGCCCTCTATGTACGTCGCGGTACGATGTTGGACCCGCTGATTCATGGCGCGGGACACGAAGGAGGGCGGCGCGCTGGAACAGAGAATGTGCCCTCGATTGTGGCATTAGGCACAGCCTGCGCGCTGGCCCGCGAACAGCTTGATAAACAGGCCGAGCGCTGGCGCGCGTTACGCGGGCGGCTGCTGGCAGGTCTGGAAGCGCGTGTCGGTCCGGTAAAAGTGAATGGACACCCAGAACAGCACCTGCCCAATACCCTCAATATCTGCGTGCCTGGCGTGGTTGGTGAAGAGGTGCTGGCGCGGACGCCGGGTGTGGCTGCCTCTACAGGCTCAGCTTGCCACGCCGGGCTGATGGAACCATCAGCAGTCCTTCTGGCAATGGGCATTGAGCCAACCCTTGCCCTTGGCGCCCTGCGTCTGTCGCTGGGCCGCTGGACGACGGCTGAAGATGTTGATGCCGCTGCTGCTCAGTTAAGTACGTCAATCCTGGAACTGCGCGACGGGGCGTAGTCCACCAGCAGATAACAGAACAAAGGAGTTGATCTCGATGAGCCTGCATGTCTCTTCCAATCCCGCGCTGCTGCATCCTGAACTGGAGGCGTATCGGGCCGAATTTCCTATTTTGCAGCGCAAAACCTACCTGAATAGCTGCTCACTTGGCGCGTTATCACAGCGTTCGATGGATGCCCTCCATCGTTTTACCGAGAACTGGAACGAATATGGGGCGCATGCCTGGTATAAGCTCTGGCTGGGTGAGATTGCGGCGGTCAAAGAGAAGTTTGCGCGCGTCATTGGGGCAAAACCCAATGAGGTGGCTATCGCCCCCAGCGTTTCTGCGGCGGTGAGCGAGATCACCAGCGCGTTGGATTTCGGGAAGCGCAATCGTGTGGTGATGGCGGATATGGATTTTCCGACGCTGGCCTATCAATGGCTGGTGAAGCAGCGGTTGGGCGTCGAGGTTGATTTTGTTGAGAGTCCTGACCGTATCCATGTGCCGCCAGACCTGCTGATTGAGAAGATTGATGAGCGCACTGCGATGGTAGCAACATCGCGTGTCTTCTTCACGAGCGGCTATATTCAAGATGTGCAGGCAGTAGCCGAAGCGGCCCATCGCCGGGGCGCGTATGTGCTGATCGATGATTATCAGGGCACCGGCCAGATTCCCATTGATGTTCACGCGCTGGATATTGATTTTCTGGTGACGGGCACGCTCAAATGGCTGATGGGTGGCCCTGGATTGGCCCTGGTCTATGTCCGCGAAGACCTGATCCCCACGCTGCAACCGACGATGACCGGCTGGTTTGCCAACCGCGACCAGTTTCAGTTTAACAGCCGCGAATTTCATTTCCGCGAGGATGCTGGCCGCTTCGAGTCGGGCACGCCTGCTCTGCCAACCATTCATACCGCCAGCGGCGGATTGGATATGGTGCTGGAGATTGGGGTGCAGCGCATTTATGAGCGCACGCGGGTGCTGACCAACGATCTGGTGGAGCGCGTGAAGACGAAAGGTTGGCAACTGCGCAGCCCGGAGGATGAGAACCAACGCTCGTCTATTGTGATGCTTGCGCTGGATCGGCCTGATGAGATTGTCGAGCAATTGGTAGCGCGGCGCTTTATCGTTGATTACCGTCCTGGCTTGCTGCGTATCTCACCCTATTTCTATAACACGCTTGCTGAGAACGAGGCGATTGTGGAGGAGATCAGCCAGATTCTGGCCGGGCGTTAACCGACTTATGGGAGAGTTGCCTTACGAGAGTTGCATCGGCAGAGTAAACATGTCACAATAAGGCACGGCACTGGCAAGCGCCAGTCTCTTCCTGCTCTTTTCGGCGAGAAGTTCCTGGCGCTTATCCTGAAGAATTGCTTCTCGAAGCTGTGAGGAGGACGTGTTATGCTTTGTCCAGTATGTGAGGCGCCGCACCGCGCTGGCTGGCGCTACTGCCGCCGCTGTGGCGCGGATATGACGATTTCCAGTACGGCGGTGGTGCCGGTGAAGCCGACCCTTCCGGCGCTTCCGCAGCGTCCTAGCCGGGCGTTGTCACCTGCCGCTGCTGGCGCTGGGATTGTCGCGTTGGGTGTGGGCTATGAACTGCTCCGTTGGGGGCTGCGGCTCTGGCTCAAGCGACCTGTGGGGCGTGCCCTCCCTGTGCTTTCGACCCTGCCGACGCTCGGCAACCTGTTCAACCTGCATGCAGGCACAAAGCAAAAGCAGCGGCTGCCCAAGGGCTATCAGATCACTGAAACGGTTGTCTATATGCGGCGAGTGATTGGACCCAAAGATTAATCCAGGGATACGTGTCTGCTGCCTGGGAGCAATCTATGGCATTGGTACTTAAAGAAGCCGATGTGGCGCAGCTCTTGACGATGCCCGACGCTATTGCCGCGCTGGATACTGTCTTTCGCCAGCAGCATCCAACGACTGGCGAGCAGCAGGCGCTCAATCGCCCGCGTCATCGTCTCCAGCCGCCGGGGGCTATTCTGCATTTCATGACTGCGGCGGCACCAGGGTTGGGTGTCTATGGCTTCAAGGCGTATACAGTGGCGCGGCCAGGCGTGGCGCGTTTTGTGGTCATGCTGTTTAGCACTGAAGATGGCCGACTGCTGGCGATGATCGAAGCTGATACGTTGGGGCAGATGCGCACTGGCGCGGCCAGCGGCCTGGCAACGCGCTCTATGGCGCGCCTGGATGCTGCTGTGGTTGGCATCGTTGGGAGCGGCTGGCAGGCGCGTTCGCAGGTGCAGGCAATCTGCGCAGTGCGCCAGGTGCGCGAGATTCGGGCAGCAGGCCGCGATCCAGGGCGGCTGCGCCGATTTTGCGAGGAAATGAGCGCAAAAGTCGACGTTCCGGTGACGCCTGTGGAGAGCGCGGAAGCTGCTGTACGCCATGCCGATATTGTGGTTACGGCAACTACTGCTAAAGAGCCGATTGTGCTGGGCGATTGGCTCAAGCCGGGCACCCATCTGAATGTGATGGGGTCTAATTGGGCCAATCGGCGCGAGGTTGACGAACAAGTCATCAAGCGTAGTGATTTGATAGTGATTGATTCCAAAGAGCAGGGCATGCTTGAAGCAGGCGATCTCCTGGTGCCAATCCAGCAGGGGATGCTCAGTTGGGATCGCGTGCATGAATTGCACGAAGTGATCTCCGGCGCGCTGCCCGGTCGCCGGGGTTCAGAGGAGATCACGCTGTTCAAATCGCTGGGTCTGGCGCTGGAAGATATAGCGGTGGCGGCGCGTGTCTATACGCTGGCGCGCGAACGTGGCATCGGCGAGGAGTTGGCGTTCCTTTCTTAGCGTTCGCTGGTAAAGCTCGCTGGCGACCTTCTCAGATGCCCGGCAGTGTACTCGCTTCTTTGCAGAAAAACGGGGAGCCAGCAATCAACAGGCAGGTGGCATACATAGTGATGGCGACAAGAGGGCATCTGCGCGGTCTGCATCATCGGCCCAGCCTGGTTTTGTCAGGATTCATCATCGGGCTGGCTTTGATATTGAGTAGCTGTGGAACGTCCGGCACGACAACCTGGCAGGAGATTGGCCCAAATGCCCGCTCAATTACCGCGCTGGCAACTGAACCAGGACAGATGCTGACCATTTTCGCGGGCAGTGCTGGGGAGGGCCTCTTTCGCAGCCTTGATGGTGGAGAGAGTTGGGCGGCAGATAACACCAGCCTCCCCCCTTCGGTGACTATCAACTGCATCGTCATTGATCAGACACAAAGCGGCCTGGTTTACCTGGGCACGGATCAGGGCGTCTTTCTGAGCAATGATAATGGCGACCACTGGCAAAGCGCCTCACGGGGACTACCAGCAGGACCCGGGGACGTTGTAACCACTCTGCTGCTCAATCCTGATGATGCGACAACAATCTATGCAGGCATCAGCCAGAATGGTGTGTATATCAGCCATGATGGCGCAAAATCCTGGAGCGCCAGCGCCCAGGGCTTACCGGCAGGTGCAACCGTACACGCGCTGCTTGCGGAAGAGAGCGGCCAGAACCTGCTGCTCTATGCGGCTCTGGCAGGTGCGGGTGTCTATCAATCGAGGGATAATGGGGCAAGCTGGTCGGCACGTGATGTTGGCTTGCCAGCAGGTGTGGATGGGTTGAGCCTGCTGTCGCAGCCTTCCGATCCCGGCGGCCTCTATGTGGGCACCAGCATGGGGGTCTATCGCAGCACTGATGAGGGAGCAAGCTGGAAAGCTGATAGTAACGGCTTGGGGCAGACACCGCCGCAGGTCGTTGCTCTGGGGCTGAATACACAACAGCCCGCGTTTCTCTATGCCGCCACCAGCACGGGCGTGTTTCTCTCAACTGACGGCGGTACACATTGGGGGCAGCTTGTCTCTGGCCTGCCGAACCATTCGGTGGCTGCGCTGGCTGTGGTGGGCAGCCCCTCCAATGCCGGGACGCTGTATGCAGCGGCTGGGCAGGTCTACGTCTACCCGACGGTCACAGGAGCCGCAGGCGGTCAGATCGTAACCTTTGTGATCCTTGGCATCTTTTTGCTCTTGTTCTTGCTGCTTTTCCGCCAGCAGCGCCGGGTCTTGCAGAAGATGACGCCCCATCCACCATCTCGTCCCGTTCGGCCACCCGGCGGAACACAGCAATCTGATGCTGAGACTGCGGGCACAAAGAATGGGGCTACCTCAGTGCCCTCATCAGGCAATGATCTGGCTGTCCCAGAGGCAGAACGGGAGCCAGGTACGGGTGACGCTTTGGGTGACGATGAGTGCTGAACCTGGCGAGCATTTCAGTGGTGCAGCCCACCGATAAAAGCTACGATGAGGTAGAGCAGCCAGACGATAGCAATTGTTGCCAGGAAAGCAGCCAGGATGAAACCATAGCAGCCATAATTGCTGCGGCGGCGAATTTCTAGCGCCTGGCGCAGTTGCTCATCCATATCAGGAGGGTCTAACTCGATACCAGGTTGCACCTCGATGAGCCGGGCAAGGAGCCTGCGGAAGTCCCTTACGTTGCTCATGCCCTCAGCAACGATGATGGTATTGCCATCGGCCAGGTCCAACATCAGCATCAGCTTGCTGGGAACATGCTCGCCTGGCGTCAAAATCAGCCGTTTGATGGCATCGAAGTAATACGCAGTTTCTTCGCCCTCTTCATAGGCCACTGTGACCAGCCGGTCAGGGTACAGGCGCAGTTCTTTGGCGATGCCGTATCGGACAATGCTGAGCGGCTGCCCGGTGGTTCTGATGGTTGCCCCTGCAAGAGAGTCATCTGCGGGGCTTTTTTCGTCCGATGTGTTCATCGCGCATCCTGTTGTTGAGTGATTGTGTGGAGGACCAATACACCATCCATCAGAGTTTTTCTTGTATTCTCATGCGTGCATTATAACACGCGCCAGCGCTGATTAGGAACACAGCGCTGGCGGGATCAGGGCGATCTACAAGTCGCCCCTGGCGCGGCAGCCCTGGCGCGTCAACGCGCGGCTGGTACATGGCCCTGGCTTGGGGAAATATAGTATGGTATCCTATGGCGCTTCTTCGCGTGCAGCAATATCCTGACGGTACCGCCGTCCCTGAAACTGGACACGATCAACCTGCGCGTAGACACGCGCTCTGGCGGCGGCGACGTTCTGGCCCAGAGCTACCAACGTCATCACGCGCCCGCCAGCAGTCACAAGCTGCCCACTTTCTGTAAGCCGGGTGCCCGCGTGAAAAGCCAGTATGTCAGGACTAAGCTGGTCCAGGCCGGTGATGGGAAAGCCCATCTGGTATTCCCCAGGATAGCCCTTGGAGGCCAGCACCACCCCACAGGCTGCCTCAGATCGCCAGGCGATCTGCTGCCCGGCCAGCCGCTGTTCGCTGGCTGCCAGAATGAGCGCGAGCAGATCGCTCTTCAGGCGCGGCAAAATGACCTGCGTTTCAGGATCGCCCAGGCGCGCATTGAACTCCAGAACTTTGGGGCCAGCGCTGGTGAGCATAAGGCCAGCGTAGAGAACCCCCACGAAGGGGCAGCCTTCCTGTGCCATTGCGGCAATCGCCGGTTGCAGGATGGTCTCAACAATCTGCTGCTCAAGCGTGGCATCAATGGAACCGGGCGGCGAATAAGCGCCCATGCCGCCAGTGTTTGGCCCCTGATCGCCATCAAAGGCGCGTTTATAATCGCAGGCAGGCACCAGCGGGAGCGAGGTTCTGCCATCGCTCAACGCGAAAAAAGAGACCTCACGCCCCTCCAGATATTCTTCAAGCAGGATTCTGGCGCCTGCCTCGCCCAGCCGTCGCTCGATCATGAACTCGGTTATCGTTTGCTCTGCTTCCTGGGCGGTTGAGACGATACTGACGCCCTTGCCTGCCGCCAGCCCGTCGGCTTTAATCACCAGTGGATAGCTGCATTCGCTGGAGGCCAGAAACTGGCGGGCCACCTCTATCGTGTCAAAATACCTGGCATGCGCGGTTGGTATCCCGTGTCGCTGCATCAGGTCTTTTGCCCAGCTTTTGCTGCTCTCGATGCGCGCCGCCGCCTTCGTGGGACCAAAGACGCGCAGACCTCGCGCCTGAAAAACATCTACGATGCCTCCACCCAAGGGGTCATCTGGCCCAATGATGGTGAGGTCAATCGCGTGGTTAGCGGCCCAATCGGCGCACTGGACAAAATTCATGACATGCAGAGGAACATTCTGGGCAATGGCAGCGGTTCCTCCGTTGCCGGGCGCGCAATAGAGCGCGCTCACCTGCGGCGAGCGGGAAATTGCCCAGGCCAGGGCATGCTCGCGGGCGCCAGAACCAATAATAAGCACGCGCATGGTTCCTTCTTATCCTCATCAACGGTAATATACCAGGGGGTTGGCCCTCATCACTGTCAGTGCCGTGGCTTCGTATGAGATGCTTCTGTTCCCTCCATAGTGTACAGCAAAGCAAGAATATCCTGCATTGTTGTTCTGACGCGGGCGTGCTACAATGGCTGGGCGAGAGACGGGAGAAGAAAAAAGTATGCCGTCAGGGAGGGTTTGCTCATGCAGGTGACGTATCGTGCCGATGCGGAAGGCAATTGGGGCGAGTTTCAGCCCGCGCCCGGTGTGGAAACCACCCAGGAATGGCTGACGATGGGCGATAAGACGCGCCTGTTTTGCCTGCGCTGGCAGACGGGCGCCCCGGCAACGCTGCTCATCTTGCATGGTTTGGGTGCGCACAGCGGCTGGTTCATTGATATGGGCAACGCGCTGGCGGCGCGCAAGCTCAATGTCTGGGTCGTTGACCATCGCGGCTTTGGCCGCTCTGAGGGGCCGCGTGGGCATATCACCGATTACCGGCGCTATCTTCGAGATGTTGATGCCGTCGTTGATGCCATCCGCGCTGCGCAGCCGGAGACGAAACTTTTTATGCTTGGGCACAGCATGGGCGGCATCTTTGCGATTCACTACGCGGCGGCCTACGCGCAGAAGCTGGCCGGGCTGCTGCTCCTGAATCCCTGGGTCAAAGATCAGTCCAAGGTATCGCTGGGCACACTGTTTGCGCTCATCACTCATGGGATAGCGAAATCACCGCGCCTGTTTGCAGTCGCAGGTGGACCAGAGGTAATGACGACCAACCCTGAAGCGATCAAACTGTTGAATGCCGACCCCTATTGGGTGCGAATGGAGAGCGCGGCTTTTCTCTGGCAGATCACGTTGATGCGCGGCAAGGTACTGAGCCAGGCGCAGCGCATTACGATGCCAGCGCTGGTACTGCAAGCCGGACGGGATCGCTCAGTCGTTGCCAGCGCGACGGAGGAAGCCTTCCGCAGACTTGGCAGCGCCGACAAAACGTTGCAATCTTTTCCAACCTACGCGCATGACAGCGAGTTTGAGGCTGATCGCAGCGCGCTGGATGATACTATTGCTCACTGGATCAATGCCCAGGCAGGGCAGCTCCAGGCAAGATAGAACCGAAAAACGATGCTCGAGACCATTCTTCAATTAGCCAGGATTTTTCAGGATCATGGCAAGCAGCTTTATATGGTTGGCGGGACCGTGCGTGATCTGCTTTTACAGCGTGGCGCCAGCCCGGATGCTGATCTCACCACTGACGCGACTCCGCAGGAGATTAAGCAGTTGGTCGCCCCAACGCATCCAAGCGCTGTTGTGCTGGTGGGCGAGCGTTTCGGCACGGTGCGCCTCTATTTCCGGCGGCAGGAACGTGCTGAGGAAGAGGCGGGTAAGAGTGCCGTTAGTGAAACACCGGGCGAGGCTTCGGGGGCGGCAGAGCAGGATGTTATCGAGATTACCACGTTTCGCACGGAGCGCTATAATCCCGATTCGCGCAGGCCAGAGGTGACGTTTGGGACAGTCCTGGAAGAAGATTTGCTGCGGCGTGATCTGACGATTAATGCGATGGCGCGCGACCCGCTGACTGGCGCCATCATCGACCCCTATGGTGGGCGGGCTGATTTGGAGGCGCGGCTGTTGCGCGCGGTGGGCGATGATCCTGAGAAGCGCTTTGACGAAGACCCGCTGCGCCTGCTGCGCGTGGTACGTTTTGCGGCGCAGTTGAATTTCACCATTGAAAAGAAGACCGCCCAGGCAATTACCAGGCGGGCACAGACACTGGAAAAGATCAGCCGAGAGCGCATCCGCGACGAGATGAATAAAATTCTGCTGGCGCCCATGCCAGTGCTGGGGCTGCGCCTGATGGTTGACCTTGGCTTGATGGAGTGGGTGATCCCAGAAGTATTGGAGCTGCGTGGGGTGAGCCAGCGACCAGTGCATTCTAAGGATGTCTATGCCCATACGCTGCAAGTCGTGCAAAATGCGCCACCACATCTCATCACTCGCTGGGCGGCGCTGCTGCATGATATTGGTAAGCCGCGCACGCGCTCTGTCGAGGATGGCAAGGTGCATTTCTTTGGGCATGAAGATGTGGGCGCGGCAATGGCCCGCGATATTCTGCGACGGCTCAAATGTTCCAGAGAGCAGATTGATGCCGTCTGCCTTCTGGTGCATCTGCATATGCGTTCCAATGCCTATACGAGTGATTGGACGGATGGAGCCGTGCGGCGTTTGATGCTGGAGGCCAATGAGTATCTTCCTGAGCTGCTCGATCTCTCGCAAGCTGATATTACCAGTTATCGCCCCGAAAAAGTCAGCCGCGCTGTTGCGCGTGTGCAGGAGCTGCGCGAACGCGCCCGATTGCTGAAAGAAGAAGCCGAACGGGTGCCCCTGAAAAGCCCATTGGATGGAAACGAACTGATGGAACTCTTTGGGCGTGGTCCTGGCCCCTGGTTGAAGCCGGTCAAAGAGTATCTGCTGGGGCTGGTCATTGATGGAAAATTGGCACCCGAGGACAAGGCGGGCGCTGCTGAAGAAGCGCGCAGGTTTGTTGCCGCTCATAGCGAACTGCTTGCGGCGGGCGAGCAGCGCGGCTAGCTCAGAGATGCCCTGCTCAGAAAGGCTATCTCATGTTCCCCAGAACTGGGAGTCGGTAACATAAGAGGACTTTGGTACTATCGAGTATCCCATGTTTGATCGCTCAGTACAGGGCTGCAAGTGGGTTGGCAGCAGCGCGCCCATGAAATGGGCAGAGCTTGACGAAGGGCTATACAAGATGATACACTTACCGATGGGTTTGAGTAAGCGAGGCAATCGCGGGTGGCCTGAGAGCCATCTGAGGAAAGTCCGAACTCCGTAGAGCGGGATGCTGGATAACATCCAGCGGGGGCAACCCCAGGGAGAGTGCCACAGAAACATACCGCCCAGCAATGGGTAAGGGTGAAATGGTGAGGTAAGAGCTTACCAGCAACCAGGTGACTGGTTGGCTGAGGTAAACCCCATCTGGAGCAAGGCCAGACAGGAGGAATGGCGCGATCTGGTTCGCCAGGCGCGCCTGCGGGTGGCTCGCCCGTTTTACCTCCGGGTAGGCTGCTGGAGACGGCGGGCAACTGTCGTCCTAGAGAGATGATTGTCATCTACTGGTACTGTAAAGGCTGGTAGAAACAGAATTCGGCTTATTGCTTACTCAGACCCCGCCCAAGGGCGGCCAGAAGCTGCCCCAAAGAGGAAGAGTAGTTGTTTTCTTTGACTGCTGATGCTTTCCCCTCACCCATGGCGCCTGCACTCCCCTTCTCCTGGTATTACTGGCAGTTCTGCTTGCGCAACTGAGGGCATAGATATTGCGAATGCTATAAGCTGTGCAAGGCTGATTACCTGCTAGGCGCTGATGGGCGTACAAGGTACGCTTGTAAAGGGCAAAAACTGCTGGATAGGAGAATAGTACTGCTGAAACGGATGAGGCGCGTTCATACGTGCTGAATGTAGGCGCACGGGGACATCAGACCTATGCTGTTGTCTTGGGAGCGTTGGCCTCATGGGAGGCCCAGATGGTTGGAGAGGGCAGTGGTGTGGGGTGTGCGCGCCCAGGCCATACTAGGAGGAGTATGTATGCTGAAAGAATCATCCCGGAGTGATGTTCTGCCTAAGCACTCGATCAAAAAGGCGCTTAGTCCGATCCTTACCCGTCCCCCAGTCGCCTTCCTCGCAAGTTTCCCGCCGCGTGAATGTGGTATTGCCACCTTTACCGCCGATCTGGCGGAGGCTGTTGACAGCGCCAGCGCGTTTGCGTCACAAAGCCCGGTGATTGCCATCAATCATGGGGGCAATCGCTATGCCTATGGCCCGCGTGTGCGTTGGACGATTGAGCGGGATGATCTTGAGAGCTATCTTCGCACCGCGCATGCCATCAACCGCTCGCGGGTGCAGCTTGTTTCAATCCAGCATGAGTATGGACTCTTTGGAGGCGAGTTTGGCAGTTACTTGCTGACCTTCTTGCGGGCGCTGGAGAAGCCGGCTGTCCTGACGCTTCACACGGTTCTGGAGCGTCCAGAAGCCGCTATGCGGCGTGTAACTGAGGAATTGGCCTCAGCGGTTTCGACGGTTGTAGTGCTCGCAGAACGGGCGAAGAAGATTTTGGCAGAGTTTTATCCACATGTTGACCTGGAGCGGGTGCAGTTTATCCCACACGGAACGCCTGCGGTGACATTTGAGCCATCAGCGCCCTTTAAGAAGGCGTTGGGGCTAGAGAAGCGTACTGTGCTTGCAACGTTTGGCCTTTTGGGGCCAGACAAGGGCATTGAATATGCGCTGGCTGCTCTGCCCGATGTGGTGAAGCGCCATCCAGATGTGCTCTATCTGGTGTTGGGGGAGACGCATCCAGAACTGCGACGCCACAGCGGCGAAGCCTATCGAACATTTTTGGAAGAGCGTGTTGCAGAGCTAGGCTTACAGGAGCATGTACGTTTCTACAAGCGCTATCTCAATAAGGCAGAATTAGTGGAATTCCTGCACGCGACAGACGTGTACATCATTCCCTATCTGAACCCTTATCAGATTGCCAGCGGCACGCTCTCCTATGCGATTGCCAGTGGCAAAGCCGTCGTTTCCACCCCGTTTATCCATGCGCAGGAGCTGCTGAGCGAAGGGCGCGGTCTCCTGGCGCGCTTCCGCGATAGCCAATCTCTGGCAGTAGCCATCAATACCCTGTTGGATCAACCACGCCTGCGGGCAGAGATTGAGCGCGCAGCCTATAGCTATGGAAAACGCATGCACTGGTCGGCAGTTGGCCGGGCTTATTGCCGACTCTTCCAGCGCCTGGTAGAGCATTCTTCGGAGAAGCGTGCTGCTCTATCTCCGTCTCCTCGTGTTGGGGCACTGCGGACACACCCCCTGGCACCGTTGGCGCTTGCTTCCAGTGAACTCTCCGGGCGAAATGTGGCGAGCAGCAGTGAAACGTCTCTGGCGCTCTAAGCACCGGAATCAGAGAAGGATGGTGCAGGTCGGATGGGAGGGTGACAGCCTGCCCAGAAGCCCTTGTTTTCGTGGAGGTGAAGCGGCTCCTATTCGCCTGTTGAACTCATGGGTGCAGGGGGTGGTTGTGCCGCTTCATCCTCGCGCTCAAAGGTACCGCTTTTGCCGCCGCTTTTGCGCAGCAGCCGGATATGCTGGATAGTCATTGCTCGATCTACAGCTTTACACATATCATAGATGGTAAGGGCAGCGGCACTTACTGCTGTCAGCGCCTCCATTTCAGCGCCCGTTTTGCCAACGGTGCGTACCGTAGCACGAATGCTGATTGCGCTCTTTGCATCATCAAATTGAAACGCCAACTCCACGCCGGTTAGCAGCAGCGGGTGGCACATGGGGATAATTTGTGGCGTTTGCTTGGCAGCTAGAATCCCTGCGACCTGGGCGACGGCCAGCACGTCGCCTTTGGCAACCTGCCCGGCGCGAATACGCGCCAGCGTCTCCGGCTGCATCACGACCTCGCCACCAGCAGTGGCTTCGCGGAGAGTATCAGCCTTGGCGCCCACGTCAACCATGCGCGCCCGGCCAGCCTCATCGAAATGAGTGAAGTTCATGTCTTCTCTTCTACCGTTTCAAGCGACCCGTATGAACAAGCCATTGGGCGAATTGCAGACGCCGTTGCAGCGTGAGCCGCTCTTGGTATTCTACTTCATCTTCAAAATGTGAGCGCATCAGCGCCAGCCGTAAGGCTTGCTCGTCAGAGAAGCCCATTTGTTGGAGTCTGGCGAGCAGTTCATGAGCATCGAAACCTGGACCCTGCTCTATAGAAAACATGGCATCCTCCTCTCTCCGCCGGACGAATGTTCCTGGTGAACATCCTTTCCTAGAAACGTTTTGATAAGGCGCTGGTCACATGCCCATGAAATACCCTCCTTCGGGGGCGTCGCCCGGCCAGATAAGGGGCTGCGGGCATACCTATTGGGCTGGCCCTCGTAGGTACCAGTGCAGTAGAATGCAGGATGTGAGTGCAGCATTTTCTTTAATTAAGAGAAGACTTCCGCTTTTAGGTGGATAAAGGAGAACAGTCTTATGGCGGGCGGAGCCGCGCTGAGTCCCGGTGAGAATCATGAAAGACAAACATACACAGATTGCTAGAGATTGGGGGACTGAAGAGCTGCGATGAACCAGCCGGAAGGAACGCTTGCCCCGCCGGGCAAGTCGATGAACGCTATCAGTCGGGCACAGCCTGTTGAACCAGATGCCGCCTTTGCTGAGTTGGAGGCTGAGGGGAGTTACGAGGCAGTTCCCTGGCGCGGGCAAACCGTTGAGCAGGTCACAAAGGATTTTGTGCTGGCACAGGTGGACCCAAAGCAGCCGGAGGTACGCGAACGCCTCTGGAAGCGCACCACCAGCGGACGGTATGAGATTCCAGAGGCGCATCTGATACTGGGCATCCGGGCGTATCTGGCGCGGGGCGACCAAGACCGCGTGCGCCTGTTGAGTGAGGTCTTGCTGGATCGCTGCCAGGGCGAATTTCAACGTCGTGCATTGGGGCTGCGTCACCGGCCAGACCTGATGGAAGACGCCATTGCAGGCATGGCCGAGCAACTGCTCCGCGAGGCGCAAGATGCGCGCGAAGAGTTTATGATCCTGAATTTTGCGCATTATCTCCGCTGCCTCTGTGTCGATAATTTTAATGCGGTGCTGCGCCAGGAGGGCCTGCGCTATCGGCGAGATGAGGAAGGCCGACCGGCAGGACGCCCTACCCATGTGCCAGCCGCGCTGGTAGAGCATATTCATGCTGCGCAGGATGAGGATGAGAACAACGCGAGCGCCAGCGGGGCGCATCTGGCCGACCCATCAGATGATATTGAGGCATTTCATGCTGTGATGGAAGCCCGGCGGGTGCTGATGTATCTCTCTGATCCGTTGGATCGCGCCATTGTGACGTTACGCGCGCTGGATGGTTTGAAGTGGGATGAGATTGCTCGCCTCTGTGGGAAGACCGAGCGAACGATGCGCCTGCGTTATGAGCGGGCACGAGCATTTCTGCGGGCATGTCTTGAGCGTGAGGCGGCCAGCGAAGGAGTCTAGCGATGGAGCAACAACAGAAGTACAAAGTATCCAGAGCCATGCGGCAGGCAAAGATGGACCTGGCAGCGGCGCATGCTGCTGGCGAATCGGCGCTGCTGCGCGAAGTGGCTGTGCGCTACCCGGCGCAGCTTGAAGAGTTGGCCGATTTTGTCGCTGGCCTCTATGCCACTGATGTGGATGAGCAAGAAGCAGCCCTGCCGATCACAGCGGATATTGAAGCCATCACCTTGCGTGCGCGACAGCGTGCGCTGAACGCTGTCTTTGTTACGGCCTCCGCGACCCAGACGGCACAGACCCCGGTGAGGACGCTGGCCCAGGAACGAAAAGCCAGAGGCTTGTCTTTGATGCAGCTTGGACAACGGTTGGGCCTGGGTATCGATGTGGTTCAGAAGCTGGAGCAAGGAAGAATTACGGTCGCTAGCCTGCCGCAGCGCTTGATTGATCGGCTGGCAGATGCGCTGACGCTCTCGAAAGAGCGCATCGGGGAAATACTCCAGACTGCTCCGGGGCAATCGCTTCAGCCAGCGCTCTTGCGCCGTCGTCCTGTAGGACGAACTGCCCCAACAGAGAGCCACTCTGCCCAGACCCAGACATTTGCTGAAGCCGTGCAGCGCAGCCCTTCTATGACGGATGAACAGCGTGCATTCTGGCTTGAGGAGCAGCGCGAGGGGTAGAATCAGGCAAGCTCCCCTGCTCATGCGTCCTGTTGGGTTTCGTCGAGGATTTTTAGCACCCCATGATAAATAAAAACACATAACAGGCTCACTACCAGAGCCACCAGGAGCGCTCCAAGGAAGGGGCGCACTTCGTTAATGGGGCGATTCGCGGCCATATCAGCGCTGGCCTGGACGATATGGGCGTACAGAAAATCAACGGAGAAGGCTACAATCGGAATAGATGGAAGCAGGACTTTGAGGAAGCGCTGGACTCGCTCCTCTCTGGTGTCTGCTGGTGTGGACCAATAGGCGAGTGGCTCTGACGGAGTGAGTACCTGGTCATTCCCAAGCTGCTCCGAAGAGAGTGTCTGTACTGGCTCCATGCGCTTTTCCCCTTCCACGGGAGCTAAGAAGGACAGATATGCTGCTTACTTGACTGACTGCTTTGTGAGCAGGAAGGTGCTCAAAGTCGCAGGCGAGAGAAAGCATCCTACCCCGTTAAACGTGGAAACCCCGCTTCAGTATCATTGCGCGGTTGATGAAGCGCCCGGCATATATCCTGGCTGTGAGTCACGCCGGCGCTATGTGCCCATCACTGACAGTAAATGCCAGCGCTGCGCTGGCGTAGTTCTGGCTGTCATCTACTGCATAGACCATCAGGTGATGAAGGCCAGGGGCCAGGGAAGAAGCATCCAGAACCCAGTTTGTGCCCTTATGGGCGTGCTGACCCAAGCCATCGAGATACCAGGTGATACAGGCAATACCCACGTTATCACTGGCATTGGCGGTAAGGGATAGGCTGGTTGCTGTTGTGTTAAGCGCGCTGCTCAGATGAAGGGTAGGGGCAGCGGTGTCGGTTGGAGCGCCAGTATAGGGGTCGAAAGGATTGGAGGCCAGCAGTTCCTGGGTCGACATAGCGTGCCAGGGTCCGCCAGGCACCACGCCAATGCCAATCAAGGTGAACGCCGGGTTCAGAATATTCTTGCGGTGAGCGCATTGCTCGGTGGCGTCGTTATAAAGATATTCATAGACAGCTCCGGCAGCAGGCGCTGGGTTGCCCGCGATATTCTCACCAATCGTCCGATAATGGCCGTTGATCTGTGGGTTGGCGTCTAATCGAGCTTGGAAATCGCCGCTGATCGGACTGATATGGGAAAAGAAGCCTAAATCTACCATCTGGCGGCTGTAGGCGGTGGCAATCTGGGCCAACGTGTCGTCCCAGCCCAATGGAGCCAGCCCTCGGCTGGTACGCTCCAGGTTCACCAGAGTAAACTGCTGCTGGGGAAGAGAAAGCTGCCAGTAGTTGTCGGGAAGATGCAGCGCGGGCAATCCTTCGTCGGTTCGCGCGTGATTGATAGCTTCTATGGCTGCCTCTTCTCCGCCGGAAGTGTAGTAGTCTGGATCAGGCGGTAATGCCGGACAGGCACCTGTTGGAGCGCCTGGCGTTATCAAGGCGGTGAATGCTTGCTGGACGCTGGGCCAGGGAATGGCTACCGCGACCAGGATCGCCAGAAGCAGCACGACAATCAAAAATAGATACCGCACGGTGCCTGCTTTCTGAAATGGGCGCTGTCTCGTGATTCACGGCTGCTGCTGCTCTGCAAGGAGCATGCCAGGTGGCTGCGTCTTGCGCCTGATTCCTTGCGCTTACGGCTGCCTGACCGTATAATGAGGAGGTGGCAGGTGATCAGGGAAAGGAAGACGTAAAAGGAAGACGCTGATGAAAAATTCTCAACAAGAGCGTGGACCCGGGAAAGGGCGCGATTCCAATGAAATAAGTGAGCAAAATGTTCGCCTGGAACCGAAAGAGCGCGGCGAGCGTCTGGAGCGGGGTGAAGGAAACGAGCGCCAGGAGCGAGATGGGCAGCCACGTGCTGACCTGGCACAACTGATTGAATCACTACGCCAGCAGTTCGAGCAAGATCGCCTTCTGGCAAGCCAGAGTGGTTCTGCCAGATGTGGAATCTGCTATCTCTATTATCGACAGACCGACCTCTTCTACCGGGAAGAAGAGGGCTTTTATATCTGCAAAAGCTGCCAGCGGGCGCTTGGAAATGGACGAATCAAAATGATCCGCCGCCAGCAGCGCTAGCAGCAGAGCCGGGGTCAGCAGTTGGCGAGTATCCCCTTTCCCTCGCCAATCAATTTTGCTCGCCTTCTTTAGAGCCACCAGCAACGGCAGCTATCTGTGCTGTATCTGGTTCCTTGTTGGCGTTAGCGCTTTCTGGCTCTACCTCACCGGCTATCTCCTCTGCTGTCAACCGTCGCAGGTCTTCAGGACGCTGGAGCCGATCAAGATAGAGAATGCCATCGAGATGGTCGATCTCATGCTGAAGAATGCGTGCAAAAAATCCATCGGCGCGGACGCGAATCTCTTTCCCATGCACGTCGCGTCCCTTGACAACGACCATCATAGAGCGCTTGATGTTTTCGCCAACATAGCCGGGGATGCTCAGGCATCCTTCAGAGCCGATCTGCTCTCCGCTGGCTTTGACGATCTCAGGATTGATGAGCGCCTCCTGGCGGCCTTCGTATTCCGCCACCAGCACCCGCAGCGATTGTGCTATCTGCGGAGCAGCCAATCCCACTCCATTAGCCGCGTGCATGGTGTCGATCAGGTCTTCGACGAGCCGCTTGATGCTGGCATCGAAACGAGTGACCCGCTTGGCTTTTTGCCGAAGGATAGGATTTTCAATAGTGATGATTTTTCTTAGTGCCATTCTTGCCCTTCCTCGGACCTTCAGAACAGATATGCAGATTACCTGATAGCGCTGGTGGCTGGAATAGAGCCGCCAGACACATCGCCTCGCTCACCCTTCCTGGCAGTGGATCACTCATCAGCGCTTGTGCGGCAGCGCGATGACTAACGTTAGTATATGGTTGCTGGTTGGGTGGTGTCAAGAAAGGGAACAGCATATGCAGGTGGGTTCCAGGGTCGTTACCTCAGCTACAACTAGGAAAATTGGGCAAGGGGATTGCAAAGCGCCAGCAGACACGCTACAATGGCTGCTAAGAACGCCTCACAAAACCAATATGCAGGCCGGGTGGGGCGCAGCGTCGGTGAGAACACCGGCTTACGGCGGGGCTGCTGGCGCCAGTTCTGTGAAGGATTCCCAGGACCAGCAGCAGACTGAGGGAGAGAAGCAAACGGAAGATTGAGTGAACCGAGGCAGCGGAGAGCGCCAGCCCTGGCTGGCAGCGAGGCGGGACTGCACTTCCTGACTCACCCCCACACGGGGCAGTAGATAGCAAAGGGAGGGGCGCGGCTTTGCTCCATTTTCTTCTTGAGGGGAGATGGCTATCTGCCGCGCGCAGCTTTATGAGGCGTTTTGGTGAGCGTGGGCAAGGGATCATTGAGTATGTCTTCATCCTGGTGCTGGTGGCAATGGTGGTACTCCTTGTCCTGATAATTTTTGGCCCACAGTTGGGAGATGCGTTCAGCATCATTACACACGGCATCTAAGCAAACGGGCCTGGTTCTTATGGCCCGCGTGAAGAGACCTTGTGTAAATCGACGGCCTTCTCAATCACTATCGGCTCGTGGCTGAGGGGAGGGGAAGGCGTGCCCGATACACAGCTTCGCAACGCCTGGTCCTTGCTGGCGATACAGGGCATGCTGTACCGCCAGCCTTTTTATACGCTGTTTTCCATGTTACAGAAGATCGGGATGGATACGAAACAGAGCAAAAATGTGTGCGAGCGATATTTCCGATTTTAGTTCTGATAAAAAGAATGACGTGGTGCCAGGAGCGAACCGGCCCGCGTGATTCCCTCAGATTGGGGTGTATGTGAGCGGAGGACCAATCTGGCTAACGGCTGGCATCGTTTCGGCAGGAGGTGTAAGGAGAAGCAGGCTATTTTGCACAACACCCACAGAGCCAGCATATGGCGTGTGTGAGGTTTGTCACGGTTGCAGCCTGCGGGACTGAGTGTTATAATGCCGCAGTACGCTTTGCGTATAGCAACACAGGTGTTTCATTATCCATCCTGCCCCGGCAGCGCTTCACCATGCTCCAAAGTGGGCGTATATGGCCGGGAGCATACCCACGGGAAGGAGTTCATAGCGTGCGGGACTACGAATTGGGAATCATTGTCAGCCCCGAAGCGAGTGAGGAGCAGACCAAAACAATTCTTGACCGCGTAAGTCAAATGGTGCAGTCAGGTGGGGGCCAGGTGGTGAAAGTTCACCCTTGGGGGCGGCGACGGCTGGCCTATCCCATTGAGCGGCACCGTGATGGGCTGTACTTTTTCTTAGACCTTTCCCTCACTCCTCAGACCGTGCTGGAAATTGGCCGCAGCTTGAGAGTGACTGAAGCGGTGATCCGGCATTTGATCGTAAAGCGTGATCCAAAGGCGGTTGCGGCGCAGCGGGCCAGAGAAGCCCAGGCGGCTGCCACGCCTCATCCCGAAGCGCCAGCCGAAGTGGAAGCTGAAGCAGCAGAGCAGGTCGAAGAGGCCGATCTGCCGGATGCGGAAGCATTCGTTGAAGCTGATGAGGCTGACGAGACCGAGGATGTGGCTGAGTTGGATGAGTTGGATGACGCGCCGGAAGCTGACGAAGAGGCTGAGGGCGAGGCGTAGCTCCAAAGGAGAGCGCGCAAATGTTGAATCGCATTTTTCTGATTGGGAATCTGGGCCGTGATCCGGTAATGTCATATACCCCCAACGGAGTGGCATGGACAAAGTTTTCTCTGGCGGTCAATCGCGTGCAGCGCAACAAGGAGACTGGCGAGCGCCAGGAGGAGACCGAGTGGTTTAACATTGTCACCTGGGAGAAGCTAGCGGAGACCTGCAATAGCTACCTCCATAAAGGCTCCAAAGTCTTTATTGAGGGGCGTATGCAATCGCGCAAATATACTGATAAGGACGGGGTGGAGCGCACCGTCTGGGATGTGGTTGCTAATGATGTACGCATGCTTGACCCCAAAGGAACCACGCCAGCGCGCAGCGGCGCTCCTGGTGGTGAGTATGGCGATGTCGGCGATCAAACGTCTGACGACATTCCGTTCTAAAAGACGACATTTTGGCCCTGTGAAACGTCTTTCTTTGCGAAAGGGGACGCGCTGAGCGGAAACAGGGAAAGCAACAGGTAAGCTGGCGGATGTCTGGAAGTTACTGCTGCGCCTGTGTCCCGTTCAGCCTTGTAGAGTATAAGCTGTGCCGACGAGTCGCTCTCCCTTCTCGTCGGCAATCCCACACACAAGAGGAGTGAATATACCCATGCAAAGGTCTGAGGGAAGTGCTGGACCGCGTAGCAGTCGGTCTGGTGGCCGCGATTACCGCTCGCGGCGGAAGGTTTGCGCATTTTGTGTTGACCGGGTGCGTGAAATTGATTATAAAGACGCGCCTCGCTTGCGCCGCTATCTTTCGGATCGTGGAAAGATTGAACCCCGGCGCAAGACTGGTACCTGCGCCAAGCATCAGCGCCGGTTAAGCGTGGCGCTCAAGCGTGCGCGGCATATGGCCCTGCTGCCCTATACGGCAGAACATCTGCGGGGCGCCTGACGGTTCCAAGCCGACCTGGCATTGCGGAGCGCTCGTTGCCGCGGTACGGCAGGGCGTTCGCATGCAGGCGGTTGACAACCATGCCAACAGGGAAGGCTTGAAAGCACATGAGCAAGCAAACGATACCCCCGCCATCGAAGCCAACAAAGGAAACGCCAACAGGGAAGACGCCCACCGGGCGTTCAACCAGGGGCCGTCTCTACCGCCGCCAGACCGCGCGAGTGGAAGAGCGCCGCGATGGTAAGCCTTTGATCTTTGGCTGGGGTAAGCATCTCTCTCGTCGCCAGAAGGATAAAATCCAGAAGCGAGCATTCTGGACGTTTGCGATTCTTGTCCCATTGATTGTGATCGGTGTCCTGGGGTATGCGTACTATGACCTGAATTATGCTATCCCTGGTGAGCCAATTGTTACGGTGAATGGGCACAATATTCCACAGAGCCTCTTCCGCAAGCTCAATTTTTATCTTTCGCAAGACCTCGCCAACCAGCTTGCGGCAGTTCAACAAAAGATGAATGCTGCACAGGTGCTGGCAAACTCTTCAGACCAGGCCACGCAGATCGAAGGAGAGAAGGAACTCAATGATCTTCAGTCGCAGCAGCAAGTGTTGAACGAACAATACAGCATTCCAACGGTGGGTTCTGAGTCGGCGCAGGACTTGATCGATGATGAACTTATTCAGGAGCAAATCCCTCAGTTGGAAGCTCAGGGCGTTCCGGCCTCGAAGCTGGAGGCAACCGATCAGGACATTAATGCCAAGTTACAAGCCTTTAAAAAGGCTATCCCCTCCAGTACAACGTATCAAACATTTCTGAGCCAGGGTAAGATGTCGGAGGATGATCTTCGCCAGATTCTGGCGATTGTCATTCGCCATGACAAGATGGATGCGTATCAGCAGAGCCTGTTTGGGCCAATTGGCCCCCAGGTGCATGCCAGCCTGATTCAGGTGACTACCCAGCAAAGTGCGCAAGCCATTCTGGCGCAGCTTCAAAGTGAGCCAGCATCAGACCTTGCGGCTGCCTTTGCTAAATTGGCGAAGCAAAAGTCGACGGATTCCAATACGAAGACGAAGGGCGGCGATATGGGTTGGGTCGTTTACGGGCAGCTCAGTACAGGCGCGGTCCCTGAGCGCTGGCTCTTTGATCCGGCCCGGAAAGTTGGCGATCTGAGTCCGGTCATCGAGGTTGTCAGCGATGAATATGACATTTACTACATTAGCGCGATTGACCCGCACCGGCCTATCAGCGATACGACCCTGCAACAACTCAAGACCAATGCCCTTGACCACTGGATTGGGCAGTTGAAGGCGCTGCCACAGACGAAGATTAGTGATATAGATACGTCGAAACAGCTTGACCCCAACAATTTCCCATCGGGCCTGCCATCGGGCGCGGCCACTTCGACAGGCGGTTAAGGCTGGTGGATCATCAGGCAAATCATTGCAGGTGAGGCTGCTGCCGTTCATGCCCGCAGGATGGTAGCAGCCTCGCGCTGTTACCAGTGCTGGTAGATTCTGCAAGCGAACCGAGAATTGTTATGCTGTCAATACAAGAGCCGGTAAGCGACTTCTCCGCCGTTGATGATGCGCTTGCCCTGCTGAACACGCTCTCCCTGTATATTCATGTTCCGTTTTGTCATACAAAATGCCATTATTGTGATTTTAATTCTTATGCTGGCTTACTTGGCTGGCGGGAATCTTATGTGCGCGGCGTGCTGCGTGAGATTGCCTGGGCGGGTGAACTGGCCCGGCATACGAGGCAGGCAGGATTGCCAGCAGATCAGCCCTGGCCCTGCCGGACGATCTATTTTGGCGGGGGCACGCCAAGCCTGCTGACCGGCGATCAAGTTGCCCAGATGATGGCGGCGGCACGGCAGGCGTTTGCCGTGCTGCCCGATGCCGAAGTGACGCTGGAGGCAAATCCGGGAACATTAGAAGAGGGGCATCTGGCGGCGCTGCGGGCTGCCGGTGTGAATCGGCTGAGTATGGGCGCGCAAAGTTTTGATGCCGGGCTGCTGCGCTGGATGGGACGTATTCACGGGCCAGAGGAGATTGAGCGCTCCTTTTCTCTGGCGCGTCAGGTGGGGTTCGAGAATATCAACCTGGATTTTATCTTTGGCTTGCCCAATCAGTCCATGCAGCAATGGGAGATAACCCTTGAGCGCGCTCTGGCTCTGGTGCCCGACCATCTTTCGCTCTACGCGCTGATTGTCGAGGAAGGAACACCGCTGCATCGCTGGGTTGAACAGGGGCGGGTGCAACCGGCAGATGATGATCTGACGGCAGAGATGTATCTGCTGGCCCAACAGCGGCTTGCTAAGGCTGGCTACGCACAGTATGAGATTTCCAACTGGGCAAAACCCGGTAAAGCGTGCCAGCATAATCTGACCTATTGGCACAATCTTCCCTATCTGGGCGTGGGCGCAGGCGCGCATTCCTCTTTTGGTGGACGGCGCTTTTCGACTGCTTTGCGCTTGCCCGATTATCTGAAGCGCATTGAGCGCGATGGGCAGGCGGTCGTCGCATCGGAAGAGATCAGTGCTGAATTGGAGATGGCCGAGACAGCTATGCTGGCGCTCCGATTGAATGAGGGACTCTCTCTTGAGCTTTTTGAGCGACGGTATGGAGTGAGCTTTGAGCGCGTTTTCGGGGCACGGTTGGCCCCTGTTGAGGCAGCGGGATTGCTGGAGCAGGTGGATGGAATGGTGCGCCTGAGCGAACAGGGACGGCTGCTGGGGAACGAAGTGTTTTTGCGGCTGCTTCCTGACTAGGGCGCGGAGGGCAGCAGATACCTGTACTCCCTGGACCATCCCCACGCAGCGATAGGCGTAAAGGTAGGGCAGGAGCCTGGCGTTCAATCTTCGTTCAGCCGGTGATGTTCAGCCAGCCAGCGCGCGAACTCCAGCCGCCGCTCATCAATCACTCGCTCGAAATATTCGCCGTGCAGTTGATAGCGCTGGCGCAGGGCTGCCAGGCGCTCGGCCTCTTTGCGGCTGAAGCTGCGCAGCGATGGGAGCGAAGTATTGGCCGGTGTATGACTATCATGAGAAGACATGGGACTCTCCTGAAACTGGGATCAGGCCGACCCCTTGAAACGAAGTATCGGGCCGACGCAGGGAGGTAATAGCTCTTTCGCCAGATTCCATTGCATGGGGCATGCCAGATATAGCGCGCGCCAGGAATGGAGCTACCTGAGAGGAAAGGACAATGCTGCCGCTTGGTGTGGCGCTATGCCGGAAGGGCATCAGGGGGCTGACGCCAGCGTCTCCGCCGCTCGGCTAGCAGCCGCTCGACCAGAGCGCGATAGGTATCTGGGGCCTGGCGGTGGCATCTCTTGGGGTCCCAATGGTGGCCCTTCTCGTTATTACAGTGGGGATGAGCCAGGCCGAGGTTGAGCAGGTCATTGGTTCCACCCAGGCTCCGCGGACGAATATGCTCGATAGTGGCGCCAAAACCGTTTCTGGCATCGAAGCGTAACTTGCCGCTACAGATCAGGCATTTGCCTGTCCAGAAGCCATCACTGTAATCGAAGGTGGCATCAGTTGCCGCGATACGGTTTTTCTGCCTGGTAGACATCAGCCTATCAGCCTTTCTGCGACCCAACTTCTTCTGAGGGTGAGTGTATCCTGGAAGCGGTTGACAATGCAAATATCTTGCATCATCGGCTATCGCACCCAATGGATCGGGATAGGACAGGAGTGGGGAGTGTATTCTGCTCGCGTGTTCCGTAACGTCTGGGCGTAGTGATCTATGGAGCATGTTGCAACAACACCTGGCGAGCAGACCAGGGGTAAGGCAGCGAAGCCCAAACCTCATGAGGGGGCTTTTTGGTGCGACGGCGGAATGTGAAGCAATCGGAAAATACAAGCGAAGAACGTGGGACAGGTGCAGGAGGAACGAAGAATAAGTCTGTCCCGGCTTCTTCAACGGTAGATGCGCAGTCTTTTCGCGCGCTCTACGAGGAAAATCTGGGCATTGTCTATCGCTTTATTTACAGCAAGGTAGGCAATCGGGAGGAAGCGGAGGATTTAACCTCCCAGGTTTTTCTGAAGGCGGTGCGTGGGCTGGACCGCGAGCGTGGGGGCCAGAGCATTCAAAGCTGGCTCTACCAGGTAGCGCGGACTACGATTGCTGATTACTGGCGGGCATTTTATAAAATACGAGCAACCTCCCTGGAAGGGATGCTGGAGCAGGGCTGGGAAGAACCAGCCGAAGAGCGAGTGGAGTTAGCTTCGTATCGACCGGAGGAGCGTGTGCGGCGGCTCCTCGATTTGCTGCCGCCACACTACCGCGAGGTACTGATCTGTCGCTTCTTGTTGAATTTATCGATAAAAGAGACGGCTGAGCGGATGGAACTGAGCGAGGCCAATGTGAAGGTGTTGCAGTTTCGTGCGCTCAAGAAAGCGGCTGAAGTTGAGCAGGCATAGGGGGACAACCATCACCGGGGCGATAAAGATATGAGCGACATGAGCAAAGAAAACGAAGCAGAGCGGCTGGAAGACTACCTGGAGTTTGAGCGCCACCTGGAGCGGCTGCAACAGGAACGCCGCCCACGCCGCCCACGCCGGATGACACCGGGCCAGGCGAAGGCATATCAAATGGCCGCATTGTTCCGGTCTGCTGCTCCCGAAGCTGCTGAGCCTGATCCCAACTTTGCCGCCCGCCTGGAGGCACAACTGGAGCGCAAGCTGAAAGGTCGAAAGCGCTGGTTCAGCGCCTTCCTTCCTGCCACAGCGTCTGGCCGCCTGTCGCGCCGTTCGGTACTGGCCGGAGGGCTATCCGCAGCGGCTGGTCTGGCAGCAGGAGCCGTCCTGGGTGGAGTGGTAGAACAGCACATTGCTGTTGCGCAGCAGGAAGCCACCTGGAATACGCCATTGGCGGGTCAAGGCAAAAATTGGCTCCTCATAGGGAACGCTGCCGATATTCTTCCAGGTCAGATGGTGCAGTTTCGTACCACGACCGTTGTGGGCTATCTGTTCCACAATGATGAAGTGCCGGATAACAAGGATGGTCAGCCGGAGTGGATCGCTATGTCAGCGGCTTGCACCCATATGGGCTGTATTGTGGCCTGGAATAGTCAGGACCGCAAGCTCCATTGCCCCTGTCATGCTGGCACCTTCACCCGCTATGGCGCTCCGACCGATGGCAGCGGCAATTACCTGCGGTCATTGCCACGTATGGATGTACGGGTGCAGGACGGCCAGGTCTGGGTAGAGGTTCCCACGCCTCCCTCATCTGCTGTGCTTGTTCAAAGCAATGACCAGGAACAGTGAGACCTCAAGGCTGCTGGTTCTGATCGAACGCCAGCAGTGCCTGGCCTATGACGGTTGCTCCCTGTACAATGGCATCCATCTCTGACCATTCCTCTGGGCAGTGACTACGCCCCCCGCGACTGGGTATAAAGATCATGCCTGCTGGAGCCAGCGTGGCGATGTGATTGGTGTCGTGGCCTGCCCCGCTGGGCAGCGCGAGCGTAGATAACCCCAGCGCGGCGCAGGTTTGTGTCAGCAGGTGCTGCACTGCTGGTGGCACCTGCACTGGCTCGGTATCAGAGAGCGGGCTATAGCTGAGTTGGAGACCCCGGCGAGCGGCAACTTCGCGGACCTGCGCCTCAAAGCGCCTGGCAAGATGCGCCAGCAATACCGGGTCTACGCTGCGCCATTCGGCCACCAGATCAGTTCGCCCGGCAATCACGTTGCTGGCGTTGGGTGCATTCTCTACTTTGCCGACCGTGCCGACTGCCTGCCCGTTCGTCGCGCGGCAGAGCGCTTCCAGCGCCAGAATGATCTCGGCAGCTCCCGCCAGCGCATCGTGGCGCAGGCGCATAGGGGTAGTCCCCGCGTGGTTGGCTTCTCCCTCCAGGGTAATTTGCGCGCGATGGATACCGACCAACCCGGTGACGATGCCAATAGGTAATTGCGCTTCTTCCAGGACCGGCCCTTGCTCGATATGCAGTTCAAGCGAGAGTGCAAACGCGCCCGGCTCGCGCCGTGCTTCATCAATGCGCTCTGGCGCGCCTCCCATCTCTCTAATACCTTCCGCCAGGGTGCGTCCGGTGGGGTCGGTCAGGCGCAGGTGTTCAGGTGAGAGCGCTCCGGCCATTGCGCGGCTGCCAATCGTAGAGATACCGAACTCGCTGGGTTCCTCAGCCAGATAATCCATCACCGCCAGCGGATACCGCAGGGTAATGCCTTGCTCATGCAGGCACTGCGCAATCTCAATGGCGGCTACAACGCCAATGATGCCATCAAAGCGTCCGCCGCCGGGTACTGTGTCGGTGTGTGAGCCAATGACGATAGGGTGTAAACCCTCGGCGCTGCCAGGGCGCTGCCCGATCAGATTCGCGGCCTGGTCCATTGAAACTTTCAGCCCGGCTTCCTGCATCCATTGCGCGACCAGTTCCCTGCCCTGGCGATACAACGGCGTAAACGAGCGGCGCGTATAGGGCTGCTCTGGCAGGGTAAGGCTCGCCAGCGCTTCAATATGGGCTTGTATTCGCGCGGCGTTCAGACCAATCTTCAACTGCTCCATCGCTTTTTCCTTTGTATCAGGGCGCCAATATCAGGGCACCAACGCTGGTGTACCTTCATCGGTCACAAGACATCTTCAAAGTGCTTTCTCGCCGCGTGCTACCACTGTTTAGTGAGCAATTGAACGCGCGCGCTAATTTCGCGCAGTGTCAGCCAGCCGGTAAGTTCGCCATCACGCAGACGCTGCTTCCCGTCCACCCAGACGCCCAGGATCGCCTGGGGTGACATAGCGTACACCACATTCTTGATGAGCCGATTGGGTGGTTGCAGCGAAATGTCTTCCAGGTCGAGCGCTACGAAATCAGCGCGCCTGCCTGGCGCGAGTTCACCAATGGGCAGACGGAGCGCGCTGCCGCCATTCGCCGTGCCCATTGTAAAGACCGCTTCTGCGCTGAGCGCCGCGCCATCCAGCCGCCTGACCTTCTGGAGCAGGGCGCAGGTACGCATCTCGTCAAAGATGCTGGTGCGGTTGTTACTGCATCCCCCGTCTGTGCCAAGCGCCACCCGCACGCCTGCCGCGAGCATCGCCGGAATATCGGTAATCCCATCGCCCAGAAACATGTTGCTGGCCGGATTATAGGCCAGATGCGTGTGCCGCTCACCCATCAGTGTAATCTCTTCAGGAGTGGCCCAGACGCAGTGTACCAGAATGGCGCGATCATCCAGCACGCCCAGCGCATCCAGCCAGCGAATCGGCGTGAGGCCGTGACGCTCTTGAATCATCTCCACTTCATAGCGCCCCTCGGAGACATGAATGTGAAAGGGCGTATCCAGTTCCTGGGCCAGCGCGTGCCCAGCCACGATCATCTCTGGAGAAGCGGCGTGGGGACTATGCGGCGCTGGCTGCACCGTCAGCATCCCTCGTCCCGCGTCGCGCTCGTGCGCCAGCCGCGCCAGTTCGCGGGTGCGCGTGACCGCATCTTCCAGCGATTCCCGATATGGCGCTGGGCCGGTCTCCCAGCTATAGAGACAGCGCGCCAGCACCAGCCGAATGCCGACATCGTGCGCGGCGCGCATGACGGCCAGATCATAGGCGTTGCTTTCGTGATGCAGGTAGAAGAAGTCAACGACGGTGGTGACACCATAGCGCAGCATCTCGCCAAAAGCCAGAATGGCGCCGGTATAGACACCTTCTTCATCGAGATTCAGCGAATAGCGATAGATGCCGTTGTCGCGCCATTGAAAGAAAGGGAGATCATCACCAAAGCCGCGCACCAGGGATTGAAACGAGTGGTTGTGAGCGTTGATGGTTCCTGGTATCACGGCCTGCCCGCCCAGGCGTATTTCCTGCGCCTGGGGAAATGCCGCCAGCAGTTTCGCGGGCGTATCAACCTGTTGAATAACGCCATCATCTATCAATAAACCGAGGTCAGCGACAAAGCGCCCACCATACCAGAGCAGATCAGGGCTGATAATTTCGGCCATATACACTCCTCTCTGCCGGGCCATGTTGGAAGTCATGAGATTTGGGGAATGCAGCGAAATCATACCATATGCCGCGCAGACGGAAGCTCACACGTCGTATGCTGGTAAGAACAGATGCACACGCATGGTATACTTGATTGGAAAATAAAAGCGTTCGCTACCATTGCAGAGCATTCCGGCGCTTTTGAGAGGCTCATGGGCATTCAACACCAGGAACCAGGGCAAGAGACCGATCAGCCACAAGAGAAGGCTGGAGAAGCTGATAAAACGCTTGCTTTGTCAGGTTCTCCCAGGCCCGCTCTAGACACGGCAAAGATACGCCGCCGCGCGCTTCTGGTGGCGTTGAGCATGCTGGCCCTGCTGCTGCTGGCCGGATTTGGCGACGCGCTGGGCAATTATCTTCCCCATACCACGCCGCCTTTCGACAATGGACAGACGCAGACAGCGGGCAATCTGCGGGTCACGCTGCAATTCACCCCCAACCCTCCGAGAGTGAGTGGTGATCCAGCGACGCTCGTGGCAATTACCCTGCAAGGGAATAACGGGCAGGCAGTGGACGGGGCGCGCGTCCAGATAAGCCTGATGATGGTGACAATGGATATGGGCGTGAATGAGACATCGGCGCAAGGGTTAGGGCAGGGACGCTACCAGGCCAAAGTCGCGTTTCTGATGCCTGGTGCCTGGCAGGTGACAGTGACTGTAACACCTGTGGGTGGCGCCAGCGCCAGTACCACGTACTCAGTCGATGTGGCGAGCTAGACGTAGCAGTAATCTCTAGCCTCCAGCCATTAACCGCCGAAGAGGTACCAAAACAGGATGTATATTGCTGTTGATAATGGGGGCAGCACCACCAGAGTGGGGCGTCTAGGCGACCTGCGTTCTCCTCAGATTGAAGCCATCACACAATTTCCGACCTCTCAAACGTATGATACTCAAATCGAGCGCCTGCTGGAGACGATTGCTGCCGTCAGCGCGAAGAACCTGGAGGGGATTGGCGTCTCGCTGGGCGGCCACATTGCTGGGGATGGCTTGTCTGTCCGCGATGCCGCCAATCTGCGCGACTACGAGGGCAAGCCATTGGTGCGCCAGTTGCAGGACGCCTTTGGCTGTCCCGTCAGGCTGGCCCATGATACCGTCTGCGGCTTACTGGCCGAAAAAGCCTTTGGCGCTCTGCTCCCTTTCGAGCGATGCGCGTATCTCACGATCTCAACCGGCACAGGTGCGGCAATTCACCTGGGCAAGAATGGGCAGGCGCTCACCATTTCAATGGAGATGGGCCATCAACTGCTGGCCGGAAACACGCGCCCCTGCCTGTGTGGACAGATAGGCTGTCTTGAGACCATTACCGGCGGCAGGCAGATGGCGCTCAGGTTTGGGCGCGAAGCCGCTGAGATTGATGATCCTTTCTTCTGGCGAGAGTTCATCGAGGCCCTGGCGCTGGGCATCGTTAATCTCTGTCGGCTCACGCGCGTTGAAGCTATTGCCATCAGCGGCGGGATTGCTCTGCATGTCCCCTACCTCAAAGAGCATCTGCCAGGGCGCGTTGCCGCGCTGTGTGCGCGAGATATGCCGCAGCTTTTCTGGTCTCAATTGGGCGAGAATGCCCCGCTGCTGGGCGCGGCAGTCCTATTGGAGACGCCAGAAGCTGGCATTCTCCATTAGCTCTCCACACGGGCAACGCAGGCGGCATCATCTCCGGCTTCTTCGGGGGCGCTGAACCAGGCGTCGAGGATTTCGCGGGCGACAATCTCGCTGGTGAGCCGCAGGCTGAGCGCCAGAACGTTGGCGTGATTCCAGCGGCGTGCGCCGCGCGCTGTTTCGGCATCGGTACACAGGGCGGCGCGGATGCCGGGCACTTTGTTGGCGGCAATGCTGACGCCAGTACCCGTCCAGCAGCACACAATCCCCTGATCGGCGCGGCCAGTCGCAACGGCCTCGCCAACCGTCCGGCCCACTTCCGGCCATTGCAGCGGCTCCCCGGCCAGTGGACCAATCACTTCAACCTCGTGTCCTCGACCGCGCAGGTCTTCCACCAGCGCGTCAGTCATATGGGTGCGTTCGTCGCTGCCAACAATGAGTTTCATATGTTTCCCTCCGCATAGGCGCGGGCAAAGCGCGCCGCCCAGGTGGCGTTATTGACCAGCAGGGCAAGATTAGCAGTGACGCTCTGGCCTTCGGTAGCCTGGGCAATCTGAGAGAGCAAGAACGGCGTGACCGACGCGCCCGTAATGCGCTGCTCGTTGGCCCTGACGAGCGCGTCGTTGATGAGCGTTTCCAGGGCGGCGGGATCGATAGCATGTTCTTGAGGAATAGGGCAGGCTACCAGGATGCCATTCCCAAACTTCCCCTTCCACTGCGCGCGGGCGATAGCCGCAACATCTCTGGCGCTTTCCGCGCAGTGCGGCACGCGATAGCCGCTGCTGCGAGCATAAAACGCCGGAAAATCCCACGTCTGAAAGCCGATGACCGGCACGCCCTGAGTTTCCAGGTATTCCAGCGTCAGCCCCAGGTCGAGGATGGATTTGGCTCCAGCGCAGATCGTCAGGACAGGAGTACGCGCCAGTTCTGGCAGATCGGCGGAGATGTCCATTGTGCGCTCAGCGCCGCGATGCACGCCGCCAATACCGCCGGTGGCGAAAAAGCGGATGCCGACCATGTGGGCACAGGCCAGCGTGCCTGCAACGGTTGTCGCGCCAGGACGACCCTGTGCCAGTACAACTGCCAGATCACGCCTGCTGACCTTGGCAACTGCTGAAGCGCCAGCGCTGCCCAAGAGTTCGATCTGCGCTGGGCTGAGGCCAACGACAATGCGCCCTTCAAGCAGTCCAATGGTTGCCGGAACGGCTCCTTCGCCGCGAATGGCCTCCTCCATCGCGCGCGCGGCTTCAACGTTGGTGGGATAGGGCAAGCCATGCGCGATGACGGTGGATTCGAGCGCGACAACTGGCCGCTCGTCGGCCAGAGCAACGCGCACTTCTTCAGCGATACTAAGATAGTCTGCGGTTGATGGGTTGCTCATGGATGTAGTATGCCATGACCAAATCAAAGAATCAAATCACCTGATGCTCAGCAGATCAAAGTTTTCCGAGGGTATAGCCCTTTCTGGCTGGCACAGATGGGTGGGCTAGGAAAAATCGGCTATAATGGCGCCAGGGATTTGAGCGGAAGAGAGGCAGCGATTTGGCAATTGAGATGTCAACGCAGGCAAAGGGAACCACTCTGCCCTGGAAGCTGGCAACATGGGTGATGAAGGGGCGCAGACGGTTGGCGCTGCTGGCAGCTATGACGGTGCTGGTCGTCGCCATGTATGCGCTCGTCAATCATACGCTGGGCTTTCCGCTTGATGATGCCTGGATTCATCAGGACTTCGCCCGCACGCTGGCGCAGCATGGCGTTTTTGCCTATGCGCCCGACCGCAGCGGCGCCGGGTCTACGTCGCCGCTGTGGGTGCTGCTGCTGACGCCAGCCCAACTGCTGCCGGGCGGTGCGTCGCTCTGGGTGGTGGTTGCCTGGGCGGATGCGCTGGGTACGCTGGCGCTGTTTGGCCTGGCCTGGGCCGCTGGCGCGCTGGTAGAACTCTGGCTGTGGGATGGTGCCGAACGCTGGCGCGCGCTGAGCGCACTGCTGGCAGGCGTGGCGGTGATTGCCGAATGGCATCTGACCTGGGCGGCGCTCTCTGGTATGGAGACGATGTTTTTCGTATTTGTGAGCGTACTGCTTCTGGTAGGCATAGGCCGTAGATGGCACCCGGTCTGGCCTGGCTCGCTGGCGGCGCTGCTGACCAGCATCCGGCCAGAAGGAAGCGTGCTGGCGCTGCTGGCTGCGGGAGCGTTGATTCTGGGCGTGGGCGTGCCTGCGCGGGTTGCAACCGGGCGCTGGCGTGTGCTGCTGGTCTATCTGGGTGTCTATGCGCTGGGGCTGGTTCCGCTGCTGATTGTGAACGAAGCGGCTGCGGGAAGTTTTCTACCGAGTACCTTCTATGCCAAGGGTGCCTATTATGGGCTGGAGGGGAGCGAACTGGCGCGGCTGGCGAGCTACACGCTGGGGGTGCTTGGCTGGCTCTTTAGCAGCCCACTGGTGGTACTTACGCTGCCGGGGGCGGCGTATGCGCTCTGGCAAACGCGGCGCGCTCAGGGGCGTGGTACGCTCTGGTTGGCGCTAATCTGGATGCTGGCGCTGATTGGCGTCTATGCCGTACATCTGCCGGTGGTCTATCAAAATGGGCGCTATTTGATGCCCATATTGCCGGTGCTGCTGGCGTTGGGCGTGGTCGGCTATGCGCGGCTGCTTGGCAAGGGCAGCTTTCGCCTGCTGCCAGGTGCCCTCTTCGTGCTGGCGCTGGCGCTGGGCGTTCTGTCTATCGCGCGTGGGGCGGGAATCTACGCGGCGAATATCAGGTATATCGATGAGTATCAGGTGGCGACGGCGTTCTGGCTGCGCGATCACACGCCGCAGGATGCACTGGTGGCGACGCATGATATTGGGGCTATCGGCTACTTTAGTGGCCGCCGGGTGATTGACCTGGGGGGATTAACTCAGCCGGAAATTGTGCCGCTGCTGAGCGATCAACGGGCGCTGGTGGCCTATCTCCAGCAGGAACATGTTGGCTATGTGGTCATGTTTCCCGACTGGTTTCCCGCTCCGCGTCTCTTACTTGCGGCAGTGCGGCGTGGCGAGGTCTATCGCGCCCATGATCCAGGAATTGCGGCCATTGGCGGCTCGGACCTGGTGACGTATCGGACAGGATGGGACCAGCTCTCAGTCCAGATGCGCGCTCAGTGGACTGAAGAGAGTTCCGCCATATCTGGCTCAGCTCGCAGCGAACGTTGTGAGAAACTGTGGGATTTTAGGCTCGCAGAGGGTAACACGGGGCTGCGATTTGTGGTATATTACGTAAGGTTTTGCAGGTGACGCAACGGGGTGCGGACGCAGTGGCGGAGGCTCCTTCAGCTCTCCCTCCTATCCCCAACGCCCGGAAGCCAGGTTGGTCGTCGGGCGGTGCGCGCGGTTGAAGAATCCTTGAGCAGGAAGGAGGCGAACGGCTTTGGAATTGACTTTTCCTCGGTGCCGTAAGTGCGGTGAGGGCGACCTGGTGCCGCTCTCTGATTTTGGGAGCCAGGGGGCTTCAATTGAGTACAAAGCGTGGGTTTGCACAAATCCAGGCTGTCTGTACAACATCAAGATCCGTAACGGTGACATCATTATTAATGAGCCAATCAGTGATGGCTCGTTGCACAACTATCGCAGCAATCGCTAACAACCTGCGACAGTCCCCGCCTCCGGCCACGCATTATGCGCGACCGGAGGCGGGTTATGTGTTCATCTTTTCTCTTCTCGAGGCGCTTGTTTTTGGTGATGTGATCTGGCTGCGCGCTATCAGGAAGGATAACAAGATTTACTGTGCTTAATCGCTTTAATCCCTTCGGTCAAAGCCTCTCGCGCACACGCCAGATGTTTGGCAAAGTGACTGAGGCGTTTCAGCGTGGCAAAATCGATGACCAGCTTTGGGATGATCTGGAAGAGACCCTGATTACTGCCGATGTGGGTGTCTCGATTACCGAGCGGCTGATTGCTACGCTGAAAGAGCGCGTGGAGTATGCTGGTCTGAAGGATGCGCGCGATGTGCGCGCTGCTCTGGAAGAAGAATTGCTGATTCTTCTGGGAGATGCCGAACCCCTTACCTTTGCCAAAAACAACCCGCTGACGGTGATTCTGGTGGTGGGGGTGAATGGGGTTGGCAAAACGACGACGATTGCGAAGCTCGGTTATCTGCTGAAGAAGAAAAATCATCGCGTGATTCTGGCGGCAGGTGATACCTTTCGGGCGGCGGCTATCGATCAACTGAAGATATGGGGCGAGCGCATCCAGGCGCCGGTTATCAGCCATCAACATGGGGCCGATCCAGGCGCGGTCGTTTTTGATGCCCTAGAGGCGGCGGAAAATCGGCGCTGTGATGTCTTGATTATTGACACGGCTGGCCGACTCCATACAAAATATAACCTGATGGAAGAACTCAAGAAGATCGCCAAGGTTCTGGGGAAAAAAGACCCGGAGGCGCCGCATGAGGTCTTGCTGGTGGTTGATGCCACCACCGGCCAGAATGCCTTGCTTCAGGCCAAACAGTTTGTTGGCGATATTGGCCTGACGGGTCTGGTGCTGACTAAGCTGGATGGCACAGCGCGTGGAGGGATTGTCTTCTCTATCTCAGAAGAGTTGGGGTTGCCCATCAAGTTTGTGGGGACAGGTGAGCGTGTGGGAGACCTGGCTCCTTTTGAGCCAGAAGCCTTTGTCAAGGCGCTCTTCGCCACTGATGGCGGGGAGAAATAAGCAGAAAGAAACGGAGCGTGCGACATTTCTAAGGATATGTCTGACCTGACTTCCGCCGACGCGCAGCGCGCTCAGGCACCCGATGATCTTCAGCCGCAAGGGAGCCGTTCGATCCCTGGAAATCTGGCGGTGAAGTGCCCCAAGTGCCGCGAGCTGCTTTATGGGAAGGATTGGGAGAAGAACCTGAAGACCTGCCCGCGCTGTAGCTATCATTTCCGCCTCTCTGCACGCGAGCGCATTGATTTGCTGCTGGATGAGGGCAGCTTTCAGGAGATCGATAGCAATTTGCTGTCGGTTGATCCGCTCAATTTTGTGAGCCGTTCGCAATCCTATCAGGCCAAGCTGCGCGAGGAGCGCGAGAAAACGGGGCTAAATGAGGCGGTGATTGCTGGCACCGGAACTATCGAGGGCTTGCCACTGGCGCTGGCAGTGATGGATTTTGCTTTTATCGGTGGAAGCATGGGGTCGGTGGTTGGCGAGAAGGTGACGCGGGCCATTGAACGCGCCCTCGCAGACCGCAGCGCGCTCTTAATTATCTCAACGTCCGGGGGGGCGCGTATGCAGGAAGGCATGTTTTCGCTGCTTCAGATGGCGAAGACCTCGGCGGCATTGACCCGGCTGAGTGAGGCGCGTGTCCCCTATATCTCGCTGCTGACGGACCCGACGACTGGCGGCATCTCTGCCAGTTTTGCTTTCCTGGGAGACGTGATTCTGGCGGAGCCGGGCGCGCTGATTGGCTTTGCCGGGCCACGTGTGATTGAGCAGTTTATGCACCAGCGCCTGCCAGCAGATACGAATACCGCCGAGTTTGTGCTGGCGCATGGCATGCTGGATGCAGTGGTGCCGCGCCGTTTGCTGCGCCCAACGCTCGCGCGGCTGCTGCGCATGTATGCCGGAAGCAAAGTGAAGAGCGTTACACACTGATTGTTGGGGGCTGTGTCATGGCTTACGACCTGGAATTTGAGAAACCGCTTGCTGATCTTGAGAAGAAGCTCACTACTTTGCAGCGCAAGGGCGAGAAGCTCAAGCCGGAAGAGCAGCGGCAAATCAAGGCGTTGGAGGCAGAACTGCGCGAGAAAACTGCTGAGATTTACAGCAAGCTCACGTCCTGGCAGTGTGTGCAGGTCGCGCGTCATAAGGACCGGCCCTATACGGTCGATTATATCAAGCTGATGTGCGAGGATTATTTTGAGCTGCGCGGCGACCGGCGCTTTGGCGATGATCGCGCCATTCAGGGCGGGCTGGCGGTGATTGATGGGCGCACGGTGATGCTGATTGGGCATCAGAAGGGGCGCGATACCAGGGAGAAGATGGAATGTTCTTTTGGGCTGGCGCACCCGGAAGGCTATCGCAAGGCGCTGCGGCTGATGCGGCAGGCTGAAAAGTTTGGTATGCCCATCGTGACGCTGATCGATACGTCGGGGGCTTCGCCTGATCTGGCATCGGAGGAGCGCGGGCAGTCTCAGGCGATTGCGGAGAATCTGCTGGTGATGGCAGGGTTGAAAGTGCCAGTGGTGGCGGTCATTATTGGCGAGGGCGGCAGCGGTGGCGCGCTGGCGCTGGGTGTGGCGAATCGCGTCTTGATGCTGGAGTTTGCGATCTATACGGTGGCTGCGCCTGAAGCGGCGGCTTCCATTCTCTGGCGCGATACGATTTATGCCTCGCAGGCAGCAGAAGCGATGAAGGTCGATGCGAAGTCGCTCTATCAGCTTGGGCTGGTTGATGAATTGATCCCTGAGCCGTTGGGCGGCGCGCATCGCAATCACGCGGAGGCGGCCAAGGCGCTCAAGGCCGCGATCCTGAAGCATCTGGACGAACTTGCCGCGCTGAATCAAGAGCAGTTGGTGCAGCAGCGCTTTGAGAAGTTTCGCGCTGTTGGCAAATTTGCCGTTGGCGATCCGGTGGCGGTGCGCTGAGAAACGGGACAGGATGCTCCGCAGCGTTGCCAGTGTGCCAGGGGCGTTCCAGGGGTGGAACGCTGTAGCGATTTCTCACGCCAGGCGTGGAGCGGCTCCGCATGTCAGCGTTCCCATCGTTCCCATCGTTCCCGATACGCCATATGTCCCATCGTTTGACAAGTGTTTGCTCAAACAGGTATACTTTGTTGTGCAACTGAATAGCGATGTGCCGCAGGGTGGCTCGTCACGAGCAGAATAGGGAAATCGGTGCAATGCCGATGCGGACGCGCCACTGTATCCGGCCAGCTTTCCTCGCGCGCTGTCTTTAGCCCGCGTGGGCCAAGGCGGAGCCACTGCCATACCCTTGTGGTGGGAAGGCCGCGAGGGAAGCGCCATGAGCCGGGAGCCAGGAGACCTGCCCTGCGGCTATGCTCGCCATCCTTCGCGCCAGAGGAAAGAGCAAACGCCGGGCTGTTCTGCCTGGCTGGCCCTCTTTTCCATAGGGATGGAAGAGAGGGTTTTTGTTTGTCCTGGCGCCATTGTCACCGATCCAGATGGAGGTGTTTCTGTGAAACGGCGCTTTTTCGCCATCCTGTCCCTGGTCTTCGTATTGAGCATGCTGCTCTCTGCGTGTGGCACCAGTTCCGGCACACAAGCCACGCCAACGCCATCCTGCCCAAGCATGCAGGCAGATGATGCCTATGGCAAGCCCATCACGTTTTCTTGCACCGCGCCTCAAAAGATCATTACGCTGATTCCGGCTGAGAGCGAGATTGTCGCTGCCCTGGGACTCGATAATCGGGTCGTTGCGGTGGACAACTATACTGATTATCCTGCTGATCTTGCCAGCAAACCCAAGATTAGCAATTCCGGGGGCGTCTATAACATCGAAGAGATTGTTGCCCTTAAGCCTGATCTGGTGCTGAGCGACAGTGGGATCACTGCGAAGGATTTCAGCGGCGAGGAGGTTGATAGCAAGCTTGCCAGTCTGGGGCTGCATGTTGTTGATCTGCCCTTTACCCACACGCTGGGGGATGTCCTGCGCAATATCTCGATTGTCGGCGCGCTCACGCTGACACAGAATAAGGCTCAGCAGGTGGTGGCGAGCCTGCAACAGCGCATTGATAGCGTCAAGAACAAAATAGCAGGGCAATCCCAGCATCCTACGGTTTATCTGGAAGAGGATTATAGTACGCCCGGTTCGCCCTATACTGTCGGCAGCGGCTCGAAAGAGAATGATCTCATCGAGGAGGCTGGAGGCGTGAATATTTTTGCCGACAACACGAGCGGCGGCGGTTATCCGCAGGTTAGCGATGAGGCGGTGATTAAGGCGAACCCACAGGTTATCATTCTGGCCGATGGCATTGAGCCGCAGCAGGTTGTTTCGCGCAGCGGTTGGAGTGTCATTGCTGCTGTGCAGCAGCAGCATGTCTACGCGATTGATGTCAATCTGATCTCGCGCCCCGGGCCGCGCATCGTGGATGGTTTTGAGGCGCTGGCGAAAGATCTGTACCCAGGTCTGTTCAGCTAGGGAGAGGCCGCAGAGAGGCGCTTACGGGATACGGGGCGGTTCAACTGCCCTGTATCCCAATACGCCCGTTTTTGTGTAGGGTCGTCCGATTTATCCAGACGCCAGGCCAGGCGAAAGGTCATCAGAATGCAGACGATCAAACCAGCCAGCAGCGCAGAGCAGCAAACGCGCTCATTACGATCTCTGCCAGGGGGCGCGCAAGGGGCTGCTCCCAACAGCAGCGGTAGCATAGGGGCTGGCAAGCCTGCTTTGCGCAGCCGCTGGAAACGCGCCATTGTTGTGCTGCCTCTATTGTTCGCGGGGCTGCTGGTGGCGCTGGTGTTTGCAACTGCTATCGGTTCTGTTCCGATCAATGCTGGAGAGATTATTAAGATCACGTTGAATAGCACCGGCCTCTTCCACTTTCAGCAGACCTGGGACGCGGCTGACGAAATTATTATCTTGCAGCTTCGCCTGCCGCATGTGCTTGGCGCGGCGCTGGTGGGAGCAGCTTTGGCAGTGGGGGGCGTTCTCTTCCAGGGCTTACTGCGTAATCCGCTGGCTGATCCCTATCTGATTGGTATCTCTGCTGGCTCTGGCCTGGGCATTACGATTGGCTTCGCGCTGCCTGCCAGTTTTGTGCTGTTCGGTTTTGGGCAAATTGCGGCTTTTGCTTTTGTTGGCGCTATCGTTGCTGTTGTGCTGGTCTACTGGCTGGCGCGGGTCGGTGGGCGCGCGCCTGTGGTCTCGCTTCTGCTGGCGGGGATGGTGGTTACGGCACTGATGGATGCGATCCAGGCGCTGCTGCTTTATCTGTATCCTGGTTTGCAACTGCGGCTCCGCCCGGTGATTGGCTGGCTCTGGGGAGGCATCGCCGTGCAGGATTGGAGCCAGGTTGGCACTGCGGCGCTGCTCATCTTCATAGGGATAGCGCTCTCGTTCAGCCTTGGCTCGACGTTGAACGCGCTGGCGCTGGGCGAAGAAGGCGCTGCTTATCTGGGCGTGAATGTTGAGCGACAAAAGGCGCTGCTGATTGCGGTGGCGTCGCTCTTGACGGCGGCATCTGTCACTATCGCCGGATTGGTAGGGTTCGTTGGCCTGGTCGTGCCGCACGCGCTGCGCCTGGTGATTGGCCCCGGCCATCGTTTGCTCTTGCCTGCCTCGGCGCTGGGAGGCGCGCTCTTTCTCGTCGTTGCTGATCTGCTGGCGCGTTCGCTGATTGCTCCTGCTGAGCTTCCGCTGGGTGTCTTGACCGCGCTTGTCGGCGGACCGTTCTTCCTCTATCTTTTGCGCCGCTCTGGCAAGGACTATCGATGGTAAAACCCCTGCTGCGCTTTGAAGCACTCAGTTTTGGCTATGGCGGGACACCGCTTTTTGCGGAGGTGAGCCTGGCAATTGCCGCCGGAGAGATGGCCGGGCTGCTTGGGCCGAACGGCACCGGCAAGACCACGCTGCTTCGATTGGCAACCGGCACGCTGCATCCTCAGCGCGGGCGTGTCCTGCTGGATGAGCGCGATCTGCGCGCGTGGCCGCGCCGCGACATTGCTCGCCGGATCGCGGTTGTACCCCAGGAATTTAGCACGCCCTTTGCCTTCACGGTGCGCGAACTGGTGAGTCTGGGCCGAACGCCCTATCTCTCTTTTCTTGGAACAGAGAGCAGAGCAGATTGGCGGGCGATTGAGGAGGCGCTGGAGGCGACCGGGACGGCATCGCTGGCAAATCGCGTCTTCAACGAATTGAGCGGCGGAGAGAGACAGCGCGTGGCTCTGGCAATGGCGCTGGCTCAGCAGCCTGAACTGCTCTTGCTAGATGAACCAACGACGCATCTTGATCTGAAGTATCAAATCGGGATGCTGGAACTGATCCAGCGCCTGAACCGTGAACGGGGTATTACCATCGTTGCGACGATGCACGATCTGAACCTGGCGGCGCGCTATTTTCCGCGCCTGGTTCTCTTCCAGAGGGGTGTGGTGGCAGATGGGCCGCCGGTAGAGGTGCTTCAGCGTCGTTTGCTAAGCCGGGTCTATGAAGTGCCGGTTGAAGTTGGTATTTTGCAGGGCGCCGCGCACCTGAGCATCATTCCGCCTGACATCGCTGAGGATGCGCGCCAGGATCAAGAGGCGGTATCCGTTGAAACAGAAGCTGTTGGTCCATTGGTCCATCTGATTGGCGGCGGAGGCAGCGCGGCGCTGCTGATGCGCGGGCTGGCCGACGCGCGTATCCCTTTTTCCATTGGCGCGCTTCATATTGGGGACAGCGATTACGGGCTGGCTTTGCGGTTGGCTGTTGTGGTCATCAGTGAACAGCCCTATGCCCCTGTCGCGCCTGCCGCTGCGGCGCAGGTACGCGATGCGCTTAAGCGGGTGCGCGCGCAAATCCTCTGCCCGATGCCTGTTGGACCGGGGAATGTGGTTTTGCTGCGTCTGGCGTTGGAAGCAGCACAAAACGGGCTGCATACCCTCCTGCTGGAGCCAGCATCTGCTACAATAACGGATAGCGATGCTTCACCTGATACAGCGCGTTTGCTGGCGCGGATTGCCGGACGCGATTATACCGGGGGCGAGGGCACGGCGCTGTATGCGGATTTGCTTCAGGCTGGCGCGCAGGTGGTTGGAACTGTTCCAGAAGCCACTGCGGCGTTACTGGCGGCCCTAAACTAGAGGAGGCACAGATGGCAGAAGTACCCGAATCTTCGTCCCAGGCGGCATCCGCTGAGCCTGGAAGCAGCAGCGCCCGCGTTACCACGCGCACGGGGGATGACGGGACTACCGGCTTGCTGGGCGATGTGCGCGTTTCCAAGACTGATGGCCGCGTTGTCGCGCTGGGGGAAGTCGATGAGGCGACATCAGCTATCGGTGTGGCCCGCGCTGCCTGCCGCGCTGCCGGGCTGACGCGCATCCATGATTTGCTGCTTGGCTTCCAGAATGATCTTTATGCTTTAATGGGCGATATTGCTACCACGCCTGAAGCCCGTCCTAAGATTGGCCGGTATCTTTCCGATGAGCGGCTAGAGGCGCTGGATAGGCTGGTCCGCACGCTGCGCCAGGACGTGCAGATTGGCACGCGCTTCATTGTTCCTGGGGATCATCCGGCCAGCGCGGCCATTGATCTGGCGCGGGCTGTTACGCGCCGCGCCGAGCGCGCTGTCATCCCACTTACCCGGCAGGGCTGGCTGCCTAACGCCACGCCTCAGCGCTATCTGAATCGCCTTTCGGATGTGCTTTTTATGCTGGGGCGTCTGGCTGATAGAGAACTTGGCGACGCCAGCCGCTTTGCCGAGCGCTAGCCGCCGATCATGGACATACTGCGATTGGCGCGGCGGAAGCGCTTATCGCCAATATAGTGCTTGAGTTCTTTATTCCAGACAGCCCCCCTGATGATCTCTTCGATCACCTCATCGGAGGCGCCGGAACGCAGCGGCTCGCGCAGGTCGGTTTCCTCGGTGGAGAAGAGGCAGGTGCGCAGCTTGCCATCGGCGGTCATGCGGATACGATCACAGGTTGAGCAGAACGGCTCGCTGACCGGGTTGATAAAGCCAACCTCGCCGATGCCGTCGGGGAAACGATAGCGCCGCGCTGTCTCCGATGGGTCGCCATCAGTGATGCGGATCATCGGCCCGTAGGCTTTTTCGATAATTGCCAGAATCTCCGCGCCGGTCAGAATATCTTCTTTGCGCCAGATTTGATCGGCGTCCAGCGGCATAAACTCGATCCAGCGCACGATATAGGGCTTGCGGCGTGCCAGGGCGGCGAAATCCAGCACCTCATCTTCTGTAAAGCCCTTCATCGCCACTGCATTGATTTTGATGGGGTGAATGCTGGGATAGTTCTCCAGTTCTTCCAATCCCGCAATTACGGCGTCAAACTGATCGCGGCGGGTCAACTGGGCAAATTTCTCGCGCACGAGTGAATCCAGGCTGACGTTGATGCGTGTCAGCCCGGCTTCGGCCAGCGCAGCGGCTTGCTTTTTCAGCAGCACCCCATTGGTCGTCAGGCTCAGGCTGCGCAGTCCAGGCAGGGGTTTGAGCATGCGAATCAATTCGGGCAGATCGCGGCGCACCAATGGTTCGCCGCCCGTCAGGCGGATTTGCTCAATGCCGATTGAGGTGGCGATGCGGGCCACGCGGGTAATCTCTTCGTAGCTGAGGATTTCGGCCTTCTTCAGCCAGGGAAGACCTTCGGCGGGCATACAATAGGTGCAGCGGAAGTTACATTTATCGGTGATGGAAATCCGCATGCTCTTGATGCGCCGACCATAGCTATCAACCAGTGGCTCCATAGCGCTCCTCCTGAAGACGGCTCGCGCCGCGCCGCTGCGGCGAAGTCTGGTCTAGAAAGCTGGCAAAGAAAAGGGAATGCGCTGCATTCTGCTTCTAGAATAAGTATAGCATAACGCATTCCCGCTTGCCTACCCAATGGTTTGCGGCTTTTCAGTTAAAGAACACCTCGGCGGCGCGATAGAGGTCCATATCTACCTTCTGGTTCTTCGCTACCGCTTCAGAGAGGTCCATCGTGACGATATGGCCGTTATGCAGCATGGGCAATTTGCCAAACTCGCCTTGATGTACCAGATCAACCGCCGCTACGCCCAGCCGTGTTCCAAGGATGCGATCAAAGGCGGTGGGGGTGCCGCCGCGCTGGATATGCCCCAGCACGGTGGCGCGCGTCTCGAAGCCGGTCATCTCCTGGATTTTCTCGGCGACAGCTTCACCCAGTCCGCGCTCTTTCAAAATCTCGTGGCCGAAGGCATCAATGGTCTTGACGCCAAGCTGCTCCAGCCCCTCGATCTGCGCGGCCTCAGAGACGACGACGATGCTGTATTCTTTTCCACTAGCGCGCCGCTTACGCAGGTGGTCGGCAATGCGCTCCAGGGAAGTTGGCACTTCGGGCAGTACGATGTAATCGGCGCCGCCCGCCAGACCTGCCGCTGCGGCGACCCATCCAGCTTCGCGGCCCATGACCTCGCACACCAGGACGCGCCGATGCGAGCGCGCCGTTGTATGCAGGCGGTCGATAGCATCGGTAGCGATCTGCACGGCGGTCTCAAAGCCGATACAATAATCGGAGCCGTTAATATCGTTGTCCATCGTCTTGGGGATGCCTACCGTTTTCACTCCCAACTTATAGAGTTTGTTTGCTACACCCAACGTGTCGTCGCCGCCAATGGCAATGAGCGCGTCCAGGCCCAATTGCTCAATATTCTTCTTGACCCGCTCCAGGCCATCGGGGTCTTTGGCCGGATTGGTGCGCGAAGAGCCAATGATGGTCCCACCTATGGTGAGAATATCGGAGACATCCTGCATGGTCAGTGGGCGCGTGTCGATCTTCATCAAGCCTGCCCAGCCATACAAAATGCCGACGACCTCATCGCTCAATTGATTGGCGCGCACCACCACCGCGCGGATCGCCGGATTCAGGCCAGGGCAATCGCCCCCACCAGTCAACACGCCGAGCTTCATCGCTTTTACTCCTTTCCAATAACACAAGCTTGCAACGATTGAGGCTATACCGTCCGACAGAACGTGCAGAGGGCATGCCGCAACTTCTTCCCTCCTGTTCCGGCAAAACAGTGATGCTTAACGTTCGGCGATAGTGCCATCTCAGATGCAGAGCTATCCTCGCCTAAAGAGGCAGGCTAAAGAGGGCAAATCATATACATTATACCACGCAGAAACGAGCGGCATGAGACGCGCCCAGATCATCACTGATGCTCCCGCAGAGAGGCGAGCGCACAATGAGGGATGTTTTAACGGATAGGTGGCGGATCATGGAGGATTACTGACGGATTCTGGTTGGATAAAGATTCGCTTGATTTTATGGATTAGCTTGTTTAAAATCGTATTAGGCCATAAATCGTAAGCTGAGAATCCTACTGTGGGGGTGACTTGTGACCAGCGGTACATCCTCTGATACCTTCAAGGTGTCACCTGACCAGGAGAAAGCTTTTCAAGAGTTACTCAAGAATGCTCGGCAGTTACGTGGGTGGAGTCAGGCGAAAGCTGCCGAGGAAGCGGGCATGAAGCAGACGCTAATCTCTAGCTTGGAGCGGGGACCCTATCCCGGAATGCGACTATGGGATGTTTGGAGGTTGTGTTGTGCCTATGAGATTGATGTCAATCAAGTGTTTGAAGCTCTTGGATGGTTAGATAGACCAAAATCAAGGAATCCAGAGATTGAGCGGCGTATTACTCTAATTAACCGGGCGCTCCGCGATGTATCAAGGACCGACCTGGATATTCTTCTGACAGTGATTGAGCGCTATATCATCGGCATCCATCACCAGAGGGATTAAGGAAGAAGCCAGTGCCAGGCTAAACAGGCGTTGAGTTATAAATAGGTCGCAGGTTGTTCATCTTCGTAGATGCTCATCCAATATCGCTTTCAAGATTAAAGGGGACACCATGCCTCTGAAGACCCGCGAAGGGGGAAACTTTCTCCGCAACAGAAGGAAACTGTTGGGTCTCACAATCGAGGATGTCAAGCGAGATACTGGTCTTGAATCAAGCGACATCAGCCGACTCGAAAATGGGCGCATCTCTGGTCCTTCGCTGGATAAGGTCATAACTTACGCGGCTTATCTGGGCTTCACTCCCAATGAGATAGCCATTGCCTATGGGTTGTGGAGTCCACTACAGAACCGTAGTAAAGATGATGAGCGAATTGCCAGGATTTCAGAGTCGCTTGCCCGGATGCCAGCGGAGGAGCAGATATGAATAATCTCAGCCATAGAAACTCTGGTCTGCCCGAGAGATTGAGCCAACAGGTGAAGCGGCGCATCATTTCATTTTATAGGCGACAGCTTTACTATCGCTTCCAGCACTTAAGTCATGTTGCACTCAGGTAGATTTATTGCTGGTCGGCTCCCAACCCAGGCCATGACGGCGCTCCTCTGGTATAAAGAAGTCTTTTGGGAATTTGATGTTTAGCGCCTCGAAACGCGGATAACACCTGGGCCGGAAGCCACCTGGCTCAAAGGTTCCCAAGACTTTGCCGGTTGCCGGGTCGGTTCCAGTCTCCTGAAAACGGAACAAATCCTGGAGGATGATGGTCTCGCCATCGATGCCCTGGACCTCGGTAATATGGGTGACTTTGCGCGAGCCATCGCGCAGGCGGGCCTGATGAATAATCATCTGAAGCGCGCCGCCGACCTGGCGGCGCACAATCTGCACTGGCAGATTCAGTCCGGCCATCATTGCCATCGTTTCCAGGCGTGTCAGGCAGTCGCGCGGGCTATTGGCGTGAGCAGTGGTCAGCGAGCCATCGTGGCCGGTATTCATCGCCTGGAGCATGTCCAGCGCTTCGCCGCTGCGGCATTCGCCAATCACAATGCGCGATGGGCGCATGCGCAGCGCGTTCACCACCAGATCGCGGATGGTGACACGCCCGCTGCCATCTAGCCCGGCAGGCGTCGCTTCCAAAGAGACGACGTGCCGCTGCTGCAATTGCAGTTCTGCCGCGTCTTCAATGGTGACAATGCGCTCATCGGCGGGGATGCAGGCGCTCAGCGCATTCAGCAGGGTCGTTTTTCCTGAGCCGGTTCCCCCCGAAACGACCATATTCAGCCGCGCCAGCACACAGGCCCGCAGCAATTCGGCCATCGGAGCGGTCATGGTGCCCAATGCCACTAAATCTTCCAGCAAGAGCGGCTTGCGGGAGAACTTGCGAATCGTCAAGGTTGGCCCTTTGACGGCAGCAGGGGGGATCACCACGTTGACGCGCGAGCCATCGGGCAGGCGTCCATCGGCCATTGGGGTGGTTCGGTTGACCGAGCGACCAAGGGGGCGCAAGATGGCCTGGATGACGCGCATCAGGTGGTCCTCATCCTGGAAGCGGATGGCCGTCTCAACGATTTTGCCCGCGCGCTCGACATAGACCAGCGATGGTTCTACGACCATGACCTCGCTCACACGCTCATCTACCAGCAATGGTTCCAATGGTCCGTAACCCAAGACTTCATCCTCTACCATCCGCAGCAAGAACTCTTCCTCATCGTGGTGCTGAAGCTGTTTCAAGCCAGGCGTCCTGTCGAGAAACGTCTGAGCCTGTGCGCGCACGGCCTGCCGTTTTTCTGGGGTGCGACCTGGGGAAGCGCTCCAGAACGGCTCTGCCTGCAATGGCCGCTCAATACGCTCGGCAATACGCAGCGCCACGCCCTGCAACCAGAAGAAGCGCGCCGAGCCTGTGCCTGCTGGCGCTGGAGGGATAACCAGCTCTGCCTCGTGTGGTGGCACCACGCCTGCTCCTGGCTGATTGATGCTCCTCTGTTCAGTGGGGGGCTGTATTGCATCTGAAGTTGCTTTTGCCTGAGCCGGGCGCGTGTCAGCCGCAGGGACTGCGGCGCTGATGGGGGCTGATTCTGTCCTGGGCAACGGGCCAAGCAGCGTAGTAGATAGATCGGCAATGGCAGATGAGCGGTGAGATGTGGATGCTGCTGCCCGACGCGGAGTGGGTGGTGTTTTTTCGGCCAGCCTGTCTGTGGGCGCGCCGGCTATATCTGAGAGCGAAGCGGGGGCCTGTGGCACCGATTGCTGGCTCTTCGGCGGGGGATTCCACTGCTCTTCGGCATCCAGTTCATGGTGGTTTGTCATCTATCTGGCCCTCTCAAACATAGGATGATTTGCTCAGCCAGCCACATCTTCGTCTCGATAGGCTTCGCCGAAAAGGGCAGAGATGCCTCGGCGGCTTGTTCAGATTGGCTCGCTTTCTTTGCCCGGTATAGTAACAAAAGATAGTCTACAATTCAAGCCAATGTTTCTGCAACCGACCTCTTATTAAAGAGATGGATTCCATCTTTGGTGTGCCCCAGGAGGAGAGGGATAGGCGCATTCTTGATAGGATTTTAATGGCTTTGCCCTATTCTCTTGATGCGACCTTGATCTTGGGGTGCTATCATTTCTTGAGGGGATACCCATTGGCGAGGGCAGGCGATTGCCACCTGGCGGCGGCGCGCCTCCTCTTGTTGCTCAGCAGGGTTTCTGAGACAGGAAGCGAGGCTCTCCCAAGAGCTTTTACGCGCTGGTGTATGGCAGGAAGAAGGGACTGATTATGGCACTTCAACCAGATTCATCAGGACCATCATCAGCAGTTCCACACGCTCAAGACACGCCCTGGCAGGTAGTCCAGCGGCTCCCACTCACGCCCAGGGTGCCGCGTTCCCGCTCCCTGCGTTCCCTGGTGGCCCGGTTTCTCTTTCCGGCGTCTCGCCGCCCTGGGTGGAAGGGGTATGCTGCTGCGGTGCTGGGTATTGCGCTGGCGTCTGGTGTGATTGGTCTGATCGAACAGGTGGTCCATATTGCCAATATCTCACTGGTGTATTTGCCGGTGATTCTGTGGCTGGCGACAGCCTTTGGCTGGGGGCCTGCGTTTCTGGGTTCAGTGCTGGCGTTTCTGGCATTCGACTTTTTCTTTATTTCGCCCTTCTATCGCCTCACTGTAGATGATCCGACTGAGTGGGTCTCGTTGTTTGCCTTTCTGATTACCGCGCTGGTTCTGGGGCAGCTTACCGCGCTGGTGCAAGCGCGCGCGCGCGAGGCGCGCGAGAGCCAGCAGCGAACTGCTACGCTGTATGCCCTGGCGCAGTTGATTGCCTCCACGACCGATCAGCAGGTGCTTCTGAGAGCGCTTCTTCAGCGGGTGCTGGATGTGTTTACCTTCGTGGGGGTCAGGGCGTGCGCGTTGTTTCTGCCAGATGCAGATAATCAGCCAGCCATGCGAGCGGCAACAGAGGGGGAGCTGGCCTCTACTGTCTTCAATCTGGAGCAGCGCGAGCAGTCTGCTCTCGCCGGGTGGGTGTTGAACCACGCATCCCCTGTAGGCTGCACGCTGCGTCTGGAGCAGGGGTTGTTTCCGGGGGAAGTCACCCTCACATATGTCCCCTTGCAAAGCCGGGGCCAGGTGGTTGGTGTTTTGGGGATCGCTGGCACGCCCGAAACCCGGCGGTTGGTTTCGAGGCTCATGCGCGATCAGCAAGGCCCGCCCGCGCGCAGGGCCGTACAGAGTGGACGTGGGCCAGAGACGGAACTCTTTGACGCCTTCTGTGATCAAATTGCGCTTGCCCTGGAAGGAGCGACGCTCCAGCAGCAGGCTATTCATACCGAGGCTCTCCGCGAAAGTAATCGTTTGAAAGATGTCCTGCTTGGCTCAGTGAGTCACGAGCTGCGGACGCCGCTGGCCTCGATCCAGGCAGCCGCTAGCAGCCTGCTGGAGTCAGAGGTGAGTTGGAGCGAAGCCGAGCGGCGGGAACTGCTGGAGTCTATCACTACCAGCGCCAGCCGCCTGAATCGTCTGGTGAGTAATCTGCTGGATTTTTCCCGGCTCGAGGCGGGGGTTTCTGTTCCCCAGAAAGATTGGCACTTCATCGGTGAAGTGGTCGCCACAGTGCTGGATCGGTTAGACCTGGTGGGCCTTGGGCGTGATCATCAGATACAGGTGGAGGTTCCTGACACGATGCCGCTGGTGCCGCTGGACCACGAGCAAATCGAGCAGGTGCTGACCAACCTGCTGGAGAATGCCATTAAATATTCTCCGGTGGGCAGCATCATTCGAGTTCAGGCGGAGGTGAAAGGCACGCCGCAGGGAGAAGAGGTAGTCGAGGTGCGGGTCTGCGACCAGGGTATTGGCATTCCAGCAGGGGAATTGCAGGCCATTTTTGATAAATTCTATCGTGTCCAGCAGGTGCGGCTTCCCTGGGCCAAGACACGCCCCCCGATTGGCACTGGCCTGGGTCTGGCTATCTGCGCCAGCATTATTCAGGCGCATGGAGGACACATCTGGGCCGAAAGCCAGCCTGGTCAGGGAGCGACCTTTTTCTTTACGCTGCCTATTCCTGTGGGCAGACCCGAAGCAGAACTGTCAACCCTGGAGAAGCCACCTGCTTTTCAGCCCCCCTTTCCACCGGAGGTCGTCTCGTCATGAATACTGATCCATTTGCCCCAGAGTCAAGCTCGTCGTCTCCTGAAGAAAGCTTACAGGTGCCACGCTCCCCCACTGGCGTACCGCGTCGCTCTTCCGCGCGCGTGCTGGTCATTGATGATGAGCCTGAGATCTGGCGCGCGGTGCGGGCGGGCCTTGGGGGAGCCGGGTTCGCTGCTGAATGGGCGTCGACAGGGACAGAAGGCATGGACCTGGTGGCACGCTGGCATCCTGATCTCGTTATTCTGGACCTGACCCTCCCTGATCTGGATGGCATCGAAGTCTGTCGTCGCCTGCGCAGTTGGTCGCAGGTTCCCATCATTGTTCTCTCAGTTCGTGAAGGCGAGGCCGATAAGGTGACGGCCCTTGAATTGGGGGCTGATGACTATCTCACGAAGCCGTTCAGCATGGCTGAGTTGATAGCTCGCGTGCGGGTTGCTTTGCGACACACTACCCGTACAGCCGGCAGCGGAGACTGCCAGGCGCGCTTTCAGACCGGCGGGCTGGTAATAGATTTTGAGCGGCGCCAGGTGAGTGTAGATGGCCGGGAAATTCATCTGACCCCCACTGAGTATGATCTTTTGAAGTACCTCTCGATCAACGCTGGGAAGGTGCTGACACATCGGGCCATCCTGCGCGCTGTCTGGGGGCCAGCATATGAACAGGAAGTGACCTATCTCCGGGTCTTTTTCAATCAGCTTCGCCGCAAGATTGAACCCGATCCTGGTCGTCCCCGGTACCTCTTGACGGAATTGGGCATCGGCTATCGGCTGCGCGTCGGTTAGCTTTTGTTGCCCATCAATAAGACTCCGCCGCCATCTCCCCGGTGTATCTGCCCGCGCCTGACTACGACCCCTTGCCCTGGCCGCCCCGAATTCTTGATGCAGTCTTAATGAGTTTGCGCGACCCCCTTTACGCGATCTTGATTTTGGCAAGCTATGCTCTTTAGCGGAGGGAGCAGGAAACTGCCTGGCGTGTCTGGGGAGACACCTGAGCCGGCAGCGCCAGCAGTCCGCTGAGATCAGTGGAGGCTGTGTCACCACATCCCTTAGCTGCAAGGAGGTCTTCTGATGGCGCGCATCCTGGTGGTTGAGGATGAAGCACCGCTCCGGCGCATCATTGCATTGAATCTGGTCCGGCGCGGCTATACGGTGATCGAAGCGGAGAGTGTTGCCACTGCCCGGGAGGCGCTGGCAGCTTTTCAATCTCCGTTCGATCTGATGCTGCTTGATTTGAATCTGCCAGATCACGCCGGGTGGGATGTCCTGCGCGCGCTGGAGCAGACCTGCGATCATCCAGGCGAGAGGAAAGATCAGCCCCCCAGGCGGTCAGAAGTCATTATCCTGACAGCCGTTCGGCCCGCGCGCAGCCGCCTGGAAGAGTTTCATCCGGCTGCTGTGCTGCTCAAGCCTTTTCCCATTGATGCGCTGCTGCGCCTGATTCAGCGCGTGCTGACAGCGGCGCCTGCCGAAGTGGCAGAGGACGGGGAAGATTCGCAGACTTCGCCAGCCTCTGGTTCCGGGAACACAGGTCCACCGTCAGAGGCTGCGACTTTTGAGCGCTAGTCGCGCACAGCAGCCGATGCGGCATAGCTGCTCCTGGAGGGGGATGCCCGCCAGCCGGGAGCCTTTGTTGGAGGGGGTATACGTGCCATGTATGACCTGCTGGTCGTCGTTGTGGCCCTGGTGACGTTCGTGGTTCTGGCAAGTTTTGTGTACTTTTGTGAGCGGATATAAGGAGATGGAAGGACGTGATTGAATACTTGCTCGTTGGGATCGTATCGCTGCTGGTCGGGATTTACCTGTTTGCTGCCCTGCTGCGCCCCGATTGGTTTTGAGCGAGGAGGCGCACAATGGCTGTTTCTCTGCGACGATTTCCTCTTCCTGGCATGAAGACCAGCACCCTGATACTTGTGCTGGTTGCGCTGGCGCTGGCTCCGATCATCTGGCTGATTGCCAGTAGCATGATGACCCTGAACTCGGTAGTCCAGGTCGCTGTCGTCTTTGGGGTGGTCCTTCTGCTGACCAAACCTGTTGGACTCTACCTGTATCATATCCTGCGTGGGGACCGCACCTGGCTGTCGCCAGTGCTGCGCCCGATGGAGCGAGCGATCTATTGGGCATGTGGCATCCATGAGGAGCAGGAGCAGGGCTGGATCGGCTACACGGTTGCCATGCTGGCTTTCTGGATTGTTGGAGTGCTACTGCTCTACCTGATCGAGCGGCTTCAGGGTATCCTGCCGCTCAACCCGCAGGGATTTCAAGGGGTTGAGCCAGGGCTGGCCTGGAATACCGCTATCAGCTTTTCGACCAACACCAACTGGCAGAACTATGGTGGCGAGACAACCATGAGCTACTTCACGCAGATGGTTGGTCTGGTCTTCCACCAGTTTACCTCTGGTGCGATGGGTATCGCGTTGGCAGCCGCCGTTGTGCGCGGTTTCACCCATCGCAGCGCCCACACGCTGGGCAACTTCTGGGTCGATCTCACCCGCATCACGCTGTACCTGGCGCTGCCTGTTTCCATCGTTGGCGCGCTCTTTCTGGTGTGGCAGGGTGTGATCCAGAACTTCAATCCTTATACGGTTGTGCATACCTTACAAGGGACCACGCAGACTATTGCCCAGGGGCCGGTTGCTTCGATGGAGATCATTAAGGATCTGTTCAACAACGGTGGGGGCTTTTTTAATGCTAATTCAGCCCATCCCTTTGAAAATCCCACTGCCCTCACCTATCTGGTGGAGAATCTGGCAGAGCTGGTGATCCCGGCGGGGCTGGTTTACTACTTCGGCAAGATGGCGGGCAATACGAAGCAGGGCTGGGCGATTTTTGGCGCGATGTTTGCCCTCTGGCTGGTGGCGATCTTTATCGTCCTGCCAGCAGAGCAAATTGGCAATCCGCTGCTGACCACGCAGCATATTGGCAATCAGACCTATACCATCGACCAGACCGTCCATACGGGGACCATCTCCTCCTCCGGGGGCAATATGGAGGGGAAGGAGGTGCGCTTCGGCATCACTGACTCGGCGATTTTTGAGGTCTCGACGACGGATACCTCAACGGGTTCTGTGGTGAGTTCTCATGATAGCTATACCCCCATCGGTGGCATGGTTCTCATGGGTAATATAGCTCTAGGCGAGATCACGCCTGGTGGTGTGGGTTCCGGCTTGTATGGGATGATGATGTTCGCGGTGATTGCCGTCTTTATTGCCGGGCTGATGGTTGGACGGACCCCGGAATATCTGGGCAAGAAGATCGAGGGCAAGGAGATGAAGATGGCAGCGCTGGCGCTCTTGATCTTACCGCTCTCAATTCTAGGTTTTGCGGCCATTGCCAGCGTCACGCCTGCTGGCGTTAGCGCGATTGCCATCAATAAAGGGCCACATGGACTTTCGGAGATGCTCTATGCCTTCACCTCTCAGACCGGTAACAACGGTTCGGCCTTTGCTGGATTAGGGACCAACACGGTCTTTTACAACTGGACGGGGGCTTTTGCGATGATTATCGGGCGCATACTCTTTGCCATTCCCATCATCGCTATTGCCGGGTCGGTGGTGAAGAAGAAGATTGTGCCAGTGGGCGCGGGCACTTTGCCCACTGATGGCCCTCTCTTTTCTGCGCTGCTTGTCGGCGTGATTATCATTGTGGGCGCGCTGACCTTCTTCCCGGCCTACGCGCTTGGCCCCATCATCGAACACCTCTTTATGCTGGCGGGTAAGGCGTTCTAAGGAGCGAGAAAGGCGGGAAGTTGTGGCAAAACAAGAAGATATGCAGGCACATAACGAGCCTGACGCGCCTTCTGTGACGATGCCGGTCGCGCTGCCAGAGGCATCTGGGAGCGAAGGCGGCCAGGAGAGTGCCAGCGGCGGGCATCACCAGCGCTCGCTTTTTGATCGCAAGATTCTCTGGCGGGCGACTATTGATTCGTTGATGAAGCTCAATCCTCGGGTTCAGGCGCGCAACCCGGTGATGTTTGTCGTGGAGATTGGCAGTGTTATCACCAGCATTGAGTTTGTGCGCTCGCTGATTGATCCGTCGCTGCATGGGGATGTGGCCTTCACCTTGGGGGTTTCGTTCTGGCTCTGGTTTACCGTGATCTTTGCCAACTTTGCAGAGGCAATGGCTGAAGGGCGCGGCAAAGCCCAGGCTGATACCTTGCGCCGCGCCCGCACTGAAACCCAGGCAAAGCTGCTCAAGGAGGGCGCTAGAGGGCGAGAAAGCCCCTTCACTCTGACTCCCGCGCCCCAACTGCGCAAAGGCCATCTTGTCCTGGTCGAAGCCGGGGATGTGATCCCTGGCGATGGTGAGGTGGTTGAAGGCGTTGCCTCCGTCGATGAATCAGCGATCACTGGCGAGTCGGCGCCTGTCATCCGCGAGAGCGGCGGCGACCGCTCGGCGGTTACTGGCGGCACGCGAGTTCTTTCCGACTGGATGATCGTTCGGATTACCTCGAACCCCGGCGAAACGTTCCTGGACCGGATGATCGCGCTGGTCGAAGGCGCCGCGCGCCAGAAGACACCGAACGAAATTGCGCTCAATATTCTCCTGGCAAGCCTGACCGTCATCTTCCTGCTGGCGGTGGTGACGCTGGAGCCGTTCGCTATCTACTCCAATAGCCCGGTTTCGATCACGGTTCTGATTGCTCTGCTGGTCTGTCTGATTCCGACCACCATTGGCGGGCTGCTCTCGGCGATTGGCATTGCGGGTATGGATCGGCTGGTGCAGCGCAACGTGCTGGCGCTCAGTGGGCGGGCGGTTGAGGCGGCGGGTGATGTAGACGTGCTGCTGCTGGATAAGACTGGCACGATCACCCTGGGCAACCGAATGGCGAGTGAGTTTATCGCCCTGCCAGGCGTCAGCGAGGCAGACCTGGCCGATGCAGCCCAACTTGCCTCGCTGAGTGACGAGACGCCCGAAGGGCGCTCGATTGTGGTGCTGGCGAAGGAGCGTTATAAATTGCGCGCCCGTGCCGTAGCTGGGCAGAATGTGACGTTTATCCCATTCAGCGCCCAGACGCGCATGAGTGGGGTTGATCTTGATAGCCCAGATGGCACGAGGCGCCAGATTCGCAAAGGCGCCGGGGATGCCGTCGAGGCGTTTGTGGCTGAACAGGGCGGGCAAAGCCCGCAGGCGCTCACGCCTATCATCGAGCGCATCGCCCGCGCAGGTGGCACGCCGCTGGTGGTGGCTGAGAATAACCGCACGCTCGGCGTAGTCTATCTGAAGGACATTGTGAAGGGGGGGATGCGCCAGCGCTTCGATCATCTGCGCAAGATGGGCATTCGCACTGTGATGATTACCGGCGATAACCCGCTGACGGCAGCGGCCATCGCCAGAGAAGCGGGAGTCGATGATTTTCTGGCGCAGGCTACGCCAGAGACGAAGATGAAGCTCATCAAGCAGGAACAGGCGGGCGGCAGGTTGGTCGCTATGACCGGCGACGGGACGAACGACGCGCCAGCGCTGGCGCAGGCGGATGTTGGGGTAGCTATGAATACCGGCACCCAGGCGGCCAAAGAGGCTGGCAACATGGTGGACCTAGACTCGAACCCCACCAAGCTGATTGAGATTGTGGAAGTCGGCAAACAGTTGTTGATTACACGCGGGGCGCTGACGACATTTAGCATTGCCAATGATGTGGCGAAGTATTTCGCTATTATTCCAGCAATGTTCTCGGCAGCCTATCCGAAGCTCAATGCGCTCAATATCATGAGATTGGCGACGCCGCACAGCGCCGTTCTCTCGGCGGTGATCTTTAATGCGCTTATCATTATCGCTCTGATCCCTCTTGCTTTGCGTGGGGTCAAGTACCGCCCGCTGGGGGCAGCAGCGATCTTGCGGCGCAATCTGGTCGTGTATGGCCTTGGCGGGATCATCGCCCCTTTTCTTGGGATCAAGGCAATTGACTTGATCCTGGTAGCCCTGCATCTGACGTAGGGGGAAGCAGCAGGTGTATATGAATAAGCATCCACAAGACAGCCAGCGTGGGCACGGGCGGCTCATGCTGGAGTACGCGCGTCCGGCGATTGTCTTAACGCTCATCTTGACGCTGATTGTGGGGATTGCCTATCCCTTGCTCGTGACAGGGATAGCGCAAGCGCTGTTCAATGCTCAAGCCAATGGGAGTCTTGTCACCAGGAATGGGCAGGTGATAGGCTCCGCGCTGATCGGCCAGCAGTGGACAGACCCGAAGTACTTCTATGGCAGACCCTCGGCGGCTGGCTCAGGCTATGATGCGTCGAATTCCAGCGCGTCGAACAACGGGCCAACGAGCAAGCAACTTCAAGAGGAGGTACAGGGGCAGCTCAAGGTTCTCAAAGAGGATGAGGCGTGCAATGCCCCTGGAACGCCTATTCCCGTTGATCTGGTCACCAGTTCAGGATCAGGGTTGGACCCGGACATCTCGGTTGCGGGGGCGATGTATCAAGCATGCCGTGTAGCGAAACATCGCCATATGACTATTCAGCAGGTCCAGCAGCTTATCACCAGTCACATTCATGACCGCACGGCGGGCGTATTGGGTGAACCCTATGTCAACGTGCTGGAACTCAATATAGCCCTGGACGGGGGATCGTGAGGTGACGTAAAAGGAGGCACGTCCTATCGCTAGCCATGAAACGGAAAGAGACCCTGGACGCCCAGACCCGGAAGAGCTGCTCAACCGCTGCCAGCTCCACGATACAGCTATTGCTGATGAGGGAAGTGCTGATACCACTGGGCCTGATGAGGGAAATCAGCCGAGGCGCGGACGGCTGCGTATCTATCTGGGGATGGCTGCCGGGGTGGGTAAAACCTACGCGATGCTGAACGAGGGACGCCGCCGCAAAGGGCGCGGTACCGACGTGGTGATTGGCTATGTGGAGACACATAACCGACCTCTTACCGAGCAGCAGATTGGCGATCTCGAAATTGTGCCACGTAAGCGGGTGGCGTATCGGGGCATCACTCTGGAGGAGATGGATACAGCGGCTATCCTGGCACGCCATCCACAGGTGGCGCTGGTGGATGAACTGGCTCATACCAATGCCCCTGGGTTGAAGCATACAAAACGTTACCAGGATGTCGAAGAGCTTCTGGCGGCGGGAATTACCGTGATCTCCACGCTCAATATCCAGCATCTGGAAGGTCTCAACGATATTATCGAGGCGATCACGGGAGTGCGGCAGCGGGAAACGCTGCCGGATCGCGTCCTTGATGAAGCGGATGATGTAGAGCTTGTTGATATTGCTCCCGATGCTCTGCGGGCGCGCCTGCGGCACGGCAATGTCTATCCGCCGGAGCGCGCCCGTAAGGCCCTGGAGAATTATTTCAGCCAGGGCAATCTTACGGCGTTGCGCGAACTGGCGTTGAGACGAACCGCAGAGAAGACAGAGACCCAACTGGAAACTCTCATGCGGGGGCGAGAGGAGAGGGGGGAGCTAGCCTGGGGCACGACGGCTACAGAGCGGGTGATGGTGGCTTTCGACGGTCGCCCCCATTCTCAGCAGTTGCTCCGTGATGGCTGGCGACTGGCGCGGGGACTCAAGGCGTCTTTCATTGCCGTCACTGTTATTACGCCACGTCGCCTCTTTGCTTCGCGCTCTCCAGCAGCATCGCTGACCGAACAGATACGGTTGGCTGAGGATTTGGGAGCGGAGGTCATGCAGGTCGAAGGGCGCGATATTGCTGCTGCATTGGCACAGGTGGCGCGCGAGCGGCACATCACCCAGATTGTGATCGGCCAACCCACCCGGAGCCGCTGGCACTATCTGTTCTATGGCTCTGTGGTGAACCGGCTCTTACGCGAACCTACCGGCGCTGACATCCATGTCGTGCCAGAGTATCCCCGCCGGGCTTGAAGGGCCTGGTGCAAGCAGCGGTGCCGAGGGAGGGACTTGAACCCTCATGAGGTTGACCCTCAACGGTTTTTGAGACCGTCGCGTCTGCCGATTCCGCCACCCCGGCTTGCTCCTTTATGGTATCCCAAAATGTAAGAGAAGTCAAGCGCTGGAACAAGAAAAATGGGAAGTCATAACGATTGGAAGCCCATTTTTCCTAATGACGTTGCGCCTGTTCTGGCGGTAGTGTAGAATGAAACGTGCCAATCCCGAAACCGATTTTTTACTGAAGAATTGGTGGTGAAGCCTTTGTCCTGTCTGGAAGGCCGTGAAGACCGCCCTCATGAGGAGTGCGGGGTATTTGGTATCTATGCGCCGGGCGAAGATGTCGCCCGCATTACGTTTTTTGGCCTGTATGCGCTTCAGCATCGTGGGCAGGAAAGCGCGGGCATCGCCACGTTCGATGGCGACAATGTAGGCATCCATCGCAAGATGGGCCTGGTCGCGCAGGTCTTTGATGAGCATGACCTGCTTGGTTTGTGTGGTCAGATAGCGGTCGGCCACACACGCTATTCTACTACCGGCTCCAGCCGCATTGAAAATGCCCAGCCCATTGTGATGCAGAGTAATCTGGGGCCGTTTGCCCTGGCACATAATGGCAATCTGACCAACACGATGACACTGCGCAAGCGCCTGCTGGATGCAGGTGAAACGCTGCTCTCCAGCACGGATAGCGAAGTGCTGGCAAAGCTGCTGGCAATGGCTCCAGGGGAAACGTGGGTGCAGAAGATTCGCCAGATGATGCGCGATCTGGCGGGAGCGTATAGCCTGGTTGTTGGTACGCCAGATGGGCTGTTTGGCATCCGTGATCCACATGGCGTGCGCCCGCTGTGCGTTGGTCGGCTTGGGGAGTATTGGGTGATCGCCTCAGAATCCTGTGCCATTGATACGGTGGGAGGCACGCTGGTTGGGGATGTTGCGCCAGGGGAGATTGTGATGATTGATGGGGTTGGGGATGATGGTATGCGGCGCACTCCTGGTCAGGTGTCGCTGAAGTCAGCGATGTGCCTGTTTGAGTATATCTATTTCGCGCGGCCCGATAGCATTATCAATGGGCGCTCGCTTTATCTGGTACGACAGCGGATGGGCGCGGAACTGGCCCAGGAGTATCAGGTAGAGGCTGATCTGGTGATCGGTGTTCCCGATTCAGCGACGCCGGCTGCCGTTGGCTATGCCAATGCGCGCCAGTTGCCCTATGCCGATGGGCTGATTAAAAACCGCTACATTGGCCGCACGTTCATTCAGCCAGACCAACACCTGCGCCAGCTTGGCGTGAAACTGAAGTTTAATGCGCTGGCAGCGGTGCTGCAAGGCAAGCGAATCATTATGATTGATGATAGCATCGTGCGCGGAACCACTGTCCGCCCACTGGTGCAGTTGCTGCGCCAGGCAGGTGCGCGCGAGGTTCACCTGGGGATTACCTCGCCGCCGTTCAAGCATCCCTGCTATCTAGGCGTCGACCTGGCGCAGTACAGCGAACTGATTGCGGCGCGGCTCCCATCAGTCAACCAGATTGCGGCGGAGATTGGCGTAGATAGCCTGCGCTATCTTAGCCTGGATGGGCTGGTACGAGCGATTGATTTGCCGCCAACCACGTTCTGCTATGGCTGCTTTACGGGTCACTATCCGGTGCCAGTAGATGAAGAGGCCCACAAGCTGGCCCTGGAAAGCACGGGCGTCTGAGCCAGAGGCAAGGGAAGCAGGTGAGGGAGATCACTGCGGTGCGCCGCCTGCATCTATGAATTTCCCACGAGAAGGGAACGTCTATGAGTGAGTTAAAAGAGACACTCGCAAAGTTTCTGACCATTCCTGGCGTGCGCCTGGCCGCCCTGGTGGGCCGCGATGGTTTGATGATCGAGGGCGTGGGGCATGATGAGCTAGAGAAGTTGGAGGCGTTGGGCGCGATGGGTTCATCGGGGCTGGGAACCGCTGAAGCGCTCGGCCAGGAGCTTGGCCGGGGCGGCGTGGTCGGCACGCTGATGGAATACGAAGGTGGGCTGGTCAGCGTGGACCCTCTGGGGGATTTTGCCTTTATTGTGACGCTCTCTGATTCGCCAAACAGCCTGGGCCATATACGCTATACCGTGAAGAAGACGCGAGCGATGCTCCTGGAAGCGCTGGATGCCTCTTGAGTGACAGGTGGATGAACGAGACCCAGGATCAGGATGCCGGGGCCGGGTTGGATGCAAAAAACAGCGCCTATGGCTACGCGGGTGTGGATATCGACGCGGCGGCGCGCGCTAAAGAATTGATGCGCCAGGCAGTTCAATCCACCTTTGGCGCGGAAGTGCTGACTGAGTTGGGCGGCTTTAGCGGTCTTTTCGCGCTCAACCTGGGCCAGATGCGCCAGCCAGTGCTGGTGGGGTCGATGGATGGGGTGGGCACCAAGCTGAAGATTGCTTTCGCGCTGGATCGACATCATACGGTTGGCGCTGATCTTGTGGCGCATTGTGTCAACGATATTCTCACCTGTGGCGCGCGCCCGCTCTTTTTCCTGGATTATCTGGCGGTGGGCGTGCTGCGCCCCGAACAGGTGGCGGCGATTGTTGGTGGTGTGGCGGAGGGCTGCCGGGCAGTTGGCTGCGCGCTGCTTGGCGGCGAGACTGCCGAAATGCCAGGCTTCTATGCGCCGGGCGAATATGATCTGGCGGGGTGTATTGTTGGGCTGGTTGAGCGTGATGAAATTATTGATGGGCGCGCCATCACCGCAGGCGATGTCTTGATTGGCCTGCCCTCCTTGGGACTGCATACTAACGGGTACGCTCTGGCCCGCAAGGTGTTTGCTGATTGGGAATTGCAGGAGCCAATACCGGCGCTGGGCAGGGCGCTGGGCGACGAATTATTGCAGCCGCATCGCTGCTATTTGCCAGAGGTCACAGCCCTGCGTAAAGTGGTGACGATCAAGGGAATGGCCCATATCACTGGTGGGGGGCTGCTGGACAATCTGCCGCGCACGCTGCCCGGCGGGTTGGCAGCGCGGCTGGATGCGCGCAGTTGGGCGATACTGCCGATCTTCCGCCTCATTCAGCGAGCCGGGCAGGTCGACTGGCAGGAAATGGCGCGCGTCTTCAATCTGGGGTTGGGCTATATCGTGATCTGTTCGCCGGAGGATGCCGGGCGCGCGCTTCAGTTGCTCCCTGATGCGCGGCGCGTTGGGGAAGTGGTTGCCAGGGGCGACGGTCCAGGCGTTGTCGTGGAGGGGTTGCCGCGATGAGCAGCGTGCCAAGGATTGCCGTTCTGGTCTCAGGGCGCGGCAGCAACTTGCAGGCGCTCATTGATGCTGTTGAGGGTGGAACTTTGCGCGCGCAAATTGCTCTGGTACTCTGCAATCATTCCGGCGCTCCAGCGCTGGAGCGCGCGGCGGCGCATCACCTTCCAACGCGCCTGATTGTCCGCCGCGACTATCCATCCCGCGAAGCGCAGCAGGCTGCCATCCTGGCGGCGCTGCTGGAGGCGCAGGTCGCGCTGGTGATTCTGGCGGGTTTTGATCGTATCCTGGATGCTTCGATTGTGCGCGCTTTTCCGCATCGCATTCTCAATATTCACCCCTCGCTCTTGCCCGCCTTTGCCGGTGGTATGGCGCCGCGTCCCCAGGCCGATGCGCTGGCGTATGGTGTCAAGGTCTCCGGCTGCACGGTGCATCTGGTGACGGAAGAGCTTGATGCTGGCCCGATCATTGCTCAGGCGCCCGTGCCGGTGCTTGAGGATGATACGGTTGAGACGTTGAGCGCCCGCATTCTGGAGCAGGAGCATCGCCTGCTGCCGCAGGCTGTCGACTTGCTCCTGGCTGGCAGAGTTCACATTGAAGGGCGGCGTGCCCACATCCTGCCTTAACCGCAGAGGCAGAATATGGGGACGCCAGAGGACTGCCAACGCCTTGCTGGAGGTGGCATCACGGGATAACCAGTGAATCGCCCACTCTGATGAGCGCCTGGTTGTTTATGTGGTTAAACTCGCTCAGCGCGGCAGGCGTGGTGTTGAAAAGCTGGGCAATACTGTAGAGGCTGTCGCCCGGCTGAATGACGTAAAAGATAGGATGGGCATATCCGGCAGGGTTCGTATGTGGCCGGTAGACCGATGGGATAATAAGCACCTGCCCGCTGCGTATGTCGTTAGGATTACTCAGATGATTGACGAGCAGCAGCGCATTGACGGTGACATGGAAGTGGGCCGCAATAGCGGGCAAGGTGTCATCATCCTGCACCACGTAGCTGATGGGCAGGGGAGGTGGTGTTGGGGTGGGGGTGATCCGATGAGGCGGCTTGCTGCTGAGGGCTGGCGGAGTCAGCCCACCAAAGATCGAAGCCAGGCTTGGTGGTGTGAAGCTGGCATGACTGAAACCGGCCTGGGCGAAAATAAAGGCTGCTCCTGCTGCCAGGACGATGAGGAAGGTAGCGACCAGGTTAAGATAGGAGGTGCGCCTGCGCAGCTTGCGCAGCGCTGGTACGGGGCGCGTGGCGCGCAGGCGCTCGGCGCGTCGGCCCGGCGGAATCCACTGGACATCGGGGGATGCCGCCAGGGGTCTTGAGGTCGTCCGCTGCTGGAGGGTGAGCGACCTGTCAGCCGCGTTGGTTGCCTGGGTTTCCAGGGCTGAAGAAGCTGGCTGCACAAGCCTGGGATTTGGCGCAGGCAATCCCAATGATTTTGACTGCTTTGGCGCGGGCAGCGCGTGCGGAAAAGAGAGGTCCACCAGGCCACCCGGCACCAGCCGATGGCGCAAGAGGTAGACAATCTCGGCGGGGTGGACAGGACGGCCCTGCTGTTCGGCCAGGGCATCGCTGAGTGCCTGGATAGTACGTCGGCCATCAATCAGGCGCACCAGGTCAATGATATTATCGGAGGCACGCAAGATGGCTCCTGTGCCCAATTTCAGGCGATAGTGCGTGCGCGAGGTGGCTACCTTTGGAGACTTCTTCTTGCCCATCACATGATAGGTGGTGCGCAGCCGGGGCACAAAAGCAAGCAGCGCCGCGACTGGAAGCTGTTCGAGACGCTGTGAGGGAGAGATGTGAATCGTGCCCGTGAGAGGGCTGCCAGACTGTGATGGCTGAACAGTGGTGATAGGCTTCATGGCCTGCCTCCTCGTCTGGAATGTATGGGCTATGGATGAATGCGCTGGCGTTTCTGATGCAGGCAGCCGATCAAAGCTTAAAAGGTTCCTTCACAAAGAGTATGCCAATTTTTGAGTATGATCTACCAGCCAGAGGAAGTGACTCTGGCTGAGCATACAGCATTGTTTGATAGATAAGACGCAAAACAGGAGGAAATGGGTATGGAGTAACGCGGTATAGTTCTACTTTTAGAACGCTCGGCAGCGGAGAATTGTCACTGCCGATCATCCCCAGGCGGGCACAGCGAAGGGGGCTTTTTAGAGAGGGAAAACAGGTAGCTAGCATCATTTTCTTCCTTGACCGACGATTTTTGCCAGCGCTATAATGGTATGATGGAATGCTCTCTTTCTTTTTCTATCATATGCCTGCATGTATTGTAACGTTTCTCACTGATGAAAGACTACAAAGTGGGCTAGCATATGCTTGTATAGCTTGCAAGAGCCGCCTGCTCTCATCCAAGGTGTAGAATAGTTACCCAGGAGGTTGCCGATGGATCTGACGAAATGGTTTACCCGTAAAAGTGAGGGGGAGGCCAGTGAGATGGAGGCTGGAGAGCGCCCGCGTCTGCCACCAGGCCAGTATCTGACCAGGAAGTGGCCGGTGCTGAGCTACGAGTCGACGCCGAAGTTTCAGCCGGAGAAATGGCAGTTTAAGGTGACAGGGTTGGTGGAGGAACCCTTTACGCTGAGTTGGGACGAGTTCCTCGCCCTGCCGCGTGTGACGCTCACGGCGGATTTCCATTGTGTGACGACCTGGAGCCGCTATGATAATACCTGGGAGGGCGTCCATATTCGCACGATTCTGGAGCGGGCAAGACCGAAACCGGAGGCGAAGTTTGTCAGCGTCCATTCCTGGACTGGCTACACCACGAATCTGCCTTTTGCCGACTTGAACGATGATGATGTCTTGATCGCCCTCAAGCACGATGGCGCCGACCTGGAACCGGATCACGGCGGGCCGGTTCGCTTGATTGTGCCCAAGCTCTACGCTTATAAGAGCGCTAAATGGCTGGATGGCCTGGAGTTTCTGGAGAAGGATCGGCCCGGTTTCTGGGAGGTACGTGGCTATCATAATCATGCCGATCCGTGGAAGGAAGAGCGCTACTGGTAGCGAGCGTTTGCTGATAGCAAGAGGGACCAACAGAAGAGGGGCGATTCCCCATCTCAAAGGAATCACCCCTCGGTTTTTTAGGAGTCAGTTGGGCGGCTAAAAGATGATGGTTGGCGTGCCAACTTCGAGCCAGTTATACATCCACTGAGCTTCCGAGAGCTTCATATTGATGCAGCCATGCGTGCCGTCGTCTGAATACTGACCTGAGCTATAGTCATCATGCGGGAGGTTAGCGCCTGGGCCAAAGTAGACGCGCCAGGTGGCGTCGTGATAGAAGAAGCCTCCGGCGTGATATTCTGCCGCGTAGTTGATGGGTGTATCGGGATACCAGAAGGGCGAGTTGGGCGGCTCGGAGGATTTGAAGACAATGTGAGATTCTTTGAAGATGATGGGCCAGAGGCCCGGCGGTGATGGCAGCGCCCGGCGGCCCGTGACGACGTACATCCAGTGAACAAGCTGGCCGTCTTGATAGAAACGCGCGGTCTGTTCGGTGAGCGAGACGATCATTACCTTGCCCTTGGTGAGATTGTAGGCTTGCATCAGTTGCAAGTCCACCTGATGCACCTGATTGTGGTTGTTATAGTTGGGGTCTTTCAGATTGGTCAGCAGGGCATTGATGTTAGTCAGCAAGATGGTGAGTTGATCGTCGATCCGCTGGTAGTCGTCAAGCGTTTTGGCCCGGCTGAGGCGCGCCGCTTCGTCGTTATAGGCGTCATCGCCATCAAGGTATTCGTAATCGTTGTTGTAGTCGGTCTGCCCGATGAGCGTTTTGAGCGTTTGCAGGTCATAGGTGGCTTTGCCCTGCACCAGAATGAAGTGCATGGAGTCGCTTTGTGATTGAATGCGCGCGGAAAGCTGAAGATATTGCTGGAACGTTGTGGCGTTTTTCAGGTCAAGAGCATCCTGGTCATGTTCCTGCTGGTAGGTGGTCACATCCTGGCCGTAGGTTCTGGCCTGATCAATCAGGTTTTGAAAGTTCTGAAGCATGGCCGCGCCGACATAGGGAATCGCGGCGGTCTGATCGGCGACCAGTTGCTCGAATTGAGCGTTCACAATGTTTTCGAGGCTGGTCAGTTGGTCAGGGAGATTGGCCTTGCCGAAGGCCACCTGGTCGCTTTGATATTCTTGCTGGCCGAAGGTCGTATTCAGCCCGGCGCTTTGCATCTGGTCCAGAGAGGTTTTGAGTTGATCGAGCTTGTCTTTGACGGTCTCCAGCAGATATAACGCCTGCGTCTGGGTGGCAGCGAAGGTACTGATTTTGTTGTAATCATTGGGCGTTTGGGCGCTAGTATACTGCGTTTCAACGGTGGTCAGGCGTGCCTGGAAGTCGGGCACCTGGGGATATTGCTGGTTCTGGCGGAGTTGCAAAGCATCGGAGAAATTGCCAATATCCACATCAGCTTGATGTTGGGCAAGTTGGGTTGCCTGGGTCTCGACATTGGTTGTCTCGGTCAGCAGCACCTGATAGCTGATGTCGGCGTTCGTATAGGCGCTGTCGGAATTATGATCGCCGAAGAGTCCCACCGGGGCAATGCCCTGGGCGACGCGCGCTTCTTGCTGCTGGATGGGGGCGAGCATCGACTGGGGCACCCCTATTTGCTGCGCATGGGCTAACTCTGCATCTAGTGCAGCTTTATCGTGTTGGGTGCGCTGAGCCGCCGGAGAGAGTGACCCGCAGGCGCTCAGAAAGAGCATAATGCTGAGACAAAATGCGCTGAAGAGATAGAACCAGCGCCGCTGCCAGAGTCCTCGTTGCATAGCCTTTCCTCAATAATACACGAACCATTTACCCGATTACCTGCTAACCTTACCGGGGCATGCTGCTGAAAAACGTCTCCAACGTCTCCCGGTTGGGACATCTGCCCGTATCCAGGGCGAACGGGCGGCGCTTCATCCCCACGAAGCTGCCTTCAGGGGCGTTCGCGCTCACTCCTGGTAAGAAGGCAACAAGTGGTCTGGAGAGGCGGTTGGCCCCTCCATTACCATACACGAACAACCCATCGGTTAGTAACT